>WNFB01006427.1_pt1 | contig 15943 bp, 10 predicted proteins | sample 5400501 | NCBI WGS metagenome assembly WNFB01 (sample SAMN13153341, study PRJNA577476) | soil metagenome | isolation source: 200 cm saprolite under Douglas fir tree site 2 hole 1 | place: USA:California | collected 2015-04-18
ACCGCCACGCACGCGGGTCGGAACGGCTATCTGTGGATATTGGGTCGCGATCGACTCAACTTCCTCCACGCGTTCCCGTTTTCGAATAACAACGTGTTCACGTCGATTGACTCGAAGACCGGGCGTCCCACCGTCGACGAGTCCAAGCGACCGGGCGCGACGCAGGGCGCCACGTTCTGCCCGAGCCTTGGTGGCGGCAAGGACTGGCCACCCGAGGCGTGGAGCCCGCAGACCAAACTCCTGTACATCCCCGCGAACAACAACATCTGCGCGTTCCTCCCGAAAGGCGGAGTCCCAGAAGCACATACGAAGGGGATCTATGTCGGGTACGAGGTCGAGAGCATTTTCGGATCGGTCCGTGCCGGCGCTGGCGCTTCCGATCACTTGGGAGAACTCCAAGCTTGGGATCTGAACACCGGCAAGCGAGTCTGGCAGCACAATTTCAAGACTGTTCTTTGGTCCCCCCTGTTGGTCACGGGCGGAGACATTCTCTTCGCCGGTGGAACTCCCGATCGATTGTTCAGAGCGTTTGACGCGCGTACCGGCGATCAACTGTGGAGCTTCCCGCTCCCCTCTGGAGCGATCGGCGTTCCAACGTCCTTCGAGGTCGATGGGGAACAATACGTCGCCGTCACGACCGGCTGGGATCTTGACGCGCGAGGCCTTCAAAGCGGCATCGACAAGGTACAAGGGACCAAAACGGTGGTTCCGCAGGGCGGCACAGTGCTCGTTTTTAAGCTTCGCGAACCCTGAGCAGCGTTTGGGAGCAACTCGTGCAGAACGACCTCGACAACGGAACTAGGGTACCGGCGCCCCTCACCTCACGCCGTCAGTTCATAGGTGCGGCCGCCGCAACCGGTCTTGCCGGCATCTTCCCAGCGAGCCTTGGGTCGCTGACTGCGCACGGGACCGCCAAGCACGCTGCGCAACTGGTGCTTCCCACAACGACGCAGGACGTTATTCCCTTCAAGATCCGAGTACCGCAAGAGGCACTCGACGATCTCAAGCGTCGGCTCGAGTCCACTCGGTGGCCGGAGCGGGAAACCGTCGGTGACTGGTCGCAGGGCGTACCCTTCCAGAAGGCTCAGGCGCTGATCGCCTATTGGCGCGACAAGTACGACTGGCGCCGGTTCGAGGCTCGCCTCAACGCCTTCCCACAATACCGCACCCAGATCGACGGGCTCGGCATTCACTTCATCCACGTGCGCTCCCCTCACCAGAACGCGCTGCCGATCATTCTCACGCACGGATGGCCGGGATCGATCGTGGAGTTCATGGAGGTCATCGGGCCGCTCACCGATCCCACCCGCTACGGCGGACGGGCAGAAGACGCGTTCCATGTTGTCGTGCCCTCGCTCCCTGGCTTTGCCTTCTCCGACAAGCCGGTGGAGACGGGCTGGGACGTGAACAGGATCGCCCGGGCCTGGGCGCCGCTGATGCAGCGCCTGGGCTACGATCGCTGGGTGGCGCAGGGCGGCGATTGGGGGGCGGGCGTGACGCACGCGCTGGCGAAACAGCGGCCCCAGGGCCTGATCGCGGCCCATGTGAATTGGCAGTTCGTCTTTCCCGATAAGCTGCCGGACAGCCCGACGCCGGCTGAGCGCAAAGCTATCGACGGGGCGTCGTCGTTCGCCAACGACCAGAGCGGCTATTTTCGCGAACAGGCAACACGTCCGCAGACCATAGGCTATCCGCTCGCGGATTCGGCAGCGGGTCAGGCGCTGTGGATCTACGAGAAGTTTCAGGCGTGGACCGACAATCACGGCAATCCTGAAGATGCGCTCGCGGTCGATGCGATGCTCGACAACATCAGCCTCTACTGGTTCACCGACACCGCGGCATCGTCGGCCCGCATCTACTGGGAGAACACCCGGGCCGGATTTGGAGGACTCCCTTCCTTAGGCAGGATCGAACTGCCGATGGCGGCGTCGGTTTTTCCGCACGAGATATTCCGCCCGCCGAAGGCATGGGCTGAAGCACTCTGGCCGAACCTGTTTTATTGGAATGAACTCGACCAAGGCGGCCATTTCGCCGCGTTCGAGCAGCCAAAGCTGTTCACCGAGGAACTGCGAAAGGCCTTCAGGTCACGGCGAGCTTAGCGATCCGGCTGTCGTCCGAACCCCCGCGCTGCTGCTCGAACGCGCACCAACTTGAAACGAAAGATTGGGAGCAACTCGTGAAAGACCATTTAGAAAACCAGGCAGAAGTAGCGCTACCCATCACCTCGCGCCGCGAGTTCATGCTTGCGGCCGCAACCGGCGGTGCCGGCTTACTCTCCACGGGGCTGGTGCCAATGAGTGTCCTTCAGGGCGCCAGCAAGATCGGCCACAGGAGAAACCAGATGGAGAGCCCGATCGAGGTAGTGCGCAGGTTCTGCGCGGCGTGGGGCGACAATGCCGGGGTCGCCGAGCTGGCCGCATTTTTCACCGACGACGCCGTCTACCACAATATCCCGCTGGCGCCGGTCATCGGCAGGAAGGCCATCGCGAACAACATCGCCTCGTTCATCCGCCCTGGTGCGCCAGGCATCGAGGGCATCGCGTTCGGCGTCATCCACATCGCAGCCAATGGTCCGGTCGTGATGACCGAGCGGGTGGACCGCTTCAAGCTCCCGAACAAGTCGTTCGAGCTGCCGGTCATGGGGACCTTCGAGGTCAGTGACGGCAAGATCAAGGCCTGGCGCGACTATTTCGACATGAACCAGTTCACCAGCCGGATGGGGTAAAGAGCTTCGCTCGGATGCGTTGACGGTGGGAACGAGAGGATTACGTGATGCCAACGTTCGCGAAGATCGGCCTGGACGCTCTGCTGACACCGGAGAATTGCGTCTTTCTCCTGATCGACCACCAACCGTTCCAGTTGGCAAACGTCAACAGTCACGATCCCACAATCGTCATCCACAACGTCACAGCGCTCGCGAAGACCGCGAAGGCGTTTGGCATTCCGACGATTCTCACCACAGTCAATGAGGAGCGCGGCGGCGCACTTTTCAAGCAGCTCCAGGCGGTCTTGCCGGATCAGAAGCCGATTAACCGCACCTTCATCAACGCCTGGGAGGACCGCCGCGTCGTTGAGGCGGTGAAGCAGACGGGCCGGAAGAAACTCGTCATCGCCGCACTCTGGACGGAGATGTGTCTTGCCATGCCCGCCATCCATGCGATGGGTGACGGCTACGACGTGTACGTGGTCACCGACGCCTCGGGCGGCGTAACGCCGGAAGCGCACGACATGGCAATCCGCCGCCTGGTGGCGGCGGGAGCCCAACCGATCACTTGGATTGGATTGGCGGGAGAACTTCAGCGTGATTGGGCACGGACAGAGCACCTCAAAGAGGTGGCTCAGGTACTGATCGACCACGCCGGTGCCACCGGTTCTGTCCTCCTGTGGGAAAGGCAGTTGCTGGCAGCCCCACAATTCAAGGGCGCCTAGAGCACGATGACACCAAGGGCAACGACTTCACTCGGCATCCATTACCATGTCAAGCCCGGTCTGCGAGAATCGATTCTGACCGAGATGAAAAGCATGCTCGACCGTTGTGCGAAGGAACCCGAATTCATTATGGCGATCATTCATGCAACTCCAGAGCGGCCGAATGAATTCGTGTTCTACGAGCTATGGAAAGGAACGCGTGCCGAATTCGACGCGATCCAAGGCTCAAAGCCCTACCGCAAGGCCTACATCGAGAACACCAAGAAATTTCTCGAAAAGGTCGACGTTGAGTTCAACGCGCCGATCCTGGAATGGGGCACCAACCTGACAGGTCTTAACCAGTGATACCCGAGGCTACGGAACAAGTCCGTCTGTTTCATGTCTCAGTTCCGCAAGAAGCCATTGACGATCTTCGAGCGCGCCTGCGAGCTACCCGATTTCCCAGCGAACAGCCAGTGACGGACTGGTCTCAGGGGGTTCCCCTCGCCCAAGCAAGAGCGCTCGTAGAGTATTGGGAATCTCGCTATGACTGGCGACGCTTCGAGACAGAGCTGAACTCGTTTCCAAACTTTCGGACATCGATTGATGGATTGGGCATTCATTTCATCCACGGACGCTCACCCCATCCCGATGCCTTACCAATTCTTCTCACTCACGGTTGGCCTGGATCGATCGTGGAGTTCATCAATATCATTCGGCCTCTGACCAACCCGACAGAGCATGGCGGTCGCGCACCGGATGCGTTCCATGTAGTCGTTCCGTCTCTCCCGGGATTTGGATTCTCTGACAAGCCAACCGACACCGGGTGGAACGTGTCCCGCATCGCCTCCGCATGGAGTGAGCTGATGCAGCGGCTCGGCTACAAGCGGTGGGTCGCACAGGGGGGAGACTGGGGCGCGGGAGTAACGACCGCGCTCGGGCAGCTTCTCCCCCCTGGACTCGCTGGAATTCACCTCAATTGGCAATTCGTGGTTCCGACGGAAATCGCCGGGAACTTGAGTTTCGAAGAGCAGAGAGCGGTCGATGCTGCCAAACGCTTCTTCGGCGACGGGTACTTCCGCCAACAATGGGCTCGGCCGCCGACGATCGGATATGCACTGGCGGATTCACCGGCGGGCCAGGCTATGTGGATCTACGAAAAGTTCTACAGTTTGACTGACAATATCGGCTCACCCGAAGACGCGGTGCCACGGGACCAGATGCTCGACAACATTTCACTCTACTGGTTCACCAACACCGCGGCATCATCAGCGCGGATCTATTGGGAGAATAAGAGTGCCGCATTTTCGGGAGGCAAGCTGAACTTGCCCGTCGCTGCAACAGTCTTCCCGCGAGAGATATACCGTGCCCCAAAGAGCTGGGCCGAGCAGACCTATTCCAATCTCATCTACTGGAACGAGGCTGAGCACGGCGGCCATTTCGCCGCTTTCGAGCAGCCGGACATTTTCGTCGAGGAAATGCGTTCCGCGTTTCGACAATTAAGGGAACCGTAACAAAAGCGCTCCTTGCCGCCTGCGCGGTGCTCACGATGGCCGCGCCGGCCCGCACGCAGACGCCGCGGCCCAGCATCGTGTTGCCCTGGCGACCGCTTCGCTTCGACGAGAACTATGCCTATCTGCGCGACTCCGTGCGCCACGGGTGGTGGCAGCCGCTCAAGTATATCCCGATTGGCGGGTGGGGCTCGCTCTCAGTCGGGGGGGAAGTGCGGGCCGAGTACGAGCGCCTCGATCACCCGGGCTTCGGCGCATTGCCGACCGATCTCGGCGGATATGAGTTGGCGCGCGTGATGCTGCACGCCGACTGGCGCGTGGGGAGCCAGCTGCGCGTCTTCGGGCAGCTCGCCAGCGCCCAGGAAGCGGGGGCGCACCGGGGGTCCGCGGGCCACCGACGTCGACACGCTCGATGTGCGGCAGGCCTTCGCCGAGTTCACCCAGCCCATCGCCCCCGGTCGGCTTTGGGGCCGGGTCGGTCGCCAGGAGCTCGTTTTGGGAGGCACCCGGCTGTTCGCGACCCGCGACCCCGCCAACGTTCGGCGCTCGTTCGACGCCGTGCGGGGTGGCTTCGCGGGACAGCGGGTTGCCGTGGACCTGTTTGGGGGGCGGCAGGTGCTTGTGGGCCCGGGCCTGTTCGACGACCCGCGGGACTCGACGCGCTCGACGTGAACCTGTTCCGGGATCATCGCGACTCGGCCCGCTTCGCACAGGGGACGGCGCCCACGACTCGATGGACGGCGGGCGCGGTCTCCCGCGGCCGTCACGGGCAGTGGGAGTGGAACGTGGAAGGGTTGTATCAATGGGGCCGATTCGGCACGGCGCCGATCAACGCCTACGACGGGATCGTGGTCGTGGCGTACACGTTCCGCACCCTGTGGCAGCCGCGCTTTGCGCTGGGGGGTGGCGGCCGAGGTTGATCTGCGCGTACCACCGGCCAGTGCGCTTCCCATCCTTCTTCCCGGTCTCCGTGAGCGGCTTGATGCATGCCATACGACACTCCTCCCTCGGGGAAACGTACCCGGTGGTTGGTGAGAAATGGGGCTTGTTCTACGGCAGTATTTGAAGTTGGTAGGCGAGTCGCGAAACTTTTCCTACGGGGTTATCTGAAGTTCAGCGGCGCTGCTTACCAGGCGTTGCGGTTAGCGCTCCTGCTTCACCTTTACGTTTAGCCCTTGCGCTGCTTCTTCCTCGCTGAGTAGTTGCACGCGGCATGAACCACCTGCAAGTTTTCTTGTGCCCACAGTTTGTTGTAGGCACATATCAAATCGAGGGTGCCGGCGAGCACCGCATTGGCGGCTTCATCTGTCGTCCATTTGTGATCGACATGCGTTTCTCTGCCGCTGTCTACTAACACCTTGTCAACCTTTCCGCAGAGCGGGCAGAGGTTGTTTTGCTTGAGAAGCAGTTTGCGCCGCACGTTCGCTGTTCTGAACTCCGGCGCGAGTCGCAGCAATGCTCCCTTGATGACTTTCCGCAGGGAATTGCCAGTTTTGTCGGCAAACTCTTCGATACTCGGCAGTCTCGCCATGCGTTCCTTTATCCTTCCCGAGGCATTGTGAACGTAGTAGCGGCGCGGGCGAGAGTCGAACTCGCACTCGCCTGGGCGTGGGCTGGCGCTGGCAGACCAGGTCGCCTGCACCTTAGGCACGATCCGTTTGGTCCTCCATGTACGAAGGGAGCAGCCCGTGGCGAACGAGCCTCTATTCCAAGACCTCATGCGCTTCTTTCGCGCCGCTCGGCACCTCTGGGGAAGGTGCCCCAGTTGCAACCAGCTATTCCGTCTCTCGGAGGCAGCGATCTCCTACGGCAACACCCCTCCCAACGACTGGCTCAAGCGGCTGCAACAACGAGAAGGCCGATTAGAAGGACGCGAGGGCGAGCTTCAAACCTGGCACGAGGACCTGGAGTTTCGGGAGCGCGAACTCCGCAGCGGCACCCGTGATCTCGACCAGCGCACGCGTCAGCTGTCCAAGCTCGTCAAAGCGGAGGCGGCCAGGATGTTGAAGGAAGATCCAAAGTCCCGGAAGTTGATCACCGCTGCCAGACGCGAAGGTGCGCAGAAGTCGCGCACGGCACTCCTCGGGACCCTCTTTGAGCGTCTGGCTCCCTTCGCGCGGAACTTCGCGCATGATCCCAATGACCTGCGGCCGATCTTGAACCCCATCGACTTCGTGTGCTTCGACGGCCTGACCGCCTCCGGGGCCGTAGAACGGGTCACCTTCGTTGAGGTGAAGAGCGGCACGAGCACTCCCACTCCCAGACAGCGCAGCATCGAGGCCGCCGTGCAGGATCGGCGGGTAGGATTCGAACTCTGGCAACTCGGTGAGCGCGGAGTCCCGCTCGAACAGCAGCTGGTTCGCAGTTCACGGGAACGGAAGGCGCTACCACCAGGCGATGAAGACGACTAAACGGCGCGGGCGGCGGGCAGGGGCATCACGTTTCGAACTCGTCAGGCTTCCCGCCGATAGCCGCGGAAGGCCCGGTACTTCGCCTTCTGTCCGCACACGGTGCAACGTGGGTCACTCGTGCCCATGCTGGTGAGGAGCCAGACCGGAATCCAGAGGCCGCCCGTCACCACGCTCAGCAGCAAGTGCAGGAGGTGCTCGGTTTTCTTCTCCAGGTGCAGGGTGGTCTTCTGACACTGCTCGCAGTAGTAGACGCTCTGTTGCGTGGCCATACCATCCTTCCTCCGTTGGTGAGTGAAACCTACGGATGACATGGACGCACGTGGAGTCGAACCCGCAGGTCGTGCGCGGAATGTGTGGTTCGGGAACGGCACGATGGATTTGGCGATGGAAAAGGCCCTCTTGGGCGAACCCAAGAGGGCCTAAGTTGTTGATGGGCCTGGGTAGAGTTGAACTACCTACCTCACGCTTATCAGGACGGCGCCGCCCGTCAACCAGCGTCAGCCCGCGTCAACCAGCGTCAATTCTACGTGACATCCGTCAGTGGGCGTCAGTGGGCGTCAGCTGGCGTCAGCCGGCGTTGGCACCACTTTGGCACTACGCTCCAGAATGAAACGCGCGCGCGGAGGGGACCAGATGCCGCGAGTGCCCCCGGCACGGTCCGAATTACCGCGTCCGCGACCGTGGTTCCCCTTTCTGATCGGGGCGAGCAGGAAGCCGGTGTCGGCTCTGCAAGTGAAGTTGCGGCTTGGTCCGAACCGATTCGCACTGTGTGCGCCATGAGAAGGTATGCCTGTCAAGGCGAACGTAGTGGCCGCTTCCTTCGATCCCCGACTCGCCTCCATCCGCACTATGAAGGGCGCCCTTCGTGGCGCCCGGTGCACGTTGCGGTTCGTCCGGGGTGCTGCAATCTCAACCGCGGTCTCGTCAGGACCTAGCTGCGGCCGCAGGCACCGAACCCGAGGCGTTCTCGGGCAGGGCGAGCGCCGACGTCTCGGTTCTCCGGGCGCCGCTCTCGAGGAGCCCCTTGAACAGGTCGAGCGGCAGCGGGAAGATCGTGGTCGACTTGTTCTCCGAGGCGATCTCGGTCACCGTTTGGAGGTGGCGGAGCTGGATCGCCGCCGGCTCCCGTCCGGTGTGGCGACGGCCAAGCCCCATCAAGAACACGATCACCGAACCATCCAGCAGCAAGCATGTCGGCACCAACGCGACGACTCCCCTAAATAAGGTGACGTTCATGGCGCACTAAATTAGCTCTGGATCCGCCGACTCGTCTTCGCTCTCCGATTCTGCGCTATGGAGGCTGTCCCCGGGAGTTGTGCGTCCGAGAACCGCCCCTATCGTCTGACCGGCGCGCCCGCGACGCTTCCCGTTGATCCGCTCGTCTGGACAGGGCGGGCTGGATTCATCCCCTTCCTTCGGTTTCGTGGGCTTCTTTAGACTCGGAACCGTTTCAGTTCATGGCGCATCAAACTCTCCATCAGCAAACCCAGTCGCCTTAACCAGGCCATCGCAGGGCAGTAGCTTCTTTGTTTCGGCGTCGCGACACACCGAGTACGTAAGAATCACACTTCCGTTGGCTGCCGTCGTGCCGGACGATTTTACCTGTCCGAAGCTAGGGTCAGACACGGTTACCTTTGCTCCCGCTAGGGGAGTGCTGACAGATGCGAACCTGGTATCCACCGACCCCAAGGAGGCTCCAGGAGGAGCGAACCAAGTGTCCTGACCATCGGTGTCGTAAGGCGGTCGCCGGAGATCAGGCGAAAGTCGCAAGCAACGCACCGCAGCACTCACAGTACGGGGACCCCTGAACTGCACCGTCCCTCATCGAGGCGGCAGAATTCGCTTGGGCCGAGTTCCAGACAACCCCCAGCAGGCTCTGGGAGGCGATCGAACTTGTTATCATTTGATTTTGAGGCACCCACTGGCGCGAAAGGGCTATTCAGGGCTTCCGGCTCCGATGCGCACCTCATACTGATCCAAGAGGGAGTCGCGGAAGCCCGCGAGCATGCCGAGGGACGAAACCACGCGATGAGAACGCGGCGCCGTGAAGCTTGCCGCGGCACCACGGGCAGGTCGGCTTGCCTGACGCCCTGAGGTTGGTGCTCCGCCTCTTCGGGGGCCGCCGCCCGGAAGCCGAGAAGCCCCTCCGCGCCGAGCTCCTCAGCATCGAGGGCCTGGAGGAACGGGCCAGGGCGCTCGCCGCCAGCTTCACCCTGGCCCGGGATCCGCGCCGCAAGGCCCGCCCGTTCTTCTCGCGCCTGGACGACAATGCGTGCGTGCTGCGCGAGGCCTATCGCGTCCTCGCCGACGACATCCATCGCGGTGAGTTCGTGCCCCCGGCGGCGGAATGGCTACTCGACAACTTCCACCTCATCGAAGGCGAGATCCGGGATACCCGGCACGACCTTCCGCGACAGTACTACCTGGGGCTGCCCAAGCTAGCCTCGCGGCAGATGGCCGGCATCGCGCGGGTCTACGCCATGGCCCTGGAGCTGATCCGCCACACCGACGGTCGTCTGGACCGGCACCAGCTCGTGCGCTTCATCGTCGCTTACCAGACTGTGGCCCCCCTGACCATCGGCGAGCTCTGGGCCTGGCCCAGCATGCTCAAGCTCGCCCTCCTCGAGAGCCTGCGGCGACTGGCGGACGAAACGTTGCAGGGCCGGGACGCGCGTCTCACGGCCGACGGCTATCTAGCCCAGATCAGCGGCGCCGAAGGGACGGCACCCCTGGCATCCCTCCCCGAAGTCCTGGAGACGGCCTACGTCGTACGCCTGCTGCAGCGGATGCGCGAGTATGGGCCGCTTGTCTCTCCCGTGCGCGCGGCTGTCGAGGAACGCCTCGCCGCGCAGGGAATGACAGCGGAGGATTCGATCCGCACGGAGCACCAAAGCCAGGCTGCGGGGCAGGTCTCCGTGGCCAACGCCATCACCAGCCTGCGCCTGTGCTCCACCCTGGACTGGACGCAGTACTTCGAAAACGTCAGCCTGATCGAACAGGTCTTGCAGCGCGACCCGGCTGGCGTCTACGGGAGAATGGATTTCCTTAGCCGGGACCGCTACCGGCAGGCCGTGGAGGAGCTGGCGGAGGCAACTGGCGAAGCCCAGCTCCGCGTGGCCCTTCGCAGTGTGGAGAGCGCCCGTCAGGCCGCCGAGCTGAAGGCGGCCGACGACCGCGCCGCCCACGTGGGCTACCACCTGATCGGGAAGGGGCGGCGCGACCTCGAGACCGACGTGGCGTACCGTCCGCGCCTCACGGTCCGCGCACGGCGTTTCATCTTCGCCCACGCCACCAGTTTCTATCTGGGGTCGATCGGACTCGTCGCCGCCGCCCTGCTGGCTCTGGCCGTCGCGTACGTCCAGGCCCAAGGCGGGGGCCCGTGGGTCGAGGCCTGGACGGCAGCGCTCCTCCTCCTGCCCGCCAGCGAGTTCGCCATCGCCCTCGTCCAGCGACTGGCCGCCCACCTCGCCGCGCCGTGGCGCCTCCCCCGCCTCGACTTCCAGGCCGGCGTGCCCGAGGACGCGCGGACCATGGTCGTGGTCCCCACCCTGCTCACGAGCGTGGCCGGCGTGGCCGAGCTGTTGGGCCACGTGGAGGTCCTGGCCCTGGGGAACGTCGACCCGCGCATACACTTCGCCATCCTCGGCGACTTCGCCGATGCCCCCACGGCCGAGCTGCCGGCAGACGCCGAAATCCTAGACGCCGCCGGCGCTGGCGTGAACGACCTGAATGCCCGCCTCGGCCAGGGTCGCACCGACCGGTTTCACCTGTTCCATCGTGCGCGCCAGTGGAACCCTGGTGAGGGTTCATGGATCGGTTGGGAGCGCAAGCGCGGGAAGCTTGAAGAGTTCAACCGCCTACTGCGGGGGGCCAAGGACACGAGCTTCCGCCTCCACGTGGGCGACTCGAAGGTGCTGCCCAGCGTGCGCTACTGCATCACTTTGGACAGCGACACCCGGCTTCCCCCGCACGCGGCCCGGAAGCTCATCGGCATCGTCGCCCATCCCTTGAACCGTCCGTCCTTCGATCCTCGCCTGCGCCGGGTCACCGAGGGCTATGGGATCCTACAGCCCCGGGTCAGTGTCACGATGGCGAGCGCCGCCGGCTCGCTGTTCGCCCGCGTGTACGCCGGGCACACGGGCGTCGATCCCTACACCACCGCGGTCTCGGACACCTATCAGGACTTGTTTGCCGAGGGGATCTTCACGGGCAAGGGCCTCTATGATGTTGACGCCTTCATAGCGGCCCTCGAAGGCCGGGTCCCTGAGAACGCCCTCCTCTCCCACGATCTCTTCGAGGGCCTCCACGCCCGGGCCGCCCTGGTCACGGACGTGGAGTTGGTCGACGACTACCCGGCGACCGTGCTCGCTCATGCCCGGCGCCAGCACCGCTGGGTGCGGGGCGACTGGCAGATCCTCTTCTGGCTGTTTCCCCTCGTCCCGACGCGGGAGGGTGTGGAACGCAACCGCCTCTCCGTCATCTCCCGCTGGAAGATCTTCGACAATCTGAGGCGCACGCTGGTGGCCCCCGCCACCGTCGCCCTGCTCGCTCTGGCCTGGCTGGTGCTGCCGGGAGACGCCTTGGCTTGGACCCTCGGGGTTCTCGCCGCGATCGCTTTTCCACTCTACCCGCTGGCCGTCCGGCTCGGGGCCGGCCCCGCCCCCCAGCAACCCTGGGGGGTGTTCCTGCGGATTCTGAGCGAGGACGTGAAGACCGCCGGCGCCCAGACGCTCCTGCAAGTCACGTTCCTCGCCTACCACGCCTACGAGATGGCCCACGCCATCGCCCTCACCCTGGTTCGCCTCGTGATCACGCAGCGCCGCCTCCTCCAGTGGGAGACGGCGGCGGCCGCCACCGCGCGGGCCGCCGGCCTCAGCGCCCGGGCCGGCGCGTTGCTGTTCCTCGCCGAGATGGCGGCCAGCCCCTTCATCGCCCTCATCCTTCTCGGTGTGATCGCGGCCGCCCGGCCGAGCAGCCTAGCGGTGGCCGGTCCCCTCCTTGCCTTGTGGGTGGCCGCGCCGCTCGTGGCCTACTGGCTCAGCCAGCCCGCGCCGCCTGAGCATCATCTGCTGGGCTTCGAGGACCGACGCTTCCTCCGTCTTATCGCACGCAAGACCTGGCGCTACTTCGAGACGTTCATGGGCGCCGAGGACCACAGCCTGCCTCCGGACAACTTCCAAGAAACGCCCGCGCCGATGGTCGCCCACCGGACGTCCCCCACGAACATCGGGATGGGGCTCCTCTCGATCTTGGCCGCCCACGACCTGGGCTTCATCCGCACTCCCGAGCTGGTCGAGCGGCTCGCGGCCACGTTGTCCACCATGGACCGACTGGAGCGTTTCGAGGGCCATCTGCTCAATTGGTACGAGACGAGAACCCTGGCCCCGCTGCCCCCCAGCTACGTCTCCACCGTGGACAGCGGCAATCTTGTGGGCGCTCTCCTGGCCCTGGCCGAGGGTCTGCGGCGGCTAGCCGGAGAGCCCCAGTCTGCGGCGCAGATCGGCGCCGGCCTGCGGGACACCGCGGCGATGGCTGGGCAGTCCCTGGCGCGTCTGGCGGACACGCCAGGCGGACGCCCGGACGGGAGGGCCCGCTTGGCCGCCGCGGTGCAGTCCGTACTGGATGCGTTGGATGGTCCCGAGGCAGGGGAGCAGCAGCTGGCGCACGGCGTCGGACAAGTCCCCGTCCTCAGAGCAGCGCTCGCAGCGTTCGAGTCGGAAGGTGCGACCTCCAGCCAACACGTCGAGGCGGCCTACTGGTCGCGGTCCCTCGTCGCGGGGTTGACGGCCCCCGGCCCGAAGCCCGGTGAGTTCGCGACGCGCCTCGAGGACCTCGCCGCGCGCGCCCTCGCGTTCGTCGACGGCATGAGTTTCGCCTTTCTCTACAACCGGGAGCGCCAGATCTTCGCCATCGGCTATCGCCTCGCGGACGCCCAGGGCCCCGGTCGTCTCGACCCTTCCTACTACGACCTGCTGGCTTCCGAGGCCCGCCTGGCCAGCTTCGTCGCCATCGCCAAAGGCGATGTCCCCGACAGCCACTGGTTCCACTTGGGGCGGCTGCTGACCAGCGTCGACGGCGCCCCGACCCTGCTATCGTGGAGCGCCAGCCTGTTCGAATACCTCATGCCGCTCCTCGTGATGAAGAGCTATCCGGGGACCCTCCTCGACCAGTCGTGCCGCATGGCGGTGCGTCGGCAGATGGCATACGGGCGGCAGCAGGGAGTGCCTTGGGGGATCTCGGAGTCCGCCTTCAACCTCGTGGACCGTCACGGCACCTACCAGTACAAAGCCTTCGGCGTGCCCGGTCTGGGGTTGAAGCGAGGTCTCGGCGAGGAACTGGTGGTGGCCCCTTACGCTACCGCGCTGGCCGCCATGGTGGACCCCGAGCGGGCCGCGCACAACTTCCGGCGGCTGGCCCGGGAAGGGCTGGACGGCGCGTACGGTTTCTACGAGGCCATCGACTATACCCACCGGAAAGCGGTCGACAGCGAGAGCGTCGGCGAGCCCCGACCCCATGGCTCCCGCGGGGTCGTCGTCCAGTCCTTCATGGCGCATCACCAAGGCATGAGCCTGGTGGCTCTGGCCAACGCCGTCCTCGGCGATCCGATGGTGCAGCGCCTCCACGCCGATCCCCGGGTGCAGGCCACCGCGCTGCTGTTGCAGGAGCGCGCGCCGCGCCATGCTCCCATCACGCAGCCCCGACCCGCCGAGGAGACGCGGGTGGCGGCTCCCGTCTCCGCAGTGGCGATCCGGCGTTTCCGGTCGCCCCACACGCGGTATCCTCACGCCCAGTTTCTGTCCAACGGCGCCTACACCGCCATCGTCACCAATGCGGGAGGCGGGGCCAGCTTTTGCCGCGGCCGCGCCGTCACCCGGTACCGCGAGGACGCGACCCGTGACCTGGGGAGCCACTTCGTGTACCTGCGCGACGTGCGCAACGGGTCCGTCTGGTCCGCGGCCTACCATCCTACCGACCGGGAGCCCGAGGAGTATCTGGTCACCTTCCAGGCCGAGAAGGCCGTGTTCCGCCGCCGTGACGAGGACATCGCGACGCAGCTCGACGTCGCGGTCTCAACCGAGGACGATGTCGAAGTGCGCCGCCTGACCGTGACCAACCAGAGCGACCGGCCTCGCGAGCTCGAGGTCACGAGCTACGCCGAGATCGCCTTGGCGTCTGTTACCGAGGACCTGACCCACCCCGCCTTCAGCAAGCTCTTCGTAGAAACTGAGTACTTGCCCGAGAGCGCCGCGCTGGTGTGCGCCCGGCGACCTCGCGCGCGGGACGAGGCCCGCGTGTGGGCGGTCCACGTGTTGAGTGTGGACGGGAGGATGCAGGGGCCGGTGGAATGGGAGACCGACCGCGAGCGGTTCCTGGGCCGCGGCCACAGTCCCGAGGATCCGGTGGCCCTCGACGGACGGGCCCTCTCGGGCACCACGGGGGCCGTGCTGGACCCGATCGTCAGCCTGCGGCAACGCATCCGTTTGGCCCCTGGTGGATTCGTGCGCCTGTCCTTCGCGACGGGGCTGGCCATGAGCCGGGATGGCGCTCTGGCCATGGCGCACAAGTACCACGATCCCAGCGCTTCCGCACGCACCTTCGCGCTGGCCTTCACCCAGGCACAGAGCACGTTGCGGCACCTGGGCATCTCGAGCGACGAGGCCCAGCTCTTCGAGCGCCTCGCCTCCCGGGTCCTGCACACCGACGCCTCGCTGCGGGCGGGGCCGGAGGTCCTGGAGCGCAACGTCCTGGGCCAACCGGGGCTGTGGGCCCACGGGATCTCCGGCGATCTCCCCATCCTCCTCGTGCGCGTGGTCCAGGGAGGCGACCTTCCCCTCGTGCAGCAGGTCCTGCAGGCCCAGGAGTACTGGCGGCTCAAGGGCCTGAGCGCGGACGTCGTGATCTTGAACGAGCATCCCGTGAGCTACCTCGACGACATCCACGTCCAGCTCGCGGGGCTCCTCGACACCGGGCCCTGGGGGGCGTGGAAGCACCGCCCGGGGGGGGTGTACCTGTTGCGCGGCGACCGTATGAACGGAGCCGAGCGAACCCTGCTCGCCAGCGTGGCACGGGCGATCCTCAGCGGGGATCGCGGCAATCTGTCGGACCAGTTGGACTGGCCGTATCCCGAGCGGCCACCGCGGACGGAGCCACCGCCCCGGCGCCCGGCTTCCGGCCCGGACGGCATGGAGATTGAGCTGCCCGCCCTCACCTTTGCCAATGGGACGGGCGGCTTTACCGATGGCGGCCGCGAGTACGCGGTCGTCCTCGACGGGGACCAGGAGACACCGCTCCCTTGGGTTAACGTCATGGCCAACCCCGGCTTCGGCACCGTGGTCTCAGCATCGGGCTCGGCGTATACGTGGGCGGAGAACAGCCGCGAGAACCGCCTCACGCCCTTCGCGAACGACCCCGTGACCGATCCCACCGCCGAGGCCCTCTTCGTGAGGGACGAGGAAGCGGGCGACGTGTGGTCGCCCACGCCGGGGCCGATGCGGCGGACCCGAGAGAGCGGCCGGTTCGTGACGCGGCACGCAGCCGGAGTCTCCCGCTTCAGCCATGCCTCCCATGGGATCCTCCAGGAGCTTGCGGTCTTCGTGGATGTGACGGACCCAG
>WNFB01002515.1_pt1 | contig 15942 bp, 12 predicted proteins | sample 5400501 | NCBI WGS metagenome assembly WNFB01 (sample SAMN13153341, study PRJNA577476) | soil metagenome | isolation source: 200 cm saprolite under Douglas fir tree site 2 hole 1 | place: USA:California | collected 2015-04-18
GATTGTCTGCATTGCTGCAATCATCAGTCATTGCCTTTGAAATCGTCCGCTACGCAGGAGCGATCTACCTCTTGTATCTGGGCATACGCACCCTCATGAGCAAACACGGTGGCCCTCTGACTCTGGGTGCTGTCAATCCTGCTCCTCCTGGACGTATTCTGCAACAAGGAATACTCACGAGCATGCTCAACCCTAAGGGCATCCTGGTCTTTGTCGCATTACTCCCACAGTTCGTCAATCCCCATACAGGCAGTATTCCCTTGCAAATGACGGCATTTGGCCTCACCTTCACCCTGCTGTGTCTGTGCATTTATGGAGGAATCGCCTATCTCTCTGGAAGCTTGGGCGAGAAGCTGGTCACACAACCCCGCTTTGCCTCTGCACTTCGCTGGCTGACGGGAAGTGTTCTCATCGGTTTAGGTGCTCGTTTGCTCTTCCTGGAGCGTCGCTGATGAGCCGCGTGCCCTCAGTTCTCTTGCAGAGAAGCTCAGTGAACGCAGGGCGTTCTTGCAAACTATTTTCATTCCTACTCTGGTAACTATTCAGGATTTCTACGTAGAAGATGCAATACGAGTATAGAGAGCTTCATCTTCAGAGGAACCCCCGCAACCGATATCCCTCTTCGACCAAGACAATCTGAGAGCTACCTCTAGTACACTGATCTCATCGTTTGGTTTTTCATTGGCATGTCGTTCAACAGGAGTTATTTTCCATTGTCATTGACCAGATACGTAAACCATTCATGGCGAGGTCTCTGCATAAGCAAAGTGGATGCCATTATCCCACCGACCTCCAAATGATTTCTAGTCGCCATTGAGAGCTTGTTATGTCGTGTCGCCCAACTTTTTTCTGGGATTCTTCTAAACGGATTGTGGTCAGATTTTGACGGATAAGTTCGCCTTTGTTGTTGTTTGACACATATCTCCCCGTTTTGGCGAACTTATCCATCAAACGACACTACAGCTGAATAAGAGGAAGATATGACAGGTTCCAAGAAAAACGCCCTTGTGACCGGCGGTACAGACGGTGTGGGGAAGGAAGTGGCATATGGCCTCGCGCGTGCCGGGCACCGGGTGGTCCTGGTTGGTCGTGATGCCGACAAGGGCGCTCGGGTCGAGCGGGAGATGCGCGAGACGACCGGCAACGCGGATGTGCAGTTCCTGCAGGCAGACCTGAGCCTTGTGCGCGAGGCGAACCGCCTGGCCGACGAAATAGCCGGTCGCTGGTCCGCGCTGCACTACCTGGTACACAGCGCGGGCGTCGTCCGCGGTCGCCGTGAACTGACCGCTGAGGGCATCGAATCAAACTTCGCGATCAACTACCTGAGTTGGTTCGTACTGACCGAGCGGCTGCTTCCGCTCCTGGAGGCCGTCGGCCAGCCAGACAAGGCCGCCCGGATCATGATCGTTAGCGGGGCCGCGCAGAATGGGACAATCCACTTCGATGATGTGAACCTCACGGCGAACTTCACCACCCTACGGGCGGTCTGGCAGTTCTGTCAGGCCAACGACGTGTTCACTGTCGAGCTAGCACGCCGACTGGCGGAGACCGATGGGGACCCTCGCGTTACGATCACGAGTCTCAAACTTGGCGTCGTCAAGACGAACATCCGCCGGGAGTTCCCGCGGTGGATGCAGTGGCTCGTGCCGTTGGTGTTCGACCCGCTGCTCGCGCAGACGCCGCAGGAGGCGGCTGAGTCGGCCTTGAGGCTGCTGCTGGCCGAGGATCTTGAAGGGGCGACAGGAGTTCTGTTCTCGAAGATCAAAACGTTGAAGCAAGTCATGCCGCCCGCCCGCGTGCGCAACCCGGAGGAGGGCAGACGGCTATGGGAGCTGAGTGAACGCCTGACGATGAAAGGGCTGGCTCTCGCAACGGAGGCCGCTCGGTAGGCCGTTGCCCTTAGTGAGGGCTCCTGGGTGATGGAAGGAATCACCGCACTGCGGTCAAGGGCATTGCCTACATGGAGGCGATTGTGAGACCACGTACCTGGAATGATTGGCCCGAGGCTGCCCGTGGTATGTTCCAGGCGCTGCGTTCGGATGCTGGAGAACAGATGATCCTGGAGCAAAATTTCTTTGTGGAGGCCATTGTGCCCCGCTCCGTCCTTCGTGGCCTGACCGCTGAAGAGATGGCGCATTATCGCCGCCCCTTTGCCGAGCTAGGTGAAGGACGCCGACCCACGCTCACCTGGCCGCGCCAGATTCCTGTTGAGGGAGAGCCCGCCGATGTGACCGAGATCGTGAGTTCCTACGCCCAGTGGCTCGCGAAGAGCACGGTTCCCAAGTTGTTTGTCAGATACTCAATCCCGTAGAACGGGATGAGCTTGTTACTAGTCTCGACCGCAACTCGAAAGGAGAACCTTCCGCTTTGGCTTCACAGACCGCAACATTACGGGAGCATTGCTGCTCCACTGGGCCATCTGACAAGTGGCCCGTCATCACCCAGGCTTGCCGGATGATGAACGTTGCTTCGACCACGAACGTTTTACCTGGGAGTGGGTTCTCTCCCAGAACGCCTTACGTTCAGTTGGAAAGGTGTCCTGTAGGCGAACTGTCTCTCTCTACCGAAGCAGAGTGCCTAAGCCTACAGTCAGATTGTAGCGCAAATGCACAAAACGTGCAAGAGGAAGGATATCCATCTGCGGATGCCGTTCTTTCCGGCGTCGGTACAGGCGTCCGCCGTGTGAGGACATGAGGCGGGCATCCAGAACGGAGTTTCGGTGAACGGCGAGCCTGGAGCCGCCCTGACTGGGGCTTTGCGAGAGTTCTGCCGGAGCTGGCCTGCGCAGACAGAGGTAACCGTGCGCGGGCTTCACTTCCTTCAGGAGGACTCTCCTGATGAGATTGGACAGGCCATTGTCAACTGGATGAAGGCGCTGCAATAGGTCCTGGCCAGAGTACAGCCGAGTCTGTTGCCGAAAAAATCGTGGAGGCAGCCAGGAATGAACCTGCCAATCTATTCCTGGACGAGGGAATGTATAAAGAAACAGCCTCCTGAGAATGCAAGAATAGGAAACAAACGCTTCGCACTCTTGCTCTCAGTTTTCCTCTCTTCCTCGGGGGAAGCTGGGAGCATGCGCCCCTGCACAGTCTTCGCATAGATGTCCTATCGAACAGGTCATGCGCTGATACAGCTCAGCCAAGTATGCACCAGCTGTGGAAGAGGATCATGCGGTGGACCCTTCCCTTTCGCCCTTGAGTTCGTTGAGCCATGCGATGATGACGGACGGGTCAAGGCGGCGCGTGAAGTCAGGATGGACAAAGGCCAGGCGAACGGTCCTCGACTGGTCGAGCAGAAAGGTCCCCGCCATCGGCAGTTCCCAGGAGTTATCTCCGTTGAACGCGGGCAAGTCCGCGCACACCTGTTTGTGCGCTTGGCGCACTGCCTCATCAATGGTGAAGACGAGTCCAAACTGGCGCGCCACCTGGTTGCCCCTATCGCTCAAGAGCGCAAAGGTCAGTTCCAGCTTCTCGGCCAAAGCTCTGCTATGGTCCGGCGTCTGCGGGGAAATCGCCACCAGGGAGGCTCCCCTTGCCTGCATGTGCGGCAAGGCCTGTTGATAGGCGCGCAACGCCAGATGGCAGTACGGACACCACTGGCCACGATAGAAGGTCATGATGACTGGCCCTTGCGTGAGCAGGTGCGAGAGCCTCACCGCGGTGCCGCATGCGTCGGGTAGCGCGAAATCTGGGGCCTGCGCCCCCTCCTTGAGAGCGTTCTCGGCAGCGCCGGAGTTAATGAGTTGCCCGATAGGACTCAGCAAATCCTGCAGCAGGTTTGTGGGTAACCAGCTTGCCCCCTCAGCGATAAATTCATCAATCTGTTGCTGTAATGGGGTGTTCGTTGGGACAGTCGTCACCATGATCGTTCTCCTTCCAATTGGCATGGATCTTGCCACATGCTCGTCCACTCATTTCATTGGTTCAAAAACGGCAGCCTGTACACAGAAAGAGGGTCGGGAGGTCGTTTTTGTGACGGATACATATTTGTCACAAAAGTGCCCCCTCGACCCTCTTCCTTTGTGGAGATCATTCTGGTGATGATCATCACACAGTTTCTATCAATGTTAGGGGTATACATATGTTTAGATCAAACGCTCCTGTTTCTGACAATCGAAGCAGTGTACAGGAGACACCACCGTCAACACGCATTCTGGTGATCGGCGCGGGGTATGCCGGGTTGTTGTTTACCATGCGCCTGGCTGGCAAAGTTGCCCGGCAGAATGTCCATATAGCACTGGTGAACGAATCCGACACCTTCACTGAGCGCCCGCGCCTACATCAGTTTGCCACCAATCAGGTGATCCAATGGCGCTCTCTTCCACAGATGCTGCGTCAAACGCATATCCAGTTTATTCAGGGACGAGTCACGAGTATCGACCCTGCACACCATGAGATCGTTGTCATGGATCAGCAGCAAACGCACCATCTGGAGTATGATTACCTGGTCTATGCATTGGGGAGTGTGACTGACCGCCAGACTGTGCCGGGAGTGGCGGAATATGCCTACACACTCGCGCCGAGCGGCCCTTTGTCCGCAGCAGCCTTACGCGAAACACTTCCTTCCATACAGGCAAGACACGGGCATGTTGTGGTCTGCGGTGGAGGAGCAACCGGCATCGAAACCGCGGCTGAGGTGGCAACAGCCTATCCTCACATCAAGGTGCATTTGGTGACGCAGGGACCATTCGGTCTCTTCCTGGGCAAGACCGTTGCCAGCTCTATCCGACGTTCACTCACCCGCCTGGGAGTCGAGATCACCGACCAGACCACGGTTGCTGCTGTGCGTGCGCACAGTGTGGTCATTGATCAAGGAAGCGAGATCCCTTGTGACCTGTGTCTCTGGATGGGTGGATTCGTTGCTCCGTCGTTAGCACGTGAAGCTGGATTAGCCGTGAATGAGCGCAATCAAATTGTCGTCGATCCCTTTCTGCGTTCGATCTCCCATCCAGAGATCTACGCGATTGGTGACGCGGCACACCCACGTGAGGACCCTGGAGCTCCCGTGCGTATGAGCGCCGTCACCGCGACGATCATGGGCGCGCATGGCGCCGATTGCTTGAGCGCGGTTCTTCGCGGCAAGACGCCAAAACCGCTCAGCTTTGCCTATCTAGGCCAGGGCATCGCTTTAGGACGACACAACGCGATTGGCTTCAACAATTATCCTGATGACAAACCCTATCCGCCCTACTTCACCGGGTGGTTGGGATACCTCATTCGCGAGGGGTTTGTGCGCTATCTGGCAACCGCGACACAGCGGCCGGGAATCTTTGTGTGGTTAGGGAAGCGGCGCTATGAGCGTGCACAACGTCGACAACAAGCCAGGGAACAGAAAAAGCAGATGCAGCCACGCAGGGCATAACGACGAGGGAGGATGAACATGGTGGAATCATTTGAAACCTACCGGTCATACCTCTTTGCCATCGCCTACCGCATGCTTGGTAGCGCGATGGATGCCGAGGACATGGTGCAGGAAACCTACCTGCGCTATCAGACCACGCCGCCAGAAACGATTACCTCGCTTAAAGCCTTTCTGACCACGATTATCACACGCTTGTGCATGGATCAACTGCATTTAGCGCGCAGGAAGCGTGACGTCTACCTGGGTCCCTGGCTACCAGAGCCTCTCATCACGCCGGAAGCTCTCAGAGCAGTGAGTCTGGAGGAGCGCATCGACCAGGAGGAGTCGATTTCTCTCGCATTCCTGCTGCTGCTGGAGCAGCTCCAACCCATCGAGCGGGCGGTCTTCCTGCTGCGTGAAGTCTTCGAGTACGACTATGCCGAGATTGCCACCTTTCTCGACAAAAGTGAAGTGACCTGTCGCCAGTGGTTCAGCCGGGCGAAGAAACATCTTGGCGACCACCGGCCCCGCTTTCCAGCGTCTCCCGACATCCATCGGCAGCTGCTTACCGGGTTTCTGCAGGCGGCCCAGGCTGGGGAGATGGCCCCATTGATGAACCTGCTGGCCGAAGATGTGACCCTCTGGGTCGATAGCGGCGGCAAAGTCAAGGGAGCGGCGACGCGCCCGATTCATGGGCGTGATGCGGTGGCACGCTTTGCTCTGGGAACCAGGCGCTTTTTACCAGAGGGCGCCCGTGTAGAGCTGGCAGCAGTCAATGGTCAACTGGCACTGATCTTTCGCGCCGGTGATCGAGCCTATCTCGTGCTGGCCATTGAAGTGGAGGCAGAGCGTATTCAGACCATTCGTATCGTGGCCAACCCGGAGAAACTCGTACGCGTCTAAACAGATGGTCAATGTGACAAAGCATCCAGAGCGCCTTTGAGTGCTCTTACGGCCAATACGAGAACTGAGGGACAACACCCTCTGGAGGAAAAAGCAATGACATCACAACATGACTTCCCGACCGCCGGTGTGGAGCTGAGGCACCTCCTTGTCGTGAGCGACTACGCTCGCTCGCTGGCGTTCTATCGCGACGTGCTAGGAGCGACGGTGGTGCGCGAGTTTCCCGGCACCCTGGGCTTCCTGAGCTTTGGGGGCAGTCAGATCCTGCTCACGGTCCCAGGTGGACCCACGCAGGACAAGCCCACCGTGACCTTTGCCTCGCCTACCGACCTGGACCGGGTTACTAGCGAGTTGGCCATCCGGGTACCAGATTGCTCCGCTGCTTACGAGGTGTTGCGCTCCCGCGGAGCCGAGTTCCTCACCCCGCCCGTCGATTGGGGCTACGAGATCCGGGCCTTCTTCCACGATCCCGATGGACATCTCCTGGAGCTCTCTCAGACCGGTCAGCAGAAGAGTTAGGATGGTGCGCTATGACCAGTATTCGTCGAGCACGTGAGACCGATCTCAGACACATGTACGAAGTGTTTTAGACGCCAGCGTCCGCTGGACCATCGGTATTGGGTACGCGAACAACAAGCTGTGCCACTCTGGTTTCGTCGACAAGGGCACATCGTGGGCTACGGCTACATTCGGTTGGATGCAGGAACGTTCTGGCATCCTCACACCTGTACCCTTGGACCCATTGGGGTCAGAGCCCCGGAAGAGGCGGCGGATTGCGTTCTGACTGCTATCAACTGGGCGCTGCAGCGAGCGGATGTGTTACACATCGACGTGTTAGGTCCTCATCCATTATGGGCCGGTCCTCGTCATCAAAGTATGTGTTTGTTTTCTTATAGGTATGGCCCGCTAAGTAAACGGAAAGAGAGAACACATGGCTCTGCAAGGATATCCACTCATTCATTATTTCCAAGCTCAGACTCCGATATATTCTCTTCCTCTACCTCTTTAACCACCGCGGGAATAGATAAACGCCGGTACAATTGGCGTACCTCGATTTCAACGTCCAGGCTTGTCAGGAAGAAGCTTTGCCCCGCTCCATATTGATGGTAGATCCAACCGGTTGTGGAGCGAGAAAAGACCTCGACGCGCTGAATGACCTGGCTAATTCAAGCACGGATATTCGAAGTAGCCAGCACAGCCTTCGGCACTCGTTGAGGGTAAATGGTTGAGATTTACCTCTACTTGACGAGATAATAGCCTATTCCTGGTTCAGTGAGAATGTGGAGTGGATTTGATGAATCGATCTCTATTTTGCGTCGCAGTCGCCCAATATAGACGCGCAAATATTCAGCATCGCGACTATGTTCTGTACCCCACACACGCCGAAGCAGTGTCTCGTGGGTAAATATCTTGCCCGGGTGCAATGCCAACTCTTGCAGCAGACTGAACTCTGTCGGTGTGAACTTGACGCGTTCACCGTCGCGCCAAACCTGTCGCTGCTCAAAATCAATCTCGATATTCCCAAAACGCTGCGTACCAACCGAGCGAGGCGTATCAGCCCAACTAGCACGCCGTAGGACAGCCTGTACCCGTGCCAATAGTTCACCTACGCCGAAGGGCTTGGTCAAGTAATCATCCGCTCCCTGGTTCAATGCAGCTATTTTGTCGGCCTCTTCCCCCAATGCCGTCAGAATGATGATAGGCACGATGCTCGTTTGCCTGATACGACGGCATACCTCCAGTCCATTCATTTGCGGCATCATAATGTCCAGTATCACCAGGACAAACGTCGTTTGCTCAAACTCTGCCAGCGCTTCCCATCCATTTGTGGCAAGTTTCACTTTGAATGCGTGCTTTTCCAGAGAGCGCCTCACGAATTCACGGATATTTGGCTCATCATCGACGACTAAAATATACTTCTCTTGAGGCATCTATGCACTCCTTCTCAGGTACTTTCTCTTATTTCTTCAGCAAAAAGCCTTCTCTTCTCTCGCCGAGCCAGTTCTCTGCTCCTTTACAGATACTGCCGCTGTCGCTCCTGGGCGCGTAGCACCATCGGAGGAAACCACAGGTGAAATACCGCTCCTCTCTTTCCGTCGGCCCTATTCTCAGCCCAGATACGCCCCCCATGAGCTTCAACGAACCCCCGGCAGATAGCAAGGCCCAAACCCACTCCACTGCTGCTTCGTTCATGACCACTCTCTATTTGATAAAAGCGATCAAAGACACGCTCAACGAGGTGTGGAGGAATGCCTGGCCCATTATCGGTTATATGCAAGGTAAGCCCTGTTCGTTTTTTCGTCTGCTCATGCTCATAAGTGGCTGAAATCTCTATGAGAACATCTGGACCACTGTACCGTTGAGCGTTCTCTAAGATATTGCGCAGAACGATTTGAATTCGTCGCCCATCCACATGCAGGAGTGGCACATCTTCAGGTAAACGGATCTGAACCCGGCATCGTTCATTGGGCACGTTAGCAAGGGCATCCTCAAGCAGCGAACTCAGGTGGTAAGCCCCTGGATAGAGCTTGAGTGTGCCTGCCTCTACCTGCGCCATCTCCAACAGGTTCGTAACGAGGTCTGCCATACGGTTACTCTCTGCCACGATCTGGCTCAGACTGTACTCCTGCCAGTTCCTATCCACTTCGCCATCGGCTTCTTCTAGTAGACTCGTGGCAAATCCCTTAATGGCTGTCAACGGGGTACGTAGTTCATGTGAGACAATAGCTAACAAGTTTCTCTTGATGCGTTCTACCTCGTTTTGTTTGGTAATATCTTGAAATATCCTTCCACGTCCAATAAGTGCGCCCTTTGCATCTCGCACGTGAAAAAGACGCATGCGTATATCACGCTGGGCAGGTACAAATTGGCCATGCGTCTTATATGAACCACGTATCTGAAATTCTACGACGTGTGGCCCACGCCCTTTCGACATTGGCTCAATTAGCTCTTGATAGGTTTCAGAACGGTCTAACATCGTAGACAGCCTCTCCTGTAGGTTGCGATCCTGAATGCAACTGTCCATCAACTCTTGTTGGGGAATACCAACCTCTCGGCTGAAGATGTGATTGGCATAGACAATCTGTCCATCGGAACTTTCCAGTAGAACTCCCTCATCCATGCTTCGCATGATAGCATCCAGAGTGTAGAACTGAGTTTGAATCGTTTCATCGCTTTTTTGAAAATGGGATCGTATCTGTCTCTCCATGGCAGAGAAAACAGCAACCAATTCGCCTATTTCGTCCTGCCTACCTCGATCCTTGTTGAGAAGGTCGGTATGCATTACCTGGATAGGCTGGTCCGGTCGAATGAGCGAGACGGCCTTCGCAAGTCTGGTGAGAGGGGAGATGACACGGCGATGCATCATAAACCAGAAAAAACTTGCTCCCAGGATGAGCAATACCAGCGCAGCTATCAACCCATGCTGAAAATCCGTGAGCGTAGCAAAGGTGACATCTGTCGGACGTTGCACTACTATCGCCCAACCTTCCTCTGGTATAGGGACGTAGCTATAGAGCCAATCACGGGTCTGACCGTGTGTGATGAGATTGCCAGCCTTTCCTTGAAGCGCATCATGAGAAGCAAGTATGAGACCAGCATAGTCTTCAGGTAGATTGAGAAATGCAAAAATCCCTTTGGTCGTTGCTATTGTCTGTCCCTTGTGGTCGATGACCCAGAGACCCACCTCACTGCTCGGGGATAATCGCTGATGTACTGTATTCAGACGAGAGGTAAGTTTATCGAGAGACAAGTTAATGACCATCACACCGACTATCCGCCCCTTGTCATTGGTAATACGGGCAGCAACAGAGACGACATAGGTATCTGTAATAGCACTAATGCTGCCTGATGAGATAAAAGGCGCATCACTTTTGAGCGCTCCTTGAAAATAATCGCTGAAACTTAAATTTTGACCGATGGTACTTGGACTGAAGGGATAGTTGATGATTATGTTACCTGACGGATCGCATATAAAATAAAGACTGATATCAGGGTGAGCGCGGGAGGCATTGGCGAAGAGAGACGATAGCTGCTTCAAGTTCAAATCTTTCGCTGCCTGGGCTGTCGATAACTCGCTATCTATCTCTGTCGCGGCCCGCAGGTTTGCACCGACTTCCAGTGCTACGGCTTGTGAAAGTGCCAGATCAGCTTGAAAAGCGTTTTGCGTTAAAACATTCTGTTGAAACACATAGAGTCCCGCGCCACCCAGCAGAACAGGAATGACAAAGAGGAGATAGAGGCTGAGCAACTGTAGACTGATCTTCTGCCGTATTAGGTAGTGCATACTACACCTCCAGAGAAGAAAACAATACCCTTTCTGTGCTTAGTATGCCTTAAACCTTCTTTCTTGGCAATCCTTTTTCTCTCCAGAACAGCTACACGCAAAAATTGTTATACATTTAGTTATATTTCGATGGCCATGTTTACGGGGTTTTTACAGCACGTCACATATACTTATGACATATCTTTGTTTTCTCAGCATGCTTCCTTTGGGGAAAATCATGAGAGAGTGCTGTCTGTCCTTTTCATTCGTGGAGATCATAGATATGTCCATAGCTAAAACATTTGCTCATGGGAAATTGAGACTGTCAAGTGTGCTCAACTCAGTTTCTGTGGCTGGCCTGCAGCATCTGTACAACGCCCTTTTCCCGATGGTACGCGAGACAAACATCACGGTTGCCTCCAGGCCTCTCCCCCAACCTCAAAAATGCCCAGAGTGTCAGACCGAACTAGGAGCCGCAAACGAGGTCTACAGTCGCATTGCTGTTTGTGATCATTGCGGCTATCACTTTGTCTGGTCTGCATCCAATCGAGTCGAACACCTGGCTAATCCAGGTAGCTTCAGGCCCATAGGTCGACGTATCCAGCCAATGGATTTTTTAGGCTTTGTCGATGAGCATCCCTATTCCACGAAACTCATCTCGGGCCAGAAGCAAACTGGACTCAGTGATGCTATTCTCACCGGTCGCTGTCGTATAGATGGAACAGAAACCGTCCTGGCGGTTTTGGATTTTCACTTCATGGGTGGCAGTATGGGATCAGTTGTGGGAGAGCAAATCACATTTGCCTTTGAGTATGCTACGAGACACCGCTTACCGGTAGTGACCGTAGTCAATAGCGGCGGTGCTCGTTTGCAGGAGGGGATCATCAGCTTGATGCAAATGCCGAAAACTGCTGCTGCAGTTCAGCGCTTTCACGCCTCGGGCTTACTCTATCTTTCTATCCTGGCGAGTCCTACAACCGGGGGAGTGTTTGCCAGTTTCGCAAGTCTGGGAGATGTGATCCTGGCTGAACCAAAGGCACTTGTTGGTTTCGCCGGGCCTCGTGTGGCAGAACAAGTCACAGGTCAAAAGCTTCCTGCAGGCTCACATCGAGCCGAAATGTTGCTTACATCTGGACAGCTCGATGCTATCACAGCTCGACACGACCTACCACATGTTGTCGCTACACTGCTGAAAGCGACAGTGGTTCACCCAAAGCAGCGCCGCTCACATAGCATACACACAAACGAACTTCCACTCGTATCTGCCCACGCACCCAGGAATGCAGCCTGGGATCGTGTGAATCTGGCCCGTCACCCAGATCGTCCCACAGCACGGGACTACATTCGTCATTTGTCGCCAAATTTCCTGGAATTGCAGGGCGACCGCTGCTATGGCGATGATCCAACAGTTGTAGCAGGTCTGGGGGATATCGATGGGCGTACCGTTATTTTTATCGGCCAAGAGCGTCGCCACGATGCTCATGATAGTCATGTAGGAGAGATTCAGACGAGGCCCCAGCCTGAGGGCTATCGCAAAGCAATTCGCATGATGGAATTGGCTGCCCAGTTACACTGTCCACTGGTGACATTCGTTGATACTGCTGGTGCCGATCCAGGAGAAGAGAGTGAGAGACATGGTATAGCCTGGTCCCTGGCTCATTGTCTCTCTACGATGAGCAGTTTACCTGTGCCAATCGTGACTGCTATTATCGGTGAAGGAGCCAGTGGAGGGGCAGTGGCATTCGCGGTCGCCGATCACATATTGATGCTACAAAACGCGATCTATGAGGTCATTGCCCCTGAAGGGGCGGCAACTATCCTGTATCGAGATGCACAGAAGGCCAGGCAGGTTGCAGAGCAATTGAAATTGACGGCCTCTGACTGCCTACAACTGGGTGTTGTAGATGCCATTATACCAGAACCATTGTCAGGAGCACACACTGATCCTCCTATAGTCATGCAGGCACTTCAGCAGCATCTGCTTCATGCCGTCACTGAACTCGAGCAAGTTCCTGTGAAACAGTTACTTGCTCGACGATACCGCAAGTTCAGACGGTATGGACGGTTCCTCCGCAAACAGCACCTGCTGCTACGCGCTTCCGTGACCGCCGTTAGACAAGGCCAGAGCTTATTACATCAGCTGAAAGACCGGCTCCCTATAGCAATTATCTCACGATTGCCTGCCACTCTGGGTGCGGCAATCGAAAGGAGGAAGTGGCGCCATGCATGAGGTGCTCCTGACCCTCGGCTTCGGGCTCGTGACTGCCGCCATCCTCTCGCTATCCGCGGTGGCGTTCACGCTCGAGTACGCGGTAACCAGGGTGGCCAATCTCTCGCACGGAGAGATCCTGACGATAGGAGCCTATGCCGCCTATCTAGTGCATCAGTCGACCGGAAGCGCGCTCCTCGCTGCGCTTGGGGCCGCTGCCGCGGGCGGAATAGTGGCCTTAGCGATGTACACCACGGTGATCGATCGCTTCATCAGCCGTGGTTTCGGAACAATGCCGACCTTCATCGCAACGCTTGGCATGTCCTTCGTCATCCAGAACGTGCTGGTCATCATCTTCGGCGCGGCTAACGTCGCCTACACGATCCCCCAGGGCGCTCCGCACCAGGTGGGACCTTTCCTTTGGACCCCCACCGAGGAAGAGATCATTCTTTCCGCGCTCGGCATCACCGCCGTACTCTACGTGCTTATCACGCACACAAAGTTCGGCAAGGCCCTGCGTGCCGTCTTTCAGAATCGCGATCTGGCCCGCGTCACCGGCATCAACCCACGCCTGGTCGCCGCCGCTACCTGGTTTCTCGCCGGCCTGGTCGCTGGCTATGCCGGCTTCATCCTCGCCGAGAGCGTCGGTACGTTCAATCCCTATTTCGGCTTCAGCTTCTTCCTCATCACCCTGACAGCGGCAGTCGCCGGTGGCCTGGGGAAACCCTTCAGCACCCTGGCTGGAGCAATCATCGTCGGCATAGCCCTGGAGTTCACCGGCGGCTACATCAGCGCCAGCTACGAGCTCGCCTTTGCCTTCGCCATCCTCGCCACCATCATCCTGCTGCGCCCACGCGGCCTCTTCACCAACGCCGGAAGGACCATATTCGAATGACACAGTACCTCGTTTCCATCCTCACCGAGGGCGCCATCTTCGGCATCATGGCCCTCGGGCTGAACGTCATCTGGGGCTGGTCTGGCGACTTCGATCTCGCCTACTACGGCTATGTCGCCCTGGGCGCCTACATGACCCTCGTCCTCACCATCGGCCAACCGACCCCGCCAGCCGAATACATCCTCGGCTTGCAGCTGCCCTACCTGCTCGCCCTGCTTGGCGCCATCCTTTCCTCCGCGCTCATGGGCCTCATCGTTGGCCTCATCGCACTCCGGCACCTCCGTGGAATCTATCTCTCCATCGTCACTTTAGGCGCCGTCTACGTCCTGTATGTCATGGCCGGCCAGTATGTTCCCTTATTCAACGGTTACAACGGGCTGTCCGGCCTCTTCAACCCCATGGCAGACGCCCTTGGCCTCGACTATCAGACCTACCAGTACTTCTTCCTTGGCTTCAGCGCCTTCATCTTCATCCTCGTCTTTCTCTTCATGGCACGACTCTCCGGCAGCCGCTTTGGCCTCGCCCTACGCTCCCTGCGCGAGGATGAACGTGCCGCAGCCGCCTTCGGCCGTGACATCTACCAGCTGAAATTGAAGGCCTATGTCCTCGGCGCCGCGTTCGGCGGTCTGGCCGGCGGCCTATTCGCCGCATACCTGAGCGCTTTCAATCCGTCGGCATGGTCTCCGATCGAAGCAATTGTTCTTTACTCTGCCGTCCTGGTTGGAGGTAGAGGAAATATCAAGGGCGTCGTCCTGGGCGTAGTGGTCATGATCGTGTTGATCCAGGAGTCGACGCGCTTCCTCCCCGATGTCCCGGGACATCCGACCATCGTTCTTGCCCTGCGCGAGATCCTGATCGGCGCAGTACTCGTGCTTTTCCTCCGCTTCCGGCCGCAGGGACTGCTGCCGGAGCGCCGCTACGTCGACCGCTTGCTCCATGACCGTGTTGATCCAGGGGCAGGGCTTGCCCCTGCCCCTACTCCTCCCCAAGTTCCCAGGATATCAGACCGTCGTTCCCGCCCTGCGCGAGATCCTGATCGGCGCAGTACTCGTGCTTTTCCTCCGCTTCCGGCCGCAGGGACTGCTGCCGGAGCGCCGCTACGTCGACCGCTTGCCCAGAACCAACCCGCAGTGTCGACATCCGAGCCGGCTATCCTGGTGGTTGAGGGGCTTTACAAGCACTTTGGCGGTGTTGTCGCCGTGGATAACTGTTCGTTTCGAGCTCCGAAGGGCCAGGTGACCGGGCTGATCGGCCCCAACGGCGCTGGTAAGAGCACGGCGATCGATCTCATATCGGGGTTCAAGCTCCTCGACGCGGGCATCATTCTCTTCGAAGGCACCACGATCCAGGGCCTGCCTCCTCACCGTATCTCCCGCCTCGGGTTGATCCGCACCTTCCAGACGCCGAGAGAGTGGCCCGGCCTGACCGTTCTGGAGAACGTTCTCCTGGCTCGATGGGACCCAGAACGGGAGACCCTCTGGCGCGGCCTGATCGGGCCTGGGCGAGCCCAGCGCTCAACCACGGAGTCGGAGCTCGGCAAGGCGCGCGAGATCCTGGCAGAGCTCGGCCTCGACAAGTTGGGCAATGAGCGCGCGGGGAACCTCAGCGGCGGCCAGAAGCGGCTAGTCGAGTTCGCCCGCATCCGGATGGCCGAGCCTCGGCTCGTGATCCTCGATGAGCCGATGGGAGGCGTGAACCCCGTGCTCGGCGAACGTATGGCGGCGGCGATCGAGGGGTTTATCGCCTCTGGGATCTCCGTCGTCATCGTCGAACATAACCTTCCCTTCATCGAACGGGTCGCTCATCACGTGGTCGTGATGTCTCAGGGCTCGGTGATCGCAGCCGGGCCGTTCGAGTCTCTCCGCTCGAATGAGAGCGTGATAGACGCATACCTCGGTGAGGTTACCATATGAGTAACCAAGAAGCGGCGCTCAGCGTCCAGGGGCTCACCGCCGGCTACGGGGGTCCGCCCATCATCGACCAGGTCAGCCTGACTGCACGCCGGGGTGCGATCACGGCCATCGTGGGACCGAATGGGGCCGGCAAGTCCACGCTGTTGAAAGCGGTGGCCGGGCTCATCCGGCCTACGGCGGGCAGGGTGTTCGTAGAAGGGAAGGACGTAACCGGCCAGCCGGCGGAGACGCTCATCCGGCGCGGGATCGCCTACGTCCCCCAGGTGGAAAACGTATTTCCCGACCTCACCATCCGGGAGAATCTCGACATGGGCGGCTATGTCCGCAAGTCCGGCGTCCGGGAGAGGATCGAGCAACTGTTCCTCCTCTTTCCCGACCTCAGAGTGTCGGCGCACCGGCGGGCCAGTACGCTGAGCGG
>WNFB01002516.1_pt1 | contig 15941 bp, 13 predicted proteins | sample 5400501 | NCBI WGS metagenome assembly WNFB01 (sample SAMN13153341, study PRJNA577476) | soil metagenome | isolation source: 200 cm saprolite under Douglas fir tree site 2 hole 1 | place: USA:California | collected 2015-04-18
CATGGCGGGGCGCGAGCGGTTCGTTCTCGGCCTCTGCAACGACGAGCTCGGGTACATCATCCCGATGTCGGAATGGGACGAACAGCCGCCGTTCGCCTACGGCCGCACCGGCCCGCAGTACGGTGAGATCAACTCGACCGGTCCGCGCACCGCCCCGCTCCTCCTCGATCTCTTCGCCGACCTCCTGCGCTGAGGGGCGGAGCGCCCGGCGCGCCCCCCGCCTCCCGGCGCGACCCGGCCCGGGACCCGGACGGGCTCCTGGATGCGCTACAATGGCGTCCCACACCTCGGGAGGGTGCGACGATGGCGGACAGGACAGCGGGCGGGCCGAAGGTCACCTACGCGACCCTCGCGGCCGGCCAGACGCCGGAGTTCAGCAAGGCGTACGACGAGGCGATCGAGCGCGTCAAGGCGAGGCTCGGCATGACCTACCCGCTGGTGATCGGCGGGAAGGAGGTGCGCGCCCGGGAGACGTTCGACGACACCTGCCCGGCCGACACCCGCGTGGTCCTGGGCCGCTTCGCGAGCGGCACGCGCGAGGACGCGCGGGCGGCGATCGCCGCGGCGCGCAAGGCGTACGAGACCGTATGGCGCGACCTCCCCTGGAAGCAGCGCGTCGCCTCCATCCGCCGGGCCGCGTCCAACATCGAGACGCGCCGCTTCGAGATCGCCGCCCTCGTGAGCCTGGAGGTCGGCAAGAACCGCCTCGAGGCGATGGGGGACGTGCAGGAGACCGCCGACCTGATGAGCTATTACTGCGATCAGGTCGAGGAGCACCACGGATACGAGACGCCGATGGCGCGCCTCTCCGAGAAGGAGGACAACCGCGACGTCCTGCGCCCGTATGGCGTCTGGGTGATCATCTCCCCGTTCAATTTCCCGATGGCCCTCGCGGGCGGGCCGAGCGCCGGGGCGCTGCTCGGCGGGAACACCGTGGTGTTCAAGCCGGCCACCGACACGCCGCTGACCGGGCACGAGCTCCTGGAGTGCTACCGCTCGGCCGGCCTGCCGGACGGTGTCTTCAACTACGTCACCGGCCCGGGATCGACGGTCGGGGAGGAGCTGGTGACCAACCCCGGCGTCGACGGGATCCTCTTCACGGGTTCGCGGGAGGTGGGGTTCGAGATCTACCAGAAGTTCGCGCGGGACTTCCCGAAGCCGTGCATCGCCGAGATGGGCGGCAAGAACCCGGCGATCGTCACGGCCAGCGCCGACCTCGACGTCGCGACCGACGGTGTCTTGAAGTCGGCCTTCGGCCTGCAGGGGCAGAAGTGCAGCGCCTGCTCGCGCGTCTACGTCGACCGCACGGTCGCCAGGCCGTTCCTCGACATGCTGGTCGAGAAGACGAAGGCGATCGCCATCGGGGACCCGGTCAGGAAGGAGAACTGGCTCGGTCCCGTGATCAACAGGAGCGCCTTCGAGAAGTACGTCCGGTTCGTCGAGATCGGCCGCCGGGACGGCCGGATCGCCGTCGGCGGCGAGCCGCTCAAGGGGGCGCCCTACGATCACGGCTTCTTCGTGAAGCCGACCGTCATCACCGGTCTGCCGAAGGACCATGCGCTCATGCGCGACGAGATGTTCCTGCCGATCACCTGCGTCTGGGAGGTCGACTCGCTGGACCAGGCGCTCGATCTCGCCAACCGCACCGAGTACGGCCTCACCGCAGGCCTCTTCAGCCGTGACGATGCGGAGATCAGGAGATTCCTCGACCGGATCGAGGCGGGCGTCGTCTACGTCAACCGCCGGGCCGGCGCGACGACGGGCGCCTGGCCGGGGGTCAACCCGTTCGGCGGCTGGAAGGGGAGCGGCTCGTCCGGCAAGGCGAGCGGCGGCCCCTACTACGTCGCGCAGTTCATGCGCGAGCAGAGCCGGACGCTGATCAAGGGCTGAGTTCCACTTGACGCGCGCCGCCCACCCGCGGTAAGCAGGGAGCAGCGCCGACCGCTCCAGAAGCCGCCCTCATACGAGCGTGCTCATCGTGCGTCCGCGGCGGGGGTTTCTGCCGGCAGGCTCCCTGCACGGGAGGGACACCCCATGACGATCCGCAGCGTTCCTCTGGTCCTCTTCGCGCTCGCCGCGGCCATGCTCACCGGCCCGGTGCTCGCGCAGCCGGTCCTGTTCTCGCCGCCCCTGGAGCTGGAGGTGGGCGAGTATCCGATCGCGGTCGCGGTGGGCGACCTCAATGGAGACCGGCACCTCGACCTCGCCGTGATCGGCGGACGCTCGGACGAGATCCTGATCTTCCTGGGCGACGGCGCCGGGCGCTTCTCCGAGCCGCGCGCGACCTACGTGGGAGAATACCTCAACGCCCTGGTGCCCGCCGACTTCAACCGGGACGGTCGGCTCGACCTGGCGGTCTCCCGCGGCGGTTCGACCCTCGTCGCGGTCCTGCTCGGGGACGGCGCCGGTGGGCTGGGGGCGCCGTCGGTCTCCTACGCGGGGGGGTATCCGGTAGCGCTCGCGGCCCTCGATCTCAATCGCGACGGCCTGCCGGACCTCGTCCTGGCAAACCAGTTCAACGATACCCTCTCGATCCTCCTGGGGGCCGGCACGGGAGGCTTCGGCTTCTCCAGGAACGTGCGCGTGCCGCGCTCCCCGGTCTCCCTGACGACGGGCGACTGGAACGGGGACGGTCTTGTCGACGCCGCCGTCGCCCTCGCCGACGCGGACAGCGTCGATGTCCTGTTCTCCAACGGGCGCGGCGGCCTGGGGGAGGCCGGCGGCCTGGTCTATGCGGTCGGAAGCCACCCCTCGTCGCTGGCGTCGGGGGACTGGAACGGCGACGGTCATCCCGACCTGGCGGTCGCCGACCTCCGCTCCCACGACGTCTCGATCCTCCTGAACGACGGGACGGGACGCTTCGGAGCGGCGAGCCGCTTCGTCGCAGGGGAGGGACCGAGCTCCCTGGCGGCCGGCGACTTCGACGGGGACGGGAGGCTCGATGTGGCGGTCGCCGACCCCTACACGGCGGCCGTCTCGATCCTGCTGGGAGATGGAACCGGCCGGCTCGGTCCACCGTCCTACTTCGCCGCGGGACCGTCCCCTTCCTTCGTCGCGGCGGGGGACTTCAACGAGGACGGGCTGCCGGATCTCGCGGTCGTCAACGGCGAGGACACTCTCGCCATCCTGTTCGACCGGGGCCCCGACGCCGACGGGGACGGGGTGCCGGATCGCGCCGACGACTGTCCCGGCGTCGCCGATCCGGATCAGCGCGACGCCGACGGGGATGGCCGCGGCGACGCCTGCGACAACTGCCCGCCTCTGCCCAACCCCGATCAGGCCGACGCCGACCACAACGGCACGGGGGACGTCTGCGACGCCCTGCTGTCGCTCCTCGCGTCCTCCGCGCCGATCCGTTCGCTGCAGGCGGCCCTCGACGGGGTGGGCGCGCGGCTGGACGGGCTCCTCGACGCGGAGGCGCGGCACGGCCTCGATCTCGCGGACCTGCGCGCCGGCCTGACGGCCCTGCAGGCGAGGGTGGCCTTCATCGAGTCGCTGCCGGCGATCCGCGCCCAGATCAGGAAGGGGCCTTGAGATGGCCGGATACATGCTGTCGGTCGTGGAGGGCGACATCGCGCGGATGGAGGTCGACGCAATCGCCAATGCCGCCAACGACCGGCTCTGGATGGGCTCCGGCGTCGCCGGGGCGATCAAGCGGGCTGGCGGCGAGGCGATCGAGCGGGAGGCGGTGGCGAAGGGGCCGATCCCGATCGGGGACGCCGTCGTCACCGGCGCCGGTCGGCTCCGGGCGAAGTACGTCATCCACGGCGCGGTCATGGGCCAGGACCTGGCGACCAGTGCCGAGATCATCCGCCGCACGACGGCGCGCTGTCTCGAGGTCGCGGACGGCCTCGGCTGCGTCTCGATCGCCCTGCCCGCGTTCGGAACCGGCATCGGCGGGTTCCCGCTCGAGGAATGCGCCCGCCTCATGATCGAGGCCGCCCGCGCCCACGCACCCCGCTCCCTCGAGCGGGTGATCTTCGCCGTTTTCGGATCGCAGGCCCGTGACGCGTTCGCCCGCGCACTCCGGAAGTCCTTCCGGGCGGGCTCCTGACGCCCCCTTGACGCTCACGGTCGCGCCCGATCGTGACGAAGAGGACCTCGAAGGAGCGCGCGAACCCGCGTAGAGACTCCCCCGCCCTCCCCGGCCGGCTCGCGAGGGGCTGTGGTAACGTATCGATCGCGCACGCGATCGCGGCGCGCCGTTGGGAGTGCGCGATGCCGGCCGTCATCGAGGCCCGCGGGCTGACCAAGAGATACGGCGATCTGACAGCCGTCGACGGGATCGACTTCTCGATCCAGGCCGGGGAGTGCTTCGGGTTCCTGGGGCCGAACGGCGCCGGGAAGACGACGACGGTGAAGATGATCCACTGCTTCGCGCCGGTCACCGCCGGGGAGCTCTCCGTCTTCGGCATGAGCGTGCGGGATGAGCCACGCACCATCAAGACGCGCATCGGGGTCTGCCAGCAGGAAGACAACCTCGACCCCGACTTCTCCGTGCTCAAGAACCTGACCGTGTTCGCGCGCTACTTCGGAGTCCCGGCACCGGAGGCGGCGGCGCGGGCGCGGGAGCTCCTGGAGTTCATGGGGCTGTGGGAGAGGCGCAACGACGGCATCCGCCAGCTCTCCGGCGGGCTGAAGCGACGGCTGGTGCTCGCCCGGGCGCTCATCAACCGGCCCGACCTCCTGATCCTGGACGAGCCGACGACCGGCCTCGACCCGCAGTCGCGCCACCAGGTCTGGGACCGGATCCGCAGCCTGCGCAAGCAGGGGAAGACGATCCTGCTGACGACGCACTACATGGACGAGGCGCAGACGCTCTGCGACCGCCTGGTGATCATGGACCACGGCAAGATCCTGGTCGAGGGGCCGCCGACCGATCTGGTGCGCAGCCGCGTCGGCAAGGACGTCGTGGAGGTCTGGGGATACCCTGCGGCGCTCGTCGATCACGCGCGCCAGAGCGGCTGGCGGTTCGAGACCGACACCGACCGGCTGTTCATCTACACCGACGCGGGGGAGGCGGTCTTCGCCGCCATCGCCGGTCGCTTCCCGGCCGAGCGCTGCACCGTCCGTCCGGCCGGGCTCGAAGACCTCTTCCTGAAGCTGACGGGACGGGAGCTGCGTGAGTGATCGGGCGCGGGAGGGCGCGGGCGGGACCCCCGGGATCTGGCGCATGAAAGGCCTGGCCGGGAGCGTGAGCTGGCGCTCGCTGCGGGTCTGGCAGCGCAACCGGGACGTCTATTTCGTCACCTGGAAGACGAACCTGGTGCCGCCGCTCCTCGAGCCGATCCTGTACCTCCTGGCGTTCGGCGCCGGGATCGGCGCCCTCGTCCGCACCGTGCCGTACAGGGGCGAGGCGATCGGCTACACCGCCTTCATCGCTCCGGGCCTGCTCGCCACACAGGTGATGTTCCAGTCGTTTTTCGAGACCACGTACAACACCTTCGTGCGGATGTACTACCAGAGAACTTTCGACGCCATCGTCACGACGCCCCTGAGCCTCGAGGACGTGATGGCCGGCGAGCTGCTGTGGGGAGCGACCAAGGGGACGATCGGCCTGGCCGTGATGATGGTTGCGATCAGCTTCTTCGGGCTGATCCGGTATCCCGCGGCCCTGGTGATTCTGCCGTTCTCCTTCCTGGCGGGGCTCTTCTTCGCCGGTCTCGGCCTGTGCTTCACCGGCATCGTCCCTCAAATCGACTCCTTCAACTTCCCGGTCTTCCTGTTCGTCATGCCGATGTTTCTCTTCTCCGGCACCTTCTTCCCGCTCGACGTCCTGCCGGGGTGGGCGCAGAGCGTCGCGCAGCTCCTCCCCCTGACGCACGTCGCGACGGTGATGCGCGAGGCCTGCCTCGGCAGGCTGAAGGCGCGCCTCTTCGTCGACGCGCTCTACCTGGGGGTGGCCACGGTCCCCGTGACCGTGCTCGGCATCGCTCTGATGAAAAGGCGGCTTGTGAAATGAGGGCGGCCTGGCCTGCCCTGATGGCCCTCGCCGCTTCCGTCCTCTGGGGGGGAGACTTGGTGATCTTCGCTCTGGGCGTGGCGCGCGTCGGCCCGGGGTCGGCGGGGTGACATCGTTCGAGCCCCTCGCACTGTCCCTCGCGGCCGCCGGCCTGTGGTGCCTGGTGCTGGCCTCCGCAGGGTCGCGGGCGCGCCGGATGGCTCGTCTGCCGGTCGGAGTCGACCTTCGTCTGCCAGTCGATTTCCTGCTCGGCAGTTGGCTCTACGCGATGGCGGCCTTGCTGTGTGGGCTGGGCGGAGCGTTCCGTCCGGCGCCGCTCCTGCTCGGCGGCGCCGTGCTGGCCGTCCTCGGCCGCTGGCAGGCTCGTGGCTGGCGGTTGGCGTCGATCCTGCCGCCGCTCGCCGCCGCCTCGCTCCTCCTGCCGGTCGCCCTGGCGCCCCCTTTCTTTCACGACGCCCTCGTCTATCACCTCGGACTCCCCTGGCAGGCGCTCCTGGAGGGCCGGCTGTCGGCGCACGCCGAGGATCTTTTCGCCTCCTTCCCGCCGCTGGCCCAGCTCGTCTTCGCCGGTCCGCTGGCCGCCGGCTGCGATCGAGTGCCGGCGCTCCTGCACCTCGCCGCGTTCCTCGTCGCGGGCGCGGCCATCGAGGCCCTGGCGCTGAGGTTCGATGCGCCACCCACGCTCGCCCGTCTGGCCGGAGCGGCGCTTCCCGTCCTGCCGGCGCTGGCGCTGGTGCCCGGCCTGCCGGCCGCGGAGGGGTGGGCGCTGGCGCCGTTGCTCGCGGGTCTGGCCGTGGCGCTCGAGGGTCGCGGTCCGCGCCCGCCGCGGACCGGGCCACACGGGCGCGGTGCTACGGATCGACCTCGCGATGACGGCGGCCGGGCCGATCGCGGCCGGGCCATCCTCGCCGGCTTCCTGGCAGGTATCGCGAGCGCGGCCCGCCTGCAGGGGATCCCCTGGGCCGGGATCATCATCGCCGTCGTCACCTGGCGCGCGCGCCGGCCGCTCCGTGGAGCGGTCCTCGCCGCCTGCGCGTGTCTCGTGGGGAGCGCACCGTGGTGGTTGAAGAACCTCGTCCTGCTGCGCGACCCGCTCGCGCCGATCCTCTGGCGGCGCGAGGGCATCGAGACGCTCTGGCGCGACGCCTCGAGCCTCGACCTGCGCGCGGCGGGGATGACGGGGTGGCTGCAGGGATTGGCGCCGGGGCTTCTGCCGCACCTCGCCTACCTCGGGCCGCTCGCGCTGTCGGCGCTCCTGGGGGTGCTGGCGCGCCGCGACGGCCGCCTCTGGCTGCTGGGGTGCGCGGCCATCCTGGGGGTCGTCGCCTGGTCGCTGACCGGGAGCCTGCCGCGCTTCCTGGCGCCGACGCTCGCGTTGCTGCTCGTCCTGGCCGCGGCCGCCGGGAGCGTGGGGCGGGCCGGTGCCCTGGCGGCCGCTCTGGCGGTCGGCACGTGCGTGCTCCTCGGGCTGGCCTTCACGTTCGGTCAGGTCGAGCGCTGGGGCGGCGCCCGGCTGGCGCTCTCCCGGCCGGAGGCGTGGCGTTCCGACCTCGTGATCAACAATCCGGCGCCGGCATTCGCCGCGGCGCGCAACCTCCCATTGGACGCGCGCGTTCTCTTCGTGGGAGAGACCAGAGGCTTCGCGTTCCCACGCCGCTTCACGGCGTCGTCGCAGCACGATGTGTCGCCGCTACGCGAGCCGATCGAGAGCCTGCCCTCGGGAGACGGAGTGCGCGACCGGCTCGTCGCCTCGGGCTACACTCACCTCCTGGTCAATCGCGGGGAGCTCCTGCGCCTGGCGCGACGTTACCCCGTGACGCCCTGGCGGACCCCGGCCGGCGAGGCGAGGTTCCGGGACCTGCTGGGTCTCCTGGCTCCTCCGGTGCTGGTTCAGGGGGAGATCGCGATCTTCGCGCTGGCGAAACCGTAGGAGCCTGACCGGCTCTCGAGGACGGGACCGCGTTCCGGTCGGTCGGCTAGAACTTCACCCCCAGGCCGACGTAGGGGCCGGTGAAGGTGTTCTCGACGTGGCCGTAGTCCTTGGCGTCGACGCTGAAACGGTACGAGCGGTAGCCCCCGAAGATCCCGAAGGAGTGCAGGAAGTACGACTCGATCTGCACCCGGGCGTCGAGGATCTGGACCTTGTTGCCGGAGACGTTGACCGACAGGCCGTTCGCCTCGGCGCGGATGTGCAACCCCGGGATCGGCTTGACCACCAGGGAGGCGTTCACGGTGGGGTAGGGGACGTTCTTGTCGAGGGAGGCCGCGCCGGTCGTCGATCCATTCAGGTCGATCTTGATCTGCGCCACGTTCAGCCCGATGCCGAGCCCGACCTCCGCCAGCTTCGCGTCGAGGAGCGTGAAGCGGTACTGCCCCTGCAGGAGGGTCAGATCGTAGCGCGAGCGGATCGTCTCGCTGGTGTTGTAGGTGACGCCGTTGAAGGTGACGGCCCGCGAGAATCGGCCGTCACCGGTGCGGGCCGAGCTCGAGTAGTCGAAGATGAGGCGGCTTCGTCCCAGGCGGAACCAGACGCGTCCCGCGGGGGAGGTGTCGCGATTCTCCAGGCCGAGGTCGCTCTTGAAGTCGATCAGGGTCCCCTGCGAGGATCCATCGTTGATCGCGGCGTTGCCATCGAGCCCCTGGAACCAGGCGGCGCCCTCGACCCCGACGTAGTCGCCCAGGGCGTGGGCCGGCGTCGGGAAGACGAGGACGGCGAGCAGGGCCAGCGCGATGGTCGGGAGAACGCGAGCCGGGCACAGGGGGTTGCCGCGTTTCTGGGTCATGGATCCCTCCTCATGAGACGGCACAAAACGTAATGCCCCGGACCGTCCCGCGCAAGCCCGGCCGGGTTGACAGGGGTGCGGGCCGCTCCTATCATCCGTTTCATGAAGCGCAACGGGGCGCGGCCTCCCGATCTGGTCCATGACTGGAATCTCGCCGGGTCGCCGCCGAAGCCGGATCATCCGATCGGCCTCGTGGATGAGACCCTGCGCGACGGCCTGCAGGGACCGAGCGTCACCGATCCCCCGATCGAGACGAAGAAGCGGATCCTGAGGGCGATGGACGCGCTCGGGATCGAGGCGGCCGATGTGGGGCTGCCGGGCGCGGGGCCGAAGGCGGTGGCCGACGCCACCGCTCTCTGCAAAGAGGCGGCCGGGGGGCGGCTGCGGATCAGGCCAAACTGCGCGGCGCGCACGATGATCCGCGACATCGAGCCGATCGCCCGCATCGCCTCCGGGGTCGGCATCCCGGTGGAGGCCTGCCTGTTCATCGGCTCGTCCGCCATCCGGCAGTACACCGAAGACTGGACGATCGACACGCTCCTGCGGCACACGGAGGAGGCGGTGACCTTCGCCGTGAAGGAGGGGCTTCCGGTCATGTACGTGACCGAGGACACGACCCGCGCCCATCCCGACACGATCCGGCGGCTCTACACCGCCGCCATCGAGTGCGGCGCGCGGCGGATCTGCGTGACCGACACCGTCGGGCACGCCACCCCCGAAGGAGTGACGGCGCTCATCCGCCACGTCGCGTCCGTCGTGCGGGAGACCGGGGAGCCGGTGACGATCGACTGGCACGGCCACCGCGACCGCGGTCTCGACATCCCGAACAGCCTGGCCGCGCTCGTCGCCGGCGCCAGCCGGGCGCACGGCTGCGGGCTCGGGATCGGGGAGCGCGCCGGCAACACCGCCATCGATCTCCTACTCGTGAACCTGCGGCTGCTCGGCTGGATCGATCGCGACCTGAGCCGGCTGGGAGACTACTGCCGCCTGATCTCCGAGGGATGCAAGGTCCCGATCCCGCGCAACTATCCGGTGGTCGGCAAGGACGCCTTCGAGACCGGCACCGGGGTGCACGCCGCGGCGGTGATCAAGGCGCTCCGGAAGCACGACGTCTGGCTCGCCGACCGGGTGTACTCCGGCGTGCCGGCTTCCGACTTCGGCTTCGCGCAGACGATCCGGATCGGCCCGATGTCGGGGCGCTCGAACGTCCTCTTCTGGCTGGAGCAGCGCGGGATCGATCCCGCGGAGGAGACCGTCGACCGGATCTTCGAGGTCGCCAAGCGCAGCGACCACGTCCTCGAGGACCACGAGGTCTTCGCGCTGCTCGACGCCGCCCGCCGTCCCGCCTGAGGACGAGCGGCCCGTCTCCGGACCGGGTCCGGATCCTAGTCCTTGGGCTCGACGCAGACGCGGTTGCGTCCCGACTCCTTGGCGCGGTAAAGCGCGCTGTCGGCGCGCGCCACCAGGGCCTTGATGTCCTTTCCGTGCTCAGGGAAGAGGGCGATCCCGATGCTGATCGTGATCCGGATCGTCGTGCCGTCGAGCGTGAACGGGTGCCCCTCGATGGCGCCGCGGATCCGCTCCGCCACCTGGTGCGCGCCGACCAGGGGCGCCTCCGGCAGGTACGAGACGAACTCCTCGCCTCCGTACCGTCCCGACACGTCCACCGTCCGGATCGACTCCCGGATCAATCGCCCCACCTCCGAGAGGACGTGGCTTCCCATCAGGTGACCATGCGTGTCGTTCACCGACTTGAACCGATCGAGGTCCATCATCAGGACGGCGAGCGGCGCCGCGTAGCGGTCGCTGCGCCTCAGCTCCTGCTCCAGGGCCATGAAGAGCGACTCCTTGGTGAGCAGCCCGGTCAGCTGGTCGAAGGTGATGCGGCTGCGGATCTCGGCGTGGAACTTGGCCTCGATGTCGTCGAGGAGGACGAACTTCAGGACCGTGTCGCCGATCTGGATCTTGTCTCCGTCCTTCAGATCGGTGCGATCGATCTGCCGCGAGTTGACGAAGGTGTGGTTGGTGCTGCCGAGGTCGAACAGGCGGAAGACGGCGCTCTCCGTCTGCGCGTCCCACGCCAGCTCGATCCGCGCGTGCTCGCGCGACGCCAGGTCGTCGATGATCCGGATGTCGGCCGTGAGCCCGCGCCCGAGGACCATCGAGCCGCGCCGCAGGCGGAAGTCGCGCCCGATCTCGGCCCCCTGGAGGATGACAAGCGAGGCCTGGCTCTTGCGCAGGCGTCCGCTGTCGAGCTTGGCGCGCTCGATCGCCGTCGTCTGGTCGAGATGCGTCCCGGACATCGTGTCGCGCCCGCCGCCCGAGGGGAGCCTTCGGCGCTTACCGTTTCGCAATCGCCGGCCGGGCCCCTGCCCCTCAATCTAGGCGCCCTCCCCGGGATGTCCAGGGTCGAGCCGGCGCTTCAGAGCGTGAGGAAGCACCACTCCTTCGAGTACGGCACGCTCGACAGCTGCAGCCCCCGCTTCGCCGTCACCAGCACCACGTCGGAGTGGTTGTACCCGAAGCCGAGGTCCGGGGCATAGAGGCCCGGCTCGTTGCTGAAGGTCATCCCCTCCTCGATCATGGTGTGGTCGCCCAGCGAGACGTAGGGCGGCTGGTGCCCCTCGGACCCCTCGCCGTGGGCCGGGCGGTGGTAGACGTACTTCGCCATGCCGTTCTTCACCTGGTGCTCGTGCACCTGCCGGGCGACGTAGGAGCAGGTCACGCCGGGAACCGAGGCCTCGGCCTGGATCCGGCAGCACTCGGTGTGCACCTCCCAGACCTTCTCGCGCACCGGTTCCCAGGGGGCGATCTGGTAGGCGCGGTAAAGCTCGCCGCCGAATCCGCCGACCTTCACGCTGCCGGCGACCTGGAGAGCGTCCCCCTTCTTGATCCGGTTGTGGTGGAACTGGTTGGGGTGCGGGTAGGCTGTCCCGACGCCGGATCGTACCTCGATCCCGACCCCGATGCCGACGGCGGTGTGCGGGCGGCCGTCCCGCCGGATGTCGTTCATGATCAGATCGACACCGTGGTGCGTGGTCGCCATCGCCACCTCGAAGTCGGTCGCGTCGGTGCCGCGCGCGAGGAGGTAGTCGCGGGCGAAGGCGTGGATCCGGCTGAAGTAGTTCATCGCCCTCTGGGTCAGGGCGATCTCCTCGGGCGTCTTGACCATCCGCAGCCTGTCGCAGATCTCATCCACCTTCTTCAAGGTGGTCTTCGGGAGGACGTCGGCCGCCGCCTCGGCGAGCTCGGGCGTGATCGGAACGTCGAGCCCGATCACCTTCCCGGCGTAGCCGCGCTTCCTGAGCCCCTTGAGGACCCAGCGGTTGAGATCGACCGTGGCCCCCATCTGCACCTTGCCGAGGTTGGGGAAGGCCCCCTCGCCGTGCTTGAAGTCGAAATAGGTCTCGCGGTCCTTGATCCACCAGGAGCCGACCAGGTCCCGATCGAGGCTCGGATGGAACCAGGTCGGCTCGGATCCGCCCGCCGGGATGAAGACCAGGAACGGCCGCTCGGTCTCCGTGTGCCAGAGGCCGGTGAAGTAGATGACGTTCCAGTGGCCGCCCAGGAGCGCCCCGTCGATCCCTTCGTCCTGGAGGCGGGCCTGCAGGCGGCGGAGGGCGGCGCGGTGCCAGGCCTCGTCCAGCCTGTCGAAGGGGGCGGGCTTCGGGTGATCCGGGTCGCCCTTGAGGAGCGGCGCCGATAAGGAGGGGGGCCCGGCGGCCGCGCCGCCGGCGGAGGCGGGAACGGACGGGGGAGCCCCGCCGGGCCCCGGGGTCCCCGACGGGGCCCCGCCCGGGCCCTGCGCCGCCCGGACCCCGACGATGCCGCTCGTGACCGCCGCCATCGAACCGACCAGGAACTCCCTCCGCGTCCTCGCCATGGGTCGCCTCCCTCTCCCGGCGCCGCCGGGACGATCCTTCCACGCTGGGGGTGTGAGAGCGGCCGGATGGTAGCCGATCGCGGGAGGCGTCTACAACGTCGACGCGAGACGGGGCCACGCGCCGGGCGGATGGGGGCGCGGGCGCGCGCCGGACGGACGGGGTCGCGACGCCGAGACGTTGCGGGAGAGGAGGCGGAAGGCCTCCTCGAGGTCGGCGAGGGCGGCGCGCCTCTGCGTCTCGCAATCGAGCGACACGAGGACCGGCGAGTCGGCGCGCAGTGCCGGCCTCAGGCGCATGTAGGCGGAGACGATCTCCTCGTGCGTCGCTCCGGGCGCGAGGTCGAGCACGCCGTACGGGTCGCGGAGGCCGGGCGCCCCCTCGTCGTACGCCGGGCGAAACCACCCGGCGGACGCGGGACGGCGGGCAGGCCACGGATCGGCGATCGTCTCGGCCGCGGCCCGGAAAGCCTCGGCGGTGCGGCTGCGCGGATACTCCAGAAGGTAGGGCCGGCGCGTCTTGACGCTGCGCACCAGGACGGGATCGTACGGCACCGAGCCGGCGCAGCGCACCGGAATGCCGAGAAAGCGCTCGCAGACCGCCTCCAGCGCTTCGCCGATCCGGGCGTCCTCGTGGTCGCGCACCTGGTTCACGATCAGATGCGGGAGGAAGGCCTCGAGGTGACCCGCGATTTCCTGCGCGGCGTAGGAGTCGATCCGCCGGATCTCCTCCAGGATACCGGTCGGATCGTCCGGCAGCGACCGTCCCCGGTGCTCCAGGACGAGGTCGACGACCGGCCGGTAGCCGAGCGTGCGCGCGAGATGCTGCAGCCGCCGCAGGAAGGCGGCGCGCAGGAAACGATAGCAGTTCTCGAGGGAGGTCGGCTCGGGGAGGATGACCAGGACCCCGCGGTCGGCGATCGAGAATACGTCCAGGACGTGGAGCGACGTCCCGGCGCCGAGATCGACCAGCACCACGTCGGCCGGCAGGGCCAGGAGCAGGCGGAGCAAGCGCGTCTTCTGGAAGTGCTTCAGGCTCTCGGCGTCGAGGCTGTTGCGGGCTCCGCTCACGATCCGGAGCCGCGGCACGCCGGTCGGGACGGCCGTCTCCTCGAGCGACGCGACGTTTCCCTTGATCGCGCCGCTCAGCGACAGCGCGGGGGGATCGAGGCCGAGGAAGGTGTGCAGGTTCGGGGCCCCCAGGTCGCCGTCCACGAGGACGACCCGGCGCCCCATCTCGGCCAGATGGATCCCCAGGCTGGCGGTGACGAGGGACTTGCCGGTCCCGCCCTTGCCGCCGCCGACCGCCCAGATCCGCGGCCTGCCGGATGTCGATGATCGTTCGTCGTTCATGGGCCTGCTCGCGCCGGGAGCCGAGATGGAGAGCACGCGACCCCCCCCCTGCGGGGGGCGCCTCCGCTCCTGATCGATCAGATACGGTGGCCAGGGGATGCGCGCAACCGCCAGGATCGTAATCCTGGCGTCAGTAGGATGCCGTCGCCCGCGCACGGGTCCCCGCGCGGGTCTTGTCAAGAAGGGCACAAGTGGAGTAGAAGCCGCCCTGACCCGCGAAAGGAGAATGCCAATGTCCTACCGTGCGCTCGCTCCTGCCCTCGCCGCTCTCATCGTGGCCGGCTCGACGTCCGCGCTCAGGGCCCAGGCCCCCGAGGCGCCCGTCGCCGGCGCGCGTCCGCCGGGGAAAGCGGCGCCGGATCGCGGGAACCGCCGGCTGTTCCAGCGCTTCGTGGAGGACGCGGCGATCACGCCGGGCGGCTGGGTCGAGGGGCAGTACGTCTACGAGAACCTGCCGGACGGGAGCCGCCACTTCGCGGGGCCGCTCCTGTCGTTCAAGGTGGTCAAGGATCTGGAGGCCGGGATGCGCTTCGGCTTCCTCCATCTCCGTCCCGACGCCGGCCCGAGCGAGTCGGGGCTGTCGGACGTCGACCTCTACGCCAAGTGCAGGCTGCCGGGTGGGCGCGGGCGCTTCGCCATCGGCGGTCTGGTGAAGGCGGCCACCGCGGACGAAGGGAAGGGGCTCGGGACCGGCAAGACCGACGTCGAAGCGTTCGGCGCCTACCGGGCCGATCTCGAGGCGGTCACGCTGGTCGCGAACGCCGGGCTCCGCTTCAACGGCGAGCCCGACCCTCCCGCGCCTTCGGCGCGCGACTCGATCCTCTTCGGTGGCGCGATCGTCATGCCGGCCACGCCGACGGTCAGCTTCGTCGTCGAGGCGACCTACGAATCAAAGCGGCGCGTCGGGGGCCGGGACGACGCCCGGCTGACGGCGGGGCTCCAGGTCTTCGGTCCGGAGCGACGAGGGGGTCTGCGCGGCGCCGTCGCCTTCCCCCTGAGCGACGGTGCCCCGGATCTCCAGATGCTGCTCGGCGCCTTCCTGACTTACTGAGGCGAGCCGCGGCCGCCGTCCCGGGCGGCGCGCTTCGGCCCCGCCCGCGCCGGGCCCCGGTCCGCGCCGGAGCCCGCCCCGCGGGCGGTCGGCCGCCCGGCGCCGTGCTAGAATCGGCAATGCGACGGGATCCCCCAAAGGTGCGCCGGTGACCAACCCACTCCGGGGGCTCAGAATCGGAACCAGGCTGTTCCTGATCGTCCTGGTGATGATGCTGCTGACCCTGACCACGTCGTTCCTCGTCTACTCCCACTTCGAGGCGGCCCTCCTCGACCAGGTCCAGGATCAGACCGAGTCGCTCTCGAAGGCGCTGCAGATCAGCGTGCAGCAGCTCACGTCGCAAGGCATGACCGACGACACCCTGCTCAAGGATTACGTGCAGCGCCTGTCGAGCCGGGGGGTGAAGGAGATCTCGATCCTCAGCAACGAAAAGGAGGTGGTCGCCTCGTCCAACCGGGCCAGGGTGGGCAAGAAGGTCGGCCCGCCGCGCCTGACGCGGCACGGGGACGGCGTGGTGATCACCGGCACGCTGGGCGACGAGGAGACCGGGGAGGTGGCCGGAAAGACGACCTACACCCTCGACATCCCGATCATCGTCGACAACGAGAAGAGAGGGTACGTGAGGCTTCACCTGCTGCTCGACGATTTCGACCAGCTGATCCGCGAAGCGCTCACCCGCAGGCTCCTGACCACCGCCGCCGTCTTCCTGGGAGGGATGGCCGGCGTCGTCGTCCTCTCTTTCCGGCTGACGCGCTCGCTCAACGACCTGGCGTCGGCCGCCGGGCGGGTGGCGGAGGGAGACCTCGAGGCCCACGTCGAGACGGGCGGCCAGGACGAGGTGGGCCGTCTGGTCACGACCTTCAACCAGATGGTCGACCGGCTCAAGGAGCAGCGGGCGCTCGAGGCGCGCCT
>WNFB01004280.1_pt1 | contig 15933 bp, 20 predicted proteins | sample 5400501 | NCBI WGS metagenome assembly WNFB01 (sample SAMN13153341, study PRJNA577476) | soil metagenome | isolation source: 200 cm saprolite under Douglas fir tree site 2 hole 1 | place: USA:California | collected 2015-04-18
CAGTCCCGGCGGACTGGCCGTCGGCGACTGCGTAATGAATCCTGGTTGTCCCGCCTTCGGGCCGCAGTCTGCGGTTTCTCGTGCGCTGCAGTGCGCGGGCAGTCCGGCGGATACGGCAGGATAGAGTCATGCAGCAGCCGCGGGACTTCTCGCTCCACGGAGCCGTTGACCTGGGCGCGCGGCAGGCCGCCGCGCAGCGCCGGGAGCAGGCATCCAGGACCCCCGGCGCCGGCGGGGAAGCGGGCGCGCAATCCGGGCATGTTATCGAGGTAACTGACGCGTCCTTCAACACCGACGTGCTTGACCGCTCGCGCAACGTGCCCGTGATCATGGACTTGTGGGCCGAGTGGTGCGGGCCCTGCAAGCAGCTCGGACCGGTGCTCGAGAAACTGGCCGCCGAGGCGGACGGCAGCTGGATGCTCGCTAAGGTCGACATCGACGCCAACCCGCAGCTACGGGCGGCTCTTCAGGTGCAGAGCATCCCGATGGTCGTGGCGGTGGTCGGCGGCCAGGTGCTGGACGGGTTCCTCGGCGCGCTGCCCGAGGCGCAGGTCCGTGACTGGATCAGCCATGTGATGGCGGCCGCGAAGCAGCTCGGGGTGGCGGGCGGCGGCGCAGAGAGCGACGACAGCGCCGACGCACCGCAGGCCGGCGAGTCTGTCGCCGACCCGGCAGGACCCGGCCAGGGCCGGCCATATCCGCCAGGGGCAGGCCCGATGCGCGGCCCCGACCCGATGGCGGACCCGGCGTTCGCCGAGGCGCAGCAGGCGATGGAGCGCGGCGACCTGGACGGTGCCGCTGACGCCTTCGAGAAGGTGCTTGCAGCCTCGCCCGGCCACCCTGTTGCCACGCTCGGGCTCGCGCAGGTCGACCTGATCAGGCGGGTCAACTCCTACGACCAGGCCAAGGCCCGGCGGGACGCGGCCGAGAACCCGGGTGACGTGGACGCCCAGTGCCGGGTCGCGGACATCGACCTGGCGATGGGCCGGGTCGAGGACGGGTTCGACCGGCTGCTCGGCACGGTCAGGAGAACCTCGGGGGACGAGCGGGACCGCGCCAGGGCGCACCTGGTCAGCCTGTTCGAGGTGTTCCCGCCCAGGGAGCCGCGGGTGGCCAAGGCGCGGGCGAAGCTGTCCAGCCTGCTGTTCTAAGCTGCCCGCTGTCCCGGCCCGGCCAGGTGCCTGCCGGGCTGCTGGCCGGGCTGCTGGCCGCCTGGCCGCGGCTAGCGGCCAGCCGGGTCCGGCGGGTCGGTGTCGGCCAGCCCTTCCAGCGCGGGGAGCGCGGCGGCGAGCGCGGCCAGCTGGTCGTGCGGAAGCATCCGCAGGCTGTCAGCGAGCACGACGGTGGTTTCCTGCCGGATGCGCTCCAGCGCCGCCCGGCCGAGCGGGGTGACCGACAAAGTGCTCGCCCTGGCATCACCGGGGACGGCGCACCGCTGCACGTAGCCGAGTTCCTCAAGCGCGGTTACCAGCCTGGTCAGGGTCGATGGCGCGATTCGCTCCGCCGCGGCAAGGTCGCCAAGCCGCAGCGGGCCTGCAGACTCGACCGTGGCGAGCGCCGCTAGCTGCGTCGGCGTAAGCCCGGCCAGTTCGTGCCTTCGCAGCCTGCGCGACACCCGGGCGATCGCCACCCGCAGCCGGGTGACGTCGATCTGGGGCATGTCGGCCAGCGCGGCGGCCGGCCCGTCCCCGGAGCTTGTGTCGGACACCCTTGAAGGGTACGTGTTAGCGACTGGTCCGGAGGGTTGCCTGCCGCCCGGCCTCCTGACGCATGATGGGGTCATGGAGGATGGAGCCCTTGGGGGCAGGCTGCTTGTCGCTACGCCACTGCTGGGCGATCCGAACTTCCGGCGCACGGTGATCCTGATCGTGGAGGACGAGCCGGTCGAGGGCACTCTCGGCGTCGTGCTGAACCGGCCGACCGACATTCCGGTAAGGCAGGTGCTCAAGCCGTGGACGGGGCTGGTGACCGGCCCTTCCGTGGTGTTCAAGGGCGGCCCTGTCTCGCCGAACAGCGCGCTGGCCCTCGCGCTGGCCAGCGGCGAGGACGAGCCGCTCGGCTGGCGGTCGCTGGACGGCTCGTCGGTCATGTCGAGGGTCGGGCTTGTCGACCTGGAGGCGCCTCCCGAGCTGCTTGCCGATGGCGTGTCGTCGTTCCGCGTCTTCGCCGGCTACGCGGGCTGGGGGCCTGGCCAGCTGAAGGCGGAGATCGACGAGGGCGCCTGGTACCTGCTGCCCGGCGAGCCCGCGGACGCGTTCGCTACCGAGCCTGACCGGCTCTGGCCGACCGTGCTGCGGCGGCAGGGCGGCGAGCTCGCGATGGTCGCCACCTACCCTGACGATCCCGCGCTCAACTGAACCGCGGCGGCAGGCTGGCGGCCGGCGACGGCGGCGTAGACGCGGCGTAGACTCCGTGAGCGTGAGCACAGAGATCCTTCCCGATACCGATACCCGTCAGGACACGGGCACCCGCCCCGACCTCTCGCATGGCGACGGCGATCATGAGCGGTTCGCGCACTATGTCCAGAAGGACAAGATCGTCGACAGCGCGGTGAGCGGCATTCCGGTGGTCGCGCTGTGCGGCAAGGTCTGGGTGCCGACCAGGGATCCGAAGCGCTTCCCCGTCTGCCCGGAGTGCAAGAAGATCTACGAGTCGCTGCCCGAGGGCGACGACTGATTCTGGCCGGTGAGCCGGACGCCGGCCTGGCGCAGCGCGGCTAGCGCGGCGGGCGCGGTGTCCGGATGCACTGCTGCAGTGAGGCCGACGAGCACCCGGGTGGCAAAGCCGGCGCGCACGGCGTCGGCAGCGGTCGCACGCACGCAGTAGTCGGTGGCGATCCCGGCAATGTCGGTACTTGTCACGCCGCGGTCATGGAGCCAGTCGGTCAGCGTGGTCCCGTTGCTGTCCGTCCCTTCGAATCCGCTGTAGGCGGCCGAGCGGGCGCCTTTGCGGAACACCGCCTCGATCATGCGGGCATCCAGGCCGGGATGGAAGTCCGCGCCCGGCGTTCCTGCCACGCAGTGCGGCGGCCAGGTGTCAGCGAAGTCAGGCTCGGCGGCGAAATGATCGCCGGGATCGACGTGATAATCCTGCGTCGCCACCACGTGCGCGTAGTCGCGGCCGGCCGGGCCGGCCAGGTACGCGGTGATCGCGCGGGCCACCTCCGCCCCGCCGGCGACGGCCAGCGATCCGCCTTCGCAGAAGTCGTTCTGCACGTCAACGATCAGCAGCGCTCGCACGCTACCGATCGTAGTCCGGCAGCGCGGCTGCCCCCGGGGCCTGGCCCGGCGGGCGCCGCGACATCCGCCAGGGTGCCGCCGGTGATCGGGGCCAGCGCCGGGCCGGCTCGGGGCCAGCTCGGGGGTCACAGTGACTGAGAAATCCCCGGGATCATGGACATCGTGGCTCTGCCGGGGCCGGCAGCGGCGCAGGCGGCGGCGCCCGGAACGGAGCGTCAGTCCCGGTCCGGCTCGAAGATCGTCGGGATGGCCGGGTAGCCCCGGGATAGACGCAGCGCATGCGCGGGCAACTCCGCTAGCGCCGCCCGGTGCCGGGACCTGGCTGCTTCCAGCGGCTCCCTGCCCACGATGGTGCCGCCGCGCACCAGCTGGCGAAGCAGTGCGCGACCGTCACCTGGCCCGGGCGGCCGGTCGGTGACTCGCTCGGCCACGGCAACCCCGCCGTCGCAACCCCGTGCCGCCCACTTGCGCCCGCCGCGTCCCGGCTTTCCGACCGAGCGCTTCGCCACCGGGCGCAGCGCCCCCGTGCCGTCATCGCCGTCGCTACGGCCGCCAGCGCCGCGGGCGCCAGCAGCACCACCACCACCACCACCACCACCGGCGCGCGCGACCAGCTTGTAGACCAGCGCCGCTGTCGGTACCCCGGAGCCGGTGACCAGCGATGTTCCCACCCCGTAGCCGTCCACCGGGGTAGCGGCAAGGGCCGCGATCGAGTACTCGTCCAGGTCGCCGGTCAGCACGATCCTGGTCCGCTCCGCGCCGAGCGAGTCCAGCAGCGACCGCACCTTGCGGGCAACGACAGGGAGGTCGCCGCTGTCGATCCGGACGGCGCCGAGGCCGGGCCCGGCCACCGCCACGGCGGCGCGGACCGCCTCGGCCACGTCATAGGTGTCGACCAACAGCGTCGTGCCGGTGCCGAGCGCCTCGACCTGGGCGGCAAACGCCTGCCGCTCGCTGTCGTGGACCAGCGTGAATGAATGCGCGCTCGTGCCGCTGGTGGGCACGCCGTAGGCCTGGCCGGCCCGCAGGTTGGATGTGGTGGCGAAGCCGCTGATGTAAGCCGCCCTGGCGCTGGCCACGGCAGCGACCTCGTGGGTGCGGCGGGAGCCCATCTCAATCAGGGGCCTGCCGTCCGCGGCGGTGACCATCCGGGATGCCGCCGAGGCGATCGCGCAGTCGTGGTTGAGCACGGACAGCACCAGCGTCTCGAGCATGCAGGCCTCGGCGAAAGTTCCCTCCACGACAAGGATCGGCGAACCGGGGAAGAAGCACTCGCCCTCCGGGTATCCCCAGATGTCGCCGCCGAACCGGTACGACTCCAGGTACCGCAGCGTGACCTCATCGGCGATACCGGTGTCGCGCAGGAAGCCGATCTCGTCCGGCCCGAACCTGAACCGCTCGAGCGCGTCAAGCAGCCGGCCGGTCCCGGCGACCACGCCGTAGCGCCTGCCGTTGGGCAGGTGCCGGGCGAAGACCTCGAAGACCGCCCGCCGCTGCGCGGCGCCGCTGTGCAATGCCGCCCGCAGCATGGTCAGCTCATAGTGGTCGGTGAGCAGCCCCGTACGCTCGGCTCCGGTAACTTCCGGGGCTGCCGGGGCGCGCGGGGTGTCCGACGCCGGACGGCTGGCGGCTGGCGCGTTCCGGTCAGCCAGATCATCTGCGCTCACGAGGGAAGCCTACGGACCGGGCGTGACCTGGCTGCGCACGTCCTGCAAGACTGGGAGGCTGGGGCAGGGAGGTGAACTGTCGTGAGCGTGGCGCCCGCGGAGGTTGAGCGGCCGGAGACCGGCGAGAAGGCGGTTCCGGACATGCCCTGGGTCACGATTGTGTGGAATGACCCGGTCAACCTCATGAATTACGTGACCTACGTGTTCCAGACTGTGTTCGGCTACCCGAAGCCGAAGGCGGAAAGGCTGATGCTGGACGTCCACCACAAGGGAAAGGCGGTTGTCTCCGCTGGTGCCCGTGAGGCGATGGAGCGGGACGCCGAGACCTTGCATGGCTACGGCCTGTGGGCAACGGTGAGCCACGACTCGTGACCGGCCAGGATGGCGAGTCCCGTGACGCCGGCGGTGCTGACCTATCCGCCGGCGGGGACGAAGCTGCGTTTGCGGAGGCGCTGGTGGCAGGGTTTCGCGCTACCCCGGGCGGCGTGACCGCACGGTTCGCGGCGTCGCAGGCGAGAATCGTCCGTGACCTGGTCGGCCAGATCGCGGTGCTTGTCGGCGGTGACCAGCCCGCCCGCGAGCCTGATGACATCGCGTTCGAGTTCGGGCTGAGTGACGCCGTGGCCCTGCCGGACGATCCCGTGCTGGCCAGGCTGCTGCCCGATGGCTACCGGGAGGACCCCGAGGCCGCGGGCGAGTTCCGCAGGTACACCGAGCAGAGCCTGCGCGACGGCAAGGTCGCGGCGGCCAGGACCGTGCTGGACACCCTGCCGGCCAGGGGCGGGCGTGTCCGGCTGTCGGAGGCCGACGCGCAGGCGTGGCTGCGCGCGCTGAACGATGTCAGGCTCGCCCTCGGGGTACGTCTTGGGGTTACCGACGACTTCGATGAGCAAAGCAGGGAGATTCGCCGCGATGATCCCCGTTCGGCCTATGTGTGGGTTTACCACTGGCTGGCATTCCTTCAGGACAGCCTGGTGCACGCATTGTCGTGACCGCGGCCGGGCCGGGCTACCCTCGCATCCATGCTGACGATCAGCCAGGCGCTGCGCGCGAAGATCCTGGCGCACGCGTGGGCGGACCACCCGGACGAGGCATGCGGGGTGATCGCCGGGCCGGCCGGGAGCGACCGGCCGGTGCGGTTCATTGCGATGGTCAATGCCGAGCGGTCGCCTACCTTCTACCGGTTCGACTCGATGGAGCAGCTGAGCGTGTGGCGGGAAATGGACGAGCGGGACGAGGAGCCGGTCGTCATATACCACTCGCACACGGCCACCGAGGCGTATCCGTCCCGTACCGACATCACTTATGCGAGCGAGCCAGGCGCGCACTACGTACTGGTATCTACCCGTGAGCCCGGCGAGGCCGATTTCCGCTCGTTCCGCATTGCCGACGGGGCGGTGACCGAGGAGGAGATACGGGTCGTGGCGGATGCGGACGCCGTGCCGGAAGCCGGAGCGGAATGATCCCGGCGCGGTCCCGGTTGGCACGCAAGGAAGCAGCTGGCGGCGACAGCACACTATGGAGCGTTACTGATGGCCATCGAGGTCCGCATCCCGACGATCCTGCGCAGCTACACCGGCGGCGCCAAGTCCGTCGAGGGTTCCGGCGGCACCCTGGCCGAGCTGCTTGCTGACCTGGAGTCACGCCACGGCGGACTGCAGGACCGGCTGCTCGATGACGGCGGGCTGCGGCGCTTCGTGAATGTCTACCTGAATGACGAGGACGTGCGCTTCCTCGGCGGGCTGAGCGCCCCGGTGAAGGACGGCGACACGGTCACCGTGCTGCCTGCCGTGGCCGGCGGGGCGCGCTGAGGCGCAGGCGGCGGAGCCTGATGCGCTACGACTCGCTGCTCGACTCGGTCGGCCGTACGCCGCTGGTCGGCCTGCCCGGGCTGTCGCCCGGCCCGCAGGTGAGGCTGTGGGCCAAGCTCGAAGAACGGAACCCGACCGGATCGGTAAAGGACCGGGTGGCGCTCTTCATGATCGAGGCGGCGGAGAAGGACGGGCGGCTCGAGGCCGGAGCTACCATCCTGGAGCCGACGTCGGGTAACACCGGGATCTCGCTGGCCATGGTCGCCCGGCTGCGCGGCTACAGCCTGATCTGCGTGATGCCGGAGAACACATCCGCGGAGCGCAGGCAGCTGCTCGAAATGTACGGCGCGGCGATCATCTCCTCGCCGGCCGCCGGCGGGTCCAACGAGGCCGTCAGGGTGGCCAGGCGGCTCGCCGCCGAGAACCCGGACTGGGTGATGCTGTACCAGTACGGCAACGAGGCGAACACCCGCGCGCACTACGAGACCACCGGGCCGGAGCTGCTCGCCGACCTGCCAGGGATCACGCATTTCGTGGCCGGCCTCGGCACGTCAGGGACGATCGTCGGGACCGGGCGCTTCCTGCGGGAACGGGTGCCTGGCGTGCAGATCATCGCCGCCGAGCCTCGGTACGGTGAACTGGTCTACGGGCTGCGCAACATGGACGAGGGCTTCGTTCCCGAGCTCTATGACGAGTCGGTGCTGACGTCCAGGGTCTCGGTGTCCTCGTCCGACGCCCTGCGGCGCACCCGCGAACTGCTCGACCGCGAGGGGATCTTCGCCGGTATCTCGTCCGGCTGCGTGCTGCACGTGGCACTTGCCATGGCCGCGAAGGCGCAGGCAGCGGGGGAGCGGGCCGACATCGCGCTGGTTGTCGCCGACGGGGGCTGGAAGTACCTGTCCACCGGCGCCTACGCGGGAACGCTTGAGGAGGCCGAGGCCCGGCTGGAGGGCCAGCTGTGGGCGTGACGCCGCCGCTGGTCGCGGGTGTGATCCCGCTGGCGGGCGTGGCGCCGCTGGCGGGCGTGCCGCCGCTGGCGGGCGTGCCGCCCGCAGGGCTGGTCGCTCCGGCGAGCAGGGCGGGCCATGACGATCTTCGATGAGGCCACCGCCGTCCGGCGGACCGGCGATGGGCACTATGAGGTCCGCGCCGACGAGCGGTTCGCCCTGGTCCCGCCCGGCGGCCAGACGCCGCCCACGGTCAATGGCGGCGTGCTGATGGCCACTGTCCTGCGCTGCGTGCTCGACTTGTCGCCGCATCCGCACCCGGTGGCGACTAGCGCGCACTTTCTCCGCGTCCCGCAGCTGGCACCGGCCCACGTCGAGGTGACCTGGCTGAAGGCGGGCAAGACCGCGGCGACGGCCCGGGCCAGCCTGGTCCAGGACGGGAAGTCGGCACTGGAGCTGACCGTCACCACCGGGACCGTCCCCGATGCCGGTGCCAGCGCCAGTGCCAGCGCAGATGCCGAGGTCAGCGCCGGTGTCAGCGCTGGTGCCAGCGCAGATGCCGGCGCCAGCGCCTGTGCCAGCGCAGATGCCGAGATCAGCGCCGGTGCCAGCGCAGATGCCGAGATCAGCGCCGGTGCCAGCGCAGATGCCGAGGTCAGCGCCGATGTCAGCGCAGATGCCGACGCCAGCGGCCGGGGCGCCAGCCTGACCTGGACAGGCGCGCCGCCTGTCCTGCCGCCGATCGAGGAGTGCGTCGACCTCGGGCCGTGGCCGGGGGCGGTCGGGCCGGACGGGATCACCGGGTATGCCGGGCAGGTCGAGATGCGCCTCGATCCGGCAACGACAGGGTGGCGGCACGGCAAGCCCGCCGGGATCCCAGAGATGCGTGGGTACTTCCGGCTGCGCGAGCACAGGGACCCGGACGCTTACCTTCTCGCGCTGGCGGTGGACGGGATGCCCCCGGTGGTGTTCGGCCTCGGCGCGTCGGGCTGGGCGCCGACGGTCGAGCTGACCTGGCATATGCGCGCGGTGCCGGTGCCCGGGGTACTCAAGGTCGCGACCCGCTGCCGGCACGTCAGCGGCGGCTGGTTCGACGAGGAGGCCGAAGTCTGGGACGCGGCCGGGCGGCTGGTTGCGCAGAGTCGCCAGATCGCCCGTGTGGGGCGCGGCCGGTAACGGCAGGTAGTTGGCCGACAGCGGCTACCCGCTACCCGCCCTGCGAGCCGTGCCGAGCCCGGCCTTGTTCAGGGGACACTCTTGATCTTCCATACGAAGACGGAACCCGCTGCTGCCACGACGGCCGTCGCGGCGAATAGCGTCGGATAGCCACCGAGCGAGACGAGCGGCGCCGCGAGCAGAGCGCCGATCGCGGACGGGCACACGATGGCGATGTTAATGATGCCGAGGTCCTTGGCCCGGTCCCTGGCGGCGGGCAGCACCTGGGTAATGAGGGCCTGATCAACCGCGAGGTAGGCGCCGAAGCCCGCGCCGAACAAGACGGCCGCGCCGAGCGCCGCCTGCCAGGTCTCCACGAAAGTCAGCAGCAGTGCGGCTACGCCCATCATGGCGCCGGAGATGGTGACGATCATCTTCCGCTTGCCGATCCGGTCGGAGATGATCCCGCCGACGACGGCCGTGATGACCACGCAGACGGTATAGATCACGATCAGGATCAGCAGCCCGTCCTTAGCCGTCTTCCCGGGAAACAGCCTGGAGTAATGCACCTGATCACGGAGGAAGTACAGCAGGTACAGGGTCCCCATGGCGATGGCCAGCGAGGCGAGGAAACGCGTGACCCAGGCCCAGGCGAAGTCTGGATACCGACGCGGGCTCAGCCAGTAGGACCTTGCGAGCTGCCGCCAGGAGAAGGTCGGCCGGTCCTTGACCTCCAGCGCGTGATCAGGGGTCAGCAGCACGAATGGCAAGGTCAGTACCGCCAGGAGCACCGCGAGCGTGTCGTAGCCGGAGATCAGCTTCGTAAAGACATCGACGACCAGGACAGTTCCGATCACCAGGCCAAGCGCCTGCGGCATCCCGACCCAGCCCGCAACCGTTGCGCGCTGCCGGACCGGGACGTGATCGGGAATAGCGGCGCTCAGGCTGGCGTATTCGCCGTTCTGGAAGGCGCAGAAGAGGATCCACAGGACTGCCACGCCGGCCACGCTCGCCTGCCGGGCCAGCACGGCCAGCGAGACCGCCGCAAGCAGCGCCATGCTGAGCGTCCAGCGATGCCGTCTGCCGCGCAGCCAGCCGAGCGGGAATCGATGCGTCGTGCGGTCAGAGAGGGCGCCGGCCAGCGGCGTCGCCAGGCCGGAAGCGATGGCGCCGAGCCCTGACACCACTGCGAGGGCGACGATCTTGTGCCGCGGGGTGATGTCCTGCAGCTGGATCGGGATAAGCACCTGCAGCGGTGTGAGCGAGGCCATCCACATGCCGAGGCTGGCGAGGCTGAGGCCTGTGATCCAGCGGTGGCGTACGTGCACGGTGGGTTCGGCAAGTGCACGGGAGAGCGTGCCGGGCTCGCCGATAATCTGATCCGCCATCGCAGCTCCGCAAAAAGGTGGCCGTGCCCGTTCCCGCTGATCGGAGCCTGGGCGCCTTGGATGGATAATGTCGCGTTCCCGGCCACATTGGTAGATGTCCGGGGGACGACTCTTGCCGTGGCAACCGGGCCACCGGAGCTGGCCGACCAGGTGCCCCTAGCATGGAGGACCATGCGGCTGACCGTCATCGGATGCGCTGGCAGCTTCCCCGGGCCCGACAGCCCAGCCTCCTCCTACCTGGTCGAGGCTGATGGCTTCCGGATGCTTCTTGACCTCGGCAACGGCGCACTCGGCGTGCTGCAGCGGCACATCGGCCTGTTCGACATCGACGCGATCTGCCTCAGCCACCTGCATGGCGATCATTGCCTGGACATGGCGTCCTACTGGGTGGCGCGGACGTACGCCCCGGACGGCCCGAAGCCCATGATCCCGGTGTACGGCCCGGCCGGCACCGCCGAGCGGCTGGCCGGCGCGCAGGGCCGCAGCATCGCCAGGGAGATGTCGCCGGCCTTTGCCTTCGAGACGCTGACGCCGGGCGCCAGCCGGATCGGCCCGTTCGAGATCACGGTGGATCATATGAACCATCCGGTCGAGACGTTTGCCTTCCGGCTTGAGCAAGGCGGCCGGGCGCTGGCCTACTCCGCCGACACCGGGGAGTCAGCGGCGCTTGTCCGGCTGGCCCGTGGCGCTGACCTCTTGCTCTGCGAGGCGTCCTTCGCTGACGTGGCACCGAGCCCACCAGGCTGGCCGGGCTCACCGGGCCGGCCGGGCTCACCGGGCCGGCCGGGCTCACCGGGCCGGCCGGGCCCTCTGGCGGGCCCGCCGCATTCGCCGAACCCGCCGGACTTGCACCTCACCGGCAGGCAGGCGGGCCAACATGCGGCCAGGGCCGCCGTCGGAGAGCTCGTACTCACTCACCTCGTCGCGTGGAACGACCGGGCCAGCACGCTGGCGGAGGCCGCCAGCGCATTCGGCGGGCCGGTCTCCCTGGCCGCCTCTGGCCGGATCTTCGACCTGGACGGGCCAGGAAATGTATTTCATACGACAAGCTGAGGGGGCGGCAGAGTGCGTCATTACCTGGACACATAAACTCGGCTGCCATGCGCGTACTAGTTACCGGCGGTGCCGGCTTCATCGGTTCACATCTGACTGACGCGTTCCTTGCCAGGGGCGACGAAGTGAGCGTGATAGACGATCTGTCGGCTGGCCGGTCGGCCCGGGTCAATGAGCGCGCCACTTTGCACAAGCTCAGCGTCACTAACGCGGAGCCGTTGAACACGATCGTCGGCCAGGCGAGGCCTGAGCTGATCTGCCATCTTGCCGCCCAGATCGACGTCAGGTCGTCGGTGGCGTCTCCTGCTGAGGACGCCCAGACGAATGTTGTCGGGACGGTGAACGTCCTTGAGGCGGCGCGGATGGTAAATGCCCGCGTGCTGTTCTGCTCAAGCGGCGGCGCCCTCTACGGGAGGGACGCGCCGATTCCCTCCCTGGAGGACGTGCTCCCGCTGCCCGAGTCGCCCTACGGAACCGCCAAGTACTGCGCCGAGCAGTACGTCGGCCTCTATAACCGGCTGCACGGCACCAGGCACTCGGCCCTGCGGCTGGCCAACGTCTACGGCCCGCGGCAGGATCCGACCGGCGAGGCCGGGGTGATCGCGATCTTCTGTGCCCGCGTGCTCGCTGGCCAGCGGCCAACTATCTACGGGGACGGGACGCAGACCCGCGACTACGTGTATGTGGGCGACACCGTTACCGCATTCCTCGCCGCGGCCGGCCACGGCCGGCCGGGAATCTGGAACATCGGAACCGGCATCGAGGTCAGCGTGCTTGAGCTGGCCAGCAAGATCGGCGAGGTGGCAGGCCGCCCCGCGGACCCGGAGTTCGCCCCGGTCCGCCCCGGCGAACTGCAGCGCAGCGCCATAGCGGTGGAGCATGCCAAGCGCGACCTTGGCTGGAGCGCTGGCATCTCGCTCACCGACGGCATCAGGTCCGTGTACCGCTGGATTGCCGACGGCGCACCCGACCGTGCCGGGTACTGAGCACGGCGTGCCCGGCCGTGCCGGGTATTGACCACGGCGTGCCCGGCGTGCGGGGTACTGATCACGGCGTGCCCGGCCGTGCCGCGCACTGCGGCCGGCGCTAGGCTGGCCCGCATGCCCAGACCCGATGGACGCAAGCCCGATCAGCTGCGCGAAGTTCGGATGACCAGGGGCTGGCTCGATCACGCCGAGGGCTCCGTGCTGGTCGAGTTCGGTAAGACCCGGGTTCTGTGCGCCGCCAGCGTGGCCGAGGAACTGCCGCGCTGGCGCCGCGGCAGTGGACTTGGCTGGGTCACCGCCGAATACGCCATGCTACCGAGATCAACGAACACGCGCAGCGACCGCGAATCGGTGAAAGGCCGCCCTGGCGGCCGCACACAGGAGATCTCCCGGCTGGTCGGCCGGTCGCTGCGGGCCTGCATCGATCCCAAGGCGCTGGGCGACAACACGATCGTCATCGACTGCGACGTGCTGCAGGCCGATGGCGGCACCAGGACGGCCGCGATCACCGGCGGGTATGTCGCTCTGGCCGACGCGATCGCCTGGCTGCGCGGCAGGAACCGGTGCAAGGGCGATCCGCTCGTCGCCTCGGTGTCGGCGGTCAGCGTCGGTATCGTCGACGGGCAGCCCAGGCTGGACCTCTGCTACGAGGAGGACTCGGCAGCGCAGACGGACATGAACGTGGTCTGCACCGGCGACGGGAACTTCGTGGAGATCCAGGGCACCGCGGAGCGCGAGCCGTTCGGCCGCGGGCAGCTCGACCAGCTGCTCGGCCTGGCGGTGGATGGCTGCGCGGAGCTGACCGGCCTGCAGGCGGAGGTCCTGGCTCAATGACGGCAAATCTGGTCCTCGCCACGCTGAACCCGCACAAGGTGACCGAGCTCGCCAGGATCCTGGCCAGCGGCCAGGTTGCCGCCGAGCTCGTCGGCCTCGCTGACTTTCCCGGCGCGCCCGAGGTGGCCGAGACCGGTGCCACTTTCGCCGCGAACGCGCTGTTAAAGGCACAGGCGGTGGCTCAGTTCACCGGCCTGCCATCGGTTGCCGATGATTCGGGCTTCTGCGTAGACGCGCTGAACGGGATGCCCGGCGTGCTGTCGGCGCGCTGGTCGGGCGAGCACGGGGATGACGAAGCTAACCTGCGGCTGCTGCTGAGCCAGCTCGCTCACGTGCCGGATGAGCGGCGCGGTGCCCATTTCGCCTGCGCGGCGGCGCTCGTCCTGCCGTCCGGGAAGCAGCACGTCACCGAGGGAACGGTGCACGGCCGGGTAACGCGGCTGCCGCGCGGCGAGAACGGCTTCGGCTACGACCCGATCTTCGTCCCTGACCGCTCCGAGCTCACGACGGCCGAGATGACCGCCGAGGCCAAGGATGCCATCAGCCATCGCGGCCGCGCGCTGCGTGCGCTTGCCCCGGTGATCGCCGCGCTGCTCGGTGACTAGCCGAGCCGGCCGAGCCCGCCGAGGCCGATGGCGCGGACGCGATCTGGCCGGCCGGCGGCAGCTTGTTTCCCGAGCCGCATCCGCTGAGCAGGACCAGGACGGCGCCGCCGAGGACAGCGGCGCAATGAGCCGCCGGAATGGGCGGCGACAGCGGGAATTCGTGGTCGCGAGATGTCCGGGAGCGGGCAGACGGGCACAGGCTAGGGCGTGCAGCACCGAGCCGCAACGCGGGGCGTGCTGCAGGTACCGTAGGGCAAGCACAGTGGCGGAAGGGAGCATGAGTGACTGACGATCGGCTGGCGCCGGGCGACCCGGCGCCGGACTTCACCCTGCCGGACGCGGGCGGCCGCGAGCTCAGCCTGTCGTCGCTGCGCGGCCAGCGGGTGATCATCTATTTCTACCCGGCGGCGATGACGCCCGGCTGCACAAAGCAGGCCTGCGATTTCCGGGACAGCCGGAGTGATCTTTCTGACGCGGGATTTACCGTGCTTGGCATATCGCCGGATTCCCCGGCCAAGCTGGCCAGGTTCGCCGAGAAGGAAGGGCTGACCTTTCCGCTGCTCTCCGATCCGGGCCGTGCGGTGCTGAAGGCATACGGCGCCTTCGGGGAAAAGATGCTGTACGGGAAAAAGAGCATCGGCGTGATCAGGTCCACTTTCGTGGTCGGGACGGACGGCCGGATCGAGAACGCCTATTACGGCGTGCAGGCAACCGGCCATGTTGCCAGGCTGCGCAAGGACCTTGGCGTCTAGCGTTAGCTACCCTGCTGGCAGGACCCGTGCTGATGCAGGCTAGCCAGCGCGGGCATATTCCGGTGAGGGGCCGTAGTCCAACGGCAGAGGCACAGGACTTAGGATCCTGCCAGTGTGGGTTCGAATCCCACCGGCCCCACCATTACCATGATTCGCCGCCGCGCGCCATGCGGCCGAACCCGCGGGGAGAACGAGAATAAGTAATCCATGCGCCACTTCGTGGCTCGCCCACGGGGACGAAACTGGGCCCCCGGGTGGTGGGGCAGGTCCGGGCCGTGGGCGGTCGGGGTTGCTGGGTGGTCCGGCGGACACGGGGCAGGCGGAAGGTGCAGGGTTGGGCTGGCGTGCCGCCTGCGGACGGGCCGGCTACCCGCCAGCGGACGTGCGCCTACCAGCTGGCGATCACGGATGACAGCTCGGATAGCCGCTCGATGATCGCGTCGGGCTCGGTGCCTTCGTACGGCGGCACGTCGCTATGCGGGATCAGGATCGCCCGCATTCCGGCGCTCTTCGCGCCGTGCACGTCGTCATAGGGCCGGTCGCCGACGAAGACGCAGGAGGCGGGGTCGCTGACGCCGACCGCCGCCATCGCCGCCCGGAATGCTTCCGGGTGCGGCTTCGCCCAGTCAATCTCACTGCTGTAGACGGCGCCGTCAATCAGGCCGAGTACCCCGTCCCGGCGGAACACGTCCTCGTGCCAACTCCGCGGCCACATCGTGTTCGAAAGGACGCCGACCCTGATTCCGCGCTCGCGAAGGCCGGCGAGCAGCCCGGCTGCCTCAGGATCGGTGAAGGTGTGCGGCTCCCAGGCACTGGAGTAACTCGCCAGCAGCTCATCCGTCGGCGTGACGCCTGCCCGCTCGAATACCTGGTCGATGGTCGAGCTGCGGTGCTCGCGCTCGCACATCAGCCACAGCTCCTGCTCGGCGGCGAGGATGGCCAGCGCGGCCTCGGCTGCCTGCTCGGCCGGGAAATGACCCGCGCAGACCGTGTGCCAGAGTGCCTCGTGATCGACGGTATGCCAGGGCGTGAGGGTGCCGCCCCAGTCGAAGATGATCGCCTCAACGGCCACGCCCGGATCCTATGCGGGCTGGTGGGCGGGATGCGCGAGCGCAGTAGCTGGCCGTCTCAGCGGTTGCGCGCGGCAGCGCAGGGCCGTCTCACCGGCTGCGCGGGCATCGCCCGCCGAGCGGCGGGCAAGCGCCGGGCCGGCCCGCCTGGCCTGGCGATGGCTCACCCCTGGCCGCCGTTCCCGACCTGGGCGCTGCAGCAACGCCCCCCGGGCCGCCGTTCCCGACCTGGGCGCTGCAGCAACGCCCCCCGGGCCGCCGTTCCCGACCTGGGCGCTGCAGCAACGCCCCCCGCGAAGCTAGGGCAGCCTTGCTCGTCATTCGCGCCGGGTTGATGCCGAATTGAGCATTGCGCTCTCGGCGGCCTGAGGCCAGGCTGAAAGACGCAACGGCGAGCGCAAGGGTTGGTTTCTGCGCCGCCTCGCC
>WNFB01002521.1_pt1 | contig 15928 bp, 18 predicted proteins | sample 5400501 | NCBI WGS metagenome assembly WNFB01 (sample SAMN13153341, study PRJNA577476) | soil metagenome | isolation source: 200 cm saprolite under Douglas fir tree site 2 hole 1 | place: USA:California | collected 2015-04-18
ACCCAGGTCCGATCTTTGCGTCAGCGTAGATGACGAGGCCGATTGCTGCGACTCCAAGTCCCAACAGTGGACTCCAGAGTCTTCTCTTGGAAAGCACGTAGGTGCTGACCAATATTCCAGCAGCGACTAGCGCGAACAGTATTCTTAGTTCGGTCGCAAGCGAAGCAGGGAATCCGTTGGCTGATGCAGCGAGAACTATGGCCCAAACGGCTGTTGCGAGAAAGAGAAGAGAGGTGAGGTTGAGAACATTGTATTTTGAGGGCGCGATAGTTGTTGCTGAGAGCGGGGGTGTGAAGCTGAAAGGTTTTCCCAGCGCCTGATATGCGTTCGTCGTGGTTGTATGTTTCTGGCCTGTCTGGACGTCAACAGCGAGGTTAACAAATTTTTCAATGACAATGATCCGGTGCTTGCCTATTCCACTCGCAGGGCCCGCTTCCAAATCGTAACCTGGCCCGACTGTCAGTTCGACCTTAGTGTCAGGCGTGCAAGAATGTGCGATCGTCATTCCAGGCTTCACTTGGGTGAGGGTCCAATTGGACCCCTTGTCTCGAGTGCAGATGAGCGCAGCCCACTGCGTATTCGGCTCGATCCTCGGTAGACCCACTTCGGGTGCGAGGTCCGTCATACCATACCTCTTGTCCTCGCAGAAGAGCTGATTGCAGCCTCGACAGCGCCAGACGTCGACAGCGCCCATGATGTAGTTGTTGTCGACGAGGTTGACGACGCCGTAGTAGACGACATCGTGCTGGTGAGTCTGCAAGACAGGGTCGTCGTCGGCTCTGACGTAGAAAAGTCTTGGCTTAAAACGCGCATCCTTTTCCCGGAAATCTCTTTTTCTACCTATCCCAGAAACTAAAAGGTCTGAAGCGATAGGCATGCTAGACATTCGGCTAGTGAGAGAATCACCGGAGAGGGTTCGGGAGAATCTCCGCCACAGGGGCATGCCTGAAAAGATCAGCGAGCTTGACAGACTTCTACAAGTAGACGCCGATTGGCGCAGGGAACAGGCTGAGGCCGACCGTCTGAGGAAGAGAAGAAACGAGATCACACAGAGCATAGCAGCGGCGAGGAAGAAAGGCCAGGATGTCTCAGCACTTTTGAAAGAGGCGGAGGCGATTCCGGATCAGATCAAAGCGATCGAAGCGAGAGTCGACAGTTACAAACAGCAAGCGGACCAGATTCTACTCAACCTTCCAAATCTCGTGCATGAGTCAGTCCCCGTCGGCAAGGATGAAAACGATAATGTGGAGGTGAAAAAATGGGGAACGATTCAAAGCTTTCACTTCAAACCGCTCGACCACATAGATCTCGGTTTGAAACATGGTCTCATCGACGTAGAGAAGGCGGGGCAAGTTGCTGGCGCACGATTCTACTATCTACGAGATGATCTGGTCCGGCTGAATATTGCCCTCATACACTATGGCCTAGACTTCATCGCGGGCAAGGGATTCCAGTTGTTCCAGCCACCCTATCTCCTTCATAGAAACGTCGTCGCTGGCGCCGTTGCTTTGGCTGATTTTGAAGACGTGATCTACAAAGTGGAAGGAGAAGATCTGTACCTCTTGGCGACTGCGGAGCATGCTCTCTTGGCATTTCACATGGACGAGATTGTTGACGGTGCAAAGCTTCCCCTCCACTATGCCGGTGTGAGTCCATGCTTCAGAAAAGAGGCAGGAGCCCACGGTAGGGACACGAAAGGAATTTTCCGGGTCCACCAGTTCGAGAAGGTAGAACAATTCCTCTACTCACGCCCAGAAGATTCTTGGAATCTCCACGAGGAGTTGCTGCGCAACCTGGAGGAGTTCTGGCAAACCCTGAAGATGCCGTACAGGATCGTGAACGTTTGTACAGGCGACCTCGGAACTGTGGCTGCGAAAAAATACGATCTTGAAGCATGGCTGCCTGGTCAGGGGAAGTACAGGGAGATGGCTTCGTGTAGCAATTGCACTAGCTACCAAACAGTAAGGTCGCGGATTCGCTACAGGGAAAAGCCTAGCGAGCCGACCAAGTACCTTCACACGTTAAACAGCACTCTCGTCGCGACCGAGCGAGCGATAGTTGCGGTCCTTGAGAATTACCAGAAACCTGACGGGACCATTCAGGTACCCGAAGTTCTCAGGAAGTATATGAGCGGACAGGAAACGATTCCCGGACCAAGAATCATGACCCTAGCGCACAAAGGAACAGTCCTGTAAACACGGTTGACTATCTCTGTCCTCAATCTAGACAAATCCAATCGCTCCACCAATTAGATACAAGATCCCTGCAGCGGCTACGCCTATGAGCAAGGTCTCTAGCCCACTCCTCCACAATTTCCTCCCAACAACACGCCCTTTCCAAGCGCCCACAGAGAAAAGAAACAGGGGCGATATCAGAGCTGACACGACCAGCGAGGTGGTCGATGTAGAGATAAAGAGGAAAGGAACCAGAGGAATCAGCGCGCCAACCAGGAAAGACAGTCCGATAACTCCGCCCATCTTGATCGGATTCGACAGTCTCGTCTGATGAACATGAAGCTCGTGCATCAGAATATCCTCGAGAAACTTTTCCTTGTTTGAGGCGATTCGTCCGACAATCTTCTCAGCTTCTTCCGAAGTCAGGCCCTTCGCGACGTAGAAGTCTCTTAGCTCTCCCTTCTCCTCCTCAGGCTCTTCCTCGATCTCGCCTGCTTCGCGTTTCTTGTCAGCTTGGAAGAGTTCGTACTCAGAGCGTCCAGCAAGGATGCCGCTGAAGAACATGCTGATCGCTCCCGCTAGCATTGAGGCCACTCCAGCTATGCGTACGAGATGGATGTTCGACTCGATGGCTGCGAATCCGCTGAGGAAGGCGAGATTAGTCACAAGCCCATCTGAGACCCCGAGGGCGGAACCTCCGATGTAGCTCCGGGCGCGGATGTGCTTGTGGATCTCGCGGGGGACTTGTCTCAGCTGAGCCATAGAGTTTCGCCGGTGAGAGATGGGAACTGGGTCGCGACTGCTTATTTCAGCTCTCCCCTATCGGCAGGGCTTGACAATCAGTTCTAAATCTAGGCCCGACCCTTAGCCTTGCCAGGAATCACTTGTTTGACAGAAAAGAAGCGACGATCTAACCCGCATGCTGGTCGACCCCTCATGCCGGGCTACAGCATGATGTTTCAAAAAGGTTGGAAGGCTCTGCCTTGGACCTGGGCAGATGAGCGTTTGTCGACAGCACACAATTACAACCTAGCGGCAAATCCTAGTTGCATGATCTGCCCAGAAGGAGCGAGTGAGGCGGTGATCCTTGAAGGTCTCACACAGGAGCTTAAGGATCCTAATGTGCGCCGACAAGTTAGAGATGCGTACAAGAAAAAATACGATTCAGATTTGGACTCCTACTCTGCGGATCCCATTTATGCTGTTCGGCCACGAGTCGTTTTTGGGCTTGTAGAAAGTTCTGACAAGATCCATGGGAATACAACCCGATGGAGGTTCAGCGCCTCGTGATAGGAGCGGTTTGTTACAACCTTCAAGAGCCTCGAACCAAAGGTAAATATTGAATCCTGACCCCTAAGCTTCTAGGGTCCTAGCCATTGGGGAGAAGAAGACGTCGAGTAATCCGCATTGTCAAGAAGAAACTCCCCACCGTCTTTGTTTGCCCTCGATGTGGAGAAGAAGCCGTTAGAGTAACGATCGCCAAGGACACGGGGCATGCCACTGTCCTCTGTGCCCTGTGCAATCTGAAGGACGATTTTCCGGCACATCCCGCGGCGCAACCAATAGACATCTACTCCTACTTCACAGACAGATTCTATGGGGTAAAGGATCCTCGTGCCATTATGCCACGCGAACGCGAGATGTCTCGTGTCCCGGCGGAAGAAATGTCCGACGAAGACGTGTTGGCTTCACCGGAGCCTCCTAAGAGCGTAGCCGCAATGGAGTCCTCTCTGTCTTCCCATGCGGTTGAGGAGCCTATCTCAGAAGCGCAGACCAGCGTGACAGAGCAAGCACAACATGTCGCTGAGGAGTCACCGGCCAAAGATGAAGCGCTGATTGAAGCCGTCGAGCCGCAATCGGCAGAAGTAGAGAAGGAGAAGGAAGACGATAGCGAACCGTTCGCAGACATTCTAGAGAACAGCAAGGACAAGAAGCGTTACAGTTCGAATCCGTTACCGCAGCAGCCGCCAGAACAAACTGGCTAACCCTTCGTTTTCGTATCGTTCGGTTTCCGTTCCTCGTATATTGGTATCAGGAGATTGACAACCCGGTCAACCGTGGCTCTCCGTTCCCTGAGCGACTGGACGAGGTCTTTCTCGTAGATCTTGAAGATGTTCGTCAAGGTCATTCGGGGGTGCAATGGAGCGTACCTCTTGGGGAGGCCAGTTGCTTCGATTATGAGCCCTCTCTCGATCATGCTGGCCACCAGCCCTCTCGCTCCTTCTTCAGCGAGGTTGAGTTCTTTCGCTAGTTGTTCGAGAGTAAGGTCCGAGGTATCAAGGAGCTTAAGGTACGCCCGAGTCTCTTCCGTTGGTAGGTTGAATTGGCGTGAGAGGAGTTCAGCGATTTGACCCTCGTCAATGGGCATTCTCCTTAGAGACCCTGGTATGGGCATGTGACAACCCCCTTTGCTGTTACCCTATTTCAGCTTCGGATTAGTGCCAGAAGGCTTATTATCCATGCGACCTTGCGTATTCACTACTCAGAGTGGTATGAATGGCACTGCTTGAAATCGAGTTACCAGAGGCACTACTGCCTCAGCCTAAACAGATAGGACAATTCATCCGCCGAACACAGAGCGTCTGTCCAGAGTGCAACCGAATCCTACCAGCAACCGTCTTCGAACGAGTAGGCAAGGTCTTCATGACCAAAACATGCCCAGAACACGGTGAGACAGAGGAACTTTACTTTGGATCATACGACATGTATCAGAAGTTTGCAACCTACTGGAGCGACGGAAAGGGAACCCATGCTCCAAACGTTCCAATCGAGAGCTGCGCATGCCCAGCCAACTGTGGCCTATGCTCAAACCACCTCAGCCACACTGGACTAGCCAACATCATAGTTACTAACCGATGTGACCTTACCTGCTGGTACTGCTTCTTCTACGTGAAGAAGGGTCTGGAAGGAGCCTACGTTTACGAGCCTAGCATGGACCAAGTCCGCGAGATGGTCCGCGCTCTAAAGGCCGAGAGACCAGTTCCAGGAAACAGTCTTCAGATAACCGGTGGAGAGCCCACCCTACGCCCTGAACTTCCCGAGATAGTCAAGGCGATCAAGGAGGAGGGAGTAGACCATATCCAACTCAACACCAACGGGATCAACCTAGCACTCAACCCGAACCTCGCAATGGAGCTCAGGGACTCGGGTCTAAGCAACCTCTACATGAGCTTCGACGGAGTCAGCCCCAGAACCAACCCCAAGAACCATTGGGAAGCACCCTACACCATCGAGAGCTGCCGCAAAGCCAACCTCGGGGTCGTACTCGTCCCAACAGTCATCAAATCGATAAACGACCACGAACTCGGCGGAATACTCCGGTTCGCACAGCGGAACATCGACATTGTCAGAGCCATCAGCTACCAGCCAGTCTCCCTCACGGGAAGAATGAAGAAACAGGAGCGTGAAAAGTATCGAATCACCATACCCGACTGCATCGAGAGGATTGAGGAGCAGACTAACGGCGAGATTCCGAGAGACGCATGGTTCCCAGTCCCCAGCTGCTCACCAGTAACCCACTTCGTAGAGGCGTTCACCAAGAGACCACAGTATGAGCTGTCTATCCACTTCGCATGCGGCGCAGGAACCTACGTGTTCGAAGACAAGAACACGAAGTCGCTCGTGCCGATTACCAGCTTCGTTGACCTCAAGGGCCTCTTCGAATACCTCGACGAGAAGACCGACGAGCTCAACTCGGGCAGCAACAAGTACCTCGTGGCCGCGAAGTTCATGAGCAAACTCAACAGCTTCATCGAGAAAGACAAGCAACCCGCTGGACTCAACCTAGCAAAACTGCTCGTCGGAGCCTTGCTCAAACACGACTACAGCGCGGTCGGACAGTTCCACATCAAGAGCATGTTTCTCGGAATGATGCACTTCCAAGACAAATACAACCAGGACGAAGAGAGACTACAACGCTGCGACATTCACTACCTGACACCAGACATGAGGATCATTCCCTTCTGCTCGTTCAACGTCATTCCCGAATGGTACCGAGACAGGATACAGAAGAAGTACGGTATCACAGTGGACGAGTGGGAGAAGAAGAACGGCGAGAAACTAGAAGCACGACTCTACAGAGGATCACTCCGAAGAGGAAAGCACGCCGACGGCTGCGGATGCAGCAGCGTCCACATCGAACCCATAACAGGCACCTAAACCAACTCCCATCCAAGAGCCTCGGGGGATTCAATCCCTCCGGGGTCCCGATTCTTGTTGGGAACGTTGGGTCAACTTCTACGGGAGTACGTTTCCATCTTCAATCTCGTCGAAGTTTGAGTGAAGTTTCCTTCAACTTATTCGCGCTGCGGGTCCTGATTTTCTTTACGATTCCCCGGAGACGATCTGCTTCGTGAGGCTCAAGCACCCCAGCAAGTTCTGAAACAGATCTTATTGCGGTCAGACGGTTTATGACATCGGTCAATGTTTCTCCTGTACGCTTCAATGAGACCAGCCTCTGATAGGCTTCGTCGGATATCGTTATTTTTCTGGTTCCCACACTACAACGGTTGTGTATGGGCAAATATTCCTTCTGCGGGCATCGTAGAAGGTCTAGGCCAGGCTTACAGCGACCCCTTGAAGGTGTTGCCAGTTTCACGGAAGTCCCTGACCTCATACCAAAGACCTTTTTCTATCCTCTATAGCCTCCAGACGGACTAGTCTGGTAGGCGTTGAATGGTTTGCAGTCATCTCTTGAGCGAGTAAAAGGCGAGCAGTGGGCGAGCATCCAAGATCTGACGATAACCGCGTCTCCTCAACTCGCGAAACTAGACGATAACCTCGCGTTCACAGTCGGCTTCAAACTCAAGGGTGGCATCCGGCGCAATTTCGTCCGGCCCCTCTGGGAGAAGGCATACGATGAGCATGACTTGGGACTCCGGATGGCGTATAGAGTGGACCTCTCTAAACAACGGGTGAAAGTCTTGCCTAGCTCGGAGCTCAAACGCGAGAAGTTTGTCCGGCGGGGAGTATTCTTCTGGACTCGAAACCCCGAGCTTCCCTACAGAGTCTGGGCAACGGTCGCAACTGAGTTCGAAACTATCCTGTATCCGAAGACTGAGGAGGAAGCCCAGACAATGCTCTTTGACGTTACCCGAAGCTTCGAACTGCCCGCGTTAAAACTAGGCAAGGGACACCACACTCTCGAAGCCAAGGTTCACGCAAAATGGGGCAAGCACGTCTTCACAGAGAGAGGAGAAACAACCGCCAAGACACCCGTTCTCAGGGTCGACGTGCGATAAATCATCAAAGATTTAAGAAAGAAATCCCAGACAAGAAAATCGCGGTAAGCGATCTGAAATGGCAAAATACGACGGAATAATCGGACAAGATGTCTTGACTGTCACAGAAGGAGAGAACGAGCTTACGATAATCTTCCGGGACAACCGATACCTGTTCGTTAAGGTCGTCAACGGAAAACTAGTCGCCGACTCAGTCCCAGAATAATTGCAGCAGCGAGGCACTTTAGGTCTCGCGGGACTCGACCGCGCTTCAGGAATCTACCGTCTGGGATTGCGCTGAAAGAATTCCTACAACAGATGGGTTCCCAAGAACAGTTTTGTGTCGCGAGGAGCAACTAGTTTTGAGATTTTTCGGGGAGGGGTCTCGCCAGTTGAAACTGTTCTGGGCGAGTCTCGCTCCTCACGGCGCAGAATCGGCTGGTCAAATGTTTTCCGAGGTGCAAGTTATGCGCATGAATCAGCGCGAAGATCTCCCAGATCAGAATCGCCTGCCCCGATTCCGGATTAGGGCTTATTCCAGGCCGATTTCAGGAGCTAGATCTTCAGAACTATCTTGCCAAAATGTTCACTCTTCTCCATCCTGGACTGGGCCTTCGCCGCGTCCGCTAGCGGAAATACGGAATCGACGACGGGCTTGAGTCGGCGGTCCTCGAAGAAAGTCAAGACCTTGAGTAGCTCCCCTCGTCCACCCATGTAGGACCCCATTAGAGAAAACTGTCGGACGAAGATGTAGCGGATATCGATCTCTGCTTTCCCACCGCTTGTAACCCCACAATTTACCAGTCGACCGGCAGGAGCCATCGAGCGCATGCTCTTCTCCCACGTAGCCTGCCCGATGTGGTCGAAGACTACATTCGCCTTTTGGCCATTTGTAACGCGTTTGACTTCCGCGGGGACGTCCTCGGTGTGATGGTTAATGGTCCAGTCGGCTCCGAGTTTTCTAGCTTTTTCGAGCTTCTCGTCATTTCCAGCTGTGGCGATGACCTTCGCACCCAGGACCTTGGCAACTTGGATCGCGGCGCTTCCGACTCCACTTCCTGCTGCCCAAACCAGAACCGTTTCCCCAGCACCGAGGCGTGCTCTGGTCGTTAGCATGTGCCAGGCTGTCAAAAAAACTAAAGGAACAGATGCAGCTTCTTCGAAGGTCAGATTATCAGGAATCGGCAGAACGTTCTGTGATGGCACGGAGACATACTGTGCGTACCCTCCCTGAGTCTCGTAACCGATAATCTTGTAGGACTCGCACAAACTGTCCCAACCTGTCGCACAATATTCGCAAGTGCCATCACTAATTCCAGGCGCGATCAGAACCTTGTCACCAGGCTTGTGATTCTTGACCAGACTTCCAACTCTCGCGATTTCACCCGAAATATCGCTTCCGGAAATGTGAGGCAGTGGAATCCTTTCTGATCGCGTCCCCCCTCTCGCCCAAATGTCAAGGTGGTTTAACGCGCAGGCTCTTACACGGATCAGAACTTCGGACTCATTGATCTTCGGCTCGGCAACATCCTCATAGCTTAGTTTTTCCGGACCGCCGAACTCGCGAAACAGGACAGCCTTCAATTTCAATCAAAACGTTTCATGAGCAAGGTTTCGCTTAAGCTCCATACTAGGTTCCACTTGAGCGGCCTACACTTATTTAGAGCAGACTCGCACCGGACCTTCATTCTAGAGGAGCCGATTCGTTGAACTCGCAAGAACAAGCAGAGTCAGAAAAAGTTGCCAGCGAGCTCAAAGGGAACACTCTCAGAGTATACTGGTATGTAATGAACGCAAACAAACAGACAGTAGGCGTTCGCGAGGTTCAGAGAGCCCTCAACTTTTCCAGCCCCACTCTCGCCCTCTACCACCTTGACAAGCTCAAAGATCTCGGACTTGTCTCAAAGGATACCGGGGAATATCGTCTCATCAAGGAGGTAAAGGTGGACGTTCTCAAACAGTTTCTGCGTCTGGGGAGAGTTTTCGTACCAAGATTCGCCTTGTACGCTGCCCTCTTTACCGTACTATTCGTCTACTATGTGCTAATCATACCTGATCTGAACCTCTTCACCTTTTTCGGCATAATCTTCGGCGGATTGGGTTCGGCCATCTTCTGGTTCGAGACTTGGAAGGCTTGGAAACAGCAGCCGTGAGCGTACAACGGTTGAACAAGCCGATCAAGATCGTAGGTCTATGAGTCAGATAGCCCCTTCATATGGAGGAGAAGAACTACGACGAATCCCGTTGCAAAGAAGCTTGTCGGCTATGGCGCTGTTGGGCTAGTAATTGCGATAGCCCTCATAGCAGGCTTGCAAGTGAGGCCGCAGAGCCTCCTCCCATCGGCGGGGACGCTCCAGGTCTTGATAACAGGGGATCCGTCGACGAGCGATCCTCTGAGTGTTACTTGCCATGACAGTCACGGAAGTAATCAGGTTCGAAATCTTACAACTCTCCTAGTGGACATTTCATCAGTACAGGTCCACAGGACAGGCGCGCTGAATCTCACTGGGGACTGGCTCAACGTCAATGCAACTCCCAGAACTATTGATCTTCTACAACTCAAGAGTTTCACCCAGCTTGGTTCGAAAAGCGTAACTGACGGAGTGATAAATCTCGTAAGACTGAACGTTAGCTCAACCGCGACAGCGGATACCAGTGCTGGTTCGATAAGCGTGACCGTGTCCAGCAGTCATCTCGACGCGCAAGTCGATGCACAAGTGACCAGCGGAAAGGTAACGAGCATTACCTTGGAAATTGTACAGCCGCATGTCGTTTGCCAAGGAAACGGCGATTTCAGGCTCACTCCGGAGCTAACAGCGACCTCCAAGACTGCGGATTAGGTTCGCTGCTGAACCCAGAATTCAGCTATTTTGGTAGCGGGGGGTGGAGTTTCGGGTCCCACTCGGGCCCTTCGAACCACCGCTTGAGGATCGAGAGCTTCGACCAATCTCAGGGTTATGAGCCCTGCGGGTTAAACCTGGATAGGCTTCTCCGAAGAGAATCTACCCCACCCCGCTACACGCGACGAACCGAGCTTTGACTGGTTTTAAAGTCTTTAATTGTAGTCTTCAGCGCGTAGCTGAAAATCCTCCACTCTCGGCTTATGCTGGAAAATGTTTCTAGGCCTCGAAACGGGCATAGTCAAGTGCCGACGAGCTCTCGGTGGAGGAATGTAGACAGTTGGCAGAATATGTCTCTGCTTTCTAAGAGGGATCTTTGAAGCGGTTTCGTATCGCTGTCCACATTTCTTGCACCGGAGTCCTTGTCCTCGGCCCATTGACTCGCATCGACCACCACAACGGCTACAGGTCGGATTCACGTTCTCAATCTTCTCAACTAGGTGAACCACTTCGAGTTTTTCCACATTTAGTGTAGGCCTTCCACGTCGCCATCCGCGAATTCCCCCGCAAGCTCTGACCCTGTCACCAGGCAAAAGGTCCCGAGCTGCCATCGCTAGGGACCCAGTAGGCCGGTAGACCGCACAATCAATCAAACCAGAATCATCCTTCAATCCGAAAACGACGTGACCGCCTCGCAACACTCTGGGCACATCCTCTACTCTCCCTATGAGGGTCCCTGATTGGTGAGGCTTCAGATCGACCGCTCTTCTCGTCTTTAGAAGATGAGCATCTGTACCTTGGTTAGTCCTGAAGATCATGACTCTTTCAATCTCTTCGAACAATTGCACCTCGTTGAAGGCGCCTAAGACGTCGTCGGGACTGTATCCTCTGATTCCAAGAAGAACCGGATCCGATCCGTGCGGGCAAACCAAGATCCGTCCAGATTCAGGGTCTAGGTTGTTGAAGGTCCCAGCATCATGTTTTGCATTCATCACTTTGACGGACTCCTGATCAATTTTTCTTGGACTGCCGAGATTCTTCTTAATTCGGTAGGCGATGATTTCGAATGTGTTTTCTACAGAATCTAGCCCGGCCCCGATTGCCGCGAGCGAACCAATCATTCCCCTGACGCCCATTAACGCATGAATCTCTGCGCCCGCCTTCCTTGCGACCGCTCTTGCCTCGCGGACAGATAGGACATCATGCAAAGCGCGGGTAGAGTATTCGCAGAGAGTTCTCGGGACTTGTCCTTTGAGAAATGCTACCGCGGGATCAGTTCCACGTGCCGACGCGACCGTCGTTTTCTCGACAGTTTCTATTGCGATGCGCTGAACCTCTTCGATCAGTCTCTCATCAACGAAAAAGTGAATCGCAAGCGCTCCATTACCGCGCGTCTTCCACGGAATGTTAGGATTCAGCCTAACAAGCCACGGAAAATCAGAGGGCTTGAACCCTCGACTGAACAATTCCTGAAAAAGAACCGCTGCAGTGTAAGTGGTGCATCCGCCTATGTCGGAATCCGTGTCATCGATACCGATGTGGAATTCTCGAATGTCAGGTCTTTGCTTGGTGAACAAGGTTACTTTTGCTCTCCTCACCTCCGAATATGAATGTTCAATCTTGGAAACGTTAGGCATGTTGGCTCTTAAGTCGGTGAACCAACGCTACTCGCCCACTACTGAAATTCTATCTTTACTCGAATCCTTTCGACGTATGGTCAACGACTGTGTCGAGATTGGACTGTTGCACAACGTGACAGCGCTCAAGCGGCTCTCGATGCTCTCATGGGAACGGCGGCGTGTATACAAGTGCCCGGCCTACTACAAGGCATCAGCTTTGTCCCGAGCTGTAGGTATACTGGCAGCTCGAAAGAAATCGTTGAGACGAGGTATTCCATCGAGGGACCCGTATTCTCTCAGGCCTCAGATTACTGCTTATCTGGGCTTCAAGATCAGAGATGGATTCCTGCGGATCCCGGTCGGAGGACGAAAATTCCAACACGTTCCGCTGACAAAACGTACTCTCTCCATTCTCTCTGAGCCTGGTCTGAGGGTTCGCTCTTTCACTCTTACCAGCACAACGCTCAGCCTCTGCATCTCCAAGGAAATCCCTGAAGTCGGATGCGTGGGGGCCATTGGAGTCGACCGGAATTTGCGCAATCTGACGGTTGGCGACGAGGATCAAGTGGTCCATTACGATCTCTCTGAGACTCTGAGAATTGCGGGAACGACAATGCGGATCGTGCGATCGTTCAAACGAAACGACTCAAGAATCCGAAAGGCCATTGCTTCAAAATACGGCCACCGAAGAAGCAACAGGACACAACACGTACTCCACAACACGACGAAGCGGGTCGTGGCTCAAGCTCTCGAAATGAGAAAGGCGATCGTGCTAGAAAACATAGAGGGCATTCGAAGACTCTATCGAAGGGGAAACGGTCAAGGCAGACAATTCAGAGGTAGAATGAACGCTTGGAGTTTTGCCGAGGCCCAACGCCAGATAGAATACAAGGCACAATGGAGTGGCATACCAGTTATCCGTCTGAGCAGGAAGGAAACTCAGGGTACAAGTGTCACTTGTCCTCGATGCGGGGAGCGACTCCAAGAAGACAAGAGACTCAGAAGAAAACTCTGGTGTTCTGAATGCCGAGTTATGATGGACCGGGACGCGGTTGCGGCAGTCAACCTGTCCCAGCGCGGACGGTTGAGGTTCGACCGTTCACGAGCCCAGCATGGGCTGCAAGGCGGGGCAGCTGAAGCAGTGAGGGGGAACGTGGATAATGGAAAGCCACTAATCCCCGGAGTCGATGCCTCGAAGTCAAGAAATCAGGGACCAACTGATGACTTGGCAGAACCTGGAACTCCGTTAGCGTAATCAGAAACTCGCGAGAAAAACTCGTTCTCCTGGAACGTACTAGTGGGTTAGTTTTCTATTACGATCATTGTGAGTGTTGATTTGACTTTGTTGAGCCGTCGGATCTTCCAGGTGATGATCTCTTTTAGTTTGTCCATGCTGTCTGCGGCGACCTTGGCGACGATGTCGTAGACTCCGTAGACCATGTAGGCTTCTTTTACGTTACTGACTGCTTTGAGTTCTTTGACTACAGCGTCTTCGGAGCCGATTTCTGCATTTATCAGGACAAACGCCATTGGCATTCTAGTTTTTGCCTCGACGGTCAGGGAGTTTGTCCTTTGCATTAAAAGCTTTGAGCTAAGCGGTGGGGCATTACTGTTGACTAGTACCGGGCGTTACTAGCGCTGGTTTCAGAAGTGATATGCCGATTCCCCCAACCGAAGTGAGGTTCCGAGATCGAATGAATCTAACAGTGCCTCCAGCATTGGACTTGGCAGCGTTGCTATTGACGATTGGCGTATTCATCGCCGCGTCATTAAGCGATCTCAAGACCAGAGAGATCTCGAACAAGTTCTGGCTAGTGTACGGACCCGGGGCGTTATTGGTCTTCGCTCTGAGAGTAATTTTCGCTCCTGATGCACTGCCAATCTTGCTGGTTTCAGCCGGCGCGACAATTGTCGTTGCCTTCCTACTATTCCAGTTCAGCGTGATGGGTGGAGCTGATAGCAAAGCCCTCATGTGCCTCGCCCTGGCACTGCCCGTGACACCAAGTTTCTTGGCGCCGTTCTGGCAGCCTCCCTTTGTATTCTATCCCTTCCCGATCGCGATCCTAGTAAACTCATTCCTCCTGTCGATTGGTTCAGCGGTCTTCCTGTTAGCAAGAAATCTGTTTCAACGAGCGTCCGCAGGGCGGGGACTGTTTCAAGGATTCGAGCGCGAATCTATTCTAAGAAAGATTCTAGTTATGTTGACATCATACAAGACTAGCTTCAACGCACTTCAGTCGAAGGTCTACCTGTATCCAGCTGAAGAAGTTTCACTCGTGGATTCCAAACCCATGAGACAGTTTCACCTAGTAGCGTCGGCCGCGGAGGAGCGGGACAAGCTAGTGTCGGGACTCGAGAGCTACAAAGAACAAGGTATGTTTTCTGATGGTGTGTGGGTGACGCCGGGTCTTCCTCACTTGGTGTTCTTGACCGCGAGCCTACTGGTAACTTTGATTGTTGGTGATCTGATGATGTGGTTATTCTTTAGAGCGGTGGGTTATTGACAATGACAGCCGAAACTAGTTTAAAAACGGTAGTCAGCGACTACCCCAGAAATCTAGGCGTAAAAGTCTTGGCAGCGGACGAGTTCAGCGTACAGTCACTGATGAAGCTCGGTCTCACCGAGTACGAGGCCAGAATCTACGTCGTCCTGACAAAAATGGGACCACGAAACGCAAGCGAGATCAGCTTCCTCGGAAAAGTCCCGAGACCCAAGACATACGGAGCCATACGAGGCCTCGAAAGCAAAGGACTACTACGCATCGTCCCGGGCAAACCAGAACGATACATGGCGGTCTCACCGAATGACGTCCTGGTCCCGCTAGTTGACAAGTTGAACAAGGAGACCACCGAATGCGTCAACGTCGTAGAAAACCTAGCAATGGCCTTTGAATCCTCAAAGTACGTGTACACGGAGAAACCCTACGAACGATACGACCTCTGGAGCGTCAGAGGCAGAGACAAAGTCTACAAACGAGTACAAGACATGATTGGCGAAGCCAAAGTCAACGTCTTCTTCACAACCACCGCCAACGGACTCGTCAGAATCTACAAAGCACAATCAGAGGTCTTGGAGAAAGCAGCTCAAAGAGGAGCGAAAGTAAAGGTTGTCGCACCAGTAAACCAAGGAAACGCTAGCGTTGCTAGAGAACTGGCTGAAGTAATCGAAGTCCGAAACGTCACGGTTCCAATCATGCACTTCGCCAGCGCAGACTCCGCCGAGATAATTTTCTTGGAAGACATCCCAGACGATACAAACGTTAACGCGGGCCAGGACGTTGCAACATGGACCAACGATCCCTTACTGGTAAAATCGCACGAGAAAATATTCGAGACGATCTGGTCAACGCTACAACCGAAAGAAGCCATCAAGGCGAAAGCCCGCTGAAGACCATCATTCGCTAGTCGAACAATTCAATCTACCCAGAGCTTCGAGGTATTCTGGGAATATCCCAGAAGCTTGGCAGATATCCATCTAAAGCCGTAGGTTGACGACTGCGGTTCATGTAACTGTTCGAGAATTTGCGAAGTTACAGGATGCATATGTTCGGTGCAACTCTGGCTATAGTCGTGGCTTGTGGGTAAAGTCCAGGCCATAGCCCCAGAGCGAAAAACATGTTGAGTCGCCCAAACAGGTCCAAGGATACACTGCGTGACAGAATACTACACGTTCTCTCCGGCGCCCCTATACCAATGGACGTCGAGAACGTACGGATCAAGTCCGGGCTGAAAAACTGGGAAAGCACCAAAGCGCTACTTCTCGAGCTCGTGGTGGAAGGAATCATCAGCGGACAAAAAACGACAAAGTCATGGGTCTTCTGGATAGACCACACCGACACTAGGATGAGTATCGCAGGGAGAAACCACGCATGATCAGCAACTCTAGAAACCTCCACCGCGTATCAACGGTATCAGCGGACAAATCAACGCGTCCTTCTCGATATGCTCAAGCTTGCACCCAATCTGGGGAACTAGCGAAGACAAGCCCACGGGAAACACGAAAGGAGTGAAAAAAATGAGAAAAATCAGAAAAATAACACGGGACAAGAAAGGCATCGACACCATACTCGCAGCTC
>WNFB01002784.1_pt1 | contig 15928 bp, 11 predicted proteins | sample 5400501 | NCBI WGS metagenome assembly WNFB01 (sample SAMN13153341, study PRJNA577476) | soil metagenome | isolation source: 200 cm saprolite under Douglas fir tree site 2 hole 1 | place: USA:California | collected 2015-04-18
CTTGGCTCGGTGTTCGCGGCGCGCCTCGAAGCGCTGGCCCGTGACGATGTGCCAGCGACCGAGGCGGCTGCATCTACCGCTGCGGCCGGCGTCACCTCTGCGAGCGGCGGTGCTGCGCCTGCTGCGCCCACAGGCAGTGAATCGCCGGGAGCGGGGGCAGCCGAACCAAGCACCGCCGAACCCTCCACAACGCCCGAAACTCCCGCGGCGATCAGCATAGAACCTGCATCGCCCGAAGGCCCTCACCAGGTCGCGAAATCTGCTGGCACTCCGAGCGACGATCCGGGCCCCACTCCATCGCCGACCGAATCGGAATCCTCCGGCTCCTAGGCAACCGCAACGCAACGACTCCGCTCGCTCCGGCCGTGCCATATTGTCGGCCGACGCATTCAACTGGTGCGTTTCGAAAGGGGGGTGATCGCGATCACCAAGGCGACTTTGCCGGCACGAGAGTTAAGTTTGCTTACTTTCCGGCGAAGCTCTCAGCAAGATCGCCAGCGATGGGCACTTTGAACCGCTCGCCCTGGTAGGCTTTCACCATCAGCACGATCCAGAGGATTAGGGCCACCAGGCCGATCAGCGAGAATAACAACCACCCAAAGGTAAAGCCGGTCCACCCGAGGCCTCCGCCGAAAAGGCTTATTCCGAACAGCATGGCGAGCACGATGCGCAGGACAATCAGGAAGAAAATCAGTCCTGTGATCCAGCCCACGAGGTAACACAAGAACCCTGCGACGTTTTCGGACAGGCCGGAGTCGGTTGAAGCCATTGCACACCTCCTCGAATCGCACGTGAGCGTGTCGCGCGGCGCAAGGCTATCAAATGCCTGGATGGATGGCGCGCCCGTTCACCGGCTGCCGGCAAGACCAGAACGCCGCCCGCCTGCTACAATTCCCGTTACAGTTTGGGACTCCATCGTGGAGTCTCCTGGCTAGCACGAAGCGTGCTGCAGGGCCCGGGTGGCGGAATGGCAGACGCTGGGGACTTAAAATCCCCTGTCCTGAAGAGGACGTGTGGGTTCGACTCCCACCCCGGGCACCAACTCTTCTAATTGAATCTGAATCAGTTAACGCGGCGAGGACTTCCGTGTACCTCTGGTGTACCCTTCGTCTCCAAGAGAATGAGTGGGTCTTGGCTCCATGCGTTTGCCAAATCGGCTTCCAATTGTTCCTGCCGCGAGCGCACCCAGGGCGCGTAATGCTTCTCTGTAATCCTCACACTTTGATGGCCGAGAAGAATGGAAACCCGCTCGATTGGAACTCTGGCTAGGAGCAATTCAACAGCGAACGTGTCACGAAAGCGATGCGCGTGGCCGTTCTGAACCTCGGCCAGCTGGAAGAGTTTCCGCACGTGTGCACGGAAAATTGCCTTTGCCTCGCTCAGCGCATGTTGATCTTGGCGTTCTACCTCCAGCGAGACGGAACGCGCTACAAACCGCTTCGGCTGCGACCGGCAGCGGCTTAGCCGCAGCACCGAGACGGCAATCGGGGAGACCGAAGCAGGTCTTCGAGAGAGGAACGGGTTGAACGAACCCGCATCGTTTCCTTGGTCCAGGAAAACGCTAGGAGATATGGCGCGTTCGCTGGGCCGACAACATTGGGCGCGTCGAGCCCGGATGGAAGGCCGGCCAATCCCTCTTCCCTCGATCGTTTTACACGGTTGTGCTTTTTCATGGAGGAAAACATGAAGAAATCACGGCGTTCCCGTCGCAGTGAAGCTGAGCAGCGAGTTCTCGATCTCCAAAACTGGGTGGATGCAGTGGAAACAGAGAATAGACGATGGGAAAATCTGATGGATGACTTTTTTCAGGAAGTAAAAGAGCAGCTACCTAGGTTACGCGAAGAAATTCGCGGGCTGGCGGACCGTATCTCTGTCGCCAGGGAGGGGAATGCATATCCACCGCGAATGGTGCAATGACAGAGCAGGTTGGGCAATTCGTGCAATTCATTGTCGCTCGTCACGCGGTTCACTTGGCGCGGGAAGCAGGAGAGCAGCCACCTTGGTCGAGTATCCTCCGCAAGCCGCGCCTGCATCTGTGTGCGCTTCAGCGGGCTTGTGAAGTTAAGGGTTCGACCAGCAGAGAAATGCAAACGTGCGGGGATCGATCACACCGTTCGCAACCAGGCTCTTGTTGTCCTGGAACGCTCGCAATGCTGTTTCCATCGCGGCGTCAAACGTCCCGCTCTGCGCGATCCCCAGGCGACGCTGAACCCACTTGACGCGGGTGATCCGCACCGGGAGACTGGGGGAGGCCGGTGTGGGCCCGTTAAACAAAGCCGTATGATGAAATGTCGCAGGATTGCAGCATCAGTTTTTCCGCTGCGCGTTCACCCGAGCGCAACGCGCCCTCCATGTAGCCGAAGAAGTCCATCTGTGTGTGTTCGCCGGCGAAGAACATCCGGTCACGGAAAGACTCGCTGAGCTTCTTGCCGATTGTGAAGATCTGGCCATTCCTCGGTGACGCGTAACCGGTCTTGATGAAGGGCACGTTGGGCCAGTCGCTGAAGAGGGGGGGGCGGTTCAGATTGCGGGCATAGCCGGGATAGAGGAGCTTCAACCCTGCTTCGAACTCGCCTGGCGTGGGCACGCGTCGGCCGCCAAACACTGGACCAGCAAAGACGCTGAGCACGATTCCCTGCTTGCCGACCCGTGTCTGGTTGTCGGTGCCCTCCCAGACCTGGCCTAACCTCAATGAGCCGCCAAAAGGAGCGGCTTTTCCCTTGATCCAGAAGCGTTCCTTGACCTCGCTAAAGAACTTCACGGCGGGGCCCATGCCCATGAGGCCGATCTCATCCTTGGGATGTGCGTCTCTGCCATCTGCTGTGATCTTCACGTCGGCCCAGACACTGGGCGGGATCGCCAGGATCACGTAGTCATAGCGATGAGGAATGGAGACCGGTGGCCCATCCGCGAACTTTCCGTCACTCTTGATCGCCTTGACTCTCAGCGCTACACCTTGTTTGGACAGATTGATGTCCGTAACCGCCGTACGGAGCCGGAGCTCGGCTGGGTGCTTCTTGGGCTTTTTCTCATTCTCGTCGGTCTGAATCTCTTCGGCTATCTTCCTCGCCAGCGTCTGGCAGCCGTCGGCGCAGCGAAAAATCTCCAGCTCTTCCCAATACCCCATCAGATTGGTGGGATCCGAACCGAACCGTGGTCCCTGTCCGCCTTTCACCTTGCACAGCAGGCCGAGGAAGTTCATTTCCTCCAGCGGGGCGACTTCGTTGTTGACGAGCAGATGCTCGATCCTCTTCCAGAGCCGCTCGTCTTTGTGCTTGTCGACTTTGCAATACTTGACGAGGGCGTCTGCGACCGAGATGTCGTAAGCCTTCAGCGTCGTCTCCTGCTTCCAGGGCTGGGACGGATCCGCGATCTGTCTCGCGTAATCGGCGATCGGCTTCAGGACCCGTGTGTTCATTGCTTTCTCGAGTTCGATGATCTCGTTCATGCACAAAGGCTTGTCTAGCGTGAGTTTCGTGCTCAGGCCCGCTCGTTGGTAGTGGAGGTCTTGGTCCATTCTGCTGATCACGGCCAGGCCATACTCCCGCGCAAGAGCCAGCCATGTTGTGTGAAAGGAGCCGATTAACTCGGCACCTTCCTCCGTGATGCGACCACTGCTGAATTCGATGTTGCTCAGGACGCGTCCGCCAACTTGATGGCGCGCCTCAAACACGGTCACTCTGACGCGATGCTGGCGAAGCCGCCGGGCCGCCATCAAACCGGCCAGGCCGGCGCCCACCACGGCGACATGAGTGCCCTCCAGCCGCTTCAGGCACTCTTCCGGCAACTGCAACGGATCTCGAAGTCGTGCATCATCCGGGCATTCTGGAGTTCCTGGTCGGACCGGCGGAGCGGGAACTGGAGGCGCTGGAAATTCGCGAGAACCGCCGTCGTAATTGTCCGTTTCTCCTTCGACCCGTGCATCTTCGAACTCAAGACCCTCCGAATCCCCGCCGCTCTCTCCCTCGCCAGCAGATTCTTGCGTTTTATCCCAACCGTCCGATTCCTCTACCTCGGGCTGGCTAGCCGGTGCCAGCCTGTTGCCGAAGATCCAGTCCGACAGGTGTATGGCCTGCGCTGTCCGGACGGTGGCGTTTCGCTGCGTTTGGTAAATCTCTACAGGGATAGCTTTGCGGATGAGGATGTCTTTCCCTGCCAACGCATCCCTGAGGAGTGGGGTTACACCTGCGGTTCCAGCGGCCATCGCCATTCTGGTGAGAGCAAACCGGGTCTCGAGCGGGAGGTGATCGAAATCTCCCTTCAATTCGGCAGCGACTTCGCGAAGACGAACCTCACGGAACTTAACGTAGACCGCGGTCGCGAGCACGGCGTCAGGACCGGAGTCGAACAGGATGTCTTTGACCTCCCTGGGCGTTCGTGCGTCGTTGTGGTGAATGAAAGGCGTTTGATTCTTGTCCCATTTGACCTTGGCGTAGGCGGGAACCCTGGCCGCTATAGCGGTGCGTCCTTCGTAGAAATCGTCAGTTCCAATATGATAAGAGCTGACTTTCTCGCTCGAGAGGTAACTTTGTGGCCTGCGGGTTTCAGCCATCATGATCGCCCCCAGCAGGCCGGGGTTAAGGTCAACCTCCTTGGCCGCGTCTTCGACGAGCTCCTTCAGTCTCTTTCCGCTGTTTCCCCAGAAGAACCGGTCGTGATCGGCGACCTCCTCGCCTGAAACAGCAAGAGCGGTGTTCTCCGCCGATGCTTGAATGGCCTTCCAGACTTCGCGGTCAAGGATTCTCGACCATTCACCGCTCAGCTGTTTGAAGTTCGGACCTTTCGGGTCTAACTTCGCGGGCGGCAACTCCGGATGCCGGGCGAAGAAAATGACGTCTGTCAGTTCGTTCTGACCACGCCAGCCTGCCTGTATCGCGAGTTTCAAAGCCAGAGGCCAGTCTTTCTTACCAAGCACATCGGCGACGTTTTTGGGGATAGCGGACGGGTCGAACCTCTCTTGTAGGGGCTGCTCGTGGAGCAGTTCAAATTCATCCTCCCCGTAATCAGCGCCGGTGAAATCTTCCGCCAAGCTAGAGCCCTCGGTGTCGATCCCGGGCTCGGCCGCAGGCTTTGATGGTTGCTGTACATTGATTACTGTTGGAGGCGCAGCGAGGCGAAGCAATAGGATGTCATTGAGAAGGCGACCGGCAGAATCAGTCAATTGCCGCGCGAACTGATCGGAGCGGCTATGGGGACGAGCCCCGGTCTCCACTACCTGTGCAAAGTTCCCATTGTTGAAGCTTTCGGGAGTCATTCCTTCGGACAGGAGCGCCTCTAAACTTCGCAACTTTGGCGTTGCAATCACCGAAAAATACCCCGTGTCCCCGTCGCCCCGCCGCATCATCAGGTCGCCTTCGCGAAGCTCATGGCCCATCGGTGCCTGTGGTAACGCCACGATTTCAAAGTGTTGCTCGAGTTGCTGGCGGAGGCCACCTCTACTGGGATACGCGAAAGCGTCAAAAATCTCCGCAGCAGATGGCAAACGCCCTTCGCCCGGGATCGTCAAGGCTTCGGCTATCCCGGTTCTCGAAAGCATTTCATGCAGGATCGGCGCCGGAGCACGCTGGCGCGCGCATTCCGAAACGATTTGGTCCGCAAGTTCAACGAGATCCAAGGAGAACTCGTTCAAGTCCCCTTCGCACCCTTCGGTCGCAACGCCCTCGGAAGAACTGAGCGAGTTCAACAGATCAGGAAGACGCCGCTTGGGAAGATCGCAATGACCATCGCTTACGGGCAGCACTTTCAACTGGCTTTTGCTCCTCTTCACCAACTCGGTGAAAATCGACCCACGGTCCGTTTGGGAGTCTTTGCGAAAAATTACCTCGACGGTTAACTCGGGCTTGGACGCCATCCAGGCCTGCAGATCGTCAGCAGGGAACGAATAGGTGGAGTCCAGCGCCCAAACCTGCGAGAGCCTTGCCAGCGCTCCTGATGACATCTCGGGATCGGCGTGCGAGTGGGCCAAAGGATCTAGAAAATCGTACGCCTTGGAGTGTCCGGCAAGGATCAGGTGACGGATCGTTGGCGCCGGAATCCCTTGCTTCCGGCCAACCTCGGCCAGCACTTGTGCTATGACCGCATTCAGGTTCGCCGGGTTGCCGAGCGCGTGCCACCGAGGGCGTTGCTGGGAGTGCGCTAGCTTGCCAAGGTGCCCCCACGCGAAGTAAGGCACTGCCAAGATGACGTTCCGATGGGAAGCGTCCACGACTTCGCCCAGTTTGAATGGCGGGTCTGTGATCAATCCCAGCAGATCCTCAGGAATGGGATGACATCTGTCGAGCAGCCCGTGCGCATAGCACAGCACGTCGACGGCTTTCTGCATGCGCGCTGCAGGGGGGACGAAGACTGCAACCTTCAAGGGAAGCGTCACCGAGGTAAATTCCCAAAGCAACCCGCCGCGAAAGTTTTTGGGAGGGGCGGCGCTGGCCGATGTGGCACTTGAGCCAGCGGGATGAGACAGCGACTTCGGCTTGGTCCCGGTCTTCTCTGCAGCGCAGGGGTGGCCCTCCGCGGCGCGCTGCTGCGCCGGAAGGGCAAGCTGATATCCAACGCCGGCTGGCCGGCAATCGAAGTGCATCATGTCCCCGCTCTCGTGCTCGCCCAGATCGATAGCACCCCAGGCAAGGCATCCATGATCGCGAAGAGCAACTACCAAGTCGCGGTGGAGATTCAAGAACCCCGCCTCGGCGCGCCGGCCTTCTCCAAAAACGAATTTAAGATGCTTGCGATCCTCGTCTATGATTTCCTGCCAGCGCTTGACGGCACGGTCGATGGATTCGCCATCCCCCAGAAATTTTTGTCCACCAGGGCCGCTGGTGCGCTTCTTCAGTAGCTCTTTCAAGCTAGCAGGATCGTGCTCTAAGGCCAAGTAAGCCTTGAAGTTCGAACTCCGTTTTTGGATTTCGAGGTACGCAGCCTGAGTTGTAAAGCTGGAACCGGCGCCGAGGTGCTGGAGCCACTCGGGCGTCAGCTCCTCCTCGATTCCTTCCATGAGTCTCGAAACGTTCATGCTGACTTCCTTGAAGTGCTTGTTTCGTTCGGGCGACTTGTGTTGTCCCGCCACCCACGGGTTCTTGAGGTAGCCGATATCGACGGCAAGGCCCAGAGTGTGCATGCTACTGCTTTCCTTCTGGAGTGGCCGGCTGCCGTGATGGTCTTCGTCGATACCCAGAGCCGACCCGAGTTCGACTGGGCTCATGTCGCGATATTGCCGTTGCGTTGCCAGCCAAGCCTCTGCCCGCCGCAGCTTTCTCATTAGCTCAAAGTGAACGCCATTAGTGATTGGCCTTCCCAGAAAGGGCGCATTGACGAAGAGTCGAAACCAGGTGCGCGGCGTTACATCCGAACCCAGCTCTTCGAACACGGAAGCATGGTCCACATAGACTTTCTTAATGCGCTGGAAGGCCTTCGAATCGTTCTTCACGTGGAACTGGTTGGCCTTGTCGACGCGGTTCAGGGAATCATCCCGGTGGCGAACGAACCCCAGCGCGTCGAGCGTTCCTTCCCCGATCTTGCCGTCCCGCTGGGCCTTGGAAGCATAGATCTTCTGCTGAAATTGATGCGCCGCAACGGCCACAACCGCACCGGGATCGCCGGCAATGTGCTTGAGCTCCGCGCTGCTTTGCATCGCCCTTTCTACGGCATCGATATCCAGATAGGCGCCCAGACGCGTCCGCAGCACAGATACTTCGATCTCGCTCTTTTCGGGATGCCGTGCCTTGTTCCAGGTGACTGCCGCCTCGGTGCTCTTGACATCGAGCAGAGCCTCCATGCGGTTACGAACGGCAGATGAAAACGGGGGCTGAGCTGCGGCCTGATCGATGCTGTCCGCAGGCCCAAGATCGTTGTCATCCTCTGACGCATCCTCGGCCTCGGCCTCCAACTCCACCTCCGATTGCGTATTGAACTCGATGCGTGGGCGCAGCACCAGCTGATCGCCGGGCATCCGGCCCCATTTGTCCGTGACCCGGCGCGCGAACCCATCAGAGCACGTGTGCGGCCGTGCCCCGGACTCGACCACTTGTGCATAGTTCCCGGCAGCCCCAGTTTCTGGCGTCAGGCCTTCTGATCGAAGCGCTTCCATGTTCATCAGCCGTGGCGAAGCGACGACGGAAACGTGGGCCCAGTCGCCGTCGATCCGGCGCACCAGGACGTCGGCCTCACGCAAGCCGCTTTCGAGCAGTTCGCCCGGAAGAGCAACCACCTCGAAGTGCTGCTCGAGTTGCTCACGCAGGCCGCCGCGTCTCGGGAAGGTGAATGAGTCAAAGACCTCCCGTGCCGTCGGCAGCGCGCGGTCTGAACCATCAGACAGCCCCTCCGAATTTTGGCGCAACATCATCTCGTGCAAAATAGCTTCGGGGTTGCGTTGAGACGCTCCTCTGACAATCTCATCCGCCGTTTCGACCAATGGGTTTCCCTGGGACAGGGGTGAGTATTCAGACGTCGCGGAAGGAGGTGCGAACGCGACAGGCGTGTCCGCCACTTCGATAGTTTCCGCCTTTCCTTCGGCAAGCGACTCGTGCGCGCTGGAGTCGCACTGGGTCAGCTTCGTCGCACCAGAAGTCGTCAGCTCGCCGTCTTTGTTGAAGAGCTGCACCGCTGCGCTGCCGACGAGGCAGGGTTCACCACCAGTATGATGGATCGCGCCGAAATTGATTTTTTCCTGTACGCCCTCGGCAGGGACGGCAAATATCTCCCCCCATTTCTTTGCGAACTTGGCGGTGTTGCATCCTATGAAGCGGTGAACGCGATCGCTATCTTTGCGGAAGAGCGTTGCCAGCTTGCAATCGATCGAGCTCTCCGTGATGATTTCAGAGGGTTCTGGCGCAACCGCTATGTGCCCAGAATGTTTGAGCGCCAGCCATAAGTCATCCCGTGCATGTCCCCAGTAATACACGCGCGAAATCGAATGTGGTGGAAAGGATGTAAGCTTTGTCCAGAAATCTTGTGCGCTCGTCAACCAAGTCAGATCCCATTTGTGTTCTTTCGCCCTGTGCTCGAGTTCGTCGACATAGGACGAAAACCCTTTATCCACCACTTCTTTGATGGCCTTCTTACGAACTGCATTGCTGCTCGACGAATCATCCTTCCAACGTCGTTCGTACGCAGTCTTGTAAATGAGCCAATGGACGTCCTCGTTATGAACGTCGAAGGGTGGCTTTTTGTCTTTTGCCAGCAATAATGGAGGCGTGACGTAGTTTGCCCAGGACTGGTCGTGCTCGACGTCGCGATTATCGTACGGACCCGGGCCACCGCAAACGAGCAAAAGGTTCCTGCGCGCCGCATGCGGTGTTTCCTCAGTCGCTGGCATGCTCATCACGAGTTCCTCCGCCTCCGCACCTTCCGACGAGGCGTGGGGTTGCGAACGCCCACAGGTGGCGCGCTCACCCATCTCCGTTATTTCCATTTCCGGTCCTTTTGGTTTCGCTGCACCGGCGCCCAACGTCTGCACGTTGACCTGTTTGAATGTCGAAGTGACTCCACCTACTTTGCGCGCGGCTTCGACGGCTGCCACGATGTCGAGAAACCCGATTCCGTACCGGTCCGGATTTTCAACACCCTCTGGTACTCGACTCGCATTCTCCAGCAACAAGTTGTGAGTCTCTTCGATCCGCAGCCGGCGAGGAGCGGCCTGGAACATCAATGCAACGGTTCCCGTCACATGAGGGGCCGCCATACTCGTCCCGTTCATCCGGGTAAGCAGAGGCACGTTCGCTTGTGGATCTCGGGGGGTGGAGCGTGCGGCGAGCACCGCAACTCCCGGGGCACACAGGTCAGGCTTCAGTCGTCCGTCGCGCGTCGGCCCCACACTGCTAAAGGGCCCGATCCGTTTCTCTGGATCATGGTAGTCGTAGGCGCCTACGGCGATGCTCCGACGGCCGTTGCAGATTGTGCCTGTCGTCGATCTTGGATCCGCATCATCAGGGCGGAAGCGGGACTGACATTTTGGACAGGTTACGTCGCGTTCGATCCAGGCGTGATACCGGCCGTCAATGACGTCCGTTCCGATGAGTGTGACTTCCCACGCGCCGGCCGGTGCTTCTTTGTACAGATAGACGGTGATGTGATTGTCGAGGTTGTTCGGCTCTTGGCTACGGTGGTAGACGTTTCCGACTTCCTTGCCTCCCACCAAAAATTTGGATCGCTCGCCAACTTTCACGCGGGCGGCGATGGTCCCGTCCGGCGAACGGACTGCCAATTCAAACTTGTCTTGCCACGAGTACCAAAACTCCATCTGATTGTAGGTAGGTTTGCCTTCGACTATTTCCCAGACCAGGGTTCGTTCTTGCGTTGGTCGCAATTGCCCCGAGGCGTGAACCTTTTTGTTGTAGTAGTTTCCCGCGCTTAAGCAAACAGCTCTGCCGGGTGTGGACCGGATCGCGGCATCAAGTCCCTGCTCGATCAATGTCGAACCGTCGTGCTGCTCTCCATGACGGCCCATGCTGAGGTTGATGACCCAAGGACGTTCTCCCGCGGTCCGGGAAATGAAATCGATGCCCTCCAGCAGCGTGACGGAGTCACCCAGTTTCGAAGTCTCCGCTTCGTCCCACGGGGAGTTGTGTACAAGTACAAAATCGGCCTCGGGTGCAATCCCGGTGGGACTATCTTCCCCGCCGCTGCCGGCCGCGATACTGGCGACGTGCGTTCCGTGGCAACCGATCCCTGTGTCTGCATCCGCTGGGTGATAACCAAGCGCGGCGTACGGATCCTTGGATTTCAGTGCCCGGTTTATGGCTTCCCGGTCGTGGATTATGCCGTATCCAAACGGCTGCGGAGATCCCGGCCGTCTGCTTCCGCGCTGATCCCAAAGCGCTACGATTCGAGTGCTTCCATCCTTGTTCCGGAAATCGGGGTGGGCAAAATCGAATCCCCAGTCCACGACTCCTACGACCACGCCGCGCCCTGTGGCAGCTACGTCTTTCGGCCGGCGTTCATCACTTGGCAGGATGGTGTCCGAAGACAATTCGGGCAGGCCAGCGGTTTCCAGTTCGAGATCTGCCCCCAAATAAGCGTCGCCAGCAACCATGCTGTCGACTTCCGGCGCCCCGCTGACTTTGAGAAGGTCGCCGCGTTTTATGCGGACGGTGATGATTTCGTTGAATTGAGTGACTACGCGGACGCCTTTTGGCACAACTGCGTAGTGCCCCAGACGGATGATCGCTGCTACCTCGTCATCCTCTTTGCCGTCTTCGAATAGTTCCCAAAGATCTGGACCCATAGCCGAGCACTTCCTTGCACACCCGTCACGTCGAGCACTCCCGAGGGGAAGGCCGCGAGGATTACCTCCGGCGCGTTAAGCGATGTAGTTGGACGCGCCCCGAATTACTAGGGGATTAATTCTCAGCTGGTCTTCGTCAGCTAAGTTTAGCCGAAACTTCATTAGAAGTTCCGATGCGATTATCGGAATCGTCCAAGACGTCTACGACGTAATAGTAGGTCTTATCATCCTTCACGTCGCTGTCAGTATAGCGGTTGTCGACCAAATCTTGCCCTTGCCCTTGACCAAGAGTTTTCTCCTTCCCAGAGCTTGTGCTGCGCCTTACGGTGTACGTTAGTGATCCAGGCGGCGCGCTTGGGCTCCAAGCCCAGCTGAGGCCGACAGAACCAGGCTGGGAGGTAGCGGCAAGCTGTAGCGTCGGCACAGTCACAGTGCCAGCAGCCGCGGAGGCCGCCTCCCTCCGGGCAATGGCCGACACCAGAACGAGGCCCAAGACCGGGCGCCGCGTGACCAGGGCGCCCAACAACCCGAGCCTGGTAGCTTCCGCATCGGAGACGCCCTGGGCTCGCGCTATCGTACGGCCCAACAAAATTGCAAATACTGGATTGGTAGTCATGTTCGTGTCAGCTCTCCTGAATCTTATGGACTACTTGCCTGGTCCTGCAAAGGCCAGCACCAACGCCAGGAGCATCATGCTGTTGTCGCCGCCGCCACTATCCCCGCCCATGCTCAATCCGCCGGCGCCGCCGAGGCCACTCACCAGGAGAAGGGGAAGCAGAGTATTGAGTTTGCTCGGATCGGGAACTGATACCGCCGGCAGGTCAACGCCGCCCGAGAGCAGGGCGTTACCGGGCTTGAGGGCCGCGCTTGGGGGCTGCACGAGAAGAGGCAACAGGGTGAGCAACTGTAGTTTCTGATTCAAGTCCTTGATCTGAGTCTCGACCGACTTTTTCCTGTCAACGACCTCTTTCTTAGTCGCGGCAGCCAGCGAATTGACTCGCGAGTTGATTGTCGCTTCGACGTCAGAAACTGTCTTTATCTTGCTGTCCACGCGGGAAAGCGCGGCCTGCATTTGTCCTTGAGAGACTGGGGGAGTTGGTCCGAAGCTCCTAGGCACAAACGATGAGCGGCCAGACGGTCTTCGAATAGGCTGCACCGCTTCTGCGGCTTCACTCTCCGATTCAGACTCGAACGCCTCCATTGTTTCATAGGCTTCTGCTTCGATTGCCATGTACTTCTCCTTTCGTTGTGATTTGGTCGTTCGTTCAATCAGGCACCAGCAGTCCCGGGTTTCGATGGTGGCGAAGAACCACTGATCTTAGCCCTCTGCGCCCGCAGCATCTGGATTGCTGGGAGCACAAACTCCCCAATGTGAGCCTCGTCCGGCATGGTAAATCCCGGCCGGCCTCGCCCGCGGCAAAAACGGCATTCCGGGTCCTGGCCCCAACACAAACAACACGCACCCAAGGTCGCCGCAAGAAGATCATTTCTTTCTCTGAGCACCTTTAGCTCGGCAGAAAGATTTTTAACATCCTCGCGAAGTTCGTTTACACCATTGGACGAGGTTTCCCCTGGTAATTCATTGGACAGGTCGATTGCTTGCGCATGTTCAGGGTCCGGCTCGACGTCGATGATTGGTGCGTTTGCGTGGGTGGAACCGTTTGTCTGCATCTCAGCGAAATGCTTGCCGAGTGCACTCAAAAGCGAATTTCCCCCGCCGAGCTGAGCGAGCAGTTGCTGTGGATCAGGACTGGGGTTTACCCCCGGCGATCCAGTGAGAAGCGCCAGCATCTCGGCAATGGTGGGATTGCTGCTGGTACCTGCACGCGCCGCGATCATTTGAAATAGCAAGCTATTCATGCTCACGGCTTATGCATCCTCGGATTCATATGCTTCCATGAGTTCAATGGCGTCGTATTCAGCCTGGACGGCTTCCATCTCGCTTTGATAACTCGTATACTCCGCCGCCTCAGCTGCCTCGGCGCTTTCGGAGGACTCCCGTTCCGACTCACTGGACTCAAGCAACTCGTAGAGCGCGGCAGCTCGATTCTCGGCCACCGCTGGATCTGCTTTCGCGTCTCCGGCAAAGTCTTGCATGTATTCGGGGATGCTATTGCGGGATGATGCTATGGAGGCGTCATACTCGGCTTCCATCCGGCCCGACAAAACCTTCAACAGATTGCCAAAGGCCCCTACGGGAACCGAAGTTCCGCCCGCCCCTCCGACCTCGACGTTGGGCTTACCTAGCGAACCCATTGCCATGGACATCAACGCTTGCAACGTTTCTGGCTTGAGTACGGTTTGAAGGAGTTGGCCGGCGGCGGGTGAGCTCCCCCTGGATCCTCCGAGGCCGCCCGTAAGCAAACCTCCGAGCACAGCGGGCGAGCCCCCCGCTTGAGGCGCGGATGGTTTCTGACCAGTTGCTCCACTGATAGCTTGGCCCGCGAGTGAGCCCAGTGATCCGCCAATAGCTGCTCCGGCCGGTCCTCCGTAGACTGTGCCGATCACCTGACCGGCCACGGGCAATATGGAAGGCGCCGCCTGAAGAATAGTCTTCCCCGCACCCGAGGCGAATTTGCCCAAATCATCGAAGAAGCCTTCCATCGCCTCTGCGTCGATGCCGTTCTTTTCAAGGAGAGCTTCGACCCTCTGGTCAGACCATCGGGCATATTTCGGATGGAGGTTCTGACGGAGGTGACGGAGGTTTCGATACTCGGTCGTACTAGTGGGCATACAGACACTCCTTGTTTCTTGCTGTTTCGCGCCTCTAAGTGCTCTGGTGCATCGCAGAACTCCGTGTGAAACGAACCCGCCGTATATTTCACAATCAAGACAGCTGGATATTACAATGCGAGTAAGTTAGTGTCTGTACGCTACCGCACAGACAGACACTCAAAACTGGACCAAAGAGAGCGTGACAACTTACAAGCTGGGTGCCACATGTCCCGTATTCCTGAAAACCTGGGGCCTTCCCAGAACCATCTCCTGTCGAGTGTCTCGGGAGAAGATTACGACCGCCTCCTTCCTCATCTATGCCCCGTTAAACTTTCGTTGGGCAGTGTCGTGGGCGACTCAAACGGACATTTCGGATTCGCCTACTTCCCAACGACTTGCGTCGTGTCATTGATCTGCGCCATGGAAAACGGAGCGACCGCCGAGGTGGCCTTGACTGGAAACGATGGCGTGCTGGGCACTTCTCTTTTCTTAGGTGGGAACACCACAACCAGCCGCGCTGTCGTGGGAATCGCCGGGGAAGCCCTCCGAATGGAGGCGAAGGTTCTCAAAGATCAGTTCATGCGCGGAGGCACCTTTCAACGCGTCCTGTTGCGGTACACCGAAGCTCTCATCACACAAATCTCGTTAACAGCCGCTTGCAATCGAATGCACACCCTCGAGAAACGCCTTTGCCGCTGGCTGCTCCTGATCCGCGACCGGGCAACTTCCGACGAATTGATCATGACGCAGGAATTTATTGCGAATATGTTGGGTGGCCGTCGCGAGACTGTAACGGTGGCAGCCGGACACCTTCAGGATGCTGGCTTGATCCATTACACTCGGGGTCGGCTCAGGATTGTCAACAGGAAAGGTTTAGAAAGTACGGTCTGTGAATGCTATAGGGCTGTCCGCAGCGATGGCAATCGAATGCTGGCTGAGAAAAACATGGGAACGCGTCATTGTTTGCGTGGGTCCCCGTGTAGAACCCGGGTAAGTAATGTTCTCAGCTGATTGAAGTTGTTGGGCACCGTGACGTAGATATTTCCACCGATCTCCACTTCCGCCCCCTCCGGAATCGTTGATATGGAGAAGATTACAATCGGAGTACCTTCCGTCAAGCCGCCCCTTTCTCGTATCTTGCGGGCGGTACTCAACACTTGTTCTGGTGTTCCACCCAAGGAGATCAGGATTAGGTCGGGGCGGTTCGAACGAACTCTTTCCACAGCGTCGTCTTCGTCTCTCACTGGGTCTACCCGATAGCCGTCCCTTCTCAGCAGCACTTCTATCGCGTCACGAGTTTCCTGTACGTCCTCGACCACAAGGATCCTCGTCATGCGCGCACTCTTTGGAATCATGACTTTGCGTGTTGAGCTTTTCCCCGTCGCCCAGCAATACCAGTATTGAAATTGAATTTCAGTGCGCCAGACCACATTTTCCCTGCGCCAAAACTGCTCCTGTCCAGACCACATTTGAGTGGGTGATAAGGTCTTTCTACGCGAACTAACCTGAACTTAAATACTGGGGGCTTTCAAAAACTCGCAAGAATTAGTGTTACATCGGCAGATTAGCGTGATGGAGCGTATGCCCTCTAAGATCATCCAGAGCGTGCTCATGATCACCGTTAGTCGTGGATAATGCCAATCCGACGTCCAATGCCCTGGTATGGTCCAGACACGCACCGGCATCGCACAGCTTCCGTGTACCCGGCGTGTACCCCACTTCTGCGTTTTGGGCGTTTTTGGCGTCTTAGGCGGAACGCAGAATCAATAACTTACGTGCTCTCAACACGGCGGCGTGGTTCGACTCCCACCCCGGGCACTCCAAGTTGTCTCCCTGTGGGCGGACTTGTGGGTTTCCCTCGTCCGCAAAGCAGGACTGGGGATAAACGACTCGCACTGAGGCACCATACTTCATCAGGTACTGCGTCCGCGGAAAACTCTTCAGCGGCGAGGTCGAACCGTGGCAGATTCGCAAGCCGGGATGCTATACAATCTG
>WNFB01003197.1_pt1 | contig 15926 bp, 15 predicted proteins | sample 5400501 | NCBI WGS metagenome assembly WNFB01 (sample SAMN13153341, study PRJNA577476) | soil metagenome | isolation source: 200 cm saprolite under Douglas fir tree site 2 hole 1 | place: USA:California | collected 2015-04-18
CGTGTCGTGGCTCGCGACGCAAACGAGTATGCTGAATTGTCTCGCGGGGAGACCGTTCTTCAATTGGCGGCAGACGATGCACCATACTGGGAAGCCGAGCGTTCACGCCTGCTCCCACCGGGACAGCGTGGCAGTGGTGTGGAGATTATCCTCCTCGTCGAGGACGTCGACGCTGTCTATCGCCAGGCTCAACAGGCCCGGGCAGACATTGTGCGTCCCCTCGCCGATTACTCCTGGCACATGCGGCAGTTCTGGGTGCGCCACCCCGATGGCTACCTCATCCGCCCGGCGCAGCGGATCCTGTCCGTGAACCCGGCGACCTATCGCCGCCAGGTCGCCGACGCGTTTCGACGCGATACACCGCGCATTACCCAGGAACTGCTCAGCGTGAAACAGACAGCTGATAAGCTAGCGCAGCAGGGAGACGTCCTGGGCGCAGCCACGATCTATGAAACGCTGGTGACGGAGATCTTCGAGCAGTCCCACCTCTATTATGACGAGGAAGCCGAGTACGATGATTCCTACGAAGAAGAGGGATACTATCCGGAAGAAGAGGGATTGGAGGAATTCGTCGGGGAGGGTATTGCAGCGTTGGGGAGCTATCTGGCTGACGAGCAGACTGATCGGGTTGCACGTGAGAAGAGCATCGCGGTCTTATTTGCCATCTACCGGCGTGACCTGCATGCTGACGACAGCCATGGGTTCGCTGAACGCGCAGCGGAGCAGCTCGTGCGATACGCAACGCCACTGGAACGACAGACGATCGCGGAGTGGATTCGCAAACTACTGGCCGACAAAGAGGAAGTGATTACCAGCTCCCCGCGCCAGGCTTATGGCGGGCTCTTACTGAACCTGGAACAAGAGCGCCTCGACGATGATGCCTACCTGCGTATCTGCCGAGAGACCGGTCGCACCGCTGACCTGGTTGAGCGGCTCCTCGCGCTTGGACGCATCGACGAAGCCGTCCGAGAAACGCAGCGGGTTGACGACCTTGCCTTCCTCAAGCTGGCCGGTCTCTTCGTGCAGCATGGACAGGATGCCGTGGCTGAGCGCCTGGTGAGAGCACGCCTCACAGAGAAACCGGCCCTGCACCTGCTGGAATGGCTCCAACAATACTATCGGGACAGGGGCAACCACGCTGCCGAATTGGAGATAGCCGAAGCGGCATTCCGCACGCAGCCCTCTCTCAGGCGCTACCAGGAACTGCGCGATCTTGCCAAACGTCTTGATCGCTGGGAAACGCTTCGACCGGAGTTACTCGCGTTCCTGCAGCAAGCTGGAAACACCAGGCATACCACGCTCTTGATTGAGATCGCCTTGGATGAAGGGGATATCGACCGCGCTTTGTACCTGCTGAAAGGGATGGCGAAGAAGGATAGCTACGGCTACACCTACAACGATGGCTATGGGTATTATGGATTCGGCGACATCGCCCTCCAGGTCGCCAGGGCCGCCGAAGAGACGCGTCCGCGCGAGGCCATCGAGCTGTATCGGCAGCGTGCTGAACGCCTGATCGCCCAGCAAGCCTGCACGTTCCTCGCAAAGATGCGTGTCTTGTACGAGAAGCTTGGCGAGGAAGACGCCTGGACGAGCTACGTGACAGCCTTGCGCGAGCAGAACCGCAACCTGCGTGCGCTGAAAGAGGAGCTGGCGAACGCTGGTTTGTGAAGACGAGAGCATTGATCAAAAGAATGGGTCAAGAAGAGTCAACTCATACCGAAAGGAGGGGCGTTTCCTCATGGCATACCGCCGCAGATTGATGAGCAAACCTTTCCCAACGTCTATCGAAGCTACTTCGAGAACCAGTACGACGAGCAGGCAATCTTTCTCTACGATTACGAGCAGGAACGTGGGACGCTCTACATGGGTGACGCCGGATGGGAACATCCCTATGACGTCGTGGATGGAAAGGTACCGGAACTCATTCTGGGCCACCCAGAACAAGTCTGGCTACGAGCTTGCTGGGAAGCCAGTGGAGCGTAGGCGAGGGCAATAGCCACGACGTGAGCAGAAGAGCAGCAGAAAGCAGGAAAGTGCGTCGTCGCATACGTCTGGATGAAAACGTACTGCACAGTGTTGCCGGCATTGGAAAAGGGCTTGCGGCACAGAGAAGAGGCATCGCCCCATATATGAGGAGGGATCATGGCCGGCCGTATCGAGAAACATGAGTTAATCCGTCGACTTGCTGTACGCATGCATACTGATGAAACGACAGCAGCAGCCTGGATTGATGGGGTTGTCGAAACCCTCTATGAAAGCTTCAAAGCTGGTGAAAGTGTCTCGTTGCCAGGCCTTGGCGGGTTTTATGTTCGCCCAGAACCTGAAAGCTGGGTGTTCAAGTTCAATCCAGGCCAGCGATTGCGCGCGCTGTTTGGTTGGTCATCGACGTACTCAGGAAAACTCTAGACACGCCTGCGTGACAAGGAGGAATTGGATGCCAAAGGAAATCAGGAAGCACTTTAGTTTAGAAGAGGGAAAGAGGCAACAATGAGTACCAACCCACCACCTGGCGAACAGGATATAGAGTCAACATTAGGACACCTCAGTAAAGCAGACCTGCTGATCCTTATCAAGCGCATGGTACAACTGTATCCTGACCTGGCAGGGCTGATAGAAACGGCTCAGCAGGGCACTCCATCTCAGAAGCCGCAACGGATTCCATTCAATCCAGAATTCTATCGCCGCCAGGTCGATGAGATTTTCTACACGACTGACAGAAACACCTGGGGATCAGAAGGCAGAGCAGCAGGGCCACTGCTGAGAATCGTTGATATCGGGAATGATTATGTCCAGCAACAGGATTATGCCGACGCTGCTACGCTCTACGATATCATCGTCCGAGGCATTCTCGACAACTATGATTCGTTCCGCTGGCACCCTTACGAGGGTGACTTAGATGATGTGGTCGAGGAATGTGTAGAAGGTTTGGGCAGGTGTCTTCGTGGTGAACAGGGTGATACTGCCGTTCGTAAGCAAATTATCCAGACGCTGTATGATGTCTACGACTTCGATTCGAGCCTGGAAAATGATGAACCAGTCATGAGCGGCAGAGTTCCTTCCATGCTGGTCAGGTGGACGACTCTGGAAGAGCGGCTCATGATCGCAATGTGGGTACGGGAAGCGTTTGACCTGGATATCGATTGGCACGCTGATGATGTGAGCGAAAGCGAAGATTTTGACGATTTTCTACTGGGACTGGAAGCGGACACCATCGATGATGAGACCTTTCTACGTATATGTCGTCAGACGGAGAGCTACGATTACCTGATTGAGCGACTATTGAAACATGGGCGGCTGGAGGAAGCGCTGGCTGAGGCCCAGCACGTGGATAATTACGATATCCTTGAGGTAGCGTACATTCTCGACGAGCAAGGCCATGAAGCTGCCGCCGAACATTTGATCGAGGAACGAGTTAAAAAATCCAATGATACCGATCTCCTGCAATGGCTGAAAGAGCGTTATCAAGCCAGGGGAGATAGTACAGACGCATTAGACATGGCGCAGCGCCTGTTTCGAGCATACTCGCTTGCAGCAACCATCGAGCGCTATCGGGAGATACGCCAGCTTGCACAACAACTGGATCGCTGGGAATCGGTGCGGGCAGAGATTATGGCCTATGTGCAACAATCGCACAATACCGCGCTTCAGATCGAAATTGCCCTTGATGAGGGTCAGATTGAGCTAGCTTTACAACTGTTGCAAGCTGAGAGGCAGACGGAAGACCGCCGGAACGGACCCTATGGTTCGGGCAATTTCAACGTAGGTATCGAGGTCGCGAAAGCTGCGGAAGAAAGCCACCCCCAGAAGTCTATCGAGATTTATCAGGCATATGTCGAAACGCGCATCGAGTGGCGAGGTCGCGAAAATTACCAGGTCGCGTGCCAGTATCTTACGAGCATTCGACGGCTCTATCAAAAGCTGGGCAGAAATGATGCGTGGACAACGTATATTGTTGCACTACGTGAGCAGCATCGCAATCTGCCAGCACTCAGGGATGAGCTGGCAAAGGCGAAGCTGTAGGATAGCAGGAAGTCTCTATTGCTGTATAGCCTCTAACTTTATATAATAGCAACCAAAGATGAATGTGAGTTCTGGAGAATCAGCAGCACATCAACGCTTCTCTAAAGAAGGATGAGAGGTAATCTTCATGGCCTACCAAATGACCGTCACTTTGACTGACCAGGAATACCAGGTACTTGCCGCAGAGGCTAACAGGAGAGGAGAGCCACCAGAAACACTTCTGCGTGACCTGATCCGAAATTTACCATCAGCTTCTACAGAAAATCGCTCGATGACGGGGCGCGAACTGGCTGAGAAGCTCTATCGTGAAGGGAAGCTTGCAAGCCTTGCCACACAGCGCCCTTTGACTCAGGAAGAACAGGAAGAGCGCGAACGACTCATTCAGCGGTTAGCTGGTGGTAAACCTGCATCTGAAATGATCATTGAGGACCGAGGACCCTATTGATGGCTATTTACTTTCTCGATAGTTCAGCCATTGTCAAGCGGTACTTTCCTGAGCAGGGACACACATGGATCGTCGCTCTCTGTGATGTAGCACAAGGCCATGACCTCTACATTGCACAACCTGCTTTAGTCGAAGTTGTGGCGGCTCTCTGCCGTAAAGAACGTGAGCGAAGCATCACACTTGCCGAGCGTGATACACTCATTACACTTTTTCGAGAGGATAGCAAGGGGAGCTACAACATCTGGCCTGTGATGACTGATCTCTATCATGCAGCGGGAGACCTCTGTCGCTCACATCGCTTACGTGCTTATGATGCGGTACAGCTCGCTTGTGTACTTGCTCTACGTCAATACACGTTAGCCAATCAAGCACCAGAACCTATCTTTGTCTGTGCTGACGCTGGCCTCCTCGATATGGCTGGCGTCGAGGGATTGCGGGTAGAAAATCCCAACATCTTTCCATGAGGACAGAAGCGAGGTCCCTTTTAAGGGAAAGCATGACTGGCCTCACATGTCTGCCTGTCACGCTGTATTCTTGGAGATAATCCGACGCCCGCCGGTTCCGTTCCAGGAAGGTGAGCGTGACGCATTAGCAACTTGAGCCAATGCGTCACCTTTTTATTTATCCCCACTTTCACTGTCCTGCAAGATGCGTTCAAGGGCGTTACGGCTTATGCCGAATTGCTTTGCCGTTTGCCTGAGCGATACTCCCGCTTTCACCAAGTCGCGTGCCTCTTGTTGCTCTTCAGGTGTCAGCCTGCGTTGTGTCGGTGTCAGTTTTTGCCTTTGGGCCGCAATACAACGCCGTCCCGCTCTGCAAGCCTCCACGGAGAAGCATCGCTGATTCCAAACCGCCGAGCGACTACTCTGAAGGGGACGTCTGCTCTCAATAACGCGTAGGCCTCTTCCAGTTCTTCAGGCGCCAGCTTTTGAACGCTGGGTTGCAAGACTATCCCTTGACTCTTCACGAACCGTCGTATTGACTCGTGCGATGTTTCTAAGAGGTCCGCCACTTTCCGCAGTGACATCCCCTGCCGTATCAGCATGATGGCCCGTTCTTGTTGAGCTGGTGTCAAAGCCGGTGGTTGCGATGGCAGGCGTGGATTCTCTCTTTCGAGTTTGGGAGGTAGATATTCATCTCGTAACCATAGGCTTTCCCCGCGCTGTTCCCACATGGAGGTCGCCTCCAGGCCTAAGGCTAAAACCGGCAAGACGGCAACCCGTGGTTTCAAACTGACAATGATATGCCGTTCCAGATCATAAATCAGCCCTTCTACGTTTAAGAGCGACCACACCATATCGCGCCGTTCCTCCGGAGTAGCCTCTTGCCAATAGTCTGCCACCCACGAATTGCGCAACGAGGTTGTGGGAGAGCTTCTCGCTGAGTGAGAGAGCGAAAGGCTCCCAGAGCTGGAGCTTGCACGTCTGAGAGGTAGCAGCCACAGAGGGAGAAGGAGCAAAACGAGCAGCAGATGAGAGCAACTGAGGCAAAGTGAGGCCAAGAAGGCATGTGCATCCGCTCGGAAAGGCACGCCTTTGCGAGGAGAGCCGCCCCGCGTCGCCCGCGCCAGGGTGCTACAGCTGGGTGGGCAGGCCGAGGAAGGAGGAGAAGGCATCAGGCACATGCGATCTGCTGGATCGTGATCCGGCTAGCAGTGGGGGCGCGGGCATTGCGCGCCAACCGCTCGGCAAAAGAGAGACGGTAATGCGCCCGCTGCGCGACGCGTGAGGATGGGCGGCGATGGTGCTGGAGGAGGCGTCAGGGCCTGCGGCAGCAGTCACCTCCACCCGTTGGCGGCGCACGAGCTGCATGTAGGTGCGCCGATGCTCTCTGCGACTCCAATCACGCGAAGCCGCAGAGGAGCGGAGCCAACCGAGAGCGGATGCGAGCCTCAGACTGACCCGACGCGGCTTTGTCGTCTTTGGGCCGTGCCACTGGGTTTGGCGAGAAAGTCATCGGCCTCCGCCGTGCGGGCTTCCTGCTCAGCACTCGGATGGGCCGAGATCATCAGCAGCAGAGAGCCATAGAGAAAGTGACCGATTTCCTGGTTAGGCCCAGTTTCCTTTTCGTCATTCTCGTTATTGTGACACTCTGGATCATAGTCAATATCCTGCTAGCTAAATTTGGTTTGCCCAACTTCGACCCACCACCTTTCATAAGGTTGCAAGGAGTGCTCAGCCTGGGCGCGCTGCTACAGGCAACGGTGATCCTGATTACCCAGAACCGGCGGGACGAGAGCACAGAACGACGCAGACAACTTGATGTACAGGTCAGTCTGTTACTCGATCAGAAAATGAGTAAACTGATTACGATGGTTGATGAACTGCGCCGCGCTCACCCTGCCCTTCAAGGTGGGAATGATCCACAAGTTGAAGCTCTGAAGAAAACCGTCGATCCACACCAATCGCTAGAGACACTCAAACAGTTGCTTGATGAAGAAGAATGGGTGTTAATTGTTCAAGATGTCCAGAATCTCATGGCGGAAGTCACGTGCTTGCAACTGGTACCAGTGCTGGCGAAACGCCTGGTAGCGTTCTTCACGCCACTGCCTCTGTTTGAGCAACAATTGCTCAAGGCCATAACGCTGTTGTGAAGAAGGAGCAACATCAGGGTCGAGTACAGCAGCTACCATGTTGGGTTGTAGCAAGAGTTTTCCGTTGCCTTTTTGTTTTCTGGCCTTAATGAGCGCCTCCTCATACCAGAATGCGTGCGCGTTCAAGGGGCTGCTCAAAACGCTGCGCGATTTCTTCTGCCGGAAGCGCGCCCAGCAAACCCTCGCAACGGGATAGGTCTTCGCGTGTCAGGCGGTCAATCTGCTCATCCAGCTTGAAGGCGCGCTTTACAAGCTTGAGCAGCGACGATGCGCTGGAGCCCGTGACGATCAGAGCGGGCGGCGGTTCCTGGATGCGTATCGTTTGCAAATACTTCGTAAGGTAGGAGCGTGCTGCCTCCATCTCTACATATATGGGAGGGTCGGAGGGAAGATAACGATCATGTATGGCTCCGGAGCCGATAGGAACGGAGGTTAACCAGGTAATACGCCTATTTTTAGCGGTAACAATTTCGGTGCTTCCGCCTCCCACATCCAGTACTCCCGCATCGGAAGGAGTACCAGGGCCATAAGTTGCCCCATAATAATCCAGTACAGCCTCGGCAGAACCGCTGATAAGCTGCACCTCTATGCCTGTCTCGCGCTTGACAGCCTCCAGAAAATCCTGGCTATTATGCGCCTCGCGCAGGGCCTCCGTTGCCACAGCGAATATCTGTTTAGCCTCATGTTTTTTCGCAAGTTCCTGGTACTTGTGCATAGTATCCACGGCAGTATCGAATTTATCGCGTGAAATCTCTCCACTATCATCCACGCTCTCACCAAGACGCACCATAGTCGTCTGGTGCTCAATAATCTCCAGGTCACCCGGCAAACAACGCGCTACCAGGACCTCGATAGTATTGCTTCCAATATCGATAGCAGCTCGTATGGCAGATGCTTGTGGTTGCATAAAAGACTCCTCAAGGGAAACAAGATCGTTTTACTACATACTCAAGCCATATACTCTACACGTTGGACATAGAGACGATGGTGACATTACGACTTGCCCCACGTCAAGATGAAGGCAATCGCTTAAATCCCATATCTGTACTTCTTTCGTCGGCATACTCTTCTCCTCTGCATTGTATACAGTTTAGGGTATCAGCTATCAGCCAATGTATGGTGGAAGACCGACTGCTCCACCTCTCTCTTTGCCTGTTGATTGAAACAAGCCAGGTTAACGTAAGCCACTTCCCCTGCGTTTGCGGGTCGAGAAACAGCTAAGCGCTACAAGATGGTGAAGTATTTGCGATCGATCGAATTGGATGAAGAAGAGCTGTACTTTCCATTCTACTCGTGAAGACACTATCAGTTTCCGGCCGCAGTTATGAGAGACACGTATCAACAATGGAGAAAGTGACACACCTCATCCTTCATACCTCCATAGTGACAGTATATTTTCATCTAACAAAGGGCACTCTCGATGAAACTCATTGCTCTTGCTGAACGTGCGAGAGAGAGTATAGGAGAACTTTCTGGGGTCACGATACCAGAGAGCCTGTGAGAAGTGTGTACTTGCGTACGCGAAGGACCAAGTTCGCAGAAAGGCTGGATGCCCCTTACAATGCTTATACCGATTGTAGGTCTCGTGCCTGGAAAAGAAGAGTAGTCATGACTTTTCGTGCTACTACGGTTGCCACTGACCCTCTGGACTACTTTCTGTATCACCGTGATACGCTCCATGTGGGCGATGTGATCTTGCGCGAAAATAAGAACCCCAAAGAGATCTTTGCGGCCGCCATCCGACTGGCGACTGGCAGCAAGTGGAGCCACTCGGCCATCGTCTACCTGGTGAGTGACCCTCCCAAGGGGTTCCACAATGCCTTTCTGATTGAAGATACGACGAAGGGGACCCATCTAACAAGCTGGCGCAACGAAGTGGTGCCATACAAACAGTTTACGGTGGGCATCAAGCGGCCACGTCTGGAGTGGTACATTGAGACGCCCTTTGAACGCGCGAGACATGATCCCTGTGATCCGGAGAATTGCCATGGGATTGATTATTTGAGGCATGTGCGTGGTATCGCACTGGATCAACTCAATGGACGCTATGACCGGAAAACGGTGTTTGAGTTGGCTGCCCTGTACGCTAAACGTATAGCACAGCGCCGTCTGAGCAGCACCCAGCAACTTGCCGATGCTGCAGACGCAGTGGCCAAGTTTACGAAACGGTGGGACGAGCAAGGCGAGAAACACGGCTCAGCCCTGCGTTTCATCTGTAGTGGGCTCGTGCAATACAGCTTTTTTGAGGCATTACGTGTGCGGATCGCTCATGATCTCACCATTCCAGAGCATCGCGAGGCCGCCTTGAGCAACTTGAGCAATCTGCAGCGGATCATCTTCTGCCCTGATCCCGAAGGCCTCATTACCCATTACCTCCAGCAGGTGCAAGCGGGCATGCTGGATATTGCTGATCCCGCTCCCGAAGATATCATGGATTTACTCAAGACAGCGACGCCGGCCGACTTCAACAACAGTGAGCACCTGCAGTGGAGCTATGTCATTCGTCAAGGCGTCGTGTGGAAGATCGATGTGGCTCCCGCTGACTATCAGCCACAGAGCCAGGATGAGGCAGACATCATCGCGATGCTTGCCAAGGAACATTTTTCATCCTGACTGCTTGCAATCGGCAGAGACTCCCATGATGGAATTTCTTCTTGTTGTGGGAGAAGATGAATTAAGTAGGAGTTACTCCTGCTCTCCTGGCTGCTCTAAGGGTTTCATTGCTTCTGGCGTCTTGCCTTTGGCTGGGTGTACCCAGGCCTTGATGCGCAGGTAGAGTGCCATGATGCCGCCAAACCAGAGGCCACCGTAGATGTAGCCTGCCATGACGTCGCTAGGCCAGTGTGCTCCCAGATAGATACGTGAAGGGCCAATGAAGGTAATGAATGCGCTGCAGATGGCAATCAAAGTATTGCGTAGTTTCCCCGAACGCCAGTTTGTTGCCAGGAGGTAGATCAGCAGACCATAGAAGTTCGTGTAGTGCATGACATGCCCACTGGGGAAACTGGGTTCGTTGATGACGCGCACGACAGTCGCAAGCTCGGCAGTAGGTCGCGGGCGTTTAATCAAACGCTTCACCAGCGCGTTGAGCAGATTGGAAGAGGAAGTAAGCAAAATAAAGATGGCCTCTAGCCGGAAGCGCAGTGCCAGGAAGATGCCCGAGGCGCCGAGAGTGAGAGGAATGGACATCCAGGGGAACCCGAGTTCCGAGATAGCGAGCATGAATCGACGCATCCAGGGATACTGCTGCCTCTGTAGTACAGCAGTGATTGACCTATCACCGGGGAAAAATTGTGTGTAGCGTGCGATGAATGAGAACATCAGTGCGCCTGAAAGCAGCCAGGCATAGAAGGCCAGCAGGATCGTGCCACGCGAAACAGCATGGCGGCCAGAAACCGAGGTCTCTGCTGCGATACGTTGAGCCTCAGTCACGACGGGTTTGACATTTTGCTCAACGAGAGTTGCAATTTCTGGTGGTGCGAGCGGTAATGTTGGGTTGGCTGCTGCTTTTGGCCCAGCCTCATTGACTGGCTGGTCTGTGTTACCTGACATTGACAGGGCCTTTCTCTGTGAATGTAGCTTTGCTCGTTTGTTCGGTGAGTGGTGTAGAGTTCCTCTCAGCAGTATGCCGGCCTGCCGCAGGAGCAGAGGTAAGCTGCGCCCCTACAGGGACGCGCACTCGTAGTGCGCCGGGGAGGACCGTTACCGTGGCTGGAGTATGACCATGAGGTAATCCATCGGCTTGAATCTCCATTGGGTGATCTGCGCTGATGCGCAAGGACTTGACGCGGCGATGGAAGACCTTTGGCTGATATACTCGCTTTCCTTGCACGATGGAGATGGCGTGTCGCATGTATTCGAGCTTGTTAAAATTTTTGTAGATGACGACATCGAGTAGCCCATCATCCATCACTGCGTCGGGGACTAACTCAAACTGTGGCCCATAGTAGCGAGAATTGCAGATGGTCACCTGGAGGGCGTGATAGGGGTGGTGCCTCTGTTCGTCAATGGAGATTCTGAGCTTTGCCGGTTTATAGGCTAACAATATGCGAAGTCCGCCGATGATGCCGTGCAGTGTTGAAAGCACGCCAGGACTCTTTACCTCCTCGGCAGATGGAAAGAGGGCTGCCTCTAGTCCAATGCCCGCTACCTCGAAGAAACAATGTTCGTTGATTTTGCCCGCGTCTACTGAAATTGTCTCTCCCGTGGCGATGGCAGCGCAAGCCTCCTCAATGGCCTCTGGAATATTGAGGCTATGCGCTAGATTGTTCATAGTGCCCAGGGCGATAATACCAAGTGCGCTTTGAGTGCCAATTAAGCCGGCGGCAACTTCATGGATCGTGCCATCGCCACCCGCAGCAATCACGATATCGGCTTGCTCTGCTGCCGCTTGTGCCGCCAATCCTTCTCCGAGGTCTTCTGGCGTTGTGTACCGTAGCTCTGCTTCAATACCATGAGTGCGTAATGCGGCGAGAATCACTTCCTCGTGCTTCTCTGCTGTTCCTGTGGTTGCTGCCATGGCTGACATGCCCGAAGCTGGGTTCATTATCAATACTGCACGCATACCTGTGACTTTCTCCATTCTTCATTGAGAATCGGGCGTAATTTGTCATGCCTCATGCTGGAACATTCGTTGCCACCACGCTACCAGTTGACGACGGGTGTCTGAACCTGGCCATGGGGTATATAACAGCACGATATATCTCACGTTCCTTTCCAATCGACTGTTAGATCGCTTACTAAATTGGAGTTGCTCACAGGTTCATTCACATCACGCTGGATAAGCGAGTAGAGTTTCATAGAGGTCGAGTCCATAGCGTGGTTCCGCCTTTGCTTGCTCAGCTCGTTGCTCACGGATGGGTAGCAGGAATCTGTTGAGATAGGCTATCGAGCACTCCAGGAGGCTCTGGTGGTCTCAGTTGTGACACTTCCGAAACTTTACCGGCCTGTTCCTCGTGTAGAGCAAAGTGAAAGTTCTTGACAGAACATGAGGAGTGTTTTTATGAAGTGCAAGAAAGCATCTTTGGTGATCAACCCAAGCTGAGTAGTTACGATTTTTTGCAACACAGCCATCGGTGTTGGCTTTGGGCCGAATGCCCCTAAACGGGTTAGCAGCGTTTGCAGTAGGGGTGACGAGCGACCTCCGAGATATACGAAATATATACTATAAATAAAATTAGAAATATTAGAAGATTATTAGCAAATGTTGAGAGTTTTATTTCTGGCTTGTAATAGCAAAATAAATAGAGTATAATGCAATCAAACGGATCTGTAGAACAGTCTACCCGTTTAGTTTATTAGAGGAGCTACATTTCATGATGACAATTGCAACACTTGTTCTTGCTGACATTAGTCTGACAACGGTGCTTTGGTGGCTTATAGTTGGCCTAATCGCTGGTTTCTTGGCGAGCTTAGTGATGCGCGGTGGAGGCTATGGCATCGTCGGTGACATCGTTGTCGGCCTCGTTGGCGCATTCATTGGCGGTTTCCTGGCAAGCCTGGTTGGTCTAGGCTCGAGTGGCCTCATTGGGACCATCATCATCGCCTTCATCGGCGCCTGTATCCTGATTGCCGTCCTGCGCCTCGTCTCGCGCAGCTACCCGAATCGAAGACTGTAACCTGAAACTCTGCTTTAACCCGGTAGGGCGGCTCAGTAAGCCGCCCTGTCTTTTTGCGGCACGTCTCAAGGCAGAGCAAAAGCGGGGACTCCGATCGCTCAGGACAGCGCACGCACACACCGATTGCAGCAAAAAAAGCGACGGCCAGCAGGAGGCTACCACCAAGAAGGCAAGCGCGTTAGCAACATTGAATGGGTTGGTGACCTCTATCCGTCTCTGCCAGCAGAACTAACATCTGTCGCTGACCCCAAATGGCCCTCTCTCTTCAGGATAGATCAAGCTTTTCAGGAGCATGCCATGCAGCAGAAACCCGTGACTGAAAAAGTTCAAGAAAATGTACAAAATGTCGTTGAGGACGCGAAGCAAGAGCTTGCAGCTGCCCGTAGACCCTGGTATCGCGCTATCAGGTGGGGCTTTATACTGCTTGGGGTGTATGCCATACAGCTTACACTCTTCGCACTGCTGGCATTCTGGGTACATTTCCACCCGGTCCTACCTGTCGATGTCGCCATTACCAGGGAATTTCAGGAGAACCAATCCCCCTGGCTGCGTTTCACCATGATCGCAGTCAGCTACCTTGGTTACAACTTTATTCTCTTCTCTCTCCTCATCCTCCTGACTGCGGTATTCTTCTGGCTGCTCCGGCTGCGCCTGGAAGCGATCATGGTGGTAGCTCTTTCCATAGTAAGCACTCTTTTGAACGGCGTGATTAAGCTCATCGTAGCTCGTCCGCGTCCAAGTGCATCCCTAGTTGAGGTAATACAGGCGGCGAGTGGGCAGAGCTTCCCCAGTGGGCACGTAATGTCTTACCTTGCCTATTTTGGCTTAGTATTCTCGCTGGGCGTCATCCTCTTTTATGGCAAACGATGGTGGCGCATGGCGCTGCTCATTATTCCCGCACTGTTTGTCGTGCTGGTTGGCCCTTCGCGCATCTACCTGGGCGACCATTGGGCGAGCGATGTCCTGGGCGCTTACCTGATTGGCGGTGTGTTGCTCGGCCTTACCCTCTGGCTCTACCTTCTTCTGAAGAAAATCAGCACTTGATACTGATCCAAGCCCAGTTCTTCTTTGCCGGAGCCTTTGAGGACCTCAATGTCCCAACGGGTCGCGATATGGATGAGCAGGGTTGGTGGATCAGCCTCCAGATCGCTGGATGCCCAATACCGAGCCTGCGAGAGCGGAGCATCCAACGATTGGCGCACAATGAGCACCTGGCAGCAATAGAGTTTGCGCACGCGTGTGTTTACGACATGCACATACTGAGGTAGGACCAGGAGTGCGCCTGGTCCTACCTCCACCTTATTCTCGCGTTTGATGAAACTTGAAGACGAGCCAAATCGTGAATGAAAAGAATAGGAGTTTGAGATTGTCAGGCTCATTGTGATGTAGGGGAGGGACTCGAAGGCGGTGTATTGCCTCGCCTCCCCTACAACTTCCTCGGTATTCTTTAGTCAGGTATCGGCTAGTGCTCTGTCTTCAGCTAGGGGAAGAAGGAGGAGTATTGATGACAACTAAGACACAAGATGCTAATCGTAATGGATTCTCAGGGGTTGTGCATACTGCTGAACGAGGCACCAAGCCTGTACAGGCTTTTGTTACCAAGTTCAATAATGATTGGTCGATGAATCTCTCCGCAGCCTTAGCGTATAACTTGATGATGGCAGTGTTCCCGCTTGTAATTGCGCTTTTCTCTATCCTTGGGTTGATCCTGGGTAATTTGAATCCTTCTGCATATGACCAATTGAGGGGGCAAATCATACACGTCTTTCCAACAGCAACATCGGCAAGCAACCTATTGGATGCTGCGTTTACTCAACTGAAGAGGAACGCCGGCGTTTTGGGAATTATCGCTATCATCCTTGCCCTCTTTAATGGTTCACGCCTGTTCATCCTGATTGAAGGATGTTTTGATATCATCTACCATCTACGTCCACGGTCAGTCATTCGGCAAAATGTCATGGCCTTTGCCATGCTGCTGCTGTTCATCATCCTCGTCCCCATCATGGTCGTGGCATCAGCTGGTCCTGCTTTGGTTTTCGCGGTTTTGCAAAATACCCCACTTGGCCAGATTCCGGGCAGTAAGGTCTTTTTTAGTTTGGGCGGTATTCTAGGTGGATTGATCGCGGCATATATTCTTTTCCAGGCCATTTATATTGTCGTGCCCAACCAGAAAATCAGTTTCCATCATAGCTGGCTAGGAGCAGTAGTTGCGACGATACTCCTCCAAGCCTATCTTATCCTCTTTCCACTATATGTTACCCGCTTTCTGACTGGCTATGCGGGACAGACGTTGGGGCTTGTGATACTGTTGGTGTTTTTCTACTACTTCGCCGTTATTCTTATCTTAGGCGCTGAGGTCAATGCATTCTTTGCGGAAGGAGTAAAGGCGACACCACATGACCTGGTTACAATGGTGCATGAAATGACAAGTCACCTTCCGACAAGCGAGCAGGAGGTAAAACAAGAGGCAGCAGCCACTCATAAGAATATTCCGCCTAAAGAGATGATGCCGAAGAATGAACTAACCGGTAAGGCAGTCACACATGTAGATAATGCACCAACTTCTGCTGAAACAGTGGTACATACCATGGAGTAGCCACAAGACAAATCGATGAAAGCACGACTTACCAGTCTCCTTCTCTCTCTGGCACGCGCGGCTGCTTTGCCCGACGGAGAAGGACGGCGCTGAACAAGGCATTTTTCCGTCGTCAACCGGATCGTGCCGCATGACCAAGGAAGGAGAAGCATGTTATGACTATGAGCAAGAACCCTTTCCCCCCGGAGGAGGTGATCCCAGAACAGGAGCCACAGAACCAGCAGTATAATGGCAAGGTTGAGCAAGGATTTGTGCGGATCTCGACGGGCGTGACAGGCCTCGATGAGATTTTATATGGCGGGCTCATCCAAAAGCGCGCCTATCTCTTGCGCGGCGGTTCCGGGTGTGGGAAAACGACGCTCGGCCTGCACTTTCTCACCAAAGGAACGGCTCAAGGGGAGCGCAGCCTCTTTATTACGTTGGGGGAACCTGAAGCGGAACTGCGCGCCAATGCCAACGCGCTTGGGTTTGATCTCACCCAGGTCCACTTCCTGGATCTCTCGCCCAACGCGGCCTTTTTCACCGAAATGCAAACCTACGATATTTTTTCTCCTGCCGAAGTCGAACGCGAGCCGGTGACCCGGCAGAGTGCGGCCATTCAGCAGGCCAGTCTCTCCCATGGAGCGAAAGGGGTGATGGTGAAGCCGTTGGTGG
>WNFB01002522.1_pt1 | contig 15925 bp, 13 predicted proteins | sample 5400501 | NCBI WGS metagenome assembly WNFB01 (sample SAMN13153341, study PRJNA577476) | soil metagenome | isolation source: 200 cm saprolite under Douglas fir tree site 2 hole 1 | place: USA:California | collected 2015-04-18
CACCCATCGATCGGCGTCGTGATCCCGCTTGCTCAGCGCATGGCCGATGCGTTCGCAATCCACGCGAAGTTGGGCGAAGACGAGGACGAGCTCCGGACCGGACTGCACGATCTCGGCGTCGTGGATCCTTGCTTCGAGCTTCAGCATCCGGGTCGGCCCCCACCTTCGCTTCAGCGCGCGTAGCGCAACTCAGCGGCCGACCTTCACGGGGGGATCGCCGTTCGTCCGGTCGTGCTGGACCGCCGTGTCGTATCTTGGCGGTACCCCTTCCCGAGGAGGCTCCGTGAAATTCACCGTCGAACTGGAACAGGAATCGGATGGCCGCTGGATCGGCGAGGTGCCCCAGTTGCCCGGGACACTCGTCTACGGCGCTTCACCGGAGGAAGCCACGGCGAGGGCAAAGGCATTGGCGCTCCGCGTGCTCGCTGACCGACTGGAACATGGCGAGGCCGATTCAGCTTTGGACGACATCACGTTCGCAGCGGCGTGACCGACTGGCCTTCCACAAAGGCCCGTCGCGTTCTCGCCGCCCTTCTACGGATAGGTTGGTCGATCAAGCGTGACAGCGGCGGTTCGCACCGCGTGCTGCGCAGGGAGGAATGGCCCGACTTCGTGCTCGCCTTTCACGACGCCGACGAGATCGGGCCCCGCATGTTGCAGCGAATCGCTCGCCACCCGGCCTCACCCCCGAGGATCTCTAACTGACTAAAGTGCTTAACTCGTAGAAAAGATGCCTGAACAGGCTGTCGCGAAATCCCCTCACGGGGGCCTCCAGGCCCTGAGCGGTGGGGTCTTCGCCCGTATTGGCGGTCGGGACATGGAATTACGTTCATGAGGCTAGGCTGGACAGTCGGCGTTCCTCGCCCCGCCACTCTCAGTGATGGGTGGCGTGGGGCAGAGTCCCGATCTAGCGCCCCTGCCGCTGATCGAGGCCCAGATGCGGGGGGCCGGAACTTTCTTTGTCCGCCAGGCGGCGTTGCAACACCCCGTGGCGGACGAAGAAGGTTCCAGTTCCAGCGCGTCCCGCCGAAGCCGCCCCAAGATCGGGGATCGTTCAACCACGCAGCGTGGCAATGCCTCCGAACGGCCCACCAGTGGGCATCCGTCACCCGAGGCTCAGCGCTGGCTCGACCCTGTCTCCTGGCTGCAGGCCCGTAGTCGGACTCGCTATTTCGCGACACCCTCTGAAAGGTGGTTTTCGCCAACCCCGGGAAGGCGTCTGGGTCAAGGCCAACTGGAGTGGAAGACTCGCCGAGAGTTGCGCAGCGGCCTTTCGTCGGGGGGGAGGCCGGTTACTCGGTGTGGCCGCGGCAGCTCATGGAATTCACATCGAAGCAGGTTCTGGCTGCTCGAGGATCTCGAGCTCCTCACCCTCCACGTTCACCTTGGGCAGCAGGCGGTCCAGCCAGCGCGGCAGCCACCAGTTCGCGCCGCCGAGCAGTTCCATCGTCGCCGGGACGAGGACCATCCGCACGAGGGTGGCGTCGACGAGCACGGCGGTGGCGAGGCCGAGGCCGAACAGCTTCAGCACTCGGATGGGGTCGTTGATCAGGAACGATCCGAAGACGCAGACCATGATGGCCGCCGCGGCGGTGATGACCCGGGCCGTGGCCGCCAGGCCGTCGGCGACGGCTGTGGCGTTGTCGCCGGTGCGCAGGTACTCCTCACGGATCCGCGACAGCAGGAACACTTCGTAGTCCATGCTCAGGCCGAACAGGATCGTGAAGAGGAACAGGGGCACCCACGGATCAATGGGACCCGTTTTCCCGATCCCGATCACAGACCCGAAGTCGCCCTTCTGGAACACGGCGACGACCACGCCATAGGCGGCCCCGATCGAAAGCAGGTTCATGATGGCCGCCTTGACCGGCACGGCGATCGACCGGAACACGGCCATGAGCAGGACGAAGGACAGCCCCACCACGAGACCGATCACCCATGGCAACCGGCGGGTCAGCTCGACGGAGGAGTCGATCCCACCCGCGGTGAATCCGCCGACCAGGACCTGCGCGTCCGTGCCGCGAACCGCGGCCGGGATCACGGTCCGGCGCAGGTTTTGAACGAGGTCCTGCGTTCGGGAGTCCTGCGGCGATGTCGTGGGGATCACGATCATCACCGCGGTGTCGCCCGACTCGTTGAAGCGGGCGGGCGCCACCGCCTGGACACCTGGATCCCCGGCGATGGTCCTGCCGAGATTGGTTGCGGCTTCCTCATTGTGGGAGGCCGTCGTCACGGCGAGCACGAGCGGGCCGTTGCTGCCGGGACCGAATCCCTTTGCCAGGAGGTCGTAGGACTTGCGGGTGGTGAGGTTGGTGGCGGCGTTGCCGTCGTCGGTGAAGGCCTGCTTCATCGAGAACAGCGGCATCGCCAGGCCGACCAGGATCGCGAGCGAGACCAGCGCGGCGGCCCATGGGTGGCGCTGGATGACACGGCTCCAGCGGTACGCCATGGTGTGGCGCGCGTCACTCGTGCCCTTGTGGTGAAGGCCGGGGATCCGGACCTTGTCGATCGCCTTGCCGCAGAACCCGAGCATGGCGGGCAGGAGGGTGACGGTGCCGAGCATGACGAAGAGCACGGTGGCGACCGCGCCGAGGGCCAGGCCCACCACGAACGGTTGGCCCATGAGTAGCAGCCCGAGGAGGGAGATCACGACGGTGATGCCTGCGAACATCACTGCCCGCCCCGACGTTGTCAGGGCAATCTCGACGGCCTCCTCCGGTTCCAGACCGTCGTGCAGGCAGGTGCGGTATCTGGTGACGATGAACAGGGCGTAGTCGATCCCGACCCCGAGCCCGATCATCGCCGCCAGCTGCGGGGCGAATTCGGGAGTGGTAAAGGTGTGGCTGAGGATGTCGAGGACGGCGAACCCGCAGCCGACCCCGAAGATGGCGATGATCAGGGGCATCCCCATCGCGACGACGGATCCGAAGGCGACCAGCAGGATGATCATGGCGGCGAGGATGCCGATCCATTCGCTGGTCGGTACTGCGAACTCGACGAGATCGATCGGCGGGCCACCGAGCTCGACGGCGAAGCCGGCGTGTGCCGCGGACTGGGCCTTGGCGATGACGTCCTTGATTGCCTGCTTGGGCAGGTCCTGGCTCTGCTTGTCGAACTGGACCGTGGCGAACGCGATCGTACCGTCCCGGCTGATCTGGCCCCGGGCGGCTGGCGAGAACGGGCTCGTCACGGCCGCCACGTGGGGCATGCCGGTCAACGAGGAGACGAGGGATTCGATTGCCGCCTGGTTGTCGGCGGCGGTGACGGGGGCCGTCGTGCTGATGACCACCTGGGCCCTGTCGCCCGATGCCGTGGGGAAGTGCGCCTGGAGCAGCTTCTGGGCGCGGATCGACTCGGAGTTGCCAGACCCGAACTTGTTGGAGAAGGCTGCGCCGAAGGCGACCTGACCGACCACGGTGAGCGCGATCAGGCCGAGAACCCACAATCCGAGCACCAGCTTGCGGCGGGTAGAGCAGAAGTGTGCGAGGCGACCGAGGCGGGTGGCGGAGCGGGCCGACGCTGTCATCCGGGTTCCCCTTATGATCTGGCCTATGATTTCACCGATGATGATTTGTACCACACTTTTCACTGGTGGTGAATTGGGGATCACCAAAAACTTTCTCTCCCTTTTCCGCCCGAGCGAGTCGGCGCCCTGATGGCACTCGTCGGTCGTAGGCCGGGCAGACGCGACACCAGGGCGGAAATCGTCGCGGCGGCGAGGGCCGCCTTCATCGAGGAGGGCTACGAGCGGCCCAGCCTGCGCGGCATCGCGCGCCGGGCGGGGGTGGACCCGGCCCTTGTCCACCACTACTTCAACGGGAAGGCCGACCTCTTCACGGAGGCCCTGAAGATCGGCCGCGACCCGCGGGAGATCGTGGTGGCGATGGCCAGCGGCGACTGCACGGGCGCGAAGCTGGTCAAGGGGTTCCTGGACCTCTGGGAGAGCGGGCCCCCGGCGGAGGACGGCGTCCACCCCTTCGTGACGACGGCGCAGGCGATGTGCTCGTCCCCCGAAGCCGCGGCCGGGCTCCGGGAGTACCTGGAGGACCGGGTGTGGTCGATGACCGGCGATCAGCACCCGCCGGGCGAGCGCGAGCAGCGGCGGGCCCTCGTGGCCTCCCAGCTCATGGGCCTGGCGTGGGCCCGCTACCTCCTGCGGCTCGAGCCGCTGGCGTCGGCCCCGCCGGAGGAGATCGCCGCATGGGTGGGACCCACCCTGGACCGGTACATGAAGGAACCACTCCCGCCGGTCGCCGGCGGCAGTACCCCGGTGGCCTAGGGAGCGGCCCTAGGGCCCGGTGCTAGGGCCCCGTGCTAGGGCCCCGTGCTAGGGCCCCGTGCTAATGCCCGAGAGCCTCCTCCACTGCCCGGCCGACGAGGACGCCGGCCAGGTGCCGGCGGAAGTCCGCACTGGCGTTGGTGTCCGATGGCGGGGTCGTGCCGTCGGCCGCGAGGGCCGCGGCTGCTCCGATCGCGTCCCGGCCCGCTCCGGCCAGCGCCGCTTCCACCGAGGAGGCCCGGAGGGGGGTCAGGCCCATGTTGGTCAGGCCGATCCTGGCGCTGCCGATCCCCCCGTTGGAGCGCTCCACCAGGGCGGCAACGCCGACGATCGCCCAGTCCTGCGCCCGCCGGTTGAACTTGAGGTAGGACCACCCCGTCGACGCGCCGGTCTTCGGTACCCGGACCTCGGTCAGCATCTCCGCCGGCCCGATGGCCGTCTGGAACGGACCGGTGAAGAACTCGGAGGCCCCGACGGTGCGGGTCGCCGTCCCTTCGCCGGTGATGACGAACTCGGCGCCGAGCGCGAGCAGGACCGCCGGAAGGTCCGAGGCCGGATCGCCGTGGGCCGCCGAGCCCCCGATGGTGCCCTTGTGGCGGACCTGCGGGTCGCCGATGAGCCCCGCCGCGTAGGACACGATCGGGCACGCCTCCCCCAGGAGGGAGCTGCGGTGCACGTCGTGGTGGCGGGTGCCGGCACCGATGCGGACGTGGTCACCCCCGTCCTCGATGTAGGAGAGGGACGCGATGCGGCCGATGTCGACGAGGGCCGAGGGCCGGGCGAATCGCAGTTTCATCATGGGGATGAGGGAGTGGCCGCCGGCGAGCAGCTTCGCATCCGGCCCGAAGCCGGCCAGCAGTGAGAGCGCGTGGTCGACCGAGTCGGCGACCTCGTAGGTGAACTCCGCGGGAATCATGCCCCACCTCCGTTCCGGCCCGTAGCGTTGCGGATGGCCTGCCACACCCGCTGCGGGGAGACCGGCATCTGCAGGTCTGTGACCCCCAGCGGGGCAAGGGCGTCAGCGACGGCGTTGAGGACCGCCGGTGGGGCGGCGATCGTTCCCGCCTCGCCGATGCCCTTCACCCCCATCGAGTTCGTCGAGGACGGGGTGACGGTTCGATCCAGGATCGCCGACGGGATCTCCATGGCCGACGGCACGAGGTAGTTCATCATCGAGCCGGTCAGCAGGATGCCGTTGCCGTCGTAGATGGCCTCCTCGTACATCGCCTCGGCGATGCCCTGGGCGATGCCACCTTGGACCTGCCCGTCGACGATCATGGGGTTGATCACCGTCCCGCAGTCGTCGACGGCGACGTATGTGAGGAAGTCCACTTTGCCGGTCTGTGTGTCCACCTCGACCGCGCAGACGTGGGCCCCCGAGGGGTAGGTGAAGTTGGGCGGGTCGAACGTGGCGGTTGCCTCCAGGTTGGGCTCGAGGCCGGGCGGCAGGTTGTGGGCCTGCCAGGAGGAGAAGGCGAGCTGTGGGATGGTCCGGGCCCGCTCGGAGGCGCCCTTGACACTGAACCGGCCGGACTCGTAGTCGAGGTCCGCTTCCGCGACCTCCAACTCGTGGGCCGCGAGTTTGCGAGCCTTGTCGACCACCTTATCGGTCGCCATCTTGAGCGCGACGCCACCGACGGCCAGGCTGCGGCTCCCGTAGGTGTCGAAGCCGAGCGGGGAGACCGCCGTGTCGCCGTGGAACACCTCGACGTCGTCGAAGTTGACACCCAGGCCGTCGGCGACGATCTGCGACCAGGTCGTCTCGTGGCCCTGCCCGTGGGGCGAGGTCCCGGTGAAGACCTCCACCTTGCCGGTCGGCAGGACCCGCACGCTCGCCGAGTCCCAACCGCCGCCAGCGTAGCGGATGGCCCCCAGCAGGGACGACGGCGCCCAGCCGCAGTTCTCGATGTAGGTCGAGATGCCAATGCCAATTCTCTTCGGGTCGTTTGCCTCGACGCGGGCGGCCTGCTCCTTGCGGAGCTGGTCGTAGCCCACCGTTTCGAGGGCCCGGTCGAGGGTGCCCTCGTAGTTGCCCGAGTCGGCCTGCAGGCCCGACAGCAGTGCCGTCGGCTCCAGGAACGGCGGGATGAAGTTCATCCGGCGCAACTCCGCCGGGTCCTTGCCCAGCCGGCGGGCCAGGGAGTCCATCGCCCGCTCGATCGCATAGGTGGCCTCGGGCCGGCCGGCCCCGCGGTAGGCGTCGGTCGGCGTCTGGTTCGTGAAGACGCCGGTGTACTCGAACGAGTAGGCGTCCGCCCGGTAGCACCCGCAGTAGAGCCAGGCGCCGAGCATCGGGATGCCGGGGGCGATGAGCTGGAAGTAGGCCCCCATGTCGGCGAGGAGCTTCACGCGGATGCCGAGCAGTTTGCCGTCGTCGGTCGCCGCCAGTTCGATGTCCTGCAGCACGCCCCGGCCCTGGATGGTGGCGAGGTAGTTCTCCGACCGCTCCTCGATCCACTTGACCGGGCGGCGGAGCCGCCGGGCGACCACCAGGCAGAGAGCTTCCTCGGCGTAGATGTCGAGCTTGGAGCCGAACCCGCCGCCGACCTCCGGTGCCACCACGCGCAGCTTCGACTCGGAGATGCCCGTCACCATCGCAAACAGCACCTTGGCGACGTGCGGGATCTGGGTGGCCGACCACATGGTGAAGTCGCCGTTGGCGAGCCCGGGCTGCACCAGCACGCCGCGCGGCTCCATGGCGTTGGCGATCAGGCGGGGGTGCCAGTAGCGCTCCTTGACGACGACCGGCGCCGTCGCGAAGGTGCCGTCGACGTCGCCGACGCCGCCGTGGGACCACGTGAAGCTCTTGTTGGTGCCGAGGTCGTCGTGGACCAGGGGCGCCCCGTCGGCGAGCGCTGCCTCCACGTCCGTGACCGCGGGGAGAGGCTCGTAGTCCACCTGCACCACTTCGGCCGCGTCCTGTGCCTGCTCCCGGCTCTCGGCGATCACCACGGCGACGGCGTCGCCCATGTAGCGGACCTTGTCCGTGGCGAGGGGCCAGTGGGGCGGCATCTTGATGTCCTCGGTCACCGGCCAGACGCACGGCAGGGGCCCCGCCCAGTCCCCCGCGAGGTCGGCGCCGGAGTACGCCGCCACCACCCCTGGCATCGCCCGGGCCGGCGCCACATCCACCGCCTTGATCCGGGCATGGCCGTAGGGACTGCGGACCAGGGCCATCCACGCCATGCCGGGCAGGTTGAGGTCGTCGACGTAGCGCCCCTGCCCGGTGAGCAACCTCGGGTCCTCCTTGCGGAGGACGCCGCTTCCCACATACCCCTTCAGTGCCTGCGCCATCTTCGTCTCCTCGCCATCGGATCGATTGGGCGGTCGTGGTGGGCTGCGGACCTCGGGCGGTGGTGGCTAGCCGCCGGGGACCCCCGCGGTTGCGGTGGTGTGGCCGTTCATCGCCGCGGCGGCAGCAAGGATCGAGCGCACGATGTTGGTGTAGCCCGTGCACCGGCACAGGTTCCCCTCGAGGGCGTGGCGGATCGACTCCTCCGAGGGGTCGGGATTCTTCTGGAGGTAGCCGAGGGCCGCCATGACCATCCCCGGCGTGCAGAAGCCGCACTGGAGGCCGTGGTTCTCCTGGAAGGCCCGCTGGAGCGGGTGCAGTCCGTCGTCCGGGGCGACCCCCTCGATGGTGGCGAGGTCGTGGCCGTCGGCCTGGACCGCGAGCAGCGTGCAGGACTTCACCGACTCACCGTCCATGAGGACCGTGCACGATCCACAGGAGGAGGTGTCGCAGCCGACCTTCGTCCCGGTGAGCCCCAGGGCCTCCCGGAGGAAGTAGACGAGCAGGGTGCGGGGCTCCACCTCCGCGTTGCGCTGGACCCCGTTGACCGTCAGCGAGACATGTCTGGTCGCCATCCAACCTCCCTCCTCGAAAAGCGCCTGATCGAAACCAACTGGAAGCCGAAGCGGCGTGGTTGCGTTGGGGGTCGAGGGTCGCGGGTCGCGCTGGAGGGGGCTCGGTGGGTGCATGAACGAGCGTGCAGCAATGCGTGCGTCACCGATCCCAGGCCCCCTGAGGATCGTGCATCAACGTCGGCGAAACACGAGCGTAACACCGTGTTCTGTGCAAGGGAATAGGCACAAACCGGGTGAAAGGTTCCCTCCTGCCGTGGGCTCCGATGTCTCTACCAATCGGCGACGATGACGCTCGTGGCTATCGTCGGACACGCCCAAGGGCCGGGCGGCATGCTCAACTTCGGTCTAATGTGTCGCTCGGCATGACTCCGTGGACAGCTGTCGAGGGTTTGGTGCGGGAGCTGGAGGGGCGGATTCGGGCAGACTTCAAATCTGTTTTGCCAGACCTTTCGCTCCGCTTCATGCGGTATTCCGAGTGGGCCGGGCCGAATCGCGTTGGTCATGATCAGGATGAGGACATCATCTGCGTTACGGACCGCTCGGCCTTTCCGATCCAGGCTGAGGATGGTATCGAGATGAGCTGCTGCGTCGTGGCCGATCAGCTTCAGGACATGGCAATGGACGACCTTCGAAGACCGTGGCCGCTCCTACGCGGCGCTGGGCCAGCATTGGTGCCCACACCGGCCATGGATGCTCTGGGTAAGGCCTGTTGGCAGGCAGAGGGACGGTTCCTATGCCCTATCGGTTACCTTTTTCGCGCTCTCGGGGTGTTCAACATCATCGAATAAAGCACGTCCGATGGGTGGGCCCGACCGCCGTAATCTTCGTCGCGATCGGGCTGGGGCTCGCAATCGGCCAGTGGGGCCTTCGCGCAGAGTTCGTGGCTGTGGGACTGTTGGCTGTTGCGTTGCGCCACGACGCTCGTCAAGTCCTGAGTTCCTCACGGCCTCGAGGAAGCTGGGTTCGTCAAACGGCGCCGATGCTGGCGCTTGGCGCCCTTGTGGGTTGCGGTGCGGCGATTCTGCTTCATCTTGCGCCCCCTCCGGTCCGGAGGTTGGGCTGGGTTCGCCCCTCTCCGCTCGTGTCGCTGAGCGTCATTGCTGTTCTCGCGGTCGCCAATGCTCTCCTTGAGGAGGTGCTCTGGCGGTTTCTTGTGTAGGAGGCTGTGATGTCGGCTGCAATTCCGGGACCGGGAATGATTACCGTAATAATCCAAGCTATCGGCTTTGGGTTGGCCCATCGAGTCGGACTGCCGGGCGGCTTCAGCGGCATGGTTGGCGCTGGTGCATTCGGAATGCTTCAGGGGATCCTCCGCCTGCGACATCGAACGCTCTGGGATCTCGTTCTTGTCCACGCTTCGGTCGATGTCATCATCTTCGTCACCGTGTGGCAGTCCTGGGCCGTGTTCGGCGGAAACGGATTCGGGCCGTAGCGCCGCCGCCTCCCTATGTCGCGAAGGCAGTCAGGGCCGTTCGAAGGAGGTAGCCGATCTGCTGGGCGCTGAGACCCTCCCGAACGACCTCTTCGCCTCCGGGCTTCCGGATCACCAGGGACCCCGCCGGTGACCCGCTTCGGGGAGACAGGCAGGGCCTGGCCTGCGTCAGGTCGAGCATCAGGCCAAGGCCCACCACCCGGTAGAGCACGCTGGCCACCGCCGTCAGGCTCGCCGTGGAGACGGCACCGACAGCGATGAGGGTGGCGGCAGGCCGGCGATCTCGGCCCGGGTCCCGAGCCGCTCCAGTTCGGCGAGCAGTCGGGCCGCGGCCACCTCCTGGGTGTCCGCTGGACCTGCACCCAATGCGACGTCGTAGTCGGTGGCGCCGGACATGCCTGCCCTCCCAAAAAAGCCGCCCCCCGGCTGTGGGGCCGGGGGGCGGTGATCCGGGTTGCTCAGGTCTCAGGCCGCAGCTTCCATCTCGGGGGTGTAGTCGCCGGAGCGGGCGATCCCGTTGAGGCGGACCCGGTGGTAGAGGGCCTTCTGCGCCGCCTCGACGTTGCCCGGGTCGCCCTTCCATGTCGCCAGGGCCGGGTCCTGCAGGGCACGGCCGTAAGAGAACGACAGGGCCCAGGGCAGCGGACCAATCTTGCTCATGGCGTTGAGGTGCGCCGTCGCCACGTCGGCGCTCTGGCCGCCCGACAGGAAGGCGACGCCGGGAACGCTGGCGGGGACGGTGTTGAGCAGGCAGCGCAGCGTCTGCTCCGCGACCTCCTGCACACCCGCCTGGCGGGCGGCCTTCTTGCCGGCGATGACCATGCTGGGCTTCAGCACCATCTCTTCGAACGCCACACCCTGGTCCGCCAGCTCGCCGAACACGACCCGGAGGGTCTCGGTCGTGACCTCGTAGCTCCGCTCGATCGAGTGGTCGCCGTCCATGAGCACCTCGGGCTCGACGATCGGCACCAGCCCGCCCTCCTGGCAGAGTGCCGCGTAGCGGGCGAGGGCGTGGGCGTTGGTGGCGATGGCGTTGCGGGTCGGACGGCCGTCGTCCGCGATGGTGATGACGGCCCGCCACTTGGCGAAACGGGCGCCCAGGTCGACGTACTCGGCGATACGCTCACGCAGGCCGTCGAGGCCCTCGGTGATCGTCTCGCCCGGCGCGCCGGCGAGGACCTTGGCACCCGTGTCGACCTTGATGCCGGGGAAGATGCCGCTCTTGTTGAGGACGTCGGCGAAGGGCGTGCCGTCCGTCAGCCCCTGGCGGAGGGTCTCGTCGTAGAGGATCACGCCGCTGACGTAGCTGGAGATGTCCGGGGCGGTGAGCAGCAGCTCACGGTACTGGCGGCGGGTCTCGAAGGTCGACTCGATGCCGAGCGCCGCAAATCGCTTCGAGATCGTGGCGACACTCTCGTCCGCGGCGAGGACACCCTTGCCCGGAGCTACCATTGCCTGAGCGGTTGCTGCGAGATCGTGTTCACTCATGTCTATTCCTATCTCTCGGTGGCGCGACGGATTGGGAGTATCGTGCCAACCGGGAGGGACAGTCCGGAACCGCCGCGTTGTCTCCGGCCTGCCGCGTCGCCCAGCGGCTAAATATCCTACCGGCCCCCGGCCGCGACGGCCAAAAGGGCCACGGGGGCGCGGGATGTGGTGGGCCTGCGGCCGGGTAAGCATTTTCATGTGCGTTCATGTGCGCCAGCCCTTCGCCAACCGGGAGGAACCACAGCCATGCACACCGAGACGACGCAACCGGCCCGACCGGCTCTAATGAGCGGCACGTTCAAGATCGGGGGGGACCTTCCCGTCGTCCGTCTGGGCTACGGCGCCATGCGGATCACGGGGCCCGGCGTCTGGGGACCGCCGAAGGACCGCGACGAGGCGATCCGGGTCCTGCGCCGTGCCGTGGAACTCGGTGTCAACTTCATCGACACCGCGGATGCCTACGGGCCCTACATCAGCGAGGAGCTCATCTGCGAGGCGCTCCACCCCTATCCGAGCGACCTGGTCATCGCGACCAAGGCGGGCTTCGTGCGACCAGGTCCCAACGAGTGGCATCCGGTCGGCCGCCCACCGTACCTGCGGCAGGAGGCAGAGATGAGCCTGCGCCGGCTCGGCGTCGAGCGCCTCGACCTCTTCCAGCTGCACCGGATCGACTCCCAGGTGCCGCTCGAGGACCAGCTGGAGGTCTTCGTGGAACTACAGCGGGAGGGCAAGGTGCGCCACATCGGCCTGTCGGAGGTCTCGCCGGCGGACATCCGGGCCGCCCAGCTCACGGCCAGGATCGCCACGGTCCAGAACCAGTACAACCTCGTGCACCGGGACTGGGAGAGCGTGGTCGACCTGTGCGAGCGGGAAGGGATGGGATTCATCCCCTGGTTCCCCGTGGCAACCGGCGACCTTGCCCGCCCGGATGGCCCACTCGCCCGCATGGCCCGGGAGGTCGGGGCGACGCCGGCTCAGCTCGCAATCGCCTGGCTGCTCCGCCGGTCCCCGGTGATGCTGCCGATCCCGGGCACGTCGACGGTGGCCCATCTGGAAGAGAACGTGGCAGCGGCGGCGATCCAGCTGACCGACGAGCAGTTCGAGGAGCTGTCCCGCCTGGGCGCTGGCGCGTCAGCGGCCCGGGGGGGGCCGGGCCGCTGACGGTTCTTGGGCTGGGTGGGTGCCGGTTGCCCGGCAGGTGAGGGGCTTCGCTGGCTAGCGGTCTTCCTCGGAGGCCGGCACGAACAGCAGGCCCTTGGGGCTTCCCAGTGTTGAGTCCCCGTGGGTCACGACCCCGGTCTTGAGGTCGACGACCCCGATGGCCGGGTCGTTCGGCAGGTCACCGAATGACGGCTTCGGCTGGCTGACGAACCACGTCCCCGGGTCCACGTCGCCGGTGCCGATAGCGTAGATGTTGCCGGTCGCCTGGTCGACGGCGTAGAGCGTGCCCTCGCCGGTCACCCGCTCGAAGTCGTCGAGCTGCGGGGTCGTCGTCGCATCGCCCTTGGACGGCACAGCGGCGTTCGTCAGGTTGAGCTGCCGCAGCTTGGGGTGGTCGGCGTGGAGGTGCGAGGCGAAGACCAGCTTGCTGTCCGCCTGGGAGTCCTGGATCAGCGTGCCGCCATGGGGGCCGGGCACGAAGCGGTTGGAGTCGGGATCGGTCAGGCCGAGCACCGTCGAGCTGGGGGCCGTGGCGTTGATGACCTTGGCGGTGTCGTTGATCCCGAACACGGGCGTGAGGTCCGCCGTCGTATCGTCGAGCGTGATCCGGTACACCGCCGCAGCGTTGTTGGGCGGCGGCAGCGTCGGGTCGGGGTTCGAGTGGGCGACGTAGATCGTGCCGTCGGTGGCGATGGAGATGGCGTCGGTCCCACCGTTGGTGCCGTCGGTGCCGGTCTGGGCCGGGCTCGGGCTGTAGTCGTAGTGCTTGACCGGGCTGGACGCCTCGGGAGTGATCACGTAGAGGCTGGAGTTGAGGTCCTCGTTGACGCTGGCGAAGATCCGCTCGTGCTTCGGGTCGGCCGTCAGCCCGTCACACCTGCCGGTGAGGGTGTAGGTCGTGAGCACCTTGGCGGTCTTGATGTCGAAGGCCACGATCGTGCTCACGCTGCCGGGCGGCGTTCCGTCCTTGCCGGCGTTGTTCTGGTAGGTCACGTAGAGGGTGCCGCCGAGCCGGGTGATGTCGTCGGGCTTGGTTGCCCCGGTCGGGGCTGGGGCAAAGAGCTTGGGGTGGATGACCGGGATCTCGTGCGCCCCGGCGCCGGCGGCCATGGCGGCCATGGCGGGCAGCGCGAGGGCCGAGCATGCTGCGACGGCGATCAATCGGCGGGCGGCGCGCGTCCGGGTCGGGAAGGACATGGCGCCTCCTCTCGGTCGTGTTGTGCCGGTCGTGTTGTGCCGGTTGTGTGGCTCCCCCGGCCTGATGGCAGGTCCCCCCCGGAGGTGCATGTGCGGTGCGGACCATGTTCTGCCCCGATGTGACCGTCCGACTAGGGGCAGGGGGCATTGTTCAGGGAACGTTCACCGTGGCGTCGCGGTCCCGTCATGTTGGGCCCGTCTTCGCCCCTTGCCAGGCGCCGCTATCCTGCGGGACGTGCCCAAGCTGAACGCCGGGGATCCCGCCCCGCCCTTCGCGCTTGCCGACCAGGACGGCAACACCGTCAGCCTGGCGGACTTCCGCGGCCGGCGGCTGCTCGTGTACTTCTATCCCAAGGCCGACACCCCCGGATGCACGGCCCAGGCCTGCGGCGTCCGGGATGCCCGGGAGGAGTTCACCGGCCTCGACGTCGCCGCCGTCGGCGTGAGCCCGGACAAACCAAAGGCTCAGAAGGCCTTCGACGCAAAGTACAAGCTCGGCTTCCCGCTGCTCGCCGACCCCGACCACGCCGTGGCCGAGGCCTACGGGGTCTGGGGCGAGAAGTCGCTCTACGGCCGCAAGTACATGGGCATCATCCGGTCGTCCTTCCTGATCGACGAGGAGGGCCGGATCCTGGAGGCCTGGTACAAGGTGTCGCCGAAGGACACGGTGACGAAGGCCCTCCGGGCAGCGGCGAGCCGATAATCGCCCTTTCCGCTCTTTCCCCGCATGCTCACGCACAGCGGTCACGTGGGGCCTGAGGAGGGTCTTCGGACCCCGGTGGCCGCCTTTCTGGCCCGGATCGAACCTTCTTTGAGTACAGGACGTCGTATAACAACGTTCTGTACTCAAAGTTCCTGACGCCGATCCTCCGAAAGACGGCACGTCGCCACTTTCTGTGGGGGTATGCCCGCGTTCGAATGTCCTCATGACTCCATGGCACCCGGTGTCCAATGGGGAGCTACTACAGATCAGAGAAGTGCTCTAGTGTGCTGATGCATGTTGCGTTACGTTTAACCTCTCGCTATGATGCCGGAGCGAGGACCGGATCAGCGGGGATGTCCGTGTGGCACAGATCAACTGAAGAGGGCAGTGTGGCAGCACCACAGGCCCAGCCGAGCTTCGGCGGCGGGCCTCCTCCCATGCTGCCGCCCCCCCAGGCACACGGCTGGCGCCGGTTCAGCTTCCTTGTCGTTGGCCTGACGATACTTTTGGCTGCGCTGCTCGTCGGGAGCCTCGTGATATACAAGCACCACGGTACCAAGGTGGCAGGACCCCAAGCGGACGGCGAAGTCAGGCAGTCATATCTCCGGTATTACTCGGCAGCCACAAGTGCTCTTCGGTCTCTCAACGTGGCGCCGCTGGAGGGTTTGGTAACAGCGGCGGGATTAAGGCAGCAGCAAGATGGGATCCAGCAGACAGCAAAGGCAGGTCATCCCTTCCAAGTGACCGCTGACCACAATCTTCAGGTCGTCGTGTACGACGGAGGGAGCCTGGCCTCCGTGGACGACGTCATGTCTCGACACACCGTGCCACTGGACCCGACCACCATGGCGCCATCCGGGCCGGACAGTCCCGATTGGCTTCATGAGAGCGTTGTCCTGGTCAATAAGAACGGTCACTGGCTGGTTGACTCAGTCGTCGGGTTCGGCACGAACTCAACCGAGCCAGGATCGCACGTGTCGTATGCCGCAGCTGCGCGAGGCGCGGCCGTTCCCAACGAACTAGGCAGTCAGGTGGAGCAAGCCTACTCGGCCTATGGGAGTGCCACCAAGAGCGCCTTGGAGCACCTCGATCCCGGCATGCTTGACTGCTGCGAAATCGACCCCAAGTTAGGCCAAGATCGATCCTTCGTTCAGGGGCTCCGCCAAAAGGGTCAGGGTTATCACATTGCAGTTGAACACAACTTTAGAATCGCCCAGCAGGACGACAATACAGTCTGGGTTTACGACTCCATTGCCGACTCCAGCTACGCCATCGATTCGGCGTCCAAGCAGCCTATCAATCGGATCCCTGTTCAGGTAACCCGGAAGAGCCTTCGCTTCAAGAGGATAGGAGGCCAATGGAAGCTCGACTTCGACATACTCGACACGTAGTCGTCTGGGCAATCGTTCTGGCGGGCGTGTTCGTCGTGGCGAGTTCAACGTTGGCTGAGACGCCCGTCCCCCAACCCATGGCGACTTGCGTGGCGTCTGAGCAGGGCTTTTTCCAGACCACCTGCATAACCGAGAACGTTACGAACGCTACCTTACAGGCCAATGGAGGGGCCCAGAATTTAGCTACCCCCGCTTCTCAACAACCCGCCCCCTCCACCCGGGCAATCACCAAGGCCGCAGGCCCCCAGCCGGCCCCCCCGCCGTTCTGTGGCTACGTCGCACTCAACGCGGCCGAGCTCGGCTCCCCAGGGGTGTGGGCCGGGGCCAAGGAGGCCGACACCGGCACCCTGCGGCCCGGGCATTTCCCGACGGCCCCGGTCACCTACTACGGCGGGGCGGTCCCCGAC
>WNFB01002525.1_pt1 | contig 15921 bp, 14 predicted proteins | sample 5400501 | NCBI WGS metagenome assembly WNFB01 (sample SAMN13153341, study PRJNA577476) | soil metagenome | isolation source: 200 cm saprolite under Douglas fir tree site 2 hole 1 | place: USA:California | collected 2015-04-18
GTCAGCGCTTCCGCGAAGGGCGGCCGCACGGCCGCTACCACCCAACCGGAGCGCGCCACCACCAGCGCGGCCACGGGCTTCACCGCGACGGCCGGCGCCGCTCCCTTGCCCACCAGCACCGGCCACGGATAACGGTAAAGCGAGAGCACCTGGCGCAGCGCGATGTCCTGGTCCGGGGCGGGGGGAACCATCACGACCCGCGGGCCGGCCGGCACCGCGCGCTTCAGCGCCTCCAGGTCGGCCGAGCACGTGCGGCACGACGCGTCGGCGACATACAACACGACGAGGCCGTCCTCGAAGCGCATCGGTCCCCCGGTCGAGAGGTGTGCTTCGGGGGGCACCCGAAGGGGACCTTCCCGAGCCTCGATGCCGCCGAGGGCCGCGAGCCGCGCGCGGTCGATCTCGGCCTGAGCGCTCGGCACGCCCGCGGCGTCGGCCGCCTCCTCGAGGAGGGCGAGCGCTTCGGGAGAAGGACGGCTGGCCGCGGCCTGGGCGGCGAGGCGATCGAGGGCGGGCCGCGCGCGCCCCTCGGCGAGAAGCTCGCGGGCGAGGAGCGTGACGCGCTCGGGCGTCGATTCGAGGAGAACGGCACGGCCGAGGTAGCGCCTGGCTTCGACGTGGCGGCCGAGGCGGGCCAGGCACCGCCCCACCGCGTCGTAAAGGCCGGAGCGGTGCCGGCGGTAGTCGTTGCGCGCCTTGACGAACTCGTCCTCGACCACCTCGCCCTTGCGGCCCGCGGCGACGAACACGGTGGGATCGAACTCCGCGGTGAGGGCGAGGGCCCGGCGCGCCTGGGCCAGGGCCGCTTCGGGCTGGCGCTCGGCCAGCCGCACCGCGTCGGCGGCCATTCGCTCCGCCCCTCCCGGCACGGTGGCGGCGAGAAGGAGGGAGACAGCGAGAGCCGCCGTCATGGGCGGGCGCGGGGCCGTAGCCGCGCGAGGCGCGCCTGCGCCGCGGCCAGCGTCTCTTCCTTCTTGCAGAAGGCGAAACGGACCTGACGGCTCCCCGACGCGGGATCGCGGTAGAAGGACGAGCCCGGCACCACCGCCACCCCGACCTCCTCCACCAGGTGCCGCGCGAAGGCCACGTCGTCGTCCCAGCCGAGCGGGTCGATCTCGACCATGACGTAGTACGCGCCGCGGGGCCGATGCACGACGAAGCCCACCTCGCCGAGGATCCCGAGCAGCCGCTCGCGCCGTTTCTCGTAGGCGCGGGCCAGCCCCTCGTAGTACGCGGGGGGCAGGCCGAGGGCCAGCACTCCCGCTTCCTGCAGCGGCGCCGCCGCGCCCACGGTGAGGAAGTCGTGGACCTTGCGGATGGCCCCCGTCAGGGCCGGGGGTGCGATCGCCCAGCCCACCCGCCACCCGGTCACGCTGTAGGTCTTGCTCATCCCGTTGATGGTGATGGTGCGCGCGGCCATCCCCGGCAGCGTGGCGAGAGGGACGTGGACCGCGCCGTCGTACAGGATGTGCTCGTAGATCTCGTCGGTCACCGCGAGCGCATCGTGCCGCCGGCACAGCTCGGCGATCGTCTCCAGCTCCGTGCGTGAGAAGACCTTGCCCGTGGGGTTGTTGGGAGTGTTGACGATGATGGCCCGCGTCCGCTCCGTGAAGGCGCGCTCCAGCTCCGCGGGGTCGAAGCCCCACTCCGGCGGCCGCAAGCGGACGAAGCGCGGCACCGCTCCGGACAGGATCGCGTCGGGCCCGTAGTTCTCGTAGAAGGGCTCGAAGACCACCACCTCGTCGCCGGGATCGAGCACCGCGAGAAGAGCGGCGATCATGGCCTCGGTCGATCCGCACGTGACCGTGACCTCGCGCTCGGGGTCCACGGGCAGGCCGTAGAGCCGCTCGAATTTCCGCGCGATGGCCTGCCGCAGCGGCCGCGCCCCCCACGTGATGGCGTACTGGTTGATGTCGGCGGAGACCGCGCGGCGCGCCGCTTCCTTCACCTCTTCGGGAGCCGGGAAATCGGGGAAGCCCTGGGAGAGGTTGACCGCTCCGTGCAGCTGCGCCAGGCGCGTCATCTCACGGATCACCGATTCGGTGAAGCGCTCGGCCTTGGCCGACGGCCGGACGCTCACTCCGACCGCCTCAGCTCGGAGGCGGCGAGCACGGTCATGTCGGGCGGGAGCGGCCGGGTCAGGTCGATGTGGCCGGCGAGCGTCTCGGCCGGTTTGTCCTCGACGAGGATCTGGACCCGCTTCACGGCGGGGAAGCTGGTGCTGAGGGAGTTCACGACCGAGTAGATCGTCATCCGCTCCGCCTCCGACCCGCCGGGATGGCCCGCCACCACCTCCTTGGACAGGTCCACGTACGCGATCCCCCGGGCGGTGACGAAGACGTCGAGCACCTTCGTGTCCGGCGCGAGCGTCGGCCCCAGCCCGATCTTCGAGCCGTGCACCAGCTCCTCCACGACGCCGCGGAGCTGCCGCGACAGGTCGGTCGAGAACGTCACGGGCCGCTCCTCGATCACGAGGCCGGGGCGGTCCGCGGCCTGGAAGAACAGCTTGACGTTGATCTTCCTCTCGACCTCACCGGCGGCTTCTTCTTCCCGGGGCGCGGCCCGGGAGGACGCGGCTTCGGTGCCCTCTTCCTCAGCGCCCCCGACCGGACGCGTCAGCAGGCGTGCCCAACGCGGAGCGGTGAGGGTCACCACCGCCAGCAGCGACACGAGGCCGGCCGCGGTGACGACGTTCGCGGTGCGCGAGGTCACGGACGGTGCGTCCCTCCGAGGTCTGCGCGGTGCTGCTGCTGGTAGCGGGAGATGCCGCGCACGAGCGCGGCCACCACCCTGCCCTGGTACGCGTCGGAAACGAGGAGCCTCTCTTCTTCCGCGTTGCTGATGAAGGCCACCTCGACGAGGACCGCCGGCATCGCCGCGCCCACCAGCACGCGGAACGGCGCCTGCTTGACGCCGCGGCCCTGGCTCCCCGTGACGTCGGCCAGCTCCTCCTGGATCCGCGACGCGAGCGCGGAGGACTCCTCGAGGTGCTCCGCCTGCGCCATGTCCCAAAGGATGAGGGCGAGGTCGCCGCTGGCCGGCGCCGGGGTGCCCGGGGTGAAGGCCCCTCCTTCGAGCGCCGCCATCCGCCGGCTCTCGTCGTCGGTGGCCTGGTAGGTGAGGAAGTAGACCTCGCTGCCCTTCGCGCCGAGGCTGCGGCTGGCGTTGGCGTGGATCGAGACGAACAGGTCGGCCTTGTAGTTGTTGGCCACTGCCGCCCGCTCGTCGAGGGCGATCTCTTCGTCTCTATCGCGGGTAAGGAAGGCTTGCAGGCCGAGGCTGTTCGCCAGCGCCGAGCGAAGCTTGCGCGCGATGGCGAGGGTCACGTCCTTCTCGAGCGCGCCGGACGGCCCCTTGGCGCCCACCTCTTCCCCGCCGTGGCCGGGGTCGATCACCACGGTGCGCACGCCTCCCAGCTCGACGGGAGCGGTGGGCGAAGGCGCGGCGCTGGGCGCCGCCGCGGGTCCGGCCACGCCCGGCGCGACCGGCCGCGCCTGGAAGTCGAGGACGAGCCGCGGCGGTGACGCCTCCTCGACGGCCTTGAGCTGCTGGAACCGCGGGCCGAGGCTGAAGGCGAACGTATGCTCTTTCCCGCCGAGGTACTGGATGAGGTCGACGATCCCGCCGGTGAGGCGGTCCTGCTGATACGCGACGTCCACCACGTCGTGCGGAATCGTCACCACCACCCGCCCCGCCTGCTGCTCCACGTGGAAGGGCACCTTCTGGCTCGACTCGAGCGCCACGCGCACCGAGTCGCCGGACACCGAGGTCTTCACGACGACGCGCGCGATGTCCACGCTGCCGACGAGCAGGACGCGGGAGGCGGGGCGGAAGTCCACTCGCTTCTTCAGGAGCGGCCCGAGGAGGCGGGACAGCGAATCGAGGGGAACGAGCCATCGCCCGTCTTCGACGAGCACCGGGGACGAGAGGAGCCGGAGGTCACCGCCGACCGAGGCCAGGCTCTTCTTGTCGTAGAGGGTCACGTCACGGCCCTCGACCGACAGCGTCAGGGAGCGGGCGCGCGAGTCCTCCCTCATCGAGACCGTGCCGAGGCCCGGCAGCAGGTCCCGGATCGAGACGAGCTCGACGCCGGTCCTCAGCACCGGCACGATCTCCCGCCGCTCGCCGCCTTCGAGCAGGACGATGAGGGGCTCACCCGAGGCGGCACAAAGCGGATTCGGGATGGCGAGAAGGACCGGGATGGCGGCGAGGACGGCGGCGATCAGCGATCGGGTCCGAATGGCGATGGGTCTGCCCCCCTTAAGAAACGCTTGAACGACCGGCCGTTATCTTAGCAGGGTTGCGCCCCCGGCGCCTATCACTTCCAGGCCAGGCTCAGCTTGCCGCGAAGGCGTCCGACGTCGACTTCGAGCCGCCGTGTGGCGCCGGAAGCGAAGGTCCCCTGGATCCGCGACGTCTTGACGTTCTTGTCCCAGCGCACCTGGACCCGCACGTCGTGGTGGCCGGGATCGAGCGCCAACGACTCCTCCACGACGCCCTTGCGCAGCTCCAGCGACAGGATGCGGCGCACCACGCGCCCGTCGAGATCCTGGTCGAGAACCGGCTTGTCGTCCACCCACACCTTCAGCTTGCCCTTGCGGATGTGGTGCTCGAACTCGACGACCAGGCGCCCCGGCGCCGAGGGTGCCTCCCGGGGCGAAACCGCTGCGGGCGGGGGCCTGTCCGTCGCCGCCGGCGCCGGCGAGGGATCTCCCAGAATGGGCTCCGGCGGGTGGAATGCTTCGGGGGTGGCCAGCGCCTCCGGGCTCAGCGACGGATCGGACGGCCGCGATGACGGCATCGCCGGCGGAGCTGACGGCACCACCGGTGGAGGCGGCACGTCGGGCTTCGGCCCCAGCCACGTGCGCAGCCCGGCCGAGAGCTCGCCGACCTTCGCGGCCATCCCGAGAGCCTCCGGCGATTCGAGCATCGCGCGCCAGAACGATCGGTCGGCGGGACGCAGGTAGAGATATCCCGCCAGCGCCGCCAACAACAGCGTGACGAGCGCGGCCCGGGGCCGACGACGACGCCTCCGCGGCGGCGGGGGCGACGGCGCCTCTTCGTCCGGGATGAGCTGCAGCTCCTGCTCCAGCGCCGGCGCTTCGAGCCGGCCGGAGGCGATCGTCCTTTCGCCCGGCCGCGGCATGTTCCATCCGGCGCGATGGCGGGGCGGGCGCCCCGCCAAGACGTCCTCGATGTCCTCCGCGAGCCGGCGCCCGGCCGGATAACGGTCAGCGGGCGCCTTGGCCATCGCTCTGGCCACCACGTATTCCAGGTCCGCAGGCAGCGCCCTGACCAGCTCCGACATCGGCTTCGGCTCCTGGTAGGCGACGCGGGTCAAGACACCGGGGACGTTGGCGGCCTCGAAGGGTGGCCGGCCGGTCAACAGCGTGTATGCCACCGAGCCCAGCGAGAAGACGTCGGTGCGGCCGTCCACCGGCAGACCCAGCGCCTGCTCCGGAGCCATGTAGAGGGGCGTGCCCATGAACTGACCCGTGGCGGTGTGGTGGCCGGCCTCGAGCTTGGCGATCCCGAAGTCCATGATCTTCGGGAGGCCGGAGGGCAGGACCATGATGTTCGCGGGCTTGATGTCACGGTGCACGACCCGATGCGCATGGGCGTAATCGAGCGCCTCGGCGACCCGAGCCACGATGCGCAACGCCTCCCGCCAATCGGGACGGCCTTCTTCCACGATCTGGGCGAGCGTGCGGCCGTGGAGGTACTCGAGAGCAATGAAGAGGATGCCCTTCTCTTCGTCGCGTCCCACATCGTGCACGACCACGATGCCGGGGTGGGACAGCCGGGCGGCGATGCGGGCCTCGGCCAGGAAGCGACGCTCGTATTCTTCGCGCTCCCCCACGGATCCGGCGGCCAGGTGGATGGTCTTGAGGGCGATGGTGCGGCCGAGGGCCGGGTCGTACACCTCGTAGACCACGCCCATCATTCCGCGGCCAAGCTCCTTGCGGATCTCGTAGCGGCCGATCTGGGTGGGCAAGGCCGCATTATGTTCGCACGGAAGCCATTGTCGGGCTGTGAGCCGGCTCGGGCCTCCTTCAACCCGAGCCAAGCCCCGTGGTCTAAAGGTATTGTGAGGAAAAACGCCGTGTCGCCGTCGCGCGCCGCCGCCCTCGCCGTCAGCCTGGCCGTGGCCGTTCCCGCCGTCGCCCTGGCCTCCAAGAAGGCGCCGCATCCCGCCACCGAGGTGGACGCGCTCATCGTCCATGCCCTCAACCGGCTCGGTTATGGACCCCGGCCCGGCGACGTCGAGAAGGTTCGGGCGATCGGCCTCGACGAATGGATCGACGGGCAGCTCCATCCCAACCGCATTCCCGATCCCGCGATGGCGGCGCACCTGGCGTCCCTCCGCACGATCCGGCTCTCCACGGGCGACCTGCTCGCCCACTACGAGGTCCCGCGGGAAGCGAGGAGCGAGATCCAGGCCAAACGGGCCGAGCTCGGCGGCGACGCCTCCGAGGAGCGGATGCGGGAGGCGCGGCGGGAGCTCATGCAGAAATACCGGGGCCAGATGGACGGGACGCCGCAGGAGGTCGTGCAGGAGCTGCAGTCGGCCAAGATCCTCCGCGCCGTCTACAGCGAGCGGCAGCTCGACGAGGTGATCGCCGATTTCTGGATGAACCACTTCAACGTGTTCGCGGGCAAGGGGCCGGTGAAGTTCATGGTCGGCGAGTACGAGCGCGACGTGGTGCGGCCGCACGCTTGGGGGAAATTCGAGGACCTGCTGCGGGCGACGGCGGAGAGCCCCGCGATGCTCTTCTACCTCGACAACTGGCTCTCCGCCGATCCCAACGCGCCCGCGTTCGGCGACCGGGCGCCACGGGGCGGCTTCGGCCGCCGGCCCCCCGGCCGCCGGCCCTGGTTCATGGGCGGCGCTCCCCGCGCCGAGGGCCGGCCCGCCGGGACGGGGCAGGGACAGGCGCGCCAGCGAGGGCTCAACGAGAACTACGCGCGCGAGATCATGGAGCTGCACACCCTCGGCGTCGACGGCGGCTACACGCAGAAGGACGTGACCGAGGTCGCCCGCTGCTTCACCGGGTGGACCATGCGCAACCCGCGGCAGCGTGACGCCCCGCAATTCTTCTTCAACGATCGGATCCACGACCACGGGGACAAGGTCGTCCTCGGCCATCGGATCAAGGGCGGCGGCAAGAACGAGGGCGACGAGGTGATCCACATCCTGGCGACCCATCCTTCGACCGCGCGCTTCGTCTCCTACAAGCTCGTGCGGCGGTTCGTGTCGGACGAGCCCCCGAAGGCGCTGGTGGACCGCGCGGCGGAGACGTTCCGCAAGACGGACGGCGACGTCCGCGCGGTGGTGAAGACGATCGTGACGTCGCCCGAGTTCGCCTCGCCCGCGGCGCGGGCGGCGAAGGTGAAGACGCCCTTCGAGTTCGTGGTGAGCGCGGCGCGGGCCTCGGGCGCCGAGGTCGATGACGCGCGCGCGCTCGCCGCGCGCCTCGCGGCGATGGGCATGCCGCTGTACCAGCAGCAGCCTCCGACCGGTTACAAGGACACCGCGGACGCCTGGGTCTCCACGAGCGGGCTTCTCGCCCGGCTCAACCTGGCCCTCGACCTCGCGGCGGGCAAGGTGCGCGGCGTATCGGCGGATCCCTCGCGCCCGGTCTCCGCGCAAATGCTCGGCTCGCCCGAGTTCCAGAGGAGATAGCGATGCTGACGCGGCGGATCTTCCTGAAATCCACCGGCCTGGCCCTCGTCTCGTTCGGCCTGGCCCCGAAGGTCCTCCTGCGCACGGCGTACGCCGAGGGCACCCGCCGCCGGAAGACGCTGGTGGTCGTCTTCCAGCGCGGCGCCTGCGACGGGCTCAACGTCGTCGTGCCCTACGGCGAGGAAGAGTACCGGCGGCTGCGGCCGACGATCGCGATTCCCGCGCCGGGCGGCGGGCGCGAGGCGGCGCTCGACCTCGACGGCTTCTTCGGCCTGCACCCGGCCCTCGAGCCGCTGCTCCCTCTCTGGAAGGAAGGCCGCCTCGCCGCGGTGCAGGCGGTGGGCAGCCCCGACGCCACGCGGTCGCACTTCGACGCCCAGGACTTCATGGAGAGCGGCACGCCGGGCCTGAAGGCGACCGAAGACGGCTGGCTCAACCGGCTCGTCCAGTCCCGTCCCGACTCCGAGGCGACGCCGTTCCGCGCGGTGGCGATGACGCCCACGCTGCCGCGCATCCTGTCCGGCCGCGCGCCGGCCGTGGCGATGGCCAACATACGCGACTTCGCCCTCCACGGCGGCGACGACATGGCGGCGCGCGGGTTCGAGCAGATGTACGAAGGCGCGGTCCAGGACGTGCTCCACGGCACGGGCCGCGAGACGTTCGAGGCGATGCAGTTCCTGGAAAAGACCGATCCCGGCCGCTACCAGCCCGCCGCCGGCGTCGAGTACCCGCGGGGGCGGTACGGCGACAGCCTCAGGCAGGTGGCCCAGCTGCTGAAGGCCGACGTGGGCGTCGAGGTCGCCTTCACCGACGTGGGCGGCTGGGACCATCACGCGGCCGAGGGCGGAGTGCAGGGGCAGCTGGCGGAGCGCCTGCGCGAGCTCGGCCAGGCGCTCGCCGCGTTCCGCCGCGACCTCGGCGACCGAATGCAGGACGTGGTGCTCGTGACCATGACCGAGTTCGGGCGAACGGTGCACGAGAACGGCAACCGCGGAACGGACCATGGCCACGCCAGCTTCGCCTTCGTCCTGGGGGGCGACGTACGCGGGGGCCGGGTCCATGGGCGCTGGCCGGGCCTCGCGCCGGACAAGCTCTACGAGCGACGCGACCTCGCGATCACGACGGACTTCCGCGACCTGCTCGGCGAGGTTCTCGTACGCCACCTGGGGGCCCGGGACCTCTCCCGCGTCTTCCCCGGTTATGGCGTCAGCTCGAGCCGATTCCCGGGGGTGATGCGGGCCTGAGCATCATCCGCCTCCGGGCCCTTGGTCAGACGCCCCGAGAGTGAAGAGAAACATCGCTCCCCGGCCCGGCTCGGCCTCCGCCCAGATGCGTCCGCCGTGCCGATTGACGACCCGGCGCACGGTGGCGAGCCCGATCCCGGTGCCTTCGAACTCGCGCTCGGTGTGGAGCCGCTGGAAGGCGCCGAACAGCTTGCCCGCGTACGCCATGTCGAATCCCACCCCGTCATCGGCGACGAAGTAGGCGCGCTCGCCGTTCGTTCGCCGGCCTATCTGGATGCGGGCCATCTCCTTGCCGCCGGTGAACTTCCAGGCGTTGCCGATCAGGTTGTCGAGCACCACCCTCAGGAGCCGAGGATCGCCGCGGGCGGCCAGCGCGTCGGCGATGTCCCACTGCACCCGGCGCTGCGGTTCCGAGCGCTGCAAGCCTTCGGCGACCAGGCGGGCCATGGCGGAGAGATCGACCTCCTGCCACCGCATCTCGGCCCGACTCACGCGCGAGAGGTCGAGGAGGCCGTCGATGAGGTCCGACATCTTGCGCGTTGCCGCCACGATTCGGCGCAGGTAATCCGTCGCCGCCGGCGGAATCCGGTCCTCGTAGTCCTCCATCAGCGCGTGGCTGAAGCCGTCGATCGCCCGCAACGGCGCCCGCAAGTCGTGGGAGACGGAATAGGAGAAGGCCTCCAGCTCCGCGTTGGCGGCCTCCAGCTCCCCGGTGCGCGCCCGCACCCGGCGCTCCAGGTCCGCGTTGAGCCGGGCGATCTCCTCCTCCACCCGCTTCTGCTCCGTGAGGTCCCGGGTGATCTTGGCGAAGCCCCACAGCCGGTCGGCCTCGTCGCGAATGGGACTGAGGACGGTGTGGGCCCAGAACCGCGACCCGTCCTTGCGCACCCGCCATCCTTCGTCCTCGAAGCGGCCCTCGGCGACCGCTTGCTGCAACGCGTCCTGCATGCTCCAGCGGGTGTCCGGCGCGTGGAAGAGGGAAAACGATCGGCCGAGGATCTCCTCCCCGCGAAAGCCGTGGAGGGCCTCCGCGCCGGCGTTCCAGCTCACGATGCGGCCCTCGGTGTCGAGCCGGCAGATGGCGTAGTCCCTGATCGCTTCGACGAGCAAGCGGAAGCGCTCCTCGCTCTGGCGCTGGAGCGCTTCGCGCCGCAGGCGGGCCATCTCGAGCTGGGTCCCCACCCGCGCGTGCAGCTCCCGCTCCGAGAACGGCTTGATCAGGAAGTCGCTCGCCCCCGACTCCAGCGCGTGCATCCGGGCCTCTTCCTGGTCGAGCCCGGAGACGGCGATGATCGGGACGAAGCGCGTGCGTGGATCGGCCCTCAGTCGATGCAGCAGAGCGAAGCCGTCGACGCCGGGGATGACGAGATCGGACAGGATGAGGTCGGGGACGCGCCGGGCGGCGGCGGCGAGCGCGGAGCGGCCGTCCGCGACGGCGTCGACGTCCCAGTCGGTGCTCAGGAGCCGCTGCAGCGTCCGGCGCATGTTGGCGTCGTCCTCGACGACGAGGATGCGCTCGCGGGGTGGCGGGCCGGAGGCGGCAGCCATTTGCGCACCCTTGCACATTTTCTGGTCGCGGGCAAAGAAAGGTTGACCCCGGTCGGCTGCGGAGTACCATGCAACGAGCCTTCCGATTTGCCGTCTGACGGTGAAGAGGTGCGCCAGGAGGTGCACATGTCTCTCGAGACGAGGTACGCATTGATCACGGGAAGCTCGCGTGGCATCGGCAGGGGCATCGCGCTCAAGCTGGCTGAGCGCCGCACGAAGGTCGCGGTGCACTACTACCAGAACGAGGCCGCCGCGAGGGAAACGCTCGCCGCCGTCCGAAAACGAGGCTCCGAAGGGTTGCTGGTGCAGGCTGATGTCACGAAGCCGGATCAAATCAGCCGGATGTTCGGGAAGGTCAAGGCCGAGTTCGGCAAGCTCGACATCTTCGTCAGCAACGCCCGGCCCGAAGTGCCCACCTTCTTCAAGCCGCCCCTCGACATCAGCCTGGAGCAATGGGACACGGCGCTCGACTCGCAGGCCAAGGCGTTCCTGGTCGGCGTTAGGGAGGCGCTCCCCCTCATGGGCAAGGGCGGCCGGATCCTGGCCATTACCTACGCCGAGGGCAGCCGGACGGGCGGCCTGCAACCCTGGGTCGGCATGGGCTCCGCAAAGGCCGCGCTGGAATCGCTGGTCCGCTACTTCGCGGTCACCGTGGCCAAGCGCGGCATCACGGTGAACGCGATCAGCCCTGGTTGGACCGAGGACAGCGTGCTCAACACGCTGCCGACCCAGGCGCAGGACCTGATCCGCAACTGGCATACTCGAGGTTGGACTCCCATGGGCCGCCTGGGCACGCCCGAGGACGTCGGCAACGTCGCGAGCCTCCTCTGCTCCGAGGAAGCGGGCTGGATCACCGGCCAGGTGATCAACGCCGACGGCGGCGCGTCATTGATGAACGCCGGCGTCCCGCCGGAGATTCAACTGGGATAACGATCAACAGGAGGTGTACGCGGCGACAGACGCGGTGAATGCACGCAGAGCCTCAAATAGGAGGAATCTCATGGCCAACCCACCGGACGGCAAGAAAAACGACGGCATGCCCGACTTCTCGGACGTGAAGAGCGGTGCTTCGTCCACCGCGCCCGGCGCCGAGGTCTTCCAGATCTACGAAGTCAAGTCGGGCGACAGTCTGTCGAAGATCGCCAAGAACTTCTACGGGAACGGAAACGCGTGGAAGACGATCTTCGACGCGAACACCGACATCCTCAAGGACCCGAACAAGATCTACCCCGGCCAGAGGCTGAAGATCCCGCCGAAGGCGCCGCCGAAGCTCTAGGCCATCCGACCAGGAGGACGAGCCATGAAGAAGCTCATTGTGATCACGGTCGCCCTGCCCGTGATGACCATCCTCGCCTGCCGAAAGAGCGAGCCGCCCCCGCCGACACCGGCCGCGACCGCGGCGCCCGTCACGACCCTCCCTGCTCCCGTGAGCGTGTCAGCGGTCGCACTCGGCACCGCGATCGGGGCGGACAAGAGGGTTGCCGCGGCGACGGAGACCTTCAGCCCAAAGGACACGATCTACGCGTCCGTGGAGACCGCCGGCACCGGCCACGCCAAGCTCAGGGCGCGGTGGTCGTTCGTCAAGGGAGACAAGACCGCCAAGGTGGACGAGACGGCGATCGAGTTCGACTCGGCCGGTCCGGCCGTCAACGAGTTCCACATCTCCAAGCCGAGCGGCTGGCCGAAGGGCGATTACAAGGTCGAGATCTTCCTGGGCGACGCCGAGAGCCCGGCGGCCACCAGGACCTTCAAGGCCAGCTGATCGGCAGGAGGGTTCTCTCACCACGACCACCGCGGCTCTTTTCACGGTCCTCGGCCTGATGAGCGGCGACGTCGTTCTCGGCCAGCCCGCGCCCGAGTGGGGCCAACACCGCTGGGTCCAGGGCGGCCCCCTGAGCCTCGCCGACCTGCGGGGCAAGGTGGTGCTGGTGCGCTTCTTCATGTCCTCCGAGTGTCCCTACTGCCGGGGGACGGCGCCGTCGCTGAACGAGCTGCACCGTGAGTTCGGACCCGCCGGGCTGGTTGTCGTCGGGATGTTCACGCCGAAGCCCAAACCCCGGGCGACGTCCGTGAAGGAGGTACGGGACTACGTCGAGGCTTACGGCTTCCGATTCCCGGTGGCGGTGGACGACGATTGGAGCGCGCTCCGTGCCTTGTGGCTGGACCGCGTCCCGGATGCAGCATTCACCTCCTCGTCGCTCCTCATCGACAAGCGAGGCATCGTCCGCCACGTCCACCCGGGCGGGATGTTCGCCAAGGATGGACCCGACGCGCAGGCGCGGCGCGACTACGAGGCGATGCGGGCGGCCATCGAAAGGCTGCTGGCGGAAACCGCGGGCCCCCAGGAGGAGTAGACGATGTGGAGCCGAAGACATTTCCTCGAGACCATTTCGGCGTTGCCGCTGGTGGGAGGCTTCACCGCGGCGAGCACCGCGCCGGCCGCGGCGGCGCCGGCCCGAAAGGGGGGACGGGACTACTTCCGGGAGCTGGGCGTGCGTCCCTTCATCAATGCCGCGGGGACGTACACGGCCATGACCGCCTCGCTCATGCCTCCGGAAGTGATGGAGGCGATCAACTACGCCTCCACACAGTACGTGATGCTCGACGAGCTCCACGACCGGGTAGGACAGCGGATCGCCACGCTCGTTCGCTCCGAGGCCGCCATGGTCACGTCCGGCGCCGCCTCGGCCCTGACCCTCGGAACGGCGGCGGTCCTCACGGGCACGGACCGGAAGAGGATCGTCGACCTCCCCGACCTGACCGGCATGAAGAGTGAGGTCATCATCCAGAAGTCCCACCGCTTCGGTTACGAGCACGCCGTGCGCAACTGCGGGGTGCGGCTGGTGGAGGTGGAGACACGCGACGATCTGGAACGGGCGATCAACGAGAAGACCGCCATGATGCTCTTCTACAACAACAACAACCGGGCCGGACGGATCCAGGACGAGGAGTTCGCCCAGCTTGGCAAGAAGCATGCGATCCCCACGTTCAACGACGCGGCCGCGGACGTGCCCCCCGTGGACAATTTCTGGAAGTACACCGGCATGGGCTTCGATCTGGTGGCGTTCTCCGGCGGCAAGGGCATCCGCGGGCCCCAGAGCGCGGGGCTGCTCCTGGGCCGGAAGGGGCTCATCGAGGCGGCACGGCTGAACGCCCCTCCGAATGGCAACACGGTCGGCCGAGGCATGAAGGTGAACAAGGAGGAGATGCTGGGCATGATGGTGGCGCTGGAGCTGTTCCTGGCCAAGGATCATGCGCGCGAGAACCGTGAGTTCGAAAGGCGCGCCGAGGTCGTCCGGAGCAGTGCGACGGCGGTCCCCGGCGTGAAGGCCGAGGTGTTCGTGCCCGAGATCGCGAACCATGTCCCCCATGTCCGCATCTCGTGGGATGGCGCCGACGAAGGGACGGCCGCCGCCGCCGTCAACGCCATGCGGGAGGGAGAGCCCTCGATCGCGATCCGCTCCGAGGGGAACGCGCTCGTCGTCGGGGTCTGGATGATGCAGCCCGGCGAAGAGAAGATCGTCGCCCGGCGTCTTCGCCAGGTCCTGGAGAAGAAGGGATAGGCGACAAGAGGACACCCCCAATGCCATCGCGCCTCACGACGGAGCTCCCCTCCGACATGCCCGCGACCATCCGCCAGGCCAAGGCCCACCTTCGTGAGCAGATTGGCGATGCCGCCGGTGCCCTCGCCGAAGTCGACGAGGCCATGCGCAGCGAGGTGGACGCGGTGGTCGCCGAGCGAGAAGCCGGGCACGAGCTGTTCCCGATCGTGCAGTTCGCCGACATCGCTGCGGGCAGAGTGCCGGAGGACACCGTCGCGTCCATTCGGCGCCGCGGTTGCGCCGTCGTCAGGGGCAACTTCGCGCGCGCCCGTGCCGAACTCTGGAATGCCAGGATCGCCGCGTATCTGGAGGACAACCGCTTCGCTCAGAGCTACCGAGGGTACGCCGACGACGTTTTCGACGGGCTCGCCTCCAGCAAACCCCAGATCTATGGGGTGTACTGGTCCAAGCCGCAAATGGAGGCGCGCCAGGACGACAACATGGTCGCCGTCCGGTCCTTCCTGAACTCCTTCTGGCGTCACGAGTCCGTGGGCAAGACGTGGTTCGACCCCACGCACGACACGGCCTACCCGGACCGCATCCGCCGGCGTGAGCCCGGCTCTCCATCGCTCGGGCTCTCGGCCCACACCGACAACGGGTCCATCGAGCGGTGGCTCCTGCCCGCCTACCAGAGGGTCTTCCGCCACGTGTTCTCCGGCCGCTGGCGCGACTACGACGCCTGGGACGCCGCCCACCGCACCGAGGTATACGAGTTCCCGTCCACCGTGATGTGCACGGCCTTCCGCACCTTCCAGGGCTGGACGGCACTGTCGGACATGCGGCCCACCGACGGAGTGCTGCACGTCGTGCCCATCCCGTCGGCCATGGCCTACGTGTTGCTGCGGGCGCTGCAGGAAGACGTCGCCGCCGACGACCTGTGCGGCGCCGCGAACGGCCAGGCTCTGCCGATCAGCGCGAAATGGCACTCCGTCCTGCTGCCCGCCCTGAGCCCCATCCCCGCCGTGGAGCCCGGCGACTCCGTCTGGTGGCACTGCGACCTCATCCACGCCGTGGCGGACGTCAGCGCGCATGAGCGGTGGGGAAACGTCATGTACATCCCCAGCTCGCCGTACTGCGAGAAGAACGCCCGCTACGCCATCGCCTGCGGGAAGGCGTTTCTCACCGGGGCCAGCCCCAGCGACTTCGCACCCGAGGACTACGAGGTCAACTGGGTCGGACGGGGAACGCTCGACGACCTCAACCCGGTCGGCCGCAAGCAGCTCGGTCTGGAAGCGTGGTGAGCGGATGCGCTAGGGCAGCTCGCGGACGCGGATGTTCTTGAACTCGACCGGCGAGCCTTCCGATTCCAGGCGGAGGTAGCCCGTCCGCGGCGCGGGGACCATCGACATTCCAACGACACACAAAGCCCACCTCATCAAAACGCCTCCCCCCGCTCGTAGACGGCGGTCGCGGGCTGGTAGATCTTCCAGTCGAACCAGTATTCCTTGAGCGCCTTCACCTTGGTGAGCTGGCGGCCCGCCAGGGGGCCGCTGACCGCCCGCCCGCTGAAGTCCCACTCGCTCCCCGTTTCCGCGTCAAAAAGCCGCAGGGGCAGGGCGCCGGCCTTGGCCAGGAGCTCGAGCCTCCGTCCGTCGAGCGTCCTCTCGAACACGCGGATCGACTTCTGGTCGTCGCCGACGACGAGGACGAGGGGGACGCCGCCGAGCGTATCGAGGACAGGGCTCTCTTCGCGCAGTCGCGGGAACGGATAGGCTTTGGCCCGGCCATTCAGGCTCACGCCGACCACTACCGTGCGGGGCGGTAACGGGTCACCCTTGGCCACCGAGGTGACTGTGCGGACCTTCTTCATGCGCCGCTCCCAGTCCGCGGATTCGTAGTGGTC
>WNFB01004380.1_pt1 | contig 15915 bp, 16 predicted proteins | sample 5400501 | NCBI WGS metagenome assembly WNFB01 (sample SAMN13153341, study PRJNA577476) | soil metagenome | isolation source: 200 cm saprolite under Douglas fir tree site 2 hole 1 | place: USA:California | collected 2015-04-18
GGGGGGGGGAGTGGTCGCGAGGGGGGGGGAGGGGGGAGCGACGGAGACTAGACGGAAGGGATGGAGCCCGATGCAATTCGCGAAGCCTGCCGACGCCGACCTGCGGCGCTCGCTGACGCCGTTACAGTACGAGGTGACCCAGCACGAGGTGACCGAGCGGCCGTTCGCCAACGAGTTCTGGGACAACCACCGTGCCGGCATCTACGTGGATGTCGTGTCGGGAGAGCCGCTGTTCAGCTCGCTCGACAAGTTCGAGTCCGGCACTGGGTGGCCGAGCTTCACAAAGCCGCTCGAGCCAGCGAACGTCCGCCAAAAGGTGGACAGATCATTGCTAGCGGAGCGCACCGAAATCCGCTCGGCCCATGCGGATTCCCATCTCGGCCACGTCTTCGACGACGGACCCCCGCCCACCGGGCTGCGGTATTGCATGAACTCAGCTGCGCTCCGGTTCGTTCCCGTCGAGCGGCTCGAGGAGGAGGGGTACGGGCAGTATCTGCGTCTCTTCCAGACCCCGGCGAGCAAGGACGCCCCGCGCAGGTGAGGTTCGCTACTTCACAGTAAACCGCACCGTGTCGGCGACGAGCGGTTGCAACAACCCACCACGGCGATCACCCGGGCTTCGCGGAGCTGATGGGCGATCTGCGCCGTATGCTGGCTCCGGCGCGGCCCGTGTCGACCACTGAAGCCCGCGCTGTGGCTATCGCCACAGGTGCGAGACGAGGTAGATCGCTAGGCCGACCAGTCCCCCCACCAGCGTCCCGTTAATGCGTACGAATTGGAGATCACGGCCGACGGCCAGCTCGAACCGTCGCGACGTGGCCTCTGGATCCCAGCCGGCCACGGTCTGGGCGATGAGGTCCCCGATCTCCTGCCGGTAGCGTTCCACGACGGTGGCTGTGAGGTCGATGGTGAGGTCGTCGATCTCGGCGAGCAGGCCTGCGTTGCCCAGCAGGGCGGTTCCGAACTCGCTGAGGCCGCGTTCCAGTGGCCCTGGCGCTGCGCCGTCCGCGCCGGTCGCGTAGGTGACGATCGCACGACGGGTCGCCTCCCACAGGCGCGCCGACAGGTCCGACACCGTCGGGTCAGCGAGCCACTCGTCCTTCATCGCCTCCGCCTTGGCGATGACGTCCGGAGAGTGCTGCAAGCGATCGATGAAGTCTCGCACGGCATCGTCGAACGCCGCGCGCAGCGGGTGCGCCGGGTCGGCGCTCATCTCACGGAGCAACCGCTCGACCGCGTCGATGATCCGCTGATAGATCTTATCGTCCACGACGCCCGGCACCCACCAGGGACTCTCTGCCCGCACCCGCTCTCGGATCAGCTCCCGGTTGTCGAGGATCGACTCCGCCGCGAGTCGCACGGCGACGTCCATCAGCTCCTGCTGCCGGTTGCCGGCGAGGACGAGGGCGAGCGTCTTGCCCAGCGCCGGCGCGACCCGGGTGGCCCGCAGGCGGGCGTTCACGACGTGGCGGACGAGCTCCCGCACCTCGTCATCGGGGAGCGCTTCGAGCGTCTTCGCCAGGCCGCTCGCGACCTGCTGCGCGATCCGTCGGCTGTGCGCGGGATCGCTCAGCCAGCGTGCAGCGCGCTCGGCGGGCTGCACGGCGCGGAGGTTGGCGGTAATGACCTCGCGAGACAGAAAGTGATTCTGCACGAAGTTGCCGAGGATACGCCCGATTCGCTCTTTGCGGGTTGCCACGATGGCGGTATGCGGAATCGGGAGGCCGAGCGGATGGCGGAACAGCGCGGTCACGGCGAACCAGTCGGCGAGTCCGCCTACGAGGGAAGCTTCCGCTGTGGCGCGCACGTAGCCGAGCCAGGGGTACCGGCTCTCGAACGCGCTCGCCGCGCCGAACACTGCCGCCGCGGCCGCCAGCAGGCCAGTCGCGCGCCGTTTCATCGCGTCGAGCCTGGCCTGGCGGACGGCGTCGTCGGGTCGCGACTCGAGCGGCCGTGCCGCCACGCTCGCCGTGGCTTGAGGTGCAGCGGGCGCCGCGGAGCTCAGCGCGGCGCCTCCCCGATCTTCCATACCGCTAACATAACGCCGGCCTGTCCCATCCGGCCCGCGGTGGATAACGTTCACGCCCTATGTGGACCTTCCTCCGGCGCCGCACCCTGACGCAGTGGATTCTCGTCGGCATGGTCCTCGGCACCCTGCTGGGCTGGGCAGCGCCAGACGTGGCCGTCACGCTGCGGCCGCTGGCGACCGTGTTTCTGCGGATGATCAAGTCGATCATCGTCCCCCTCATCTTCGGAACACTGGTCGTCGGCATCGCGGGCCACGGCGACGATATCAAGCGGGTGGGGCGGCTGGCTCTGAAGGCGATCGTCTATTTCGAGGTCGTGACCACCTTGGCCCTCGCTGTCGGGCTCGTGATGGTCAACCTTGTCCGCCCCGGTGCCGGGGTGGTGCTGCCCACCTCCGGCGCGGTGGCGACGCTCCCGGCTCCGGGGGGGGCGGGGGGGGGCGGGGGGGGCGAGCGGCTGACGCTGGCCGGGGTGGTCGAGCGGCTCGTGCCGCAGAGCTTCTTCGAAGCGGCCACGCAGAACGAGGTGCTCCAGATCGTCTTTTGGGCGGTGCTGTTCGCGTTAGCGCTGACGCTGGTCCGAGGTCGGTCCAAGGAGGTCCTCCTCGGCGTGTGCGAAGCGGTTGCCGAGGTGATGTTCAAGTTCACCGGCCTCGTGATGCGGTTCGCCCCGATCGGTGTCGGCGCGGCGATCGCCTTTACCGTGGCCTCGAGCGGCCTGGATGTCCTCAAGCGGCTGGGCCTGCTCGTGGCTACGCTCTATGGCGCCCTCGTGGTCTTCGGGGTGGCGGTGTTGCTGCCGGTGGCCTGGCTGGCCAAAGTGCCGTTGGGCCGGTTCGTGCGTGCGGTGAAGGAACCCGCCCTCATCGCTTTCTCGACGGCGTCGTCGGAGGCCGCGCTCCCCACCGCGATGGAGCACATGGAGGCGATCGGCGTGCCGCGGCGCATCGTCGCCTTCGTGATGCCCACGGGCTATTCCTTCAACCTGGATGGGAGCACGCTGTACCTCGCCGTCGCGGCGGTGTTCGTGGCCCAGGCGGCGGGCGTCGCGCTGAATCTGTCGCAGCAGCTGCTGATGATGCTCACCTTGATGGTGGCGAGCAAAGGGCTGGCCGGGGTGCCGCGGGCGGCGATCGTCATTTTGGCTGCCACCCTCGCCTCCTTCCACCTGCCGGTGGAGGCGATCGCCGTCCTCCTCGGCGTGGACGTCCTGATGGACATGGCTCGGACCTCGGTCAATCTTGTCGGGAACTGCCTCGCCACCGTCGTCATGGCGCGGTGGGAAGGGGAGTACGACGTACCGGCGGACCGCGAAGGAGTACGCTCATGATCCTCGTCATCGGGGCGACAGGCCTCTTGGGCGGCGAGATCTGCCGCCGTCTCGCAGCGGCGGGGAGGCCGATCCGCGCCCTGGTGCGACCCACCTCAAGCCAGTCACGGGTCGAGCAGCTCACAGCCTTGGGCGCGACGCTCGCACGGGGTGACCTGAAGGATCGCGCATCCCTGGACGCCGCCTGCCGGGGCGTGGAGACGGTTATTACGACTGCCTCAACCACCTTCTCCCGGCAGCCGGGTGATTCGATTCAGACGGTCGATCTGGAGGGTCAGATGCGGCTAGTCGACGCGGCGAAGGCGGCACGCGTCCGCCACTTCATCTATGTCTCCGTCTCACATCGCGTGGACGTCGATTGTCCCCTAATCACCGCAAAGCGCACAGTGGAGGCCTACCTGAAGCAGAGCGGTCTCGACTACACGATTCTCGCCCCTACTTTCTTCATGGAGGTCTGGCTCAGCCCGGCCATTGGTTTCGATGCCGGAAAGGGCACTGCGCAGATTTATGGCTCAGGGGCAAACAAGATCAGTTGGATATCGCTAAACGATGTTGCCCAGTTCGCTGTGGCCAGTGTCAATAACTCGGCGGCCCGGAACACCACCATCGAGCTTGGCGGTCCCGAGATGTTGAGTCCACTGGAGGTTGTGCGGTGCTTCGAAGAGGCCGGGGGACGTGAATTCCAAGTGGTACACGTCCCCGAGGACGCGCTCAACGCTCAGCGCGCTGCAGCCACTGATCCGTTGCAGCAGACCTTCGCGGCCTTGATGCTCGGCTACGCGCACGGCGACCCCATCGACATGCGCAAGACTCTGCGGACATTCCCGATCTCCCTCCTCTCAGTCAGAGAGTTCGCTCGAGGAACCGTCCGGGCCTGAGGGAGAGGGTCGTCTTCCGCGCGCTACGGCGCGGCGGACACCATGGCCAGCGCGGCGACGCGGCGATCCCGCCCCAGCCTGCGGTCGGGCCGACTACCGCGGCGCTCGAGTCGGGGCCCCGAGGCCTCGACGCTGATCTGCGCTGGACGCGCCACTTCGGCGCGTACCAGCACCTCTCCCCGCGCCAGCCCCGGCGGAACCGCCCGAAACACGGGCCAATCCTCCCGGTACCAACCGCTCATGAGCCGCTCGCCCAGGGACGCGCCTTCATCGGTCTCGAACAACCCCAGGCTGGCGACCGTGCCGTCTCCGACATCGGCGAGATGGAAAGCCGCGAATCCCGGTACCTGCCGCAACTCGGGTACGAGGCTCTCCTCCGCGCGCTGGGCAGCTGCGGCGATTGAGCCGAGGCGGATCCGATAACGTCGTAATACGAGGTGCATGACGCTCCCTCCTCCTGGTTTGGAGGCGCGTGCCGCGCATTAGCGCGACCGCGACCGTCGTGGGACCTCCGCGAGGCAAGGGCGACCAGCGGGGTGGGGTGTCGGATGAGGGGTCATCCGGCCGCCCGTGAATTATGACGCGGGCGCTGTGGTTCCACCAGGAGGGTGGCAGGCCGCCGGGTGACTCCGTGCCGCGCGATGAAGGTCAAAATGGCCTGATTGAAAATCACCGGGTGAGCGAGCGAGCGAGGAGGGTCAAAACGGCCTGAGTGAAGATTCGCGGGGTGACTCAGTGCCGCGCGAGGAAGGTCAAAACGGCCTGATTGAAGAATCGCGGGTTCATGCTCGGCACGCGGTGGTCCGCCCCCGGCACGGTGACGACTTCTTGGGTCCGCAGGCAGCGTTCCAGCTCGTCCTCGATCACGTGGAACCGGCGCGGGCTGCGCTGGCCGGTGACGAGCAAGACGGAGCTGCGGATGCCCGCCACGTCGTGGCACGCCAGGGACGGCATGTGGACGTCCGGGGCCGCGGCAAGCTCCAGCCGCAGAGAGAACGCCAGCCGGAGCAGGGCTGCCCGCCGGTCGGCCGGCATGGCGTCGAACTGACCTGGCACACCGCTCGCGCCATCGACGTAGCGGCGCAGACCTTCCACCGAATCCCCGCGTGCGAAGGCAGCCCGCGCCGGCGCGAGGGCTCCTGCCTCCAACGACCGGCGGAGGGAGTCGCCCTCCGGCGTGCGGGCGAGCCAGGGCAGAATCGGTGGCTCGACCAGCACGAGGTCCCAGACCTTGTCAGGGTACCGCAACGCGAATGCCAGGGCGACATACGCGCCGTAGGAGTGCCCGATGATGTGGGCGCGCTCTATGCCGAGCTGCTCGAGCAACGCCGCCAGATCGTCCGCGTGGAGGTAAATCCCATACTCGCGGCCGTCCGGCCGCTGGGGATTGGGCGGATGATAGCGACGGCTGTATACGATCACGCGATAGTGACGGGCGAACGTGTCGAGTTGCGGGCGCCAGTCCTCGAGTGTGCCAAGGCTGCCGTGGACGAAGACGACGGGGATGCCGCTCCCGAGGTCCGCGTAACGCAACTCCGTCCCGTTCACTTGCACCGCACGCAACGGCAGCGCTGCGGCGGGCACCGGAACCGAGCGGGCGCTCGGGGGCGGCGTCGGCGCCTCCGGGGCTCTCACTCCCCGGTGACACGACGCCCCGAGCCCGAACACCGCGAGGACGACAGCGCGAAGGCCGCGGCTCATCGTCGGGGTCGTCGTGCCTTAGGGGGTCTGCCGCTTCGCCGTTGGTGGCAGCTGCCCGTTCAGCCGCAAATAGTTCGCGGCCTGGCTGTAGTGGTCAGCCCAGTCGCCCACCGTGACGAGGATGACTGACGCCCGAGACGCCGGGCGGCCGCCGAAGAACGGCAGCTGCTCCGCGAGCTTCGAGTCGTCCAGCTTCGCGAGTGCTGTCTCGCAGAATCCAAAGGTCTCGCGCAGGCGGGCGACGAGTTTGTCCTTCGAGTCCGCCGTGTCCACCTTGACCCGCTCGGGCGCCTTCACGCCGGCGATCGTGCCACACAGATAGTCGTTTCCCTCGGCAAGGTGGACGACGATTCTCGCGAAGCTCATTTGCGCTGGGGTCGGTCTGTAGCCGTACTTGTCGGCGGGCATCTCTTCGGCGGCGGCGACCAGGTTCCTGCCCATCCGCTGCTCGCCCGTGCGCAACGCATCCGCGACGGGACTGGGCCCGCCCTGCGCCGCGAGCAGGAGAGGGAGCTGGAGGCTAGCGACGGCGACTGCCACTGCGTAAACGCGGACGTTCATGATCGGGTTGCTCCGGTTTGGGAAGGCCTCATTCTGCGCCCTGCGCCGCAACCTGTCCAGGCGCTCTTGACGCAGGCGTTATGGTGCAATCATGCCAACAGCTCAGCGCTCATCCGGCCCTGTTGCGCCCGGGACGGCGGCCCCCGACTTCACCCTGCACAGCACGCCGGATCAACAGGTCTCGCTCCGCGACTTTCTGGGCCAGCCGGTGATCCTCGCGTTCTACCCGGCGGACTGGAGCCCCGTCTGCGGCGATCAGATGGCGTTGTACAACGAGATCCTCCCTGAGTTCCAGCGCTACGGCGCCGAGCTGCTCGGTGTCTCGGTCGACGGCGTCTGGTCTCACCTCGCGTTCGCCACGCAACGCAAGCTGCACTTCCCGCTCCTGGCTGACTTCGAGCCGAAAGGAGCGGTGGCGCGACGCTATGGCGTCTACCGCGACGCGGAAGGCATCACCGAACGGGCGCTGTTTGTGATCGACAAGGAGGGCATCGTTCGCTGGAGCTATGTGTCGCCTATCGGCGTGAACCCTGGGGCGGACGGGATCCTGCGAGCCCTCGAGGGGCTCGAGCGAGCCGCGCGATGAGCGCCAAGCGGGGGAAGGGGGAGGGGGGGGGGGCCGCGGTCCTGGCGGTGGCGGTGAACGCGGACGATCACTCCCAGGGCCTCGCGGACGCGCCCGTGACGCTCGTGGAATACGGGGACTTCGAGTGCCCGCACTGCCGCCGGGCGTACCCGATCGTGAAGCAGGTCCAGGCTCGCTTGGGGCCGCGCCTGCGGTTCGTGTTCCGCAACTTTCCACTCAAAGAGGTGCACGTGCACGCCGAGCACGCCGCCGAGGTCGCGGAGGCGGCGGCGGCGCAGGGCAAGTTCTGGGCGATGCATGATCGTCTGTTCGAGCGGCAGTTTGCCCTGGAGGACGAGAATCTCATCGAGTATGCGGCGGAGCTTGGCCTCGACGCCCCGCGGGTGGCGCGCGAGCTCGCGGCGCACCTCTACAAGGCCCAGGTGCGGGACGACTTCATGAGCGGGGTGCGTAGCGGGGTGAACGGGACGCCCACGTTCTTCATCAACGGCGTGCGATACGATGGGTCCTGGGACGCCGAGCCCTTGGCAGCGGCGTTGGAGGCGGCCTAGCGCCGCGCCAGCGCCAGCCTCGCCCCCAACGCCACGAGTACCGCGCCACTCAGCCCGTCGAGCGCCCGGCGCACCGCCGGACGCCCGAACCATCCGCGCGCGCGCTCGAGCAGACTGGCAAGCAGGCTTAGCCATACGAGACCCAACGCCGCGTGGATGGCTGCGAGCCCGAGGAACGTTGGGAGCACCGCGTCGCCCGGTCCGACGAACTGCGGCAGGAACGCCAGGTAAAACACCGCGACCTTCGGGTTGAGCACGTTAGTGAGGAAGCCTTCGCGCCACGACCGCGCGCGATCGGCGGCCCGGCCCTCGCCCGCTAGCACGGCCTGGGGCGCTGCTCGGCGCGCCGCGCCGCGCAACGCCTGCGCACCCAGCCAGGCCAGGTAGACGGCGCCAGCGAGCTTCACCACGGTGAACGCCTCGGCCGAGCGCGCGAGCAGCAACGACAGACCAAGCGCCGACAGCGTGGCGTGGACGAATAGGCCGCTGCAGATGCCGAGCGTGGTCACGACGCCCGCGCGTCGACCGCGGGCGATGACGTTGCGGATGACGAGCATCGTGTCCGCGCCCGGCGTCACGGTGAGGACGGCCGCCACGGCCGTGTACGTCACGAGACTCGCGGCAGTCATTCGCCCAGCGACATGGCGAGGCCGCGTCCGGCCTGAACCGCCCGCTCGTACACGGCGGCGGCCGCCGCGACATCCTGCAGCGCCATTCCCGTCGAGTCGAACACGATCGTCTCCTCCGAGGAACACCGTCCCGGCTTTCGCCCCGCGACCACTTCCCCCAGCTCGGCGTGCACGTCGGCGCGGCTCAATAGGCCGGCCCGAAGCGCGTGGTGCAGGTCGCCCATCGTGGCCGCTTGCTCGAGCACGTCCACGACGATCCGACTCGCGGCCAGCAGGGCAGGGTCAATCTCCTGCTTCTCGGGGTTGTCTGCCCCCACGGCTGCGACGAAGGTGCCTGGGCGGACGTCGCCAGCAGCGAGAATCGGCTCGCGCGACGGTGTGCACGTCACTATTACGTCGCTTGCGAGGGCTGCACCCGCGATATCGGTCCGCGCCCGCACCTCGAGGCCCAACTCGGTCCGCATCTCGCGGGCGAACCGCTCGGCCACTGTGGCGTCCCGGTCGCAGGCGTACACGCGCTCCAGGGCGCGCACCGCCCGCAAGGCCCGCAGCTGCACCCGACCCTGTGTCCCACAGCCGACGATCGTCGCGGTGCGGGCATCCGCGCGCGCGAGGTGCTTCGCCGCGATGGCGCTCGCCGCTGCGGTGCGGAGCGCCGTGATCTCCGTCGCGTCCATCAGGGCAAGCGGCGTGCCTCGCTCCGCGTCCGCGAGCACGATCACGCCCTGAATCGTTGGCAGACCGCAGCGCGCGGGGTTGTCGGGGAAGTTGGCGTTGGTCTTCGCCGCGAAGTAGGGCCGCCCCAAGACGAGTACACCAGCCTTGATGTGGAACCCGCCGCCCGGGACGGGCACGCCGAGCACACCGGGAGCGGCGGTCTTGCCTTCGCCGTGTAGCCGGAACGCGGTCTCGACCGCTGCAATACAGGTGTCGAGATCGAGCAGGGCTGCTACATCCCGCCGAGTGAGCAGGAGCGTTTTGCCCGCCGGTTGCGAGCGGGTGGAGGATCGCTTCCACGGAAAGATCATGTCGAAAGCCAAGGCTTGCCCCGTCGCCACGCGGGTGATACAGTTGTGATATGAAAGATGATTCAGCTGCGATAGCCGCGCAAGAGGAGACTGCGGCGCCGCCCTGGCTGCTGCTCATCCACCGCATCCCCCCCAAGCCCGACTACTTCCGCGTCAAAGTGCGGCGCCGCCTGCGCCGCATCGGTGCCCGCCCGCTCAAGAACTCAGTCTATGCCCTTCCCCGCACCGATGAAGCGCTCGAGGATCTCCAATGGCTCGCGCGCGAGATCGTGGCCGACGGGGGCGAGGCGCTCATCTGCGAGGCGGGGTTCCTCGAGGGAATCTCCAACCAGGAGCTCGCTGCCATGTTCCGCACGAGCGCACCCGACGCGCCTGCTCCTACTGCCGACTCCGCGGCCTACGTCGGCCGAACGTGGGTCACCCGAGTGGGTGTGAAAGTCGACCGCATGGCGAGCGCTTGGCTGATCCGGCGCTTCATCGATCCGGCAGCGCGCTTCAAGTTCGTCGCGCCGCGCGGCTACCGGCCTGAGCCGGGCGAAGTGCGTTTCGACATGTACGAGGCTGAATTCACCCACGAGGGCGCCAATTGCACCTTCGAGACGTTGCTCGATCGCTTCGGGCTGCGCGACCGCGCGCTGCGCGCGCTCGGCGAGATCGTGCACGACATCGACTGCAAAGACGAGAAGTTCGGCCGCGCCGAGGCGCCCGGCCTGGCCCTCGTCGTGGACGGGATCGCCCGCGGACACACGGAGGACACCTCCCGGGTCGAGCAGGCAGCGGTCGTGTTCGACGCCCTGCACGCCCACTTCCAGCATTGACCCGTCTCGACACGGCTCTCCCCCCCCCTCCCCTCCCCCCGACCGGGCAGCCCGGCCTGAGCGCCCTGGCCGCTTATTTCCTGCGCCTGGGCAGCGTCGGGTTCGGCGGACCGATCGCGCTGGTCGGCTACATGCAGCGCGACCTGGTTGAGTCCCGCCGCTGGATCACGGAGCCGGAGTACAAGGAGGGCTTGGCGCTGGCGCAACTTGCGCCGGGCCCGCTCGCGGCGCAGCTCGCGATGTACCTCGGCTGGGTGCGGGGCGGCGCCTGGGGAGCGACGTTGACCGGCGCCGCGTTCATCGCCCCGTCGTTCCTGATGGTGCTCGCCCTTTCCGCGGTCTACGTTCACGCCGGCGGTTTGCCCTGGATGCAGCGCGCCTTCTACGGCGTCGGCGCGGCCGTAATCGCTGTCATCGCCCGCAGCGCGATCAAGCTCGTCCGAATGACGCTCGGCCGAGATCGGTTGCGTTGGGCGTTGTTCGCGCTCAGCGCGGGCGTGACCGCGTGGACCGGGACGGAGATCGTTTGGGTATTCCTCGCGTCCGGTCTCGTGCCCGTGCTCGTCCGCACCGCACCGCGGGGGGGGGCGGGGGGGGGCAGCAGGTCGGCGTCGCTCGCGCTGCTCCTGGCGGCCGGCCCAGCGCTACCGTCGGTGGGCCTGCTCGGCACAATCCTGGGGTATTTCGCCGGCGCCGGCCTGTTCGTCTTCGGCAGCGGTCTCGCGATCGTGCCGTATCTCCATGGGGGAGTGGTGCAACACTTCCATTGGCTCACGGAGCGGCAGTTCCTCGACGCGGTCGCCGTGTCAATGATTACGCCCGGTCCCGTGGTGATCACGGTGGCGTTCATCGGCTATCTCGCGGCAGGCCCCCTCGGCGCCGCCGCCGCTGCGCTCGGCGTGTTCCTCCCGGTCTACCTCGTCACCGTGCTGCTTGCCCCATCATTCCATCGCTGGGCCCGGGATCGGCGCATCACGGCGTTCGTGGAAGGCGTGACGGCGGCGGCGACGGGGGCGATCGCCGGTGCCGTGGTGGTTCTGGGCCGTCGCTCGCTCGGCGATGCCGGCGCGGTGCTGATCGCCACGGTGGCGTTCGTGGTGCTCACGGCGACGAAGCGCATTCCCGAACCACTGCTGATTCTCGCCGCCGGGTTGGTGGGTAGCGCGCTGCGCTAAGACTGTCAAAGCCCGAACAGGAAACGGTCGAGCCCGAACCGGCCGGCGCCCGTGATGACGAGGGCAAACGCCGCCACAAGAAGGATGAACTCGAACTCCCAGCCGCCGTCGCCGCTGAAGCCCTTGTGCATCTGAGCGCTCTTCAGCCGGATGGCGCCCAGCATGTCGAGACAGAATCCGGCCGCCGCGAGCTGAGTGAAGAGGCCGGTGAGCACGGCCAGCGCGCCGAGGGGTTCGGCGATGGAGAGCACCTTGAGGAGCGACAAGAAAGGCGCGGGCATTTGGGGGGAGGGTGACATCTTCCACATGGCCCGCTTTTGGGTGCCGTGCACGAGGAAAATGGCGCCGACGCCCAGGCGAAGCGCGACGAGGGCCCAATCGCTCAGCTGGTGCAGGTGCGCGAAGAATCCCATGACAGCCTCCGAAGTTGGGTGGAGGGGGAGGGGGGAGGGGGGAGGGGGCTCACCGGAAGATGTTCTGCCGGCAGCGTGGCAGCGAGGGGGTGCGGACGTTGCACACACCTGCCGCGGCTCCTATGCTCATGCACGACTGGAGAGGCGCGCCCCCTGGCCACCGTTGCCCTGCTGCTCGTCGAGGACGACGAGTTCGTTCGTCTGGCCCTGACCCGAGCCCTGAACCGAACCGGCGTCTTCACGGTGACCCCGGCGGAGCATGGTGCGCGCGCCCTCGAGCTGCTGGCCGAGCAGCGGGTCGACGCGATCCTGACCGACTTGCAGATGCCGGTCATGGATGGCCTCGCCCTGCTGGGCGGCCTGCTGGAGCGCGGCATCCGCACGCCGGTGGCCGTGATGACCGGCCAACGCATCACCCCCGAGCTCGCTGATCGGTTGCACGCCTACGGCATTGCCGCGGCGTTTAGCAAGCCGGTCGACATCTCCGCACTCGCCGACGAGCTGCAGCGCTCGCTCAGCCCGGCGACGGTCGGCCGCATCATGGGCGTCACCCTGTTCGGCTTTCTGCAGCTCCTCGAAGTGGAGCGCAAGACGGGCCTGATCGTCGTGAGCTCATCGGGTGAAGAGGGACGGCTGTACTTCGACCGCGGCGCGCTGGTTCACGGCGAGACGCGGCGGCTGCGGGGAGTCGCCGCGGTGCACGAGATCGTCGGGTGGCCCGATCCGAAGCTCGAGATCTTCTACAAGCGCACCTCCCGTGAGCGGACGATCGAGGTACCCTTGCAACATCTCCTGATGGAAGCGGCGCGGCTCTTGGATGAGCGCGGGCGGTCGCCGGGCGGTGCGGAGGACGACGAAGGGGCGGACCGGGGCCGAGGATGCCGGCACGACGTCCGCGGTACGGAGCAGCCTGGAAGAAGCGATGCAAATCGAAGGCGCGCTCGGCGTCGCGCTCGTCGACGGCGCGAGCGGCATGAGCCTGGGGACCGCGGGCGGGAGCGCGAACCTGAACGTGGAGCTGGCGGGCGCGGGCGCCGCCGACTTCGTCCGCGCGAAGCTCCGGGTGCTCGCGGCGCTGGGCATGAAGGATACGATCGAGGACGTCATGATCACGCTCGGGAAGCAGTACTATCTGATCCGCTTCCTCGGCCCGGAGCTGAACGTGTTCCTGTATCTCGTGCTCGACCGCGAGCGGTCCAACCTTGGTATGGCGCGGCACCGGTTGGCCACAATTGCCCGCCGGATCACCCTCTAACCCCATCCTCGAATGGTCCGCTCCGCTCGCACGCTTCTCGCCCTGGTGTGCGCCGCACTGAGTCTGGCCGCCCAGGCACGCCCGCTCACGACCGCCGAACGCAGCAACTACGCGGCCACGTCTACGACGGCCGAGGTGGGTGCGTTCCTCGACAGCCTCCAGCTCGGTGGGGCACTGATCGCCGTGTCCGAGTTCGGCACCACGGCGCTCGGCAAGCCGCTCTACCTGGTGGTCGCCTCCGACCCAGCGGTGACGTCATCGCGCGAAGCAGCCGCGGCCGGGAAACTCGTGATCTACCTGCAGGGCAACATCCATGCTGGTGAGGTCGAAGGGAAGGAGGCGGTGCTCGCGCTGCTGCGCGAGCTCGCTGGTCCGCGCCGCGACCTACTGCAGAAGCTCGTGATTCTGGTCGCCCCGGATTACAACCCCGACGGCAACGATGCCTTGGGCGCGCAGGCGACCAACCGCTCCGAGCAGAATGGTCCCGAGCTGGTTGGCCGGCGCCCCGATGGGCTGAACCTCGACCTGAACCGCGACTACTTCAAAGCGGAAGCGCCCGAAACGCGCGCCTCCTTGGCCCAGATCTACGACACCTGGGACCCCGCGCTGATGGTCGACCTCCACACGACCGACGGCACGCGCCACGGATACCTGCTCACCTACGCGCCGCCGCTCGACCCGAACGGGCCGGCCGGGCCCACCGGGTTCATTCGTGACCAGATGCTCCCGGCCATTCGCAAGGCACTCCAGGACAAGTACGGCGAGCCGACATTCGACTACGGCAACGTCGACACGCCGCTCGAGCCAAAGAGTTGGGACAGCTACGCGCCGCTAGGCTGGTACGGAACGAACTACGTCGGACTCCGGGGCCGAATGGCGATCCTGTCGGAAGCGTATTCGCACGCGGACTTCAAGACTCGGGTGCGGGTGACACATGACTTCCTCGTCGAGATCCTGAGCTACGCCGCCCTCCACGCTGAGGAGATCCGTCGCCTCGAGCGCGAGGCCGATCGCCAGACGACCCTCGAGGGCGCAGGGCAGAGTCCGCGACCGGAGCTCGCCGTCGCCTACCGGCTGGGCTCTCGCGGCATCGAGCCGGTAGTGCTCGAGGTGATGCGGGCGGCCTCCGACTCGGGCAGGCCGCGGCCGCTCCCCACCGGCGAGCTCCGCACCTACCGCTTGCCTGTCAACGACCGGTTCGTGGACTCGCTCACTCGGGCGCTGCCCGCCGGCTATTTCCTTCCCGCGTCTGAAGGCGGCATGGCGGCACTCCTGCGGCTGCATGGTATTCAAGCGGAGCGCCTCGCCGTCGACTGGACGGACACAGTGGAAGTCCTCACCGCGACCCAGCTCAAGTGGGCGCCGCGGGAATTCCAGGGGCACCGTCTGCTGGACGTGACGGGGAGCTGGTCGCGCGTCATGCGCCGAGTCCCGGCCGGCACGTACTTCGTTTCCACCGCGCAGCCGCTCGGCCGACTGGTCTTCGCCTTGCTCGAGCCCGAGGGTGCGGGGCTGGCGCGCTGGGGGATGCTCGACCGGCTGCTTGGGGCGGAGTTCGGAGTACTGTCGGGGCAGGTGTATGGGTCAGTCGGCCTTGGTGAGTTCCCGGTGTGGCGTGCGGTGCGCACGCTGCGGACACCGACGCGGGCGCTGCCTTAAGCCTTGAACTCTTCGCCGCCGTCCGTCCCCCCCTCAGCGCTCCGGCGCTCCATCGGGGTGGTCCGGGCCACGACCATGGTCGTCGGCACGATCATCGGTGCATCGATCTTCATCCAGCCCTCCGTGATCACCGGCGAGATGGGCTCGGTGAGCGGCGTTGTCCTGGCGTGGGCGCTGGCCGGCGGGCTGACGCTTGCGGGCGCGTTGATCTGTGCGGAGCTCGCGTCGGCCTATCCCCGGAGCGGGGGCGTGTATGTGTTCCTGCGGGAGGCGTACTCGCCGGTACTCGGCTTCCTATGGGGCTGGGCGATGTTCTGGAGCATGCATTCCGGGATCATCGCCGCGATCGCCGTGGTGTTCGCTCGGTTCGTCTCCTACTTCGCCCCACTCGGGGACGGTGACGGCGGTATCCGCACCGTGGCCATCGCCGCCGTGCTCGTCCTCTCGGCCGTCAACTACTGCGGCGTCGCCCTCGGCAGCGGTCTGCAAGCCGCCCTCACGATCGGCAAGGTGCTCGCGATCGTTGCCATCGTCGTCCTCGGCTTCTGGCTCGGGGCTGGGCTGCCTGTCCACTTCGGGGCATCGAGCGGTCCCAGGCCGAGCCTGGCCGGCCTGACGGCGGCTGTCGCGGCCGGGTTGTTCACCTTCGGTGGGTGGCACATGGTGACGTATACGGCTGAGGAGACGCGGAATCCGCAGCGCACAATTCCGCGGGCGCTGATCCTCGGGACGCTCCTGGTGACCGCCGTGTACGTCGCCCTCAATGCGGTGTACCTGTATGTCCTGCCGTTCGACCGTGTGGTCGCCTCGAACCGGATCGCGGCAGATGCCGCCGATGCGGTGCTGGGGCGGGGTGGGGGCACCGTGATGGCGGGGCTCGTTGCCTGCTCGGCCTTCGGTGCGCTCGCCGGTATCGTGCTGACCGGGCCCCGCGTGTACTTCTCGATGGCGCGGGACGGCCTGCTGTTCCGGTGGATGGGGGCGGTCCATCCCAAGTTCGGGACGCCGCACCGCGCGATCGTGCTGCAGGCCGTGTGGTCGTCGGTGCTTGTCGCGACGGGGACGTATCGCGCCCTATTCACGCGCGTCGTTTTCACCGAATGGATCTTCTTCGCCCTGATGGCGATCGGTCTCCTGCTGCTGCGGTCGCGCCCGGGCTACGCGCCGGCCTACCGGGTGCGGGGGGTTCCCGTGATCCCGCTCATCTTCGCGGCAGCGGCGGTAGTCGTCGCGGTGAGCCAGATCGCGGCCCGTCCGCGCGAAAGTGTGACAGGACTGCTCCTAGTGTTGGCGGGACTGCCGGT
>WNFB01002526.1_pt1 | contig 15912 bp, 19 predicted proteins | sample 5400501 | NCBI WGS metagenome assembly WNFB01 (sample SAMN13153341, study PRJNA577476) | soil metagenome | isolation source: 200 cm saprolite under Douglas fir tree site 2 hole 1 | place: USA:California | collected 2015-04-18
AGCACGAAGCTGACGGCGCCCCACTCGCGCCGGAGGAAAGCCCCCCAGTTCACGAGCCGCGATTGTACCCAGGCGCTGAGGGCGGCTTCAGAATTCGGCGGACGCCTCCGCCTCTTCCCTCTTCTTGTTGTTCCGCTGGTTCAGGAGCCGGAGGAAGTCCTGAGCGCGCGCGAGCGCCTTCCAGCGCTCCGGAAAGAAGTCCTGCGCCAGGATCTGCTGGTCCGGCAGCTGATAGACCGTGACGCACCACTTGTTGAGCGTGCGTGTGACTTCGACCGCGAAGTCCTTCTCTGCGGTCTCGTACCGGACAACCCGGTCGTCGTCGAATCGCCTTCGTCCTGAAACAGCCATAGCAAAATCACTCGGGCGGGGGAACAGCGCATCAAAGCGTGCCTCGATTATACCGAGGCAGTGCCCGGCCGGCTGGCCGCGTCGGCCTCCAGCACGCCCCTGATCAGCTCCACCAGCTCGGCCCGGAGATCGTCCCGCTGCAGGGCCAGGGCCAGGTTCGCCTTCAGGTACCCGGGCACCGTCCCCAGGTCGTAGTAGTCGCCCTCGAACTCGACCGCAACCACCCGCCCGCTGTCTATGGTCTGCCGGATGGCGTCGGTGAGCTGGATCTCCTTGCCGGCGCCGCGAGGCACCCGCCCCAGCTCCTCGAAGACGGCCGGCAGCAACACGTAGCGGCCCAGGATGGCCAGGTCGGACGGAGCCTCCTTCGGCTGCGGCTTCTCGACCAGGTCGGAGACATCGTGCAGCCGCCCGCGCGAGCGGCCGGCCTGGATGATCCCGTAGCGGGAGACATGCTCGGGCGGCACCCGCCGCGCCGCCAGCACGGTGGCGCCGGTCTCCTCATAGGCCTCCATCAGCTGGCGGAGGCAGGGCCGGTCGCCCAGGATGACGTCGTCCGGCAGCAGGACGGCGCAGGGCTCGTCCTCGACCAGCCGGCGGGCGGTCCAGACGGCGTGCCCGAGGCCGAGCGGCTCCTTCTGCTGGACGTAGAAGATGTCCACCCGCTCGCTGAGGGCGTCGACCTCGGCCAGCAGCTTCAGGAGGTCGTCCTTGCCGCGGTCGCGGAGGTAGAACTCCAGCTCCAGCGAGCGATCGAAGTGGTCGACGATCGCCCGCTTGCCGCCGCCGGTGACCATGATCACCTCCTCCACGCCGGAGGCGACCGCTTCCTCCACCCCGTACTGGATGGCCGGCTTGTCGACCAGGGGCAGCATCTCCTTGGGCTGCGCCTTGGTCACCGGCAGGAAGCGGGTGCCCAGTCCCGCGGCGGTGATGATCGCCTTGCGGACGGGTGGCCGGGCCATTTGCCGACAATGTACGTCGGTGAAGGCTGAGGAGGCGCTGAAGCCTGGCCGCAAGCTCGAGATTGAGCGGGTCGTAGACGACTCCCTGCTGACGCGGCACGTGGGCGGCAGGGGCGTGTTCGCGACCCCGGCCATGATCGGCCTGATGGAGATGGCCAGCCACCGGCTGGTCGAGCCGCACCTGCCCGAGGGGATGACAACCGTCGGCTACGAGGTCCACGTCCGCCACCTGGCCTCCAGCCCGCCCGGGGCCCGGCTCCGGGTGACCTCCGAGCTGAAGGAAGTGGTGGACGGCCGCAAGCTGACGTTCGAGGTTCAGTGCCACGAGGGGGAGAAGCTGGTCGGGACGGGGACCCACAAGCGGGCGATCGTGCCCGCCAGCTTCTAGCGCCCCGGCTTCTTCACCGCCCGGCGCCGCTTCTCGGCCAGGTGGAGGGCCAGCTTCTTGAGCCCGGGGTTGTCCTGCACCACCCTAGGACCGCGGACCTTGCGGTCGCGCGAGCGAGCCCGGGCCCGCTCCGGCTCGGGCAGCAGATCGAGGTCCTCGGCCACGGGCCGCAGCTTACGATTAGGACGACCTTGAAGGACGTGAGGCCGCAGCTCGCCACTCTCACGGCCGATGTGGTCGAGCGCGCAGCCCAGGACCTGGGCCCGTACCTCGAGCCCACGCCCCTGCAGCGCTCGCGGGCGTTCACGCAGAAGACGGGGTGCCAGGTCTACCTGAAGATCGAGACGGTCCTCCCCATCCGCGCGTTCAAGATGCGCGGGGCCCTGCACAAGATCATGCGGCTGCACCCCGAGGAGCGTTCGGCGGGCGTGATCACAGCCTCGGCCGGCAACCACGGGCAGGGGGTTGCCTACGGTGCCCTGACCTTCAAGGTGCCGGCCACCGTTTACGTACCGGAGACGGCCAACGAGCTCAAGGTGGAGGCCATCCAGCGCCTGGGCGCTCGGGTGGTGCCGGCCGGACGCAACTACGCGGAGGCCTACCTGGAGGCCCTGCGGGCGCAGGCGGAGAGCCACGCCACCTTCGTGCACGCCTACGACGACCCCGACGTCATCGCCGGCCAGGGATCGATCGGGGTCGAGCTGCTCCGCCAGCTGCCGGACCTGGACACCGTGCTGGTGCCGGTCGGCGGCGGCGGGTTGATCGCGGGCGTCGCCCTCTACCTGAAGGAGCGCCGGCCGGGCCTGAAGGTGATCGGCGTCGAGCCCGCCGGCGCCGACGCCCTGGCGCGCTCGCTGCAGGCGGGACGCCTCGTCCGCCTGGACAAGGTGGCGACCATCGCCGACGGCCTGGCCGCCAGCGAGCCGGGCCGGCTTCCCTTCGAGATCGCGCGCACGGCGGTGGACCAGATGCTGATCGTCCAGGAGCTGGAGATGCTGCGCGCGATCCGGCTGCTGTTCGAGTGGGAGCACCTGCTGGCCGAGCCCGCCGGGGCCGCCGCTCTGGCGGCCCTCCTCTACCACTACCGGCCGGCGCCGAACGAGAAGGTCGTGGTCCTGGTGTCCGGTGCCAACCTCAGTGACGAGGTGATGGTGCGGGCGCTGAAGTCACGCTGATTTTTGGGGGGTGGACATGAAGGCTTACGTGCTGATCAACGCTTCACCGGGACGGGCGCTGGAGGTGGCCAAAGGCCTGCAGGCGGTCAAGGGCATCTCGGCGGCCGACGCCATCACCGGTGAGTACGACGTGATCGCCGTCTGCGAGGCCGCGGACGTCAACGCCATCGGAGCCCTGATCGTGGAGAAGATTCAGAAGATCGACGGCGTCTTCAAGACGGTCACCTGCCTGGCGGTGAGGTAGCCGTCGGCTGCCTCTCGGACGCCCGCCGGCGCCCGTAGAAGGCGGCCAGCTCCCCCGCCACCTGGTCGAAGCTGCCCACCTGGGGCGACCAGGTCAGGCGCCGCCGAGAGCGGGAGTCGTCGTACAGCCGCGGCCGGCCGAAGAGGTCGACTCCGAAGAGGCCGGGCCAGCTGCGCGCCCGGTAGGGCGTGAGCCACTCGCGGACGCCGGCCAGGACGTAGGCGACGTCGTAGGGGATCCCGATGACCCGCGCCGGAGTCTGAAGGGCCTGGCCGCAAGCCTCCAGGAAGTCCCGCCAGCTGGAGTCGAAGCCGCCCACCAGGTAGGTGGCGCCGGCCTGCCCCCGCTCGCCGGCGGCGACGAAGGCCCGACCCAGGTCGGGGCCGGCCACGAAGGTCTGCTGCACCCGCCCGCCGGCCACCAGCCAGAGCCGGCCCGCCTGCAGCTCGCGCAGCAGGGTCGGCGTCAGGAAGTCGTCGTGGGTGCCGAAGAGCCGGGCCGGCCGCAGGATCACCAGCTCCAGCTCGCCGGCCGACTCGCGCAGCCACTGCTCCTCGCGGAGCTTGAGGCGCTCATAAGCGTGCACCGGCTTCAGCGGGCTGGATTCGGTCAGGCGGAGGTTCTGGTCGGGCCCGAAAACGTCGGCGGTGGAGAGGTGGACCAGGCGGCGGACGCCGGCCCGGCGCGCCACCTTCAGCGTACGGACGATCACCGGATGGGGCTCGCGGCGGAAGTAGAGCCGGCTCCAGGGCGCCCAGGTCTCGGCGGCGAAGTAGACGACCTCGATGCCGTCCAGGGCAGCCTCCAGCTCGGGCTCGGAGGGCTTCTCGGCCGCCAGTAGGCGGACGTCCGTCCGGCCCTGGAGGGCGGCCGCGACATGCCTGCCCACGAAGCCGCCGGCGCCCACGACGAGGTCCAAAGCAGCCGGAATCTTAGCCGGGCCCCTGGCGGCGAAATGCCCGCAGGATGCCGAGCCGGACCCGCTCCACCATCTGCAGCACGCGCTGGCTGGACGACCACCAGCCGGGCGGCGCCGGCCGGATCGGCGGGCCGATGGAGACGCCGACGCGGCCGAACGGCCGCAGCCGATCCAGCCCACTGAGCGCCACCGGGCAGATCGGCACCCCCGCCTGGAGGGCGAAGTGGGCGACGCCAGTCTTCAGCGGCAGCAGCGCCCGGCCGCGAGAGTAGCGGCCCTCGGGGAAGATGAGCACGACCCCTTTTCGGTTCAGCACCTGGTAGACGGAGCGCAGGCCGGCCTCGTCCAGCTGCCCGCGGTCAGGTGAGATCGGGAAGACGCCGAACTGGGGGACCAGCCACCGCTTCCAGCGGCGGCTGAAGACTGTCTCCCGCCTGGCCACCGTGTAGATCATCGGCACGGCGGGGAACACGGCCACGATGAAAAGCGTGTCGAACCAGCTCTGGTGGTTGGCCGCGATGATGTAGGGCGGCCGGGGGATGCGGTCCAGCCCGTCGACCCGCAGGCGGAAGACCAATGGCAGCACCCACGCCAGCAGCGCCCGCCCGAAACGGTAGAGGCGGGGGGGCCGGTATGGTTCCGGGTGGAGGAGCGGGTCGAGGGGGGCCGGCGCTTCCGGCGTGCCGATGGCGGCCCGATACTCGGGTCCCTGGTAGCTCGCGTCCCCCGAGGGGCTAGCGGAGGAATCGCCCGAGGATGCGATTGAACTCGTCCGGCCGCTCCGCCTGGGGGCTGTGGCCGGCACCCTCGATCACCGAGAGCCTGGAGTCCGGCAGCCGGGCGTGGGCCCGGGTCGCGTGCGCCACCGGGAAGAGAGGATCGTCGGCCCCCCAGATCAGCAGGACGGGTACCTTGATCTCGGCCAGCCGCCGGCTCAGGTCGTGGCGTCCGAGCAGTGTCGCCGGGTGGGCCAGCGACCGAACCGTGGCCAGGTAGGCCTGGTTGAAGCCCTCCTGTGCGTACATCTCGCGCAGGTCGGCCAGGTAGCCGTCGTCCAGCGTCCGCTCCAGGTTGGCGCCCGACCCCGAGTAGCGGGCGGCCACCCTGCGGATCATCGGCGCCGGCGCCCAGTGCAGCGCCTCCCCGGCGAGGCGCATGAGCGTCTCGCCCACCCGCGGCAGCGTGACCAGCGGGTAGTAGAGCTGGAGGTTGGGCCGGCCCAGGCCGAGCGCGTTCACGAGCACCAGGCGGCTGACGCGCCGCGGATATTCGAGCGCCATTTCCAGGGCCACCCGGCCGCCCAGGGACGCGCCCACCACCACGGCGGAGCGCAGGCGCCGGCTCTCCATGTACCTGTCCACGGCCCGCGCGAAGTACTCGATGTCGTAGCGAGCCCGGGGCTTGTGGCTGCGCCCGTAGCCGGGCAGGTCGGGGGCGAACACGCGGTGCTGCTGGGAGATCGGCTCCAGGTTGAACCGCCACTCGATGTAGCCGGAGGAGCCGAGGCCGTGGATGAAGACGACCGGCGGCGAGCCGCTGCCGCCGTAGGTGTGGTGGAGCTGCAGGCGCCCGGCCTTGACCATCCCGGTCCGGAGCCGGCTGCGGGCCGACGTCCACTTCATGCGGCGAGGATAACCATCAGCCCGCCGGGCACCGCCTCGATCTCGGCCGGGGTCGCACCCACGTCGGCGAGGTCGGCGTACACCCGCACCACCGGATCCGTCTCCACTCGCAGGCGCCGGAAGCGAAGCGGCATCCGGCGCCCCGGCAGGGCCAGCTCCAGGTAGCTCTCCAGCGGAGTGTTCTCGCCGATGCCCAGGTTGGCACCCACCGTCGGGGTGTTGGCCGCGATCAGCGTCCGGGCGCTGCCGGAGCGGATGGCGTCGCCGCTGATGCGATAGCGAAAGCGGCTGCTGGTGGCAAGCCCGGCCAGCGCCTCGCCCAGGCGGCCGAAGGAGAGCTCCTTGAGCGCCTCCCCGGCCGCCAGCAGCTCGCCGAACACACCCACCGCGGCCACCTCCACGAAGTGCACGCCGTTCGCGCGCCCCAGGGTCACCGGCCGCGGCCGCCCCGACCTGACCACCTCCAGCGCCGCCTCTAGGTCGTCGGGGAGGCCCAGTGCCCGCGCGAAGTTGTTGAAGGTGCCCAGCGGCAGGATGCCGGGCGGCCGGTGCGAGCCGGCCAGGCGGCGCGCGACCGCGGCCACCGTGCCGTCCCCGCCGGCGACCACCACCGCGACGTCTTCCGGCAGGGCGCTCAGCCCGAGATCGGGCTCGAACTGCACCACCTGAGCTTCTGGCAAGGCTTGCTCCAGGCGCTCGAGCACGCTGGGCTGTACCGAGCCGGCCCCGGGATTCACGATCAGCAGCTTCTTGGCCGGGGTGTGATCGGCGACGATGGAATTGAGCTTATGTCAGGCCACCCCTATTCCTGGGTCCGCGTCCACCAGCGGATGCTCAGCCGTTATCCCGCCCGGGTGGAGGTGGACGTCCGCCTCTTCCAGGCGATCAACCACCTGCCCCACACGCCTGAGACCGACCGCTGGCTGACCGACCTCTCCGACCTCGGCAAGGGTGCCGGCTGGGTCGGGGCCGGGTTGGCCCTGGGCGTCTTCGGTGGGCGGCGCGGCTGGCGCGCCGCGCTGGCCGCGTCCGCGGCGCTGCTGGCCTCGACGACCCTGACCGAAGGCCCGCTGAAGACCTACTTCCGCATGCGCCGCCCCTTCGCGACCCAGTTGGCGATCGAGGTCGGGCGGCGGCCGGTCGACTCCTCCTTCCCGTCCGGTCACACGGCGGCTTCGTTCGCCGCCGCCACCGCGCTCTCCTCCGCGTACCCGGGCTGGCGGCGGCCGCTCTTCCTGGCCGCCGGCGCGGTCGGCGTCTCCCGCGTCTACCTGGGCCACCACTTTCCCAGCGACGTCGCCATCGGCGCCGGCCTGGGAGTCGGCCTAGGGCTGGTCTGCGTCCGGCTGCTGGGGCCGCGCTAAGCCCCGGACCGCCTCGCCGGCGGCGAACGCGGTCGCCGGCCCTGCCCGGATGACCGTCACTCGACCGGCGCCGGCCACCCGCCAGCCGCTCTCGCCCCAGACCGCTGCCGTCCGTTCGTCGAGCCCCAGCAGCAGCAGGTCCGGGACGGCCTCGCGGGCGGAGTCGATCCAGCGCTGCCCGAAGGTGTTGTAGTGGGGCAGCACGGCCGTGCCGGGGACGACTGCGAGAGCGGGCTCCGGCCGGCGCTGGGTGCGATCCGGCCAGGTGGCCCGGATCAGGGTGTGGGAGCAGAGCGCCATGGCGCCCGCCGAGGAGCCGGCCAGGGCGGCGCCGGCGGTCCAGGCGCCGGCCATGGCCGCCCAGACCGGGGTCCGGCGCAGCACCCTGGCCACCAGCCCGGGATCCCCACCCACCAGGTAGAAGAGCCCGGCACCCGCCGCCAGCTCGGCCAGGCGAGGGTCCTGCGCGTCCCTGCGCGCCAGGACCGGCAGCTCCTGCAGCTCGAGACCGAGTCCGCCGAACCAGGCGCGGGCGTTGCCGACCGCCTGCTCCGGCCGCTGGCGGGCGGCGGCGGTGGGGACTACGTAGGCGGGGCCCCGGCCGGCTGCCTCCGCCAGCAGGCGGTCCTGGGGCTCGTTGCCAGGCTTGAACTCGTCGCCGCCATTGAGGACGAGCAAGCCGGGCCTTCGAGCCATGGCCGATAGGATATTGACGTGCCCCGCCCGGTTCGGGTGCGGATGGCGCCCAGCCCGACCGGCTTCGTGCACCTGGGCAACGTCCGGACCGCCCTCTTCAACCTGCTCTTCGCGCGTTCGCAAGGCGGCGTCTTCGTGCTCCGGATCGACGACACCGACCTCGAGCGCCACCAGCCGGATGCCGAGCAGGCGATCTACGACGGCTTCCGCTGGATCGGCATCGAGTGGGACGAGGGCCCGGACCGGGGAGGCCCCCACGCCCCCTACCGGCAGTCGGAGCGCCTCGACCTGTACAAGGAGCACGCCGCCCGCCTGCTCAAGGCGGGGACCGCCTACCGCTGTTTCTGCACGCCGGAGGAGCTGGCCGCGGAGCGCAGGCAGGCGGACGCGGACAGGCGCCCATACGTCTACTCGCGACGCTGCCTGAAGGACCCACCTCGCGGCCGGCCGGAGTTCACGGTGCGCTTTCAGGTGCCGGGCCGGACGGTGACCTTCCGCGACCTGGTGCTGGGCGACGTCAGCTTCGAGAGCTCGCTGATCGGCGACTTCATCATCATCAAGTCCGACGGCTACCCGACCTACAACTTCGCCAGCCCGGTCGATGACGCCCTGATGGAGATCTCGCACGTGATCCGGGCCCAGGAGCACCTCTCCAACACGCCCGGCCAGGTTATGCTGCTGCAGGCGCTCGGTTACCCGCTGCCCGAGGGCTTCGCGCACCTCCCGATGGTCCTCGGCCAGGACCGGGCCAAGCTCAGCAAGCGCAAGCATCCCGAGATGCGGCTGATGCTCTTCAAGGAGCAGGGCTATCTGCCCGAGGCACTGCTCAACTACCTGGCGCTGCTGGGCTGGAACCCGGGCACCGAGCAGGAGATATTCACGTTCGAAGAGCTGGTACAGGCCTTCGACCTCAGCCGGGTCCAGAAGGGCGGCGCGGTCTGGGACTGGGACAAGCTGAACTGGGTCGACGGCCAGTACATCCGCAGCCTCGGCGACGAGGAGCTGGCCCGGCGCCTGGAGCCCTACCTCCCGGAGATGCCGCCGGCGACCGTCGCCCGGGCCGCGCCCGCCTTGAAGGAGCGGATGGTCAAGCTGGCCGACGCCCGCGGGCTGCTGGAGTACCTGTGGGTGGAGCCGGAGCCGCCAGGGCTGGAGCCGGATGCGGCGCGGCCGGTGCGCGCGGCGCTGGAAGGGCTGCGGCAGGCGGCGTGGGAGCCGGCCTCGGTGGAGGCGGCCCTGGAAAGGGTCCGGGAGAAGCTGGGGGTCTCGCGGAACCAGCTTTACAAGCCCTTGCGGATGGCCGTCACCGGCCGCGCCATCTCGCCGCCCATCCAGCACACGCTGGCGCTGCTGCCAAAGGAAGAGGCGCTGCGCCGACTGGAGCGCGCTCTAGGGTGACGTCGTGACGGCCGCGGCAATCGTCATCGACCTCGACCCCAACCTCTTCCAGCTGGGACCCTTCCTGATCACCTGGCACGGCGTCTTCTCGGTGCTGGGCATCCTCGCCGCCGCCCGGCTGGGAGCGGTCCTGGCCAGCCGGGACGGAATCCCGCCGCAGCGGATCTACGACGCCGCGGTCTGGATGGTGGTGGCGGGTCTGATCGGAGCGCGTTTGCTCTTCGTCTGGGAGCACTACAGCGCATACGCCGCCCAGCCCTGGCGCATCGTCGCCATCGCCGAGGGCGGCATCAGCCAGTGGGGAGGCCTCTACGGGGCGATGGCCGGGGCCTACCTCTGGGCCTGGCGGCACCACGTGCCCTTCAGCCGCATGCTGGACGCGGGCGGGCCCGCGACCTTGATCGGGCTGGCCGTCGGCCGCATCGGCGACGTCATCAACGGCGAACACCACGGCACCCCGACCAACCTGCCCTGGGGCGTGCAGTACGTGAACGAGCACACGTTGGGCGAGATGGGCAAGGTGGTTCATCCGGAGGTGGCCTACGAGCTGCTCTGGTGCCTCTTCCTGCTGGGGCTGCTGATGCCATTCCACGAGCGCCTCAAAGCCGGGCTGCCGGCGGGCGCCAGCGGGCTCCTCTACCTGGCGGTCTACGCGGCCGGCCGCTTCTTCCTGAGCTTCCTGAGGACCGACCCCGCGGTTTTCCTCGGCCTCCGGCAGGCACAGCTGGCCTCCTTGCTCATGGTGCTGGTGGCGCTGGTGCTGATCCCCTGGCTGGTCCGGCGGCGGCGGGGCGCAGGAGCCGCAGGGCCCACGCCGGCGCCTCCGGCTCGTGCTTGAGGAAGACGTAGGTCTCGTCGTGCCGCCCGGCGGCCGCGCGCAGCCGCCGTGCCCAGGCGCTCAGCTGGGCGGGTGTGTAGTCTCGCCGCAGCCTGTAGTAGGCGAGCGGGCCGAGCTCTGGCTCCGGGGCCCGCGGCCATTTCTCCTGGTCAGTCACCACCAGCGCGGCGCCATGCCAGCGCAGTACCTGGTAGGCGCGCTCGGCGAACCAGGAGCTGTCGCGGAACTCGACCGCCACCGGAGCCGGTAGGGCGGCCAGCAGCCCCTCCAGCAGATCAGGGTCGAGCCGGCGGGTGGGCGGGAACTGCAGCAGGAGCGGCCCGCGCCGAGAACCCAGCCCTGCATAGTGGCCGGCCAGTTGGCGGGCCAGGCCCAGGCGGTCGAAGCCGGGGCCGGAGTAGGTCAGGCCGCGGTGCGCCTTGAGGCAGAAGCGGAATCCCTCCGGCACGCTGCGCGCCCACACCTCCAGGGTCTCGGGGGCCGGCGTCCGGTAGAAGCTGCCGTTCAGCTCCACGGCGTTCAGCCGCTCCCCGTAGAAGGCGAGCATCCTCGAGCCGGCCAGCCGGTTCGGGTAGAAGACGCCCCGCCAGGCCGGGTAGCTGAAGCCGGAGGCGCCGGCGAAGAGCCGGCCTACCGGGAGGCCTCCTGCAGAACGCGGGCACGGAGCTGGCCGCAGGCGGCGTCCGCCTCCCGCCCGCGGGTGTCGCGGACGGTCGCGTTCAGCCCCTGGGCCCGCACCTGGGTGGCGAAGCGGCGCACCTCGCGGTCGCTCGGCGCCTGGTAGGGGGTGCCGCTGACCGGGTTGAATGGGATCAGGTTCACGTGCGCGAGGCGGCCTCGCAGCAGCTGGCCCAGCTCACGGGCGTCGCGCTCGGTGTCGTTGACGCCGGCCAGCAGCACCCACTCATAGCTGACCCGCCTCCCGCTCCGCTCGCCGAAGGCCTGCGCGGCCGGGACCAGCAGCGCCAGCGGGAAGCGGCGGTTGACCGGCACCAGGATGTCGCGCAGCTCGTCGCGGGCGGCGTGCAGCGAGATCGCCAGCGTCACCGCCAGCTGCTCCTCCGCCAGCCTGGCGATCTGGGGCACCAGGCCGCTGGTGGAGACCACGACCCGCCGCGGACTGATGCCCAGCAGGGCCGGATCGGCCAGCCGGCGGATCGATCCCACCACCGCGTCATAGTTGGCCATCGGCTCGCCCATTCCCATGAAGACCACGTGCGACAGGCGGCGGCCTTCGGCGCGCAGCCGGCGGGCGGCGTCCAGGGCCTGGTCGCTTATCTCGTGGGCACGCAGGTTGCGGCCGAAGGGCCCCTGGCCGGTCGCGCAGAAGGGGCAGCCGATCGGGCAGCCGACCTGGGAGGAGATGCAGAGGGTGCTGCGGTGCGCGTACCGCATCACGACTGCCTCGACGGTGTGCCCGCCGGCCAGCTCGTAGAGGACCTTGGTGGTGAGGCCGTGGTCGGCCTCGGAGACCCGAACCTCCCGCAGGGAGGAGGTGTGGAAGCTGGTAGCCAGCTGCGCGCGGAGCCCGGCCGGGAGGTCGTGCATCTCGGCGAAGCCGGCGGCGCCGCGGGCCAGCCAGGCCCAGACCTGGCGGGCGCGGTAGCCGGGCTGGCCGCGCTCGGCCAGCCAGGCCTCCAGCTCCGCCAGCGAGAGGGAGGTGATCGGGGGAGGTTGGTCGTGCACCGCAAGTACGATACCGGCGCCTTGCGCGCCCTCGCCCTCCTGCTGCCCCTGGCGCTGGTGCAGCTGGCGGCGGTGCCGGAGCCGCCTCCGCCCCCACCGCCGGCGGAGGCCGTGCCCCGCCTGCTGACCGTGTACGAGTGGCTCCGGATCCTGCCCGCGCCCCGGAGTCCGGAGGGCTTCCAACCGCCGGGCGGGCAGCGGGTGGCGTGGCCCCTGCACGGGATCCTGACGCAGCCCTTCGGGTGCACCGGCTTCTACCGCGAGCCGTCCCAGACCGACTGCCCGAACGGCTTCCATGCCGGGATCGACCTGGCAGACCCGCCGGGCACGCCCATCCGGGCCGCGGCGCCCGGTCTCGCCTACCCCATCCCGGACGTCGAGCGCTACGGCAACCACGTGGTCGTTCAGCATGTGGGCGGGCTTGCCACCAACTACGCGCACATGAGCCGGATGAACGTGGCGTGGGGGCAGCTCGTACAGGCCGGGGACGTCATCGGCTTCGTCGGCTCCACGGGCAACTCGACCGGCCCGCACCTGCACTTCGAGGTGCGCTACGCCGGCGTACCCCTGGACCCCATCCTGTACCTGCAGGGCAGCCCGCCCGACCCTTTCCCGCTCCCGCCCGGCTGGCCGGGCGCCCAGCGCGACGACTGGCTGGGCAGACGGTGAGCGCTCTGACGACCGGCCCAGGATCAAAGCCGCTTAAATGGGTGGTGGAGCGTAAGGCCCGGCTTCGCCGGGCCGTGTGAGTCCCGCTCGCGACGCCAGAACGACGCTTTGCGGGAGGAGGCTCGCGGGGGAGGCCTGCCTCTCCCGCGCTTCACTGGCTGGGCAGACGGTAGATAGCACGGTAAACAGCTCTGTCGTGATTCCGTGGTAGCGGGCCGAGTACAGTCCTAGCCGTGAGCCCAGCCCGCATCCGGCGGCGCCACCGCGCCCTGGAGATCCTGCTGCCGGGCGCGCTGCTCGCGGGCGCCGCGCTGCTTGCCGTGCTGGCCTTCGCGACGGTCGACTCCCTCCTCTCCGGAAAGCTCAGCCTCCTGCAGCTGCTGACCCCGGACCCGGTCGCCGCCGGCCTCACCCTGACCCTGGTCGGCACCTCCGAGGGCGTGGCGATCGCGATCGTGATCGTGGTCGAGGTCCTGGGCATCCAGCTGACCGCCGACCGCTACTCGCCCCGGATCATCGACATCTTCGTCCGCGACCCCCTGAACGGCGGCGTGCTGGCGCTCTTCCTGGGCTCGATCGTGTTCACGATCTGGGTCGGCGCCGAGGTCAAGGCCGACTACGTGCCCCTGGCGGGGGTGATCACCTCGCTGTTGCTGGCGGTGGTCGACTTCGCGGTCCTGATGCCCTACGTCCGCTACCTGTTCCAGATCATGCGAGCGGAGACGATCATCCGGTCGATCCGGCACCGCACGGCCCACGAGCTCAGGCGAGCGGTCGCGGGCCGCGATGACGTCGCCGCCCGGCACGCCGTCCGGGACGCGCTGGCACAGATCACCGACATCGCCCTGGGCTCCATCCAGGAGGGCGACACGCAGGTCTGCCTGGCCGCCATCGAGGCCCTGCGCGAGGTCGTCGTGGAGGACTACGTCCCCGTGAAGCCGCAGCTGCACGCCCGCTGGTTCGGAGTCGGCCACGAGGACATGCCGGGCGCCTCCGACCAGACCATCCGCCAGGTCGACCGCACGCGGACCTGGGTGGAGCATTCGGTGCTCTCCGACTTCCTGGACCTGATCGGCGAGACGCCCGCCTTCCGCAAGGAGGTCATCCACGCCATCGCCCGGGCGACGCGCGCGCTGGGCGCGGCGGCGATCCATCATGACGACGCCGACCTCGAGAACCTGGTCATCCGGTTCTTCAACACCTACCTGCGGGCGGCCATGAACCAGCGCGCACCGACCTTCGTCTACTCGGTCTTCAACGAGTACCGGCTCTTCGCCGTGCACGCTCTCGACCGCCGGCCGGAGCTGGTGATGCGGGTAGCCGATCACCTGATCGGCTACGGACGGAGTTTCGACGCGGCCGGCATGCCCTTCATCATCGGCACCGCCGCCGAAGACGTCGCCGACATGACCATACAGGCGGTCGCCCATGACGCCGATCGCGCCCTGCTGCTCGCGAAGCTGCTCAGCCGGACCCTCGAGAGCATGGCCAAGACGGCGCCGCCGATCGCCCTCAACGGCGTGCTCAAGGCGGCCATCAAGCTCAGCCTGTGGGCGATGGCCGAAGGCCGGCGCGAGATCGAGGGCGCCCTGGTGCTGGGCGTCAAGACAGTGCCCCGCGACTTCGTGGAGGCCGCGCTCCAGCGGATGGAGCGGACGCAGGAGAGCGTCTTCTCGGAGGTCTCCGACCGCGTGGTCGCATTCGACTGGGTGGAGGACAACCTGCGCGAGCTGATCCCTGCGCTGCGGCTGGAGCTGGACGGCCAGGTGGAGGCGGTTAAGGAGGCCGCCGCCGAGCGGCGGCCAGCGCGTAAGCCTCGCCCCCGGGTCCCCGCCTAGCCTGCACCCGGCCCTCGTCCACCAGCTTTCGGAGGTGGGCCCGCAGCGTCATCTCCGCGGCCGCCTGCAGCATTGCGTCATCCCCGACCTCGGCCGCGTAGACGCGCTGCGTCAATTCGGCGGCGCCGGCCGGCCCTTGACTCAGCGCGGCAAGAATTTGCACCTCCCGCTCCAGGCGGTGCCGGCGGTACTCTTCGATCTTCGCCTCCGCCTCCAGCACCGGGTCCCAGTGGCCGGGGAACAGCATCCGCGGGCACAGCGACGCCAGCCGTTCCAGCGACGCCAGGTACGCAGCGACGTCCCCCTCTGGATAGGTCACCATCGAGCTGCCCCGGCCCAGGATGAGGTCGCCCGTGAAGGCCACCCGATCTTCTGCCAGCCAGAAGCAGAGGTGGTCAGGCGCGTGGCCGGGGGTGAAGAGCGCCGCCAGGCTCAGCCGGCCGACGCGGACCAGGTCGCCGTCGGCCAGCTCCGGATGGCGAGCGACGCGCGCCTGGTGCCGGCCCGCCAGCCGCTCGGCCAGCGGCAGGTGGTCGGGATGCGAGTGCGTGACCAGCACGGCAGCCAGCGCGGCGCCGCCGAGCGCGCGCTCCACCGCCTCCAGGTGCCGGTCGTCGTCCGGGCCCGGGTCGATGACCGCCACCACCGGGGGGTCACCTACGATCCAGGTGTTGGTGCCGGGTCCGGTGTAGGGGCCCGGGTTGGGCGCCACCACCCGCCGGACGGTAGCCACTGCTAGCAGGCCGGTGCTAGCAGGCCGCTGGAAAAGGGGTCGCCCGCCTGCGGGCGGCATCGGCGCTCTGGCGCCCTGCCGGCCGAGATGGCTGCCAGCGGGCCCCGGCGGTCGTCGTCACGCATCTTCGAGATGCGCTCCTAGCCCGCCACCCGCTGACTGGCCCTTCGGCTCGCCAGGATCGCCAGATCATCCGATGCCCCTTTTCAGCACCCTGCTAGGTCGCGGGCAGGTAGACGGCCGGCCGGTCGGGGTCGGCCGCGTCCAGAAAGCCGCTCAGGTGCGTGTCCACCAGCAGCCGCACCAGCGGCTCCCCCAGCTCGGGCACGGCCAGGGCCCGCCGGTCAGGTCCCGGCGTCACCCGCAGCACCCACCAGTCGCCGTCCCGCTGCGCGCGGAACACCGTCCCGGATCCACCCATCCAGTCGTAGAGGCGGGCGAGGGCCTCGACCAGGACCGGCTCCGGCGCCAGCACGATCGCGTCGCCAGGCAGGTCGTGGTCGACGCTGCGGGCGGCCACGTTGAGCACTGCGGCCAGCACCACGGCCCGGGCCGGGTCCTTGGGCGGGATGGCGGCCGCCTCCAGCGCCGCCGCCCGGCGGCCCACCTCCTGGGCCTGCTCGTAGACCAGCTCCAGCGCCTGCGTGCGGCCGAAGGCCGCTTGCCGCGCCGACTCCTGCAAGGCCAGGACAGCCGAGCGCAGCTTGTGGCCGAGGCGGCTGAGCAGGTGCTGCCGGCGCTCCTCGGCCAGGCGCTCGCCCAGCTCGGCCGCCTTCCGGGCCGCGGTGCGCCCGCCGTCGGGCGCCCAGCCGACCAGGCGCCCGCCCACCTGGAGCGGCTTCCAGGGGCCGCCCGGGGGCGGCCGGCTGAGGTCGGCGGGGCCATAGCGGTCACGGCTGGGCAGCTGCTCCAGGCCGCCGCCGACCCGCACCCAGATCGGGCTGTCCCCGGCCTCCAAGATGGGTGAAATTTTAGTCCGGCGGAACCGGGCGCTAGGCCGGTGAGGGACTTCTGCGCGAGGTGGCC
>WNFB01007578.1_pt1 | contig 15906 bp, 17 predicted proteins | sample 5400501 | NCBI WGS metagenome assembly WNFB01 (sample SAMN13153341, study PRJNA577476) | soil metagenome | isolation source: 200 cm saprolite under Douglas fir tree site 2 hole 1 | place: USA:California | collected 2015-04-18
CCAGGAGCTTCCCACCTTCGGATTACTCCGAACGCAGGTCCTAGTAGGGTACCGATGGCAGAACATCGGGTTGAGTCCAGATTGCTCTGGCTCAACAGCTACATTGAGCGACTTCGTGTCGCAACCTTCCAAACCGGACAGGCCAGTTTCCCGGCATCCGGCTTTCCAGTTCAATCCGGCTACTGGGAGGCAGCAAGCTGGCGGATGAATATCCACCCCAGGGCGCACCAGTCGGAGCACAGCACAACCTGTTGCGTGGGGTCCCCCGCTATGCCGGAGAACAAGGCCCCATTACTCTTCCCGTCATCTGCTTTCCCTGGTCCACTTGTTTGTCCTCTGTTCGTTTGGATCTCCCCTGGCGGACCTTCACCATGTCCCTTCCATTACAGAAAGGCATTTGGCTACTACGCCGCCTCCGTCCGCTCTCCCGCCCGCTGGCATTCTCGCGGCTCTTGCGAGCACTGGCGGTGTGAGCGTTCCCTGATTTCCTGTCGAGAAGTGAGAGCAACCCGTAGCTGCCTGCTTTACGCCGGGCGGTCTATGGAGTAGCGCCCATTGGACCAAGAACCCAATGAGCCAGCCATCATGCCTTTTGGCTAGGGGGTGTCAGCCATTTCCCCCTTCGGTAGTAACGACATTTACGCAGGTTCCTTCGCGGGGCAACGCCCCATTCGTCAGCATAGATCGCAGGGGTAGCCGGATGGTTCCTTTTGGCTAGGCCCACCCGATACATTGTCAGCGGGCTTCCCACCCCCAGCCGTGCCACGATTGGACGCAGGCCGCTCACCCCTCGTACCACTACTCAAGTACGGTCCTTCGGGCAACTCCTCGATAAGTTAACAGGCGCACTCCTAGTCCTACCTCATGTAGAGAGCATTCTAGCATAAACCATGGCAGGCTCTCACTGCTTAACGTTGGTCCACATCACTAGGGGACCCCTCACAGACGACGCCATCTGTTTGCCGACCTCTCCGCCGTTGGCGTCTGGCTTCCTCCCAACTGAACCCAGATGCCGTACGCAGGAAGTCATCTATCATTCCGGTGCGAGCTGATGAGCCTGTAACGTCGGGGTTACGATCGACAGCCGCGGGTCTCATAGCTCTTCTTCGGGGTCGTCGGTGGCAACAGTTGGCAGCGCCGCGCCGCCAGACTGAGCCGCTCGCTCCCCGTTAAGCTGAAGAAGCCGACCGAGTATCTCCTGGTCATCGAGAGGATAGGGCTAGCCATAGGCAGCGAAAACGGCACGATCCAAGCGGTCATGGGCCTGCACGAGCCATGTCGGTGTCTGGTTGTAGAGGTTAGTCAGGGTGCGCCCCCTTAGGTACAGGGGACTGACGCCCTCCGGGTCGAGCCATCCCCGCCGGAAACTGTCGAGCGCACGAGCGGCAGCAGCGACGATCTCTGCCTGAACCGAGGTGGGACACGGAAAGGGGAAAGTCTCGAAAGTACTGCTAGGCGTGTAACGGAATCCACTCTCGGCTTCGCGAAGCTGACTGCCCTGCGCACGAGCCCAAAGCTCATGAACGCATGAGTGCAGAACGCCGAACGAATAGTCGTCATCACAGGCAATCGCAACCACAGCACTGTCAGGAAGCGTGCCCGCCTCCACCCAGACAAAGAAACGGTACTTCGACACTCGGGGTGTGACGAGAAACCGATCTAGATCTTCAGTTGCCTGGCGCAGATCAGCACCGCTACGCCCTAAACGCCACCAGTTCTCCTTGCGCTGGCGATCCTTATTATTCACGCGACGCGGATACACATAGCGCCTGACATACTCGAAAGGGGCTTCGTACAGAGCAGCCTCCTCCTCAGTCATCTCGGCGAAATCGATGATCCACATGTGACGAGGCCGCCGTGTGATGTCAAGCCCGTTGATCCACGGCTTCAACACACCTCGGTTGCTACGACCATGCGGGTTAGGCGCAGCGAGCATTCGCTGTGCAAGCGCAGCATCGATGTTGAATGGCCCGACCTTCACAGGCCCTTGAAACGCGATCCCGGCATTCTCGGTAAGCACTTTGGCCTTGGTGAGATCAATCCCAGCACTCAGATCAGAATTGATAGCCAGCACTGGTACACCATCGAGCACACGATGGGTTTCCGACCCGTCGTCATAGCCCACGATAGAGACGTGTACTGCTGCTCCTTCGACAACCCACGGCTCGTCCGACCACGCCATAAAGATATCACCACTCCCCTTGATACGCTCCAATACCTTGCGATTGGCTCCGTTACGAATCCCCTGGGTGGCAAGGAGCCCGACACGCTTCGCTCGACCGTTTGCGACCATCGCCCGCGCCTTCTCATACCAGTAGCAGATGAAGTCGACCCCGCTCAGCCGCTCATGGTAGACTTTGAACAACTCCTCCGCATACTCATCACCGAGGTTTGTGCGGAGCAACTTGTTCCCAATGAAAGGGGGATTACCGATGATAGCATAAGCACTTGGCCACTCTGGCTCCCTTGGCACCAAAGGATCGGACAGATCAAGTACGGCATCTCGACACTCGATGCTCTCAAGTGGCCGCAGTACGGGATCATGCAAGTAAGCAAAGCCATTGGCGATCATCCATTGAATCTCTCCAATCCAGATGGAGACCCGCGCAAGCTCAGCAGCATATGAGTTGAGCTCAATCCCCCGGACGTTATGAGGACCAATAGTAGGGAAGCGCATCGGGGTCAACAGCTCTGTAGCTTCCCATACGACAACCCTGCGCTCCAGGTCCTTGAGGGATTGGAGCGCGACATAGAGAAAGTTTCCACTGCCGCATGCCGGATCGAGGACACGCACTGCATTGAGCCGTGTAAGGAACTGACTCACGAGCCCTCCAGCCTGCCCAATCACTTTGGGGCGATCCTTCTTCTTCTTCTTATCACTCAAACTTCGTCCGATGTCATAGCCCGCGATAAGCTTGGCCACATCATCGCGAAGCGTTGTCCACTCGCGCTCCAAGGGCTCAACCAAGACCGGATGAACGACACGCTCGATAGACGTACGGTCAGTGTAGTGAGCACCGAGTTGACTGCGCTTGTCAGGATCGAGGCCGCGCTCAAACAACGTGCCGAACACTGTCGGCTCGATCTGCGACCAATCAAGAAGCGATACCTGAGTGATAACATCGATCTGCTCTGTAGTAAGAGGAAGCACATCAGGACCGTCAAACAAGCCGCCGTTAAACCATTGGATAGGCAGCGGACCGAAGGTTCCACCTGGTTCGGTAGACATGAGCCGAAACAGTTCAGAGAGCTGGGCAGTGAAAATGGTCGGCTGCTTACGCAGGTTCCGTCCCAGGTCTCGGATGAGGCCCAATGGAAGTAGTTTGGCATCTTGGGGTTTGCGGCTGGTAGGAACAGAAACTCGGAAGAGGAACGTAGCCATTCTGGGCTACAGGAGAGAGAAAAGAAGCTTTTTTATCCGCAAAAACCTCTTCAGAAACAGGAAAAGCAGAACAATAGCTTTTGCGAAGCTCAGAACGAATGCGGGCAGAAACAGGGAAGTTGAGGTCTGTTCATCCTCCTCAAAACCCCGAAAATCGATGGCTGAGAAGCTTTTGACCTCTCCGATAGCCCATTTGTCCTGATTCCTCTTCCGAGTTTCTGTTCCTACCAGCCGCAAACCCCCGGCTCTTCCGCACTTTCCGTGCTAAGCTGTGGCGTACATGGGAACTCATCCATGTCAGTTCTCTCCAGCAGGGAATCTCCAACAAGATGCATTTTGGGACGACCCTCTGGAGCACGAAATTTGCGGAAGAGCGTGTTTAGCTCACATGATATGGTAACCGCCTCGAGGGTCTGGCTACCTTTGGGCCAATATCGACCTGGGAGACCGGCTGGACAGAAGAAATGACCAAACGGGGACGACGGGAACTGGACTCTACTCATTACAGCGGCGACCCGTTCTGATAAGCAGAGCCTGCGACAAAATCCAGCACTGCCTCCAGCGCAGTGGTCGGCTCTGCTGTGGCAGTGCTGGAGCTGTGGGCACATACACGTGCTAAAGCCGTGCGTGCCTTCGCACAGTGCCTCGCCAGTACCTTGTGGCACCACTCGTAGGAAGCGGTCGCATTGAGCATGTCCAGCAGGATCAGGATTTGTTCGTCTGTCGCCGGTCCTGGCTGGGCATAGATGGCATGCATGCGTTCGCGGACATGGGGTGCTCCATGAGCCAGTGCATGAATGACAGGGAAGCTCATCTTCTTGCGCCGGAGGTCTCCCGCCGCCGTCTTGCCGACCTGGGCACTCCTGGCCCAGATTCCCAGGAGATCATCGCGCAGCTGGAAAGCGATGCCTAATTCCTCGCCAAATTCGGCCAATGCGGCGATCGTTTCCTCCACCTCCGATGCACCCACTCGGGCACCCATCTCAGTTGCTGCACGCATCAGCACTGCCGTCTTGCGCGTGATCATAGCCAGGTACATCTCAGGTGTCACCGTCGCGCTGGCTTCAAAGGACAGATCCAGATATTGCCCTTCGCAGAGGACCAGGCACGTCCGATCCAGGATCCTTGCCAGTTGCACTGCCAGGTCGGAAGTGACGCCGCGCCTGACGACCTCCCAGAGAGCCAGCCTGGCCAGGAAAACCATCGCATCACCGGTATTGATCCCCTGAGCCTCTCCCCAGACCGCCCACACTGTGCGCCGATGCCGACGCCATTCATCGCGATCCTCAATATCATCATGGATCAGCGAGAAGTTATGCACGAACTCTACCGCGGCAGCAACTGGTAATGCCTGTTGATGGCACTGCTCTCGCTCAATTTCGTCAGCACTTGTTGCCGCACTGGCCAGCGCACATGCCCATAGGAGCAGAGCCGGGCGCAGCAATTTGCCCGGGGGCAGCCGTGCAGGCTGGAACTGCTCATCCACCCATCCGAGATGATAAGCCATCTGTCCATAGAAAGGGTGGAGAGCGGCGTTGCCGTCTGCTCTCTCAAGGACGCGACGCATTTCGCACTCGACCTGTGGGTGGAAACGCTCGAGAGCGGCATCGAGTCGGATGTGTTCAATTGAACCGCTATCGGCTCCGTGTTGTAGAGAACTGGGTGTATTCATACATCGTACAATCCTGTGAGGTGACACCGTGACAACCTTGAGCTTGACCACGAGCAAGCATGGCGCGATGTTACCGACGCATTGCCCTAGCCCTTGCTGTCCCATGTCAGATGGCGAAGGATTAACTCGTAGACGTGTGTCGCATCGACCATGGTGGTGTCGAGGAGATCGGGCTCCCGGGTCATGCACAACGGACTGTCTTTAGCTGAGGCGTTCACGCGCCCATGAGAACCGCGCACGAGCGAGGCATCCAGCGGGATGACATCCATCAGGTAACGGAAGCCCAGGCGCGCCTTCAGCAGCGTCCACCCTACCTTCACTTTTGGAGCCTTGAGGTGTGGGTCAAGGAAGAGTTCTACGGGATCGTAACCCGGCTTGCGGTGAATATCCACTGTTCTGGCATAGTCTGGTGCCAGGCGATCGTCGAGCCAATAGTAGTAGGTGAACCAGGCATCTGGCTCTGCAATCGCCACCAGCTCTCCCGTTCGCGGATGATCGAGATGAGCCTGCCACTTCCCCTCATCGTCCAGCACCTGTGCCACGCCTGCAGTCGCCTCTAGCAGCCTGCGCACTTCGTGCACACGCGCCGGATCGTTGACGTAGACATGGGCCACCTGGTGATCGGCGACAGCAAAGGCAACACTCGCTCCGGCATCCAGCAGCTCTCGACCGAGTTCCTGACGCACGGCCATCATCCCATGCTTGCGCAGTTCCCGGTTCAGGTGAACTGGCCTGGAGACGGGTGTGATACCGTACTCGGACACAATCATGATCCGGGCGTCACGCGTCCCGTAGTAGTCGATGAGATGCCCACAGAGCGCATCGAGTTCTCTCAGATCCTGGGCAATGAAGTCCTGAGAGGGACCGAAGCGTTGGAGACAATAGTCCAGGTGCGGTAGGTAGATCAAGGTGAGCGTTGGGTCATAGCGCTGGTCCACCCACTTTGCAGCCTCCGCGATCCACGTGCTCGCACCAATCGAGGTGTTGGGACCCCAGAAGTTGAAGAGCGGGAATGGGCCCAGTTCGTCTTGGAGCGCGAAGCGCAGGTCCGCAGGCCTGGTATAGATATCCGGAATCTTCCGACCGTCCGCCGGATACATGGGTCGCGGGGTGACCGCATAGTCCACCGATGAGTACATATTGAACCACCAGAACAGGTTGGCACAGGTGAAGGTCGGGTCGAGTGACCGGGCTGTCTCCCACACCTTTGGCCGGTGGATGAGCGCATTGGATTGTCGCCAAAACTTGACCTCGCACTCGTCTCGGAAATACCACCCATTGCCAACGACTCCGTGCTCATTGGGGTAGCGGCCAGTGAGAAACGTGGCCTGGACGGCACACGTCACTGCTGGGAGCACCGTGTTGATCGAGGCCCTCCTTCCATGCTCAGCAAAAGCGCAAAGATGCGGCGTTGATGGCCCGAGCAGGCCAGGGGTCAGCCCAACAGCGTTGAGAACGACGGTTTTGTGCATGTTCATGTCCCCTTTACATAGTGCTGCAAGAAAAGTGTCAGGCCGAAGGCCACTAGTGCGAACATCATCCCAAGGAGACTGCCTGCCGTAGCCAGCACCAGAGCGTCCAACAGCGATATTCCTGCGATCAACTGCCCCACGGTACGTCCTACCTGCCGTTTCGGTGAACGAAAAGCGAAGGAGACACTGTACGCAACCCAGAGAGTAAAGAATAGGATGAGCGGCAGAGTAACCCACTGTACCTGTTGCACCTGACGCGCCGTGAAATAGATCGTTGGCAAGAAGAGCGTTGCCACGATGCTCACATTCGTCATGCTCGGCTTGTTTTCGGTCTTGGCAATGTACGTCAGACCAATCACATAGAGCACCAATAGACTACCGGGAATCAGCAAGGGAGAGAAAGATTGGACAGAGAAAGCCAGAAATGCCGTGCTATAGACCATCAGACGGCAGAGGGCCATGAGCAGAGGGCTCAGCGGGTTGCTCTTGTGCCATCTATCGTAGCAGATGATCAGCGCGATGAGCACCAGTCCGCTCAAGAACGGGCGCGGACCAACACTCCACAGGAGCAGGCTGCCGCAACCGAACAGGGTGAGAGCCACTGCAACGGCTGCTGACCGGGATACGATACCGGCTGGTAGTGGCCGTTCGGGTCTCTCGCGGCAATCGACGGCATAATCCAGGAGATCGTTCAGATACATCCCAGCCGTGTAGAAGAGAACCATGACAATGGCAATAAGACCCAGCTTGCCATCGGGCCAGAGAGCCCCAGCTAGAGCCCCTCCAGCCAGGGTGTTACTGATCACCGTAGGGCTGTTGGATATGCGGGCCAGGGCCAGGTACCCGTACAGCGCTTTCTGCCATGACCGAGAGATTGAAACCTTCTTACTCATACCCTCTTCTTCAGCACCCATTCATATTCTCTGGTAATCGAGTCGAGCAGGTCTTTTTTCAGATCCTCCGGCAACACGCTCCAGGTGTACGTCTCGATCTCCAGGTGACGGCAGAAGCGTCTGTGTGCCAGGAGATCGAGTGTGTCCGCGAGCGTATCTTGTGTTGACTGGAACCTTGGGAAGTGATCAATGAAGATTGGCACATGAAAATGGATACGCCATTGGGCGATCTGGTGATCTTGGACATGGGGCAATGCCTCGATCAAATCAGGATAGTGGCGGAAGGTGCCATCGTGATGCTGCTGGACGACTTGATGGAGGTAGGTCGACTCTACAAATGGCTCCAATGCACGAGCGATATCCACCCGTGCCTGTTCTTCGCCAGGAAAGGCGACTTTCAGGGCCGAGCTGATCTGCACTTTCCCGATCTTGATACCGATCTGATCAAAACGGTCGAGCACAGTCCCAGGCTCTTCATAGGCAAGCGCCACATGGCACGTATCGAAGCAGATCCGTATGTGTTCAAGTAGATGGCTGCGAGCCTCGTCCCTGGAGACAGCGAGAGCGTCTGAGAGGAGGCGTGCCCCCTCTTCTAAGAGCCAGTCGGTGTAAAACCGTACGACCTCCTCTGCGTTCTCAAGCAGCCCATCGGGTTCTGGTTCAATGGCCAGATGAATGAGCTTGTCATGCTCGCGTTTCACCCGTACCAACGCCTCTGCGACCCGTACAATATTCCGGGTAAAGCCCCTCCATGCAGTGGGGTCTTGTATGTTGACCCACGTTTTATAGGAAAGTGGACTGGTGGAGATGCTGCCATCGATCCCGTCGGGCAGTAAAAAAGCCAGGATCTCGATGAGGCGCAGCGTATACGCTACGCGCTCCTCGTCGCGCCAGTCGGGTGCGTGGACGAGCGCCTTCACGGGCTGCTGGTGAAACGGACCATAGGGGAAACCATTGAGCGTGAAGACGTAGAGCCCGTGTTCCTGCAGGAAATCCTGGAACTGCTGCAGGTGATCACCCTGCAACAGTTCGCGACTCTCTCTGCCTGAAAGACGCAGTCCAATGCCGAAAGCGCTGTGGGGTGCGAAGCGGGCCTTGAGCGCTGGCACATAGCGTCGAAGGTTGGCATACACCTCGCTCCACCCGTTGCCGGGATGAATATTGGTACAGTAGGTCAGGTGAAAGAAACGATCGGGCTCTACATACATGGGCGTTCTCCTCTCCAATGCCAGCGGCTCTCACCAGGTGCTCTCGGCGCTCTCCCGGGTCAAGCGAAACTTTGGTGATTGGCTCAAGAATGCCATCGGGTTCTCGTAGACCACCTTGCGAATCAGGCGGTCGGAGTGACCACGACGGCGCATCTCCAAGACAAAGTGCGGTATGGCGGTGGGCAGGCTGGGACCCCAATCACACGCCGACGCCACGCAGAGACGCTCACTGCCGTACATCTCGATCATGTCCACGGCACGAGCAGCCGAGGTTTTCGTCTGCGGGTAGAGGGTGAGACCTGTCCAAAAACCGCGATCAAGGATCATGCCAATGGTGTGTTCCTCCGCATGATCGACCATGACACGACCAGGCTCAATGCGCCTATTGTCGACGAGCGTGTCAACGATCACCTGGGTCCCCTTATACTTATCTTCCAGATGAGGCGTATGGATATGAATGAGCAGGTTGTAGCGCAGTGCCAGATCAACGTGGTCGATGAAAGTGGCTATTTCGTTGCGCGTCACCCGGTTGACCCCAATCTCACCGATGCCGAGGACATTGGGTCGATCAAGAAACTGTGGGATCAGCTCCAGGACGTGTCGCGCCAGTTCTCTGTCCTCACCCTCTTTGGGATTGAGGCACAGCCAGCAGTAGTGCTGGATGCCATATTGCGCGGCACGCGCCGGCTCGAAACTGGTTAAGCGGTTGAAGTAGTCGGCGAAGACGACCGGTGACAACCGATCAAAGCCCGCCCAGAAGGCCGGTTCCGTCAGCGCAACACACCCGGTGAGCGCCATCTGTTCGTAGTCATCCGTGGTCCTGGAAACCATGTGAGCGTGAAGATCGATGTACTTCATGGCTGCACCTCTCCTCTGTGGTGATCGAACGCACCGAACGCACTTTTGCGATCCAACTGCACCAGCGGTTCAGTGGTCGGGTCGCTGAAGATCATTTGGATGTCGTAGACGCGACCAGGGGTACGTGCACAAAGTGCCTGGAGGGCCTGCCGCATGGCCAGCATCCTGAAGTCATCTTCGGCATTGCGGTCAACCGAGCGATCCATGCGATCCAGGAAGGCCGCTACATCGAGCATTTTGGCTCGCACCTCCATGAAATACGCATCGATGAGTTGCTGTTGTGTTAATGGACAGGTGCCATCTTGTCTATTCATTGTCGTTTCTCCATCTTCTGCTTCGCTTGATACTCCTCCAGGAGTGCGATACTTCTTATCATTGTCTGTTCATCCATCTCGTGTACCTCGATACCTCGTCCGATACGCTCAAGCAAGGGAAGCGTGAGTTGGCCCCCCAGATGTTCCCTGAACTCCTGCAAGCCAGTAAAAACGCAGCGGGTGTCATGCTGATCGTGCAGGTAGAGGCTCAGCTCGCACGTGTAGACGGCAAACCCTAGTGCTGAGAGCAGTCCAAGAATACGCTGCCAGTCCGGCTTGGGCAGCAGTCCAGCAAGGTAGGAATAGGTCGAGTCCAGGGCCATGCCAATCGCCACGGCCTCGCCATGGCGTAAGGTGTAATGGGAAAGTTGCTCCAGCTTATGCGCCGCCCAGTGGCCGAAGTCCAGGGGCCGCGAGGAGCCAAACTCGAAGGGGTCGCCACTCGTCGCGATGTGGTCAAGGTGCAACTGCGCGCAGCGGTAAATCAGCCAGAGCATGGCCTGCATATCTCGGTCAACGAGTCGATCTGCCTTTTCCTCGATGAAGTCGAAGAACTCGACATCTTTGAGCAGTGCCACCTTGATAGCCTCAGAGATACCACTGCGCCAGTCACGCGTTGACAGCGTCGTCAAAAAATCGGCATCGTTGAGCACGGCCACTGGGGGCGCAAATGTGCCGAGGAAGTTCTTCTTCCCGAAGGCGTTGACACTATTCTTGACGCCTATCCCTGAATCGTTCTGAGAAAGCACGGTCGTGGGCACACGAATGAGACGAACGCCACGGTGGGCTGTCGCCGCCGCATAGCCCACCATGTCGATCACGGCCCCACCCCCAATTGCCATCACATAGGAGTGCCGACAGATCCCATGCTCGTGAATGGCTGCCTGGATCGTTGTGACATTCATCATATCGTTTTTGGCACATTCCCCACCAGGCACGACCAGTGGCGGACAGACGAGGTGTATCAACGATCGGTGGTGCTGGCAGTAGGAGGAGATGGCATCCAGCAGGTCAGGGTGGTGCTGCCAGACTCCGCGATCAACGACGCAAAGGATTTCCTTTGGAGGCTGCATGTCGCCGCCACTGATCACGTCGCGCAGGAGAGGATTATCGCAAGCAAAGAGCTGCTGTGTAAAGTGGACGGCATAGTAATAGCTCACCTGGACCGTTTGATGAATGAGTTGCATAACGTGACTCTACACCCCTTTGGAACGAGCAATTCCACCACGCTGACCAAGCAAACACTCCCCGCTTCAACGAGCAGGGGAGTGTTTGCTTGGTCAGTAGACATGATGCGCAAGAGCGTTTTAGGCGCATTCCCTCTCTCAGTGGTTGCACTGGTTGCCATTCGCGCTGATGACCACCATTCTCTGCTTGCTGCGGTAGGTATCGAAGGTGGCCACCCCTGTCCACCGAACGATGGTACGCCTCTACGGTCACTCACACGGTGACCGTCAAGAGAGTTCTGCTCAAAGCTACACTATCGACCGCAATCTTTTCTGCTGAAGAAGCATACTCCTGAGCATGCAAAGTGATCAAGTAGCGTAGGACTATTGGTTGATAACCAGCAAAGGTAAAAGTACCGAAGGAGCCTCACGCTATCAGTGGCATGGTATACTTTGGCTCACATTTGTGTAAATCATTTCATTCCATGGGCGGAATCTGTGCAATTATATGGGCGCTTTTCGCTCTCGTTCTCTCCCTTCACATTTCTCTTGAAGCGCTCGCAAAGCCAAAGCAAGGCTCTTCTTTACGGAAAGGATGCGTTCGCCCTCGCCCACATAATTGTACAGATTCCGCCCATGGAATGAAATGATTTACACCACGCATCCAGGCGTTGCCCCACCGTGGCATTGCTCACCACCTCTCCGGCTGATGCCCAACTTCCGTCGAGGATGTGCTCAGCGTCGAGCACCCAGTGATGCATCCGCTTGACCTGCGCAAGCGGCTTCTCCCAGGTTGCCCGCTCGGCCACCATGGTCTTCAAGCGTGCCAGCTTCTGCGCACAGCGCCGACTCACAGGCCCCCCTTTTTTGCCAGCCGCTCGAGGCTGGCTTCCACTTCATCAAGATCTTCGGCGATGCGCACCGCCGCCCGCGTCCAATGGCGCGATGCCATCCCGGTTGAGCGCCGTGAGCACTCCGCTGGCATACTCATCCCCCACCGCGAGCTGGTTGGCTTCAGAAGCTTTCGCCTGGGGGATGTCTCGCTCGAGAGGCTATCGTCGCGCCCGGACCTTGGGCTGCAAGGCTTTGCGCATGGCGGTCTGGACCTTCTTATCCGCCGCGTAAGCTCCCTGGGCCGCATCGCGCAGCGCATGGAACTGGCACACCTGGTGGGGAACCTGTGGCCACCACTCCTCCACCGCCTTCAGCTCGCTCTCCTGCGCATCGGTGATCGTGCCCAGCACGTTCACCTTCAACGCCACTCCCGGCGCCAGCAGCGCTTTCATCACCGCGGTCTCTGACGACGTCACATTCTCGGCGGCTAGCACTCGCCCCGTGAGCGCATCACGTACCAGGTAGACCGTCTCGTTGCCCTTCGTCTTCCTGGATGCCGTCCACGGACACGATGATGCCTCCGTTCTTCTCCACCTGCGCTAGCCACTCCACGTCGTCTTTGGCCTCGCTGCTCGCGCGCAGGAGCATACAGGACGCCTCGAACAGGTACAGGATTTCTCTCCGCGCGATCTTTACCCCTAGCGGCTCCAGGCGCGTGAGCACTTTCTGATGGATCTCATCGACCGTCTGGTGTTCCCTCAGCCGCAGTCGTCCCACCAGCAGCACCATGTCGAGCCCATACGTGAAGTGAGGCAGCGCCAGCGCATCGGCCTCTACGCTGCGATACGTTCTGCGGTGCCCCACCCACTGTGGGTCCGGGCAGCGATACCCGGCGTGCTTCAGCTTGATCACTCCTTCCAGCGTGATTACCGTTCGTCTCGACACCGCCACCGCCTCCCGTAGCGTGCGATGACACTCCAGGCACTCGTGCTCCACCGGTCGATACCACCGCCTGATCACGTTCGCATAGCTTCGGGAATATCTCATGGCTTGTCTCCTTGGTGCTCTCTGAGAACTACTTTTCCCTTATTCTATCATCTAGGCTCCCCCGCTTTCTTTGCACCCACGGTTTTTTTCCGGTGTCTGCTCGTCGTAGGTGGTGACCGTACCCGCTTTGCGCTTGCGCAGCGCGTAGCCAGTCCGACACCAAGTGCGGGTGCGCTGATAGCTGTATCCATGCTCATGGAGTACCTGACGAATGGTTTCTTGCGTAGCCAGTCCGACACCAAGTGCGGGTGCGCTGATAGCTGTATCCATGCTCATGGAGTACCTGACGAATGGTTTCTTTGGCGATGTGGAGCAGCGCCTGCTTGCGCAACGCCCCCCGCAATGTCATCAGCGACCACGTCGCCGTCTGGTCCTTTTCTCGATCGGGCTCCCGCTACACTTCGGCCAGGATCAGCGCCTGAGGCTTTCTCGTGTACGTCGGCTTGCGCCCTCGTCCCGCGGCGATCAACAGCGCCGCTAAGCCGTGGGCATTGAAGCGCTTCACCAGCTTGCCTACCCCCTTTGCACTCTTCAAACCGGCCTCTTGAGCCGCCTGCGTCAATGGCTTGCCTTTGACCACTGCTCACAAGGCTTTGGCTCTGCGTATCACATCCAGCCGCTCACTGCTCGCTTTGACCACCCGCTGCAGTTCTCGTTCTTCCTGCTCGCTCAACGCCCGCAAGGGCTCTTTCTGGGTCTGTGCCATGCTCGTTCTCCTTCCCTTACTCCCAATAGTCTACCACTTTCGCGCCCCTACCGGTACTCAATTGTTAGCTGACCCACTAGTGGGTCAACCCGCAATTGAGTAGCCATGAGCGAGAGCCACTCCAGGACCACCCAAGGGCAACGGAGTTGGGTACACTTTATTCTGCCTGATCAATGAGATGCCAAGCGCGTGTTGTCTGCTGATACTTCCATCCATGTGCCTGCAAGACCAGACGAATCGTTTTTGGGCAGATGTCTAAAAATCCTTTGGCATGCAAGGACTTTTGCAAAAGGGAAAGTGACCAGACAGTGCATTGATCGGCGTCCCAAGTGGGGCACCGTTGTACTTCTTGGAGGATCTGTTCGTGATCCTGACTGGTATAGGTCGGCTTGCGACCACGACCGGGAGCAATCGAGAGGGCTTCCACCCCGCGATGATGAAATCGTTCGACCAGTTGTGAGACCCCATCCCGGCTCATTCCTCCCTGCCTCCCAGCTTCTGTCAACGTACATCCATCCGCAACAGCTAAGAGCGCTTTGGCTTTTTTTCCCATACTCACTCGTTCACTGATGGAAGTGGCTATTTGGCAAAGCTCTTCACGTTCTTGTTGTGTAAGCTGGCGCAATGGTCTTTTTTGCTGAGCCCCCATCGTTTCTGCCCCTCTCGCGATTCCTGCTTCTGAGAGTGTATCACTTCTTTCCCTTTCAGAGCAATACGCTTGTCAGAAGGAGAAAGAGGTGATAGATTCAAAGCGAGGAGGGAACCGAGCATGAGTAAAATGCAAAAAGCTCCATTACGTGAGTTGACCCTACAAGAAGAACAAGCCTTACATAAGCTCGCAAAATCCTGAAGTCGAGCGCCTAGACGTCGTCAAGCGAGCGAACGCGTTGTTATCCGTAAGAGCAGGAAACTGCTATACCGAGACAGCAAAAGGTGCAGGATACAAGAGCAATGATAGCATCAGTCACTTGGTGAGCCGCTTCAACCAACGTGGCCTCCTCGCCCTCTCCATCGCCGTTGGTCGTGGTCGCAAGCCAACCTACACCAGCGCGCAGCAAACACGCATTCTCGCCGAAGTGCAGCGCTCACCGGATCACAAAGAGGATCAGACGGGCACCTGGTCTCTGATGACTCTGCGCCGAGCGCTGCGCAAGAGCGATCTGCCTCACATTGGCGCTGAAACCATTCGTCAGGTGCTCCATGACTCAGGCTACAGCTTCCAACGAACTCGTACCTGGTGCCGGACTGGCTACGCACTCCGTGTGCGTAAAAGCGAGACTGTGACGGTGTATGATCCAGAAACGCCGGCAAAAAAAGCGTAATCGAGTTGGCTTGCGAGCATGCAGAGGCCGCCGGGATCGTGCAACTCAACGAAGATGAAGCCGGGCCATACCAGGCGATTCCGCAGCCTGGAGCCTCCTGGCAACCGGAAGGCCATCCAGCCACCCAACCGCATGAGTATGAGCGTGGAGGCACCGCCAAACTCCTCACCCTCTTCCGTCCGTCCACTGGCCAGGTGCGCGCCAAAGGAGTGCTCGAAGCTCCCAATGCCGTGCTGCATCCCTGGCTTCAAGAACAATTAAGCGCGATGCTCGCCGAGATCGAGAAGAAACAGCCCACAGAGACCTTGCCTCCAGAAGAGGAGCGACCGCTGTATGCACGTTGGGAAACCTGGCTGGGTCATCCGCCTGGACGACCGCTCCCACCCTTACGCATTCTGTTGGTGTTGGATAATTTGGCTGGACATCTCTCCTATGATCTGGTGCGCTGGTTTTTTGATCACGGGGTGATGCCGCTCTACACCCCGATTGGGGGCTCCTGGCTCAATATGGCCGAGTCGGTACAACGCATTCTTGTCCGACGGGCGCTCAGTGGACAGCATCCTCAGAACGCTCAAGAAGTCATTGACTCGCTGGAACAGACGGTGGCTGGCTGGAACCAGAACCCGACGCCGTTTGTGTGGAATGGCAAGCGCCGCCGCCGCCGTGAGCGTGCTCGTCTCCGTCGCTTAGGCGGCTCGGGAGCGGCTCTCGCCAATGGCTACTCAATTACGGGTTGACCCACTAGCAAGGAGTCTATCTCAAATACCCCAGATTATGAGGATGAGGTCATTCGATGTTTTTTCCATCCCTCTTCGGCAGTAACTGGCGCATAATAGTACATCTTCCCATTTCTTCGATCATACATCTCAATGTAAGATAGCGCCTTCTTTCGACTCTCTTCTACATATTCTTCCCATGATAATGCTTGCTGGTTCAGATACCAGCTATCGTAGGTTGAAACGAGTTTGTCATGCTCTTTCCTGTACACATCCCCACCTAAAATGGCATAATGGGCATCAGCAATGGCATGGA
>WNFB01002529.1_pt1 | contig 15897 bp, 12 predicted proteins | sample 5400501 | NCBI WGS metagenome assembly WNFB01 (sample SAMN13153341, study PRJNA577476) | soil metagenome | isolation source: 200 cm saprolite under Douglas fir tree site 2 hole 1 | place: USA:California | collected 2015-04-18
CGGGTTTGAGCCCTATACCGAGCTCGTCGAGCTGTGCGGGATCAACTGGCGAAGGCGCGTCGGCCATCAGATCCTGCGCCGCAGTGGTTTTGGGAAATGCGATGACCTCGCGGATGGACTTCTCCCCGGCCAGCAGCGCCACCACGCGGTCCAACCCCAAGGCAATGCCGCCGTGCGGCGGCGTGCCATAGGCGAGCGCGTCGAGGAAAAAACCGAAGCGCTGGCGCGCCTGCGCGTCGCTCAAACCCAGGGCGCGAAACACGCGCGCCTGCACGTCCTGCCGGTGAATCCGGATGCTGCCCGAGCCCAGCTCGACTCCGTTAAGCACCAGATCGTAACCTTTCGAGCGAATCGTAGCGCGCACTTCCTCCGAAGGATCTTCCAGCTTATCGAGGTCTTCTTCGATGACGCCGGTGAAGGGATGTTGCGCGCTGACCAACCGCTTCTCCGTCGCGCTCCATTCAAAGAGGGGAAAGCCGGTCAGCCAGACAAACTCCCAGCGGTTTCTGGGAATCAGTTTCACTTGCTCGGCCAAGTGCAGGCGCAGTTGCCCGGCAACCAGCGCCGCGGCGTCGGTGCCTTTGATCTGCTCCTTGGCGGCGACGGCAACAACCAGGTCGCCTGCCTTCGCGCCAGCCGCTTCTGCGAGCTTGGTGACTGCCTCTCGGCCGATGATCTTCTCGAGCGACGAAGCGATGCCCTCCAGGCCTACCTTAATCGTGTAGAGCCCGCGCGCGCCGAGCGCCTTGGCCCGCTCGGCCAATTCCTCAAGCTGCTTGCGGGAAAAACTCGCCGCTCCGGGAACCGCCAGCGCAACGACGGAGCCCTCGATCTGCAGCGCCTCGCGCGCCGGCGCAAACATCACCGTGACGTCTTCGAGTTCCATGCCGAAGCGCAGGTCGGGCTTATCCGAGCCGTAGCGGCGCACGGCCTCGCGGTATTGCATGCGACGGAAGGGCGGCTTCACCGCGATGCCCGCGGCCGCGCAGGCGCGCACCATCACCTGCTCGATCACGCCGAAGACGGTGTCCTGCGTCGGGAACGACATCTCCAGATCGAGCTGGGTAAACTCCGCCTGGCGGTCGGCGCGAAAATCTTCGTCGCGGAAGCAGCGGACGATCTGGAAGTAGCGGTCCAGCCCGGCGATCATCAGGATCTGCTTGAAGATTTGCGGCGACTGCGGCAGGGCGTAGAACTGGCCGTGATGGATGCGGCTGGGCACCAGGTAGTCGCGCGCGCCTTCCGGAGTCGAGCGGGTGAGCATCGGCGTTTCGATCTCGTAGAAGCCCATCTCGTCGAGCGCCTTGCGCATCTCGAAAACGACGCGGTGGCGCAGCGCCAGATTGGCTTCAGGCCTGGGCCGGCGCAGGTCGAGATAGCGGTAGCGCAGGCGCGTCTCTTCGCTCGCTGTGATTTCGTCCTCAATCACAAACGGCGGCGTCTTCGCCGCGTTCAGGATGTGGAGCTTTGTGGCGATGACTTCTACTTCGCCGGTGGCTAGCTCTGGGTTGGGCTTCTGCCGGCGGACGACGCGGCCTTCGACGGCAGCCACATACTCTGCGCGGAGTTCCTCGGCGCGGGCGTGCGCCGCGGGGTGCTGTTCTTTGTTGAAAACGATCTGCGCGATGCCCGCGCGGTCGCGCAGGTCAATGAAGATGAGCTGGCCCAAGTCGCGCCGCCGGTGCACCCAACCCATCAGCACCACTTCGCGCTCGGCATCGCTGGCGCGGAGTTCACCGCAATAATGCGTGCGCTTCAAGTCTCCCAGCGAATCCAGCACGTCTTGGCTCCAGGGGAGATGCCTAAGTCTTCCGCTCGGCCTCTAACACACCGACCAACTCACCTTCGGAAACCTTTCGCTGCTCACCGTCGGCGAGCCGCTTCAGTGTGAACAGGCCGGATACAACCTCGTCTTCGCCAACGATCAGTGCATGCCTCGCACCCTTCATGGACGCAATGCTGAGCGACTTCTTCAACTTCTGCTCCTCAATGGGCACTTCCACGCCAAATCGACTGTTTCGTAGGAGCCGTGCCAACTCTTGCGCCTTTTCAGACGTGTTTCCGATCCAAGCGATGTAAACTTCAAGAGGACGAATTGCTTTGAGCCTTGCGCTGTCTCTCACCGCTTCAACGAGCCGGTCTTCCCCAACGGCAAAGCCGACGCCCTTGATTCCGGAGAATTTCGGGCCTCCAATGAGTTCCACCAGACCGTCATACCGCCCTCCCCCACAAATTGCATCCTGAGCACCGGCCCCGGGGACCGTGACCTCGAATGTAGTTTGAGTGTAGTAGTCGAGGCCGCGAACCAATCGCCAATTCTCTTGGAAGCTCACATCACGCATCCCCAGGACATTCTTTAGGCCTTCATAGTCTTGGCTACAGGCGTCACAAAGTTGGCTGGCGATATGCGGTAACCCTTCGATGATCTCCTGTTCTTCAGGCAGCTTGGAGTCGAAGACGCGCAGCGGGTTAGTTTCAATGCGCCGTTGGCTATCCGGCCCCAACCTGTGTTTTACTTTCAGGAGTTCCACCCTCAATCTTGCGAGGTAAGCTGGGCGACACTCTTGGTCATTGCAGCCTATGGAGTTGATATAAAGAGTGTGATCCCTCAAGCCGCACATCTCGAAGAACGTCATGAGCATTGCTATGACCTCAGCGTCCGCCGCGAAGGAAACACCCCTGCCGAGAACTTCGGCTCCGATTTGATAGAACTGGCGATAGCGGCCCTTCTGGGGACGTTCGCGACGAAACATCGGCCCCATGTAGTAGAGCTTGAGCGGTCCCGGTAGCACTTGCATGCCGTGCTCGATGTAGGCACGCACGACTGATGCGGTCGCCTCTGGCCGCAGCGACACGAGTTTCACTTCGCCCCTTTCTTCAATTTCCTTTCGCAATCTGTCAGGGTTTTCTTCCGCAAACTTCCTATATCCGTCGTGCCCCATTTCCCGCAGACACTTCTGAATGTACTCGAGATAAGTCTCTGGAGGGTCTGCGAACGTATACATCTCCTTGGAGATGATGTCGGTGTCGGCACCTACCGACCGGGCAAACAACTCCGTCTGCTCAAAGATGGGCAAGCGGATTTCCTGGAAATTGAAGCGCGCGAATACCTCGCGCGCGATTTCCTCGACGCGATTCCACAGCGCCGTTTCGGGCGGGAGGATGTCGCGCACGCCGCGGATGGCGCGGAATTGTTTGTGCTCGGCCACTATTTGGACTCCGCGCGGTAGGTTTCTTTGTATTCCACATAGCGCGCGGCATAGCGGTCGATCGTTTCCTGGTCCTCCGCGGTGAGCGCGCGGCGGAATTTGCCCGGGTGCCCCATGAACAGGCTGCCCGGTGGCACGACCGTGTTTTCCGGCACCAGCGTGCCTGCGGCGATAATGGAGCCCGCGCCGACGCGGGCGTTGTTCAGGATGATCGAACCCATGCCGATCAGCACCCTGGATTCAATCGTGCAGCCATGGAGCACCGCGCCGTGGCCGATGGTGACGCTGTCGCCGACCACCAGCGGATACAGTTCGCGCATCACGTGCAGCACCGCGGCGTCTTGAACGTTGGTGCGCGCGCCGATGCGGATCCAGTGAACGTCCCCGCGGATGACCGCGGCCGGCCAGACGCTGGAATCATTGCCGATGGTCACGTCGCCGATCACCACCGCCGCCGGGTCCACATAGGCCGAAGCAGCAATCTGCGGCGCACGCCCGCGGTAGTTGCGGATCAATTCTTCACCTCAGAGGCTCATGCAAAGAGCGCAGCGGCAAATAAACACGCAAAGCTAACACACGCGCCGCAGGCTGACAAGAAACAGCGGTCCCAGGGTCCCAGGGGTCCCACGACAGAAAAAACAAAGCCGATTGACCCCAGGGGCGCCGGCGATGCCCGCGGTGGTTGCTATCAGGCTACACTTGCCCCCGCGTACCATTGTTTCCACCGAAACCGCACGCTAAGTTGGCAAGGTACTTGGGAGCCACCCGTGTCCCTCCCCGCACGGGATGAAAGCTGAGATCAAACTCGCTGACGCTAAGGCCACGGCCGCCCGGGCTTTCGTGCGCAGCCTGAATATCCTGCTGAAGTTCGCCCGCTTGTACGGTTTCAAGCACGGGCGCACAGGCACGCAGTTTGAGACCACCTGGAATGAGCTCCACGCCGCCGTCTCGTGCGATGAAGGCGGCTTACTGCTCGGCGCCGCCGGCGCGCAGCTTCTCATCGATGGCGTCCCGTTCGAGGCTTCGGCGAGCGGGCGAAGCTTTTGCCAGTTGCTCTCTGCGGCGGGTCTAGCCAGCATCTTCTTCTCCAAGCAGGTGACGCAGGAGGATCTGTCGCGGTTTGCGCAGGCCTTCCCCACCGGCAACGCCAAGACCGACGCGGTAGCCGAGAAGTTGAAAGCGGCGCTGGCGAACTCGCCTGGCATCCGCGTGAACGAAATTCGCTTTGTCGCCGAAGACGCATCCTTATCCGGAGCCAAGGCGGCGGCAGAACTCACTGCACGCGCTCTGGGCGCGGATAACGAGGCGTTCAAAGAGTGGCTGAACGACCCGCAGAAGCTGCTCCAACTGATTGCTGCCGCCGAGGGATCAAAGGGCGCCGGCGGAGGAGCTCCGGGGCCGGGGCGAGGCGGTCAGCCAATCGCACTAGGAGGCGCGGACGTCCCGACAACTGCACCGACCCCCGGAGCATCCCCACGGGGCCTCCTCGGCGGGACAGCAGGGGCGAGCTCCGGTTCGAGCCCGCCGAGTACCGGCGGCGCTGCTCCGGGTGAAGAGGACGAGCTTCAGGGCATCCTGCGCCTATTTACCCGGCTCGGGCAGTTGAGCGGCCAGCCGACGGCCGACCAACCCGGGCTATTGCAGCAGCAAGTCTCCGGTCTGCCCGAGTCCGCTCAGGTCACGCTACGGCAGGCGCTCGCCAGCCTGGTCACTCACACGCCCAAACGGCCGGACGAGCCGATGCTGGTCGAGCTTGCCGAGCATCTGGCCATCCGCTTTGCGCTCGACCGGTTCGAGCGTGGCGAGATGCGCGTCAACGCCGTGCGGAAGATGCTTGACCGCATGAATCAGGAAATCGACACCCTGCGCAAGATCCTCGGCGTGCACGAAGAGAAGATGGCTCGCGCCGGCATGGTGGTCGAATCCCACGCCGATATCCTCGACCGGAAATTCTGGGCCGCGGTCCCGGAGTCGGGCAAGCGCAGCGTGCTGCTCTCGCCTGAAGCCTGGTGTATCCCCCCGCGCAACATTCGCCAGTACGTTGAAGAGCTGCTCAAGGGAGAGGAGAAGGAGCTCGCACAAAAGATCCTGCTCAACTACGCCTCCTGCATCAGCAGCCCCGAAACGGAAGCGCGCCGCAAGACGGCCGCGGGACTCAGCGAACTGGCCGAGCTCTACGGGGCCGACGCCCAAACGCTGGCGACCGCTATCCGGCAGGCCGGCGCGCAGCTCGGCTTCGAGCGCGAAGCCGAACTGCAAAGCATCGTGAGCGCCGCGTTTGTGCGGCTGGCCCAGGAGGCGGCGACGCGACACTGTTACCCGGCCATGCATCAGGCCATGGACTCGCTCGACGGCGTGGAAAACCAGCGGCCCGCCTTCGCGCAGGACCTGCGGCCGCGCATCGGCGTGGAAAACCGCCTGCCCGAGTTCATCGAAGAAGCGCTGCGCGCCGAACAGATTGCGGCAGGCTTGCCGGAACTGCTGCGACTGATGCCACGCCCGGCCATGGAGCAGTTGATGGCGCGGTTCAACCGCAGCACGCACCGCCGGGATTGCGAACGGTTGGTCGCGCTGGCGGGCGAGCTCGGGCCCGAAGGCGCCTCGCTTCTGCGCGAACTGCTACGCGTCAACCCCGGTGCGGAGGCGGCCGAGACGGTCGGCTTGCTGAGCCGGCTGGATGCCGCTACGGTGGAGCAATGGCTGACGCAGCGCGTGCGCGAGTTCCAGCAACCGGCGCAAGACCGCATCGTGCGGCTGCTGGCCGTCGGCGGCGCTCCCGAGCGGAGCCGCCTGCTGCTTGCCCTGCTGGACAAGCTCGATCCGCTCTTCGTGGCGCTGGCGGTGGACGAAATCGGTATGGGCGGTGACACGTCAGTCGCCGCGCAACTGGTACCGCTGGCCGAGGGCAAGCTTCCCGAACTGGCGAGCGTCTACGTGCAATTGAAAGCCATCGAAGCGGTGGGGCGGCTGCGCGTCCCCGGGGCCGCCAGCGCGCTGCGGCACATTGCGGAAGCGCGGCACATCTGGCGCTGGACCTATCCGATCGAGCTGCGCATCGCCGCGGTGCAGGCGCTGGCAAGAATCGATCCGGAATGGACGCAGAGTTTTCTGCGCAAGAGCGGCTTGAACGAGGCGAACCTGGCAGCGCCATTCTCGCCTCTGGATCCGGTGGCAGATTGTCGTTGGGTCCGGCAACGCCGCTACCCACGCGTCCGCCTGGCGCGCACGCTCACCGCCGTAGCCACCAGTTCGCGCGAGACCTCCCACCTCGAGATCCGAAGTCTCAGCCTGAGCGGCGGGCTGGCCGGCTTCGACCGGCACATGACCCACGGCAGGGTTGTAGCGCTGAAGCTGGGCGGCGGCCTGCACGCCATTCGCGCGCAGGCGGTTGTACGCGACGCGCGGGCACAGGGCTTGGGCTTCGAGTTTGTGGAGATGGACCTCGAAGAGCGCGCGAAGCTGCGTCGCCTGCTCGCCAGCGAACTCAGTTCCTCCCGGCTCTCCTCCTCCGCAGGCGAATAGCGGGGGCCATTCCGCGCGTGAACCAGCCGCCACAGCGCGTACTTGATCTTCTCTCCGAGTAATTGCGTCCAAGCAGATCGTAGGGCGGAGTTCGGGCCAAGTTTTCCTCGCTTTTCCACTTCTCGGGCAACCCCCACACCCCTGTTTTTCGTAAGAATGTCATTCCAGGGGAGTTTAAGTCCTTTGAATTTGTAAGAGTGGATTCCAAAGGACTTAGCGACGCATTTTCTCGTAAGAGTGCATTGTAAAGGGGTTGCGGGAAATTTTTTCATTTTGAGCGCCATGGGAAAATTACACCGCCAAGAACGCAGAGACCGCTGAGAGGCGAGCGTTCAGAGTCAGAGTGCGCAGCCAGCCCACAGTCGAAAGTCGAAAGCTTTGGGCCAACAATTGTGGTTGTGCGCGCAGAGGGATTCTCCTTCGAAATTTCGCGACGCCGCGGTTCACTGCGAGCGCCGGGCCCACTCGCCCCCTCCGTCAGGGTCAGAATGTGCGATCAACCCGCTCGGGCAAGCCCACAACCGCGTGCGGGGCCCCGCGAACCCGTCCGGGATCAAAAAGCGCATCCCGGAGAACCATCCGGGACACAGAAAGCGTGTCCCGCAAAACCGTCCGGGATCCAAGAAGCGGATCCCGCAAACTTCTTCCGGGGCGCATAAGACGTGCCCCGCAAAACCATCCGGGATCCAAAAAGCGCATCCCGGAGAACCATCCGGGACACAGAAAGCGTGTCCCGCAAAACCGTCCGGGATCCAGAAGACGCACAATTCATGTTACCTCAAGACAGCCAGAGCGATTGCGCGTCTTGCGCATTTTTTTCGCTTGAAGAAAAAGGCATTCGAAAAGATCGGCCCCGCAGAGAGCGGGCTGGCAAAGTCCGGTGCTGGTCCGCTTATTTACCTATGCCTGCAATGAAGGCTGGCGGCTTCCCGGGCCCGTCTCAGACATGGCAAGAGTTTACAGATGCGCCCGTGTGTGAAAGACATGATGCCGCTTGTGGGGCAGAGCCGACCTACTTACTTCCCTGACGTTCTCAGCTTTCAACCAAGGGGCTAGGTGGCGTACCATGCCGATTGCGCTTTCTCTTATCCGGGGAGAAGAATGAAGAGAGGCATACTCGTCTTCGCAGTGTGCGCCGGAGCGCTGGTTCTGTTCATTCTGGGACTCCGCGAGGCCCGGCGAGTCCGTTTCTCGCTGCAGGGGAGTGCCACCAGCGGGCCCGGTCAAGGCCCCGCGACGGTCCGATTCGTGAAAAACCCAGAGCCGCTACCCGAATTCACTCTCCGGGACCTGGCGGGGCAGAGCATCTCCCCAGCCGACTGGCGCGGCAAAGTGACCCTGTTGAATTTCTGGGCCACCTGGTGCGGGCCGTGCCGCGAGGAGATTCCCGACCTGATGAAGCTCCAGGGGAAGTATGCAGGCCGCTTGCAGATCATCGGTCTCTCTGTGGACGAAGGCCCGGCGGAGGAAGTAAAACGCTTTGCGCAGCAAATGAGGATCAACTATCCGATTGCCATCGCCTCCGCCGAGCTGCAAACCAAGTTCGGCGGCATCCTGGGCCTGCCGACCTCGTTCCTGGTGGACACCAACGGCCGGGTGGTGCAGAAGCATATCGGCCTGCGCAATCCGGCTCTCTATGACGCGGAGGTTCGCGCCTTGCTGGGCCTCCCGGGCGAAGCAAAGATTGAGACCTTTGATGACACGGGGCAGATCTTTCTTAACAACGCCAAACGCGCCACCGAGATTCCGGGTATTGACCTCTCCAAGCTTACTCCGGAACAGAAGAAAACCGCCCTCCGGCAGTTCAATGAGCAGAACTGCACCTGCGGCTGCGGTTTGACGCTCGCTCAGTGCCGCATCAACGATACCACCTGCGCCGTAAGCCTGACGCTGGCCAGGCATGTGCTGGAAAAAATTGCGCCTGGGAAACCAGCCGGCCAAAAAGCCCGCCCGGCGAAGTAGGGCGCGCATCGAGTGCCCGATCGTTCGGATGCTACGGCGCGCGTCTATTGCGCCGCCACCAACCGCATTACGGCATCGTGCAGAGCGCCATTGGTCGAAATGGCGTTCCCGCCGCGTATCGTTCGCGAGCCGCGCCAGTCGGTGAATCGCCCACCGGCTTCTTCGAGAATCGGGAGAAGGGCGCAGGCGTCCCACTGGTCCAGAATCGGATCCAGCATGATTTCGGCGCGGCCGGTGGCCACCAGCATGTGCCCGTAACAGTCACCCCAGGTGCGCTGCAGCTTTGTAGAGGCGCACAGGCGTTGATAAGCGGCGTCCAAGCCTGCGGCCGCAAACCATGTTACGTCCGTGGTCAGAAGCGCAGCTTCCCCCAAGCGGGCAACGTCGGACACCCTGGCGCGCCGGCCATTCCACCACGCTCCGCCGCCCCGCCGCGCCCAAACCGTTTCCCCGAGGGCAGGAAGGTGGACCACGCCCAGCGACGGTTCGCCTGCGTGCTCCAGCCCTATCATGACGCCGTAGAGCGGCACGCCGTGGATGAATGACAGAGTGCCGTCAATCGGGTCAAGCATCCAGCGGTAGCCGGAGGTCTCGCGCACGGCGCCAAACTCCTCCCCGAGAATGCCGTGGCCGGGAAAACGCTGCTCGATCCGTTGCCGCAGCACCCGCTCACTTTCCCGGTCGGCAATCGTGACGGGCGAGAGGTCGGCCTTGGTTTCCACGGCGGGGTTCTTCTGGAAGTAGCGCAGGGTGACTTCGCCGGCTTCGCGCGCCGCGGAAAGCGCCAAGTCCAGCAATTCGTCGAGAGACAGCGGCGACACGATGCGGGGGCTACGTTGTTTCCCCGCCCGGCGGCAGCGGGGGCGGCTCTATTGAAGCTGCCGCGTCCGGCGCAGCAGGTCCTGGCGGCGCGGGCGCAACGCTGCGGCCAGAACCGAAGAAGCGCATCGCGGTCGCCGCCAGCCCTTCGAGCGCGCCAGAGCCATTGCCGGCGCTGGTGACGAGGATGTCTGGCACAAACTTGGCGCGGCCCTCGGCCAGCGCGGTAATCACGTTGACCAAGGCAGTGGCGTTGGGGCCGAGCGCCTGCACCTGGGCCTCGTAGCCCTTCGCGCGCGCAAGCCCGACAGCCTCCACCTCGGCTCCCCTGGCCCCGCCGGTCTTGCGGATGTATTCGGCTTCACCATTGCCCTCAGCGATGCGCGCCTCGGCGTTGTTCGTCTTGATGGCGATGCCCACTTTTGAACGCGCGAGTTCCGCCTGCATGTCGGCCGTGCCCTTGGAGTGCTCCATTTCCACCCGCTGCTGTTGAGCCAACTGTTGCTTGCGGAAGGTTTCGATCTCCTGGTTGGCAATTTCGCGCTCCGTCAGCACTTCCACCAAGCTCTGCGGCAGCACCACATCCTGGATATAGACTCCTTTGGTCTCCACTTGATACTGCTCAAGCTGCTCCTTAATGTGGACGAAGGCCTCTTCCTGGACATGCTTGCGCGTTTCGATGAAGCGAATGGCGGGCATGCTTTGCAATGTGTCCCGGAAATGGTTGCCCACGGCGGCCTGCAGGACTTCGTTCACCAGGTTGCGCATCGTCCCGACCATGGAAATCACCCGCGGCGCCTTGGTATCCGGCACGTGGATTTGCACCTGCAAGTCAATTTTGAAGACGAACCCTTCGTTGCTCTTCGCCACGATCTGCTGGAGCTGCGCGTCGAGGTTGTGCGCTTCGGAGACGGCTTCGGCCCAGTTGAGGTTAAGGATAGCGGTGGGCACCACTTCGGCCTCATAGCAGCGCGGGTTGATGGGATACTTGCCAGTGCGCAGCGGCTCCTGCCAGATGCCGCGATGCCCCGGGCGTACCAACGAACCGTACTTGAATTCGGCACCCGAAGTGTCCTGGGTGGCCAAGCCGACATAGGCTTTCATCACCGCCACCTGTCCTTGCTTGACCACCAACATCGGCACCATCTCCACGCTCACCAGAAACGGGTTCAGGGCATAGGCGTCATAGAGCAGCGGATCGTGCTGCAACCCGATCTTTCCACCCTTCTCGAGAAATGCCTGGAAGTCCTGATAGTTATTGTGGAGGGTGTTCTTGCTGCCCAGCAGCTTCTCGATGATTTCCAAGTCGGCTGCCCCTTGCCGCTCCATTTCCTCCACGTCAGCAAAGCCGCCCAGCCGGCTGGCGATGTCGCCGGAAAGCAGCGGCTCGCCCTCATAGGTGGTGACGATGCCGACCATGTCGAGCATCGCACCATCCTTGCCGCGCGGCAGCGGCTCGATCCGCACCAATTCCAACTGCTCGGGAGGCAGCCCCACCGCTTCCGGCGATAGCACGTCTCCTTTCCCGATCTTGCTTCGAATTTCCGGCGAAACAGGAAAGCCGTAAACTTCCTTCTTGGTGATCACCAGGAACCCCACGGGGTGAACCGGGACGAGCGACCCGGGCGGCAGCACCGGCCGCTGCACCCCCTTCTGCCCGCCGTTGGCGACGAACTTACGCAGATCGGAGAAATTGGCGAACTCTTTTTTGTACACGGCAGACTTGGCGCCGATGGGCAGCGGCTGGCCCACTTGCGCGATCACCACACCAATCTCGCCGGCCGGCACCTGCACCCACGGGTATTTCTCGACCGAGTAAAACAGCCACGGCTTCCAGCGCAGCCCCGGCATCAGCAGGTCCGCCTGATAACCAGCCTCGGCGTTAAGCGCAATGGGGTTGTCCTGCGTCAGCTTTTTCCAGGAGAAGCGTTTTGTGACCAGGCCCACTTCGGTCGGCCCGATCCGGCGGATGGAATGCAGCGCACTGTAGAGCAGAAACACGACTACAGCTACGCCGATCAAGAATGTTGTGCTGAACATGACCGTCCTTCCTTCGCCCCGCGGAACGTGGGAAGCGCGCTCGGTCTGCCGCGGGCGGGCCCACGGCGGCTGGCTCTGCCTCCGGGGAGGCTGCCGCGGGGAATTTCCTGGTAAGTATACTCCCGATTTGTCAAACCACGGCCCCGCGCGCGTTGACTTGCCTGTGACCCGGGAATAAGATGCGTGCCCACAAGAGGTTTGCTTCCCGGGATCGGCCAGCCGATTCGGGCCTGCAACGGATCGGAGAGCAGCTAGGCAGAAGGAGCAGGTGAGGCGCAAAAATCTGTGTGAGGTGCAGAGATGACAAAGGAGCAACCCTTTTCGGGGACGTTCAAGCTGGACAAGGAGACCAAGAATACCGTTCGCTACGCCGAAGAGGCTGAAGGACACAGGCCAGTGGTGGGTACCGTCTACATGGATAAGTACGAGCTGCCGAAGCCTTTTCCAAAAAAGATCCGAGTTACTGTTGAGCTGATAGAGTAGGCGACGGCCGCCAGGAGAGCCCGGAGACGACTGGCTCAAGGGCAATTAACGGCTATCCCTGCCGGGAAAGAGAAGTAGGCCTACGAGGGAATCCTATACGGCTCGTTTCACGGAGGCATCATGCAAAAACGCCTTAGCCTTGCAGGGGTTTTCCTACTGGCCGCAATGCTTGCGCTTGGGTGGGGCCTTGAGGCTCAAGCCCCGCCGGCCAGTGCGGACTCGCACCCTGTAGTGGAGAGCTATTACAAGATCGCGCCAGGCAAGGCCGAGGCGTGGCTGGCACTCTACCGCTCGCAACACCTGCCGGTTCTGAAGCAACGCCAGCGCGATGGCCACATCTTGCAGATCGTCGTCTACCGGCCCTTTCTTCACCAAGGCGAACCCGCGTGGGACTTCAAGGTAATCCTGACTTACCGCGACTTTGCCGCCCTAGGCGACCGCGCCGGCTTCGAGGCGATTGAACGGCGTCTCTTTCCTGATTGGGACACCCACGAACGCGCCGAGCGCCGCCGCTGGGAAATCACCGCAAAGCATTGGGACGATATTATGGTCGCAATGCCCGCTGATTAGTTCAGGCGAGCGTCCCTTGGGCCTTGCCGCCAACAGGAAGTTGTCCCCTTGATCCATCCCCGGAAACGTTTTTGCTCCGCGGTTGCAGCTCCAAGCCCTTTCGAGCTTGGAATAACTTGGATGCACGGCGAAGCAACTTTTCGAATTCGCGGTCATTAGGGCTGCTGCTCCGACCGGCGGTCTGCCGTGGGACTGGCATGGTAACCCCTCCTCCACCACTTGGTTGTTGAAGCTAAGAAAGCCTATCCGCAGTCCTGTAGCAAACGAGAGCCCAGCTCATTTTCTTCCAGAGGCCAAGCTCGTAATGGCCAACAAGGGAGGGATGTGATTGACAACAAAGGGCTTGCTGGCAGCCTGTGAAAGGGTAGTCCCCAAGCAGGAACACAGCGAGTCTCCAACTGGAGACTACTCCCGCCAACCCCTGCATCCTTCTCCTTCTTCACCCTCTCGCCAGCGGTTATGCTATATAGGCCACACTGCTGAAGCGAGCGCGGCACAAACGGCAAGAACCCCAGTTGTGGCCACTTGGGAAACCAGGGCATGATTCTTTCCTTAATCGGCATGTCGGGGAGCGGGAAGACCTATTGGTCATGCAAGCTGGCTGAGCGTGGCTTCCAACGCATTTGCTGTGACGACGGGATTGAAGAACTGCTGCAATCCCAAGGGCACTTGGATAGGCGCAGCGGTATTCAAAGTGTGGCTCAGTGGATGGGACAGCCCTATGAGCCGGGCTACCAGGAGCGGCAGGCCGCCTACTTGGCGGCCGAGGTCAAAGTGGTTCAAGCGATCCTTGATTCGCTCCGAAGGGGCGGGACAGGCGACCTCGTGATCGACACAACAGGAAGCGTTGTTTATACGGGAGAGGAGTTGTGCCGAGGCCTGCAGGCCCGGAGTACGGTGGTCTATCTGGGAAGCTCTCTCACTGAGCTTGAGGTTATGTTCCAGCAATATTCAAAGGATCCCAAACCGGTTGTCTGGGGGAACCGCTTCGGGCGCCAAAAAAACGAAAGCAACGAGACCGCGCTGGCCCGCTGCTACAAGGACCTCTTGCAGCACAGGAGGACGCTGTACGAGAAGTACGCCACAGTGACGATCCCTGCTTCTTTACTTCGGCGCCAGCAGCCGGATGCGAAGGGTTTTCTCGACCTCATCCAGGGACGACCTGTGAGCCGCCCTTGAAGTTCTACAGCATCCACAGGAAGAGCCCGGTCGTTTCTCTCTCGGAGGCGGTGCTGCATGGCCTGGCCCCGGATGGCGGCCTCTATATGCCCGTGGACCTGCCGAGGGTGTCGCCAAGGTTCCTTTCCGCGCTCGCCTCCAGGTCGTTTCCGGAAATCTGCTACGAGCTCGCTGAGGCGCTGATCGGGGAGGAGGTTCCCCCCGCGACGCTCCAAGCGATCATCGAGGAGGCGTTTGATTTCCCGGTGCCGCTGGTCAGGTTGGATGAGCGCCGCTATGTGCTGGAACTGTTCCACGGTCCCACGCTGGCCTTCAAAGACTTTGGCGCACGCTTCATGGCTCGCCTGATGTCCTACCTCGCCCGCCACGCCGGCCGGCAGCTCGTCGTTCTGGTGGCCACGTCAGGGGACACTGGCAGCGCCGTGGCGCACGGGTTTCTCAACGTGCCGGGTATTCGCGTGGTGGTTCTCTACCCCAGCGGGCAGGTCAGCGAGGTTCAGGAGAAACAGCTTACGACAATCGGAGGCAACATCACCGCCGTGGAGGTGCAGGGTAGCTTTGACGACTGCCAGCGGCTGGTGAAGCTGGCCTTTGTCGACCCCGCGCTCCGCACGCGGTTATTCCTCACTTCAGCGAATTCAATCAATATCGCGCGCCTCTTCCCGCAATCCTTCTACTATTTCCAAGCCTACGCGCGGCTGGAAGCGAACGACGCGCCCGTCATCTTTTCCGTGCCCAGCGGTAATTTCGGCAATCTCACTGCGGGGCTTCTGGTCAAACGCATGGGCCTGCCCGTCGCGAAATTCGTCGCGGCCACCAACATCAACGACGCCGTGCCCCGGTACCTGGCAAGCGGAACGTTTGAACCACGACCGTCTCAAAAAACGATTTCCAACGCGATGGACGTGGGCAATCCCAGCAATTTCGCGCGCATGCTGGAACTCTACGAATATCGCCAGGAAAAAATGCGGGAGGATATCTTAGGCAGCAGCCACTCCGACCAGGAAAGCGAGTCGGCCATCCAGCGTGGCTATCAGCAGTACGGCTACCTGTTTGACCCGCATGGAGCCGTCGCTTTCCTGGGCCTGGAAAGATGCCTGCGAGAAGAACTCACCGGGGGCCGAGGCATCGCGCTGGGCACGGCCCACCCGGCCAAGTTTGCCGGGATTGTCGAGCGAGCCGCGAAGACCAGGGTCCCCGTGCCTCCACAGATTCAAAGCGTTCTAACCAGGCAAAAGAAAGCGACGCTTCTCTCGTCCGATTTTCAAGAGCTAAAAGCCTTTCTACTCTCGCAAAGGGACTGAAGCTTCTGCGTCCGCGCCAGCAGCTTTACCGGCTCGACGCTAGCCCTGCCCAGCCGACTTAGCGAAGAAAGCCTGGGCCCGGCGCTGGAGCTCTTCGGGCACCACGTCTTCCTTGTGTGTGGCAATCCCCCACTGGTGGCCGAACGGGTCCGTGAGCTTGCCGTAACGATCGCCCCAGAACATGTCCTGCAGGGGCATCTCGACCCGGGCGCCGGCAGCCACCGCGCGGGTAAAAACGGCGTCCACGTTCTCGACATACAAGAAAAGGGAGACGGCACGGTTGCCAGGCGATTCCGATGCGGGTGAACTCGTCTGGCCCAGCTCGTCGCACAAGAACAACATGGAATCGCCGATTTTCAGCTCGGCGTGAGTGATCTTACCGGTAGGTCCCGGCATGCGCATCAGCTCCTGGGCGCCGAAGGCTTGCTTGTAAAACGCGATGGCGCGGTCAGCGTTGCGGCATATCAGGTACGGCGTAATCGCATGGTACCCCTCAGGAACAGGTTTTACTGGGTTGGTCACGGCTGGTCTCCTTGTTTCGCGCAGAGGTTTTCGTTCCTTTGTCCAAGCGGAAGAATCGCTGCACGGTCGAACCGACAGGATTGTGCAATCACCGGCCCCTTGGCGTCAACTCCACGCTTGCCGGCGGAGCATCTTGCGCGCCGGCGCCTTCACTCGCCCGATTGTCCGTGGTAGCGCGGATCGAGCACGACATCCGCCGTGCTTCCCGAACACTCCCGAGCACCCAGAATCAGCGGCGGCAGCGGATCTTGGGTGAAGTCAAAGCTGTCGAGCAGGTCATTGGCCTG
>WNFB01006785.1_pt1 | contig 15885 bp, 12 predicted proteins | sample 5400501 | NCBI WGS metagenome assembly WNFB01 (sample SAMN13153341, study PRJNA577476) | soil metagenome | isolation source: 200 cm saprolite under Douglas fir tree site 2 hole 1 | place: USA:California | collected 2015-04-18
ACGATCTTCATGCAGGACGCGCTGAAGGAGATCACGAAGACCCTGATCGAAACAATCCTGATCGTCGGGCTCGTGGTCTTCCTCTTCCTCGGCTCGATCCGGACCGCGCTCGTTCCGCTGGTCGCGATGCCGGTGTCTCTCGTCGGTGCGGCGATCGTCATGCTCGCGTTCGGATTCAGCCTGAATCTGCTCACGATTCTCGCAATCGTGCTCTCGGTCGGTCTCGTCGTCGACGATGCGATCGTCGTTGTGGAGAACGTCGAACGACACGTGCGGCTGGGCAAGACGCGGCTGCAGGCCGCGCTCGTCGGCGCCCGCGAGCTCGTCGGTCCGATCATCGCGATGACGATCACGCTGGCCGCCGTCTATGCGCCGATCGGGTTCCAGGGCGGCCTGACCGGCTCGCTGTTCCTCGAGTTCGCGATCACGCTCGCCGCCGCGGTCGTCGTGTCGGGCATCGTCGCCGTCACGCTTTCGCCCGTGATGAGCTCGCGGTTCGTGCATCCGCAGGGTGAAGAAGGCCGCCTGACCAGGCTGGTGAATCGCGCATTTGAAGTCGTCCGCAGCACCTACGCCCGGCTGCTCGACGGCGCCCTGCAGATGCGTCCGGCGATCGTCGCGGCGGCGATTCTGGTCATGCTCGCGGCGTGGCCGCTCTACACCTACTCCAAGCGCGAGCTCGCGCCGGTCGAGGACCAGAGCCACATCAGCCTGTTCATGGAAGTGCCACCCGACGCGTCGCTCGCGGCCAACAACCGGGCCTCGCTCGAGGTGGTCAAGGCGATCACCGCATTTCCGGAAGCGAAGTTCATGTGGTCGCTGACGGCCTCGTGGGGCGCGTTCGGCGGTATGGTGGCCAAAGACTGGAAGGAGCGCCAGCGCTCGACCGCGCAGCTCTTCCCGGCCGTGTACGGCGCCGTGTCGCAAGTGCCCGGCGTGCGGGTATTCCCACGCCTCGATCCGCCATTGCCGACGCCCGGCTCATACGATGTCGAGCTGGTGCTGCAAAGCGATGCGCCGCCGGAGCAGATGCTCGGCACGGCCGGTGCGATCGTCGGCGCTGGGTGGCAGAGCGGCAAATTCCTCTACGTCGATACCGACTTGAAGATCGATCTGCCCGAGGCACGGGTCGTGATTGATCGAGATCAGGTAGCGGATCTCGGCCTCGATCTCGCGAGTGTCGGGCGCGAGCTCGGCACGGCGCTGGGTGGCGGCTACGTCAACCGGTTCAACTTCTTTGATCGCAGCTACAAGGTCATCCCGCAAATCGGGGACGCCGAGCGGACGACGGTCGGCCCGCTGCTGGATCTCAAGATCAAGACGCCCAGCGGCCAGCTCGTGCCGGTGTCCGCATTCACGCACATCGAATCCACCACGGCCCCGCGCACGCTGAACCGCTTCCAGCAGCGCAACGCGGTCCGCGTCTTCGGCGCCGTCAATCCTGGAGTTACCAAGGACGAAGGGTTACGCGTGCTCGAGAATGCGGCTGAAGGGCTCCATGCGCCGGGCCTGACCCTCGATCACGCCGGCGAATCGCGGCAGATCCGCCGTGAAGGCGGAGCGCTGACCCTGACACTGGGTTTCGCTGTGATTCTCATCTATCTCCTCCTCGCAGCACAGTTCCGCAGCTTCCGCGATCCGCTGATCGTGCTGTTGGGCTCGGTCCCGCTCGCGATCTCGGGCGCGCTGATCTTCAGCTTTCTCAACCTGACGACTCTCAACATCTACTCCCAGGTCGGGTTGATCACGCTCGTCGGTCTGATAGCAAAGAACGGAATTCTGATTGTGCAGTTCGCGAATTCGTTGCAGGAGCGCGGCCTGGCGAAGATGGCTGCGCTGCGCGAAGCCACCTTGACGCGCCTGCGCCCGGTCCTGATGACGTCCGCAGCGACGGTGTTCGGTCACTTCCCGCTGGTCCTCGTCTCCGGTCCCGGATCGGCAGCGCGCAACAGCATCGGCATGGTCCTCGTCACGGGGATGTCACTCGGTACGATCTTCACGCTGTTCATCGTGCCGGTCTTCTACTCGCTCATCGCCGCGGAGCATAAACCGGCGCCGGACTACGAGCCGGTCGGCCAGGAGGTACTGCAGACATGACACGGAAACTTGGAGGGGGGGCGCTCCTCGCCCTCCTCATGATCGGGAGCGCCGTGCAGGCCCGCGGCCAAGAGTCGGAGCTCACGCCATCGGTTGCGTTCTGGAAGACGCTGGGCGATACGACGCTCGTACGGCTCGTGGGCGAAGTCGTGAAGTCCAATCACGACGTCGTCGCAGCCCGCGCCCGGCTGCGCGGCGCGCGCGCGGCGCGGCTCCAGGCGGCGCTCGATTTCGCGCCGTCGGTCACCGCTACGGCCAGCTACACACGGCAGCGCTTCGCGAGCGCAAGCTTTCCTGGCAGCTTCGGTAGCGCGTTCCCCGATCAGAGCGTATGGGACGCGGGACTGCAGCTCTCCTGGGAGCTCGATGTCTTCGGCCGGATCCGCAAAACCACGCAGGGCCGTGGCGCCTTGATCGCCGCGGCGGAAGAAGATGTGCAGGATCTTCAGGTGCTGCTCGCATCCGAGCTGGCCATTGCCTACTTCGACATGCGTGGTGCCCAGGACCGTCTTCAGGTGGCGCGCCGGAACGCCGAGAATCAGCAGCACACGCTCGACGTGACGCTGCAGCGTCTCGAAGCAGGTCGAGGCAACGAGTTTGATTCCGAGCGGGCGCGCGCCCAACTGAACTCGACGCTGGCTGGAATTCCCGAGCTGGAGGCGTCGATCGCCGCCGTGGAGCATCGCATCGCGGTGCTCGTGGGCGGGCCGGCGAGCGGCCTCGAGCAGGAGAGTGCGGAGCCCACCGCGCTCTCGGCGCTTCCCGACTCGATCCTGGTGCCGAACCCCGATGCCGTCGTTCGGCTCCGGCCGGACGTGCGCAGCGCCGAGCGCCAGCTCGCCGCCGGTAACGCGTTCGTCGGCGCTGCGAAGGCGGCGTATCTGCCGCGAATCGCGCTGGGAGGGGGCATGGGATACGTGGGTAACTCGTTCGAGGCCTTGGGAAACTCAAACACGCCCCGCTACGCGATCGGGCCGGTCATCTCCTGGCCCGCGCTCAACCTCGGCCGGGTGAAAGCCGGCGTCGACGTCGCGCGCGCGCAGGAAGCGGAAGCGGAGGCGTACTACCGCAAGACTCAGCTGCAGGCGTCCGAGGAGATCGCGACCTCCGTCGTCGCCTACAACAAGGCTCGCAGAAGTCTCGACTATCTCGAAGCCGCCGCGCGGGCGAGCGAGCGCGCCGCGGCGCTGGCACGGCTGCGGTTCGACCTCGGCGCGACCGATTTCCTGCAGGTGCTGGACGCGGAGCGCACGATGCTCGAGGCACAGGATCGGCTGGCCACCGGTCGCACGGCGGCGACCACCGGGTTGGCGGCGCTGTATCGCGCGTTGGGGGGAGCACTCCCCTAAATTCCGGAGCAACACCATAGCGAGTACGCGCGATCTGCGCGTCACCGATCCCGAGGGGAACGTGCTTGTCTTCATGTCGCGCCGCACTCCTCGGGATCGGTGCGTTGAACACCAAGGTGCCATGACAGTTAGCCTCTTGTCGAATCCCCCGCCCCTCGAACGACTACTAGGTGTCGCGGACATATTTCAGACTTTCGGGGAGGACACGATGAAGTACTTGTGCCTAGTCTATCAGGAAGAGAAGCAGGAGCAGAACGTGCCGCGGGAGCAGATCGAGCAGGCCAAGAAAGAGTATTGGGCCTTTACCGAAGACATCAAGAAGAGTGGCCAGTACATCGCCAGCAACGGATTGAAGCACACCGACGCGGCGACCACGGTGCGCGTGCGCAACGGCAAGCTCTCGACTACCGATGGCCCTTTCGCCGAGACCAAAGAACAGCTCGGCGGCTACTTCCTCATCGAGGCCAAGGATCTGAACGACGCCATTCAGGTAGCGGCGCGCATTCCCTCGGCCAAGTGGGGATCCATCGAGGTCCGCCCCATCTGGGGATAACTCTTTACCGCTGTGGAGGAATCCATGAGATACCTGTGCTTGATTTACGGAGACGAGAAGTGGTGGGACCAAGCGTCGGAAGCCGAGAAGCAGCAGGGCATGGCCGAATACAACGGGTTCACCGAGAACATCAAGAAGAACGGCAACTACGTAGGCGGCGAGGCGCTCCAGCCCACCAACAGGGCGAAGTCGGTTCAGGTTCGGAACGGCAAGATCTCGACGACCGACGGGCCGTATGTGGAGACGAAAGAACAGCTCGGCGGCTATTACCTAATCAAGGCGAAAGACCTGAACGACGCGGTCCAGGTGGCGTCGCGGATTCCCGGCGCGAAGCACGGCACCATCGAGGTCCGTCCGATCATGGAGTTCGACCAACCGTAGACACGATCGAGTCGGTCTACCGCGCCGAATCCCGCCGCGTTCTCGCAACCCTGATCCGCCTGCTCGGCGACTTCGATCTCGCCGAGGAGGCGCTTCAGGACGCGTTCGCCGCGGCGCTCGAGCGCTGGCCGGTCGAAGGCACACCGGCGCATCCACGCTCGTGGCTCATCTCCGCGGGCCGATTCAAGGCGATCGACCGGCTGCGCAAGAGCCGCCGGGAAGTCGCGAGTGAGGCGGACGTGCCGCTCGAGCTCACCGATGCTGAAGACTACGACGTCTCCGACGACCGCCTGCGGCTGATTTTCACCTGTTGCCATCCCGCCCTCAATCCCGACGCGCAAGTCGGCATGACACTGCGCGAGGTGTGCGGTCTCACGACTGAACAGGTCGCGGCGGCTTTTCTAACTACAGCACCGACGCTGGCGCAGCGCATCGTGCGAGCGAAGTCGAAGATCCGCGACGCCCGCATCCCCTACGAAGTCCCCTCGCGCGACGATCTCCCCGAACGACTCGCCAGCGTACTGCACGTCGTCTATCTGGTCTTCAATCAGGGCTACTTCACCCGTGCTGATCTCGCCACCGAAGCGATCCGGCTGGGGCGACTGCTCGTCGAGCTGCTTCCAGAGCCCGAGGCGCTCGGCTTGCTCGCCCTGATGCTGCTGCACGACGCGCGACGCGCCACACGCACGACCGCCGCCGGGGGGGCGGGGGAGGGCGCGCTGATCCCACTCGAGGAACAGGACCGCTCGCGGTGGAACAGGGAGCAGATAAATGAAGGAGTCACCCTGGTCCAACGCGCGTTGACATCACGGGGGTTTGGGCCGTATACGCTGCAAGCCGCGATTGCGGCGCTGCACGCCGAGGCGCCGAGCTCTGCGGCGACCGATTGGGCGCAGATCGTCGGACTTTACGAGGTCCTGCTCAGGGCCGAACCGTCGCCGGTCATCGAGCTGAACCGCGCCGCCGCGATCGCGATGCGCGATGGCCCGGAGCACGGCTTGGCGCTCATCGAGGCGATTCTCGCGCGTGGTGAGTTGCGCGGGTACCATCTCGCCCACGCCGCCCGCGCCGACCTGTTCCGAAGGCTGGGTCGCAAGTCGGAAGCCGCAGCGGCGTACAAGCGCGCGCTGGAGCTGGCGGTCGAGGAACCCGAGCGCCTCCTGCTCGAACGGCGGCTGAAGGAGGCGACTAGCCACCGCAGAGCCACGCCGTAGGTTGGAGATGTTGCCTTGTCGGTCGGGAATCGTAACCCTTAAACTGAAGGCATACGACCACATAGGCGGAGAGAGCTTCTGCGGCTGGGGAAAGGACGGCAATCAATGCGCGGATTTATCGCTGCTCTGTTCATGCTGTGGGGGCCCGAGCTGGCCGCGGCGCAGCTGTGCGTCGGCAATACGGCCTTGTCGCTCTCGAACCTTCACACTGCCGCGAATATCGGAGTCGATAAGCGCGCCCATCTCTATACGATCGAGGCGCGGTATCGGTATAAGCATGCTTTTGTGGGGGCCGAGTACGGAATCAAGACGTGGGAGATGACCAGCCTCGACGGCAACTCGCGCGCCGTAGCTCTCAACGTGGGTCTCGAAGCTGAGGCCGCGCATTCGAAGTTCGAGGTGTGCCCGCTGCTGCGCTGGACCTGGCTCTCGGGACCGGATGATATCGGGGGCTCGGGGGGCTCGGGGGGCTCGAACTGGAATTATTCGGAGCAGACGTATTCGGCAGGGTTGAGCATGGGATATTTGCTGGTGCGCACGAAGCTCTGGGACATCATGCCCAACGCCGGGCTGACCGTGGGAACTGGTAACCCCAAGCTGACGACCGTGTACGGCGGCAGCATGCAGCAGTACCAGGACTTCTGCTGTGGCCGGCAGACTTTCACCACGCTCCGACTTGGCCTCGGCCTCGGCTACTCCGACGAATTCACCCTGGTCCCGTCGATTTCCCTCCCGCTGGGCGACGGGGGGGGGGCTCAGAAGACGTACGGTATTCGCGCCTTGCTCCGGCTCGGAAAAGGGATTTAGTCCTACGAATACCAGTTCTTGTCCCACGCGTGAGGCTTGAGCTTCGATAACATCCCCGCTGGCAGCGCGCCTTTCGTCGCCGCCATCGCGTTCTGACGGACGTGCGCCGGCCGGCGCATTCCCGGAATGACCGTCGAGACCTCTGGTGAGGATAGGCAGAACCGCAGCGCCAGCTCGGGCAGCGTCTCGACCTGGTCATCCAACACCTGGGCCAGCGCCGTCCCCCTCCGCTCCGCCTCGGCCTTGCGATCGCCCGCGAAGTACCCGGCGCGCCAGTCACCGGCGGGGAAAACGGTGCTGGCTTTGATTTGACCGGTGAGCGCGCCTTCGTCGAACGGCACGCGGACGATGATCCCGAGCGGCTTCTGCTTCGCGAGCGCGAACAAAGCCTTCTCCGGCGAGCGATCGTAGATGTTGTAGATCACCTGCGCCGTTTCGAACAGCGGATCGGCGAGCACGCGCAGCGCGGTCTCGGGCGCGTGATCGTTGATCGAGACCCCCCAGTGCAAGACCTTGCCTTCTTCCTTGAGACGCACGATCTGCTGGTAGGACGCTTCCCAGTCGCGATCCCGGAGCCAGACGTCGTTCCACACGTGCAGCTGCTGCACGTGTAACGCTTCGACGCGAAGATTCACGAGCGACTGCTCGGTGCAGGAGGCGATGTACGTGGCGGGAAAAACGTCGGCGAGCTTGTAGCTCGACTTCCCGGGCCATTGGCGATTCATCGGCGGGATCTTCGTGGCGACGATCGCGCGACCGGCGCGGAGATCGTGTTTCAGCTCTTCCCCGATTACCTGCTCGCTGTGACCATTGCCGTAGGCCAGCGCGGTGTCGAAGAACGTGATGCCCTGCTCGATCGCCTCGCGCAGCGCCCTGCGGCCTTCACTGTCGTCCACGCCGCGCCACATGTCGGCGCCGAGTCCCCAGCCGCCGAAGCCGATTTCGCTGACGCGGTAACCGGTGGGTCCTAACGGTCGTGTCTTCATGATCCGCTCCGTCCGAATTGGCGCGTGTATTTCACAATCAGCGACCGAGCTTGCGGCTGATTCAATTGGAAGAAGCCGTCGGCCTGGCGCCCCTCGTTGAAGACCACAAATAAACCAGTACCGGCTGTGCTCAGCCAGCCGAACCGCGCGTTAGCCGTCCACACGCGGACCTGATTGCTGTACTGCACCAGGGTCTGGAACAGGACGCGCGGCGTAAAGAAGTACGCGACGCGCGTTGCTATCAGCGAGCGGACGAAGTTGCCCTGGTTCAATCGCACGTCGTTGTACTCGACGAGGAGAGACGTCGTGAGGGAGCTCGCGTGACGAGCGGCAATCGTCACGCTGCCGCCGCGACGCGTCCCGTTGTAGAACCCACCCACGTCGGCGCGCAGGACGAGCGAAAGGGGCGCGCTTGGATTCGTCGCAAGGTCCCAACCGAGTGACGTGTAGTTGTACGAGCCCACCGGTAGCGTGACGTTACTGGCGATCGCGAACGGCTGCTGGAGTCCCTGATGTTCGACATTGACCTCGGGGCCGAAACGGCCTCCGTTTGCGAGTTCCACCTCGCCCAGGTCCAGATGGATGCGCCCCTCCTGCCAGTAGCCGTCCAGCCCGTAATAGCCGCGGTAGTTCACGTGTGGGATCCATTGCTTGAGCAATGGGATGCTCGGGACGCGCTTCTTCCACATGACGGCCGCTTCGTAAAAGCGATATCCGCCCCTGCGATTGAGGAATCCGACCTCAGGGTTGAAGTCGCTTCCCACCTGGATGATTCGCGCGCCATTGCTCCAGGAGCCGGACTCGTATCCCACGCGCGCGCTGTACGCTGCGGCATCACCGTCGGGGCCCGGCGTTGCCGAAGCCGCGCCCCACCAGTCAATCGTCCATGCATCGCGAATGCCGATGCGCCCGTCGAGGCCGTACACGCGGTTCCAGTTTCCGGTTGTTGCGGTCGCCATGCGCTGAACGGCGATCACGCCAATGCGCGACCGCGCGGCGAGCTCGCGCGCGACACGGAGTACGGAGTAGGCTTGATGCTCGGTGAAGATCTGCAAGCCACCAACCGTGAATGGACCGATGCGTCCCGTGAGGCGTCCGCCGCCAACGATGGGAACCGGCTGGCCGAGGGTGTCGATACCGATGCGACGGGTGAAAAACAAGTCGACAGCCTGGGGCGTGCCGGCGGAGAAGATGCCCGCATTCTCGAGGAAGAAGGGCCGCTTCTCCGGAAAAAACAGCGGAAAACGCGTGAGATTGGTGCGCTGTTCGTCGACCTCGACCTGCGCGAAGTCGGTATTGTAGGTGAGATCGAGCGTGAGACTGGGCGTCACGCCAAACTTGACGTCGCCCCCGATCTCCCCGCGCCCCCGAGCCTCCGGATCGACCGCGTAGTTGCGCTCCACGCCTGTGAGCGCGTATGGCGTCACGGTCCACAGGCGCCGGGACGGCACGCGAACGCCCTCCAGCTTTCCCGCGCGCGAAATCTTCATGAGGCTGAACTGGCGCGGAATGAAGGACCAGAACGCCTCTTCGTTCTTGCGGCGGATGCTCCGCACGAGATTGAGTCCCCACGTCTGCAGTTCACCAGCACCGTATCGCAGCGTCGTGAACGGGATGCGGAACTCGGCGTACCAGCCGAGGGAGTCCACGGACGTGGCGACGGTCCAACTGCCGTCCCAGTTGAGGTTGAACCCACCCATGGACCCGGCCATCGCCCGGTTCTGGCCGGGCAGCTGCACGCCACCGCCTTCGCCCTCGCTCACCACTTGCGCATCGTACTCGATGCCCGCCGGGGTGGTGGTAAAGACGAAGCCGTTCTGCCGATCGTGGTAGGTATCGAGGAGGATGCCGAAATAGTCGCTTTTCGAGATGTCTCCGTCGCGCACCCTCTCGCCCGGTACGATGCCGGCGGGGTCACTGTCGTAGAGCCAGGCGCCGACGTACAGCGCCTGGCCGTCGGTGAGGATGCGCACTTCGGTGCGTTCGGTGACCGGCGCGCCTTCGTGCAGCTCGCGTTGTACGAAGCCGGTGATGGGCGTGGCTTCAGCCCACGCGGGATCTGTGAGGCGGCCGTCGATCACGGGCGGCGTCACACCGGCGCGCGTGTGGGCAGTCGGGGCCGACACAACCGACTGGGCGGCGCGCAGACCCCTCGACAATAACAGGAGGGATATCAGCGCGAGTGCGATAGGCGTGGCGCGGGACGGCACCTTTGATCCAGCTGACCGCGCTAACCAGCGGTGCCGAGCGGTCGCGTTTTCACGCTGTCAAAATTACCTGCCGATGGCGCCGGCGGAACATGGCCGGCAAGACGCCATTCCATGTCGGTCGGCTACATTGTCTCAATGGCTGTCTCGCCGCTGCCCCGCGCGAGCGGCTCCGTCGTCGTCGCGGACGCCGTGCGGGTGCGGCAATAACTCTTACTTGCAGAAGGTCCTGAGACGCTCTAACGTCTCCACGGACAAAATTCACCAGGGCGGGCCGTGCCGGACGCCGTCAAATCGCGCTACGTCATCCAGCTCGAGCGGCCGGGCGAGCGCGTGGACATGGAGTTCGTCCGCGCTCTGCTGGGCGGGACCGGGGTCGAGCTTGACGCCGGGTACGGGCCTGTTCCCGTCAACCCCGGCCTCGGGCGCTTCGTGGTGCGCGGATTCGCGTCGCCCGAAGCCCGCGCGGTCGCTGAGCGGATTCCCGGCGTCAGGTTTTTTGCCGATGCCCGCCAAGAGCCGGCCGGCTGAGTCGTTTAGCACCCCTCGTGCCGAGGCCGAGCGCGCGTGTCGCGGCGGCGGCGTCGATCACTCCGTAACCCAGGTCGTAGTCCCAGCCGCGCCCGGCCAGGTCGCGGGCGCTGCGTTGCAGTGCGCCCTTGAGCTTGGAGCCCGCCCGGTCCCTGCGACGAATAGCCGAGGCGTCGATCGGTGACCGTGACGGCGGCGACGGTGACCACGTCGGGATGGGAATTCGCGCCGTGGATGCTCTGGCCCGGACCGGTGTCGGCGGTGCCGCAGCGGCCGTCGGGGCAGTGCTTGCCGCAGTTCCCCGCGGCGAAGAACACATCGGCGCCCGCCGCGACCAGGCTGCCGGTGATCTGATTGAACGGATGGTCGGGGTTGGCGCTGTAGTTCTCGGGCGAGCCGATCGGCGCGTCTTCGGAGCGGTCGAACATCCCCCAGCTGTTGTTCACCACCCAGCGGCCCGGATTCGCGTTCACCTGTTCGATGAGGTCGGCGAAGGCGGCGATAGCGTCCGACAGGAACGCCGCCCACGTCCCCGCCTGGGTTCGCAGCAGCGCGTAGTCATAGATCTTGGCCTCCGGCGCGGCGATGCGGACGTCGTAGGCCACCATCGTGCCGTGATCGGGCTTGGCCGAGCCTGGCACGTAGTCCGAACCGGGGGCCCAGCCACCGACCACGGGGATGCGGCTGCCGTCGATGCCGGTATCCACGACGGCCACATGCACGTTTTTCCCGGTGAGGCCGCGCGCGCGCAGGGCGGGCACGCCGAGCCGGCGCGCCACGTCGGCAGCCGTGCCGACGCCGGCGCTGCCACAATAGGCGGAGGGGAACACCGACACGACGGGGTCGGCGAACACGCCGACGACATCCGTACCGCGCTCCCGACGCAGGCGGTGTACCGCCTCTTCGTCGTCGAAGATCGCGCGCACGGCGTAGCTGTCGATCGGCCCGCCGCCGGGGCGCGCATAACGGAAACCGCGGGCGGCGGGCCGCTCCGCAGGGGGGCCCAACCGGCCCGCCACGCGAACGGGGTGGTAGGTGTCGTCGAGGGCGAAGCCCGCGACGTGGAGCAGCCTCTCAAGCTCCGCGCCGGCGAGCCCGAATGACCGGCTCCGCCAGGCGCGCTGCAGCGACTCGCCCTTACCGACCAGCACGATACGCCGCGGCATCGGCGGACCTCCCGAGTGGCGTGGTCAGGGCGCTGGGGTCCCATACCCGGAACTACGGCCAAGGATTCACGTCCGCCGCTTCGACCCCGCCAGCGAATGCGTCACGACGCTCTCCGGCACGGTGTCTCCATGCCGCAGTGTGAACACGGTCCTGCGGCGCCACCCGAGATCGAGCTCCACCACGACATGACTGCGGTCGCGGGCGATCCGCCAGGCGCGAGACGCCTTGGGGGCACCGCTCCGACCAGTCAGGCCCCGAGCGGCGGTGACCACCTCCTGCGGCGGGTCGGCGATCGCCGCCAGCTGCGTGCAGGTCGCGCAGCGGCGGGGGGGGGACTGCTGCGCCAGGTCGGTGGTGCACACCTGGCGGCCGCAATTGCCGCACGCGGCGCGATGCTGGGCACAGGCGTCCTTGCCACACACGGGACACGCCTCCACCTCATCCGCTGCGAATATCGCCGCCGGCTCCTCGCCGCAGGCCGCCCGATGCTCCCCGCAGACCAGGCGCCGCGATGCGTCGGTGCGGTGCAGGTGGCGCGAGCAGTGCACCTGCCCATCCACCACGCACACGGCCTGATGCGCCGTGCAGACAGACTTGCTGCAGCTCGCGCACTGCGTCACCTCGTCGACGCCCACCGGCTCGTTGGTCCCGCCCTCGCAGTAACGCACGCACGCGGTGCACAACCGGCGGCTGCCCTTGGGCGCATCCGGCCGGCTCTGCTGTGCGTGGCGATTGCAGACGAGCCGCCCGCAGCTGCCGCAGGCCTCGAGACACGCCGAGCAGGCGGAGTGGTCGGTCTCCGTGCAGACTCCCTCGTGCGTCGAGCAGTGCTCCATCCGGCAGGACTGACAGACGCGCGCGTGTTCCTCGCAGGCGGGCTGCTCATCCACGCGGCACCGGGCGATGCCGTGATCGGCGCAGAAGTCCTCGGCGCACACGGAGCAGCGCATCGAACAGGTATCACACGCGCAGTGCCCCCCCTCGTGCCGGCACACGACGAGCTCCGTGGGCTCGCGGCCGCAATGCGGGCACGCCACCGTCCAGACAGCCGTTCCCGCGAGCGGCCGCTGGGCCGCGAGCTGGCCTCGCCGGCCATGCGTCGACTGTAGCTCCCACTCGACGCGCTGCACCAGCACGCGGGCCTCGACGAGCTGGAGCGGGTGCACGATCGCCTTGACCTGGTGCCGGCGAACCTCCTCGGTCCGGCGCCGCTCGTGCAGGGCGGTGATCGTACGTTCTTCTTCCGAGTCGGACTTGTCCGCGAGGATGGAAGCGAAGTACCGGTCAAGCCGATCGAGCTCCGTGGCGACCTCTTTTTCCGCGACAGTCTGCCGCGCCGCAACCCGTTCGGCGCTCTTCTCCCGCAGGTTGCCGAGCAACAGTTTCAGCAGCTCGTCGGGCGCGCGCGGCGGCACCTGACCCGCGTCGGGGATGTCATCGGGAGCAGCGGGTTTGACGCGGCGCGCCTCGAGGTCCTGGAACAGGCCGGCGACGTCGTCGCTCGAGCGCGTACCCGTCGACAGATCGAAGACGTCGCTCTCGACCACGGTCTCTTCGACCGCCGCGCCGGCGCGCAGCACGACGCGGGCGACGAGCCGTCCGATGGGATGCGCCGCCAGACCCACCTTCTTCTGCTTTGCCGTGCCATCCCTCACGGGCACGGGAGGCGCGACCCTCGGTGCGACGTCCTGCGATTCCGCGGCGACGGGGGGGGCGGGGGGGGGCGGCGGGATCATGCCGAGCGAGAGGCGCCCCGCCCGAGTCCGGATTGCCTCGATGAGATGTGTGAGGAACGGGCTGCCGAGCACGGCGATCTCGGCGTCGGGGCTCCGCTCCAAGGCGTCGAGGGAGAGGGCCAACCGCACTGACTCGCGGCCCTGGAAGTGGGCGCGCTCGGCGGGCGGCAGCTTCAGCTCGCGGAGATCCGCACCCTTGTCCACCAGCTTGACCCCGGCCAGGTCGCAGTAGCGCTCGACGAACGGCCGGATGCGCGCGTCGGCGAGCGGATCCGCCTCTACTGCCTGGGGCGCCGGCGCGGGAGCCTGGGGCGCTGGTTTACGCTTGGCCTTGCCCTGAGGCTTGGGCTGCGGCTTTCGACGGCGTGTCACGCGGTGTCCACCTGGATGTCTACGAGCACCAGAGGCAGGTGCTCCACCTGCGCCACGAGGGTGATCGCGCGTCCCGAGCTGCTCATGCCGGTGAGCCGCACCAGCTCCCCGTATTGGGGATGACTGCCGGCCGGCTGGGGCGTCGTGATGCCCCCGATCGGCTCGATCGACTCGAGCGCCTCGAGCACCTCGGTCACGTGCACGCCGAGGCGCCGGCGCTTCGCTTCCCAACCGGCGGCCTTGGTGACCTGGCTCGTGCCGAGGCCGAGTCGCAGGCGGCCGGGGACGGACAGCGTGTCGAACCGGCGCTTGAGCCGGGTGGCGTTGTCGTCCGGCGCGATGAGGGAGTTCAGCTGCTCTTGCTCCTTGCCGACGGCGCTGCTCTTCTCGATGTCGGCGCCGATCGTCTCCACCCGGCGCGCGAAATCCTCTTCGTTGTCCGCGGCGAGCCATTCGTCGGCGAGCCGGCCCTCGAACGTGTGGGCGCCGCCGAACTCGCCGAGGATCAGGTCCAGCTCACCGACGACCAGCTCGAACAGCTTGATCTTGCGGTCGAGCAGCTCGAGGATGTACGACTCGATCGTCCCGGCGGCGGCGAGGTTCACGATGTGCACCTCGCGCTGCTGCCCGATGCGGTGCAGGCGCCCGATGCGCTGCTCCACCACCATCGGGTTCCACGGCAGGTCGTAGTTCACGAGCACATTGCAGAACTGGAGGTTCCGTCCTTCGCTGCCCGCGCGGGTGGCGATCAGCACGCTGCGCTCGTCGGCGTGGAAGGCGCGGATGCGCTTGTCCCGTTCGGGGGTAGAGTGCGCGCCCCAGTAGACGATTGGCTTCCGGCCCAGGGCCTGGACCCGCTCTTCGATCAGCTGAATCGTGGGGCGGTGATCGCTGAAGACCACGACGCGGTCGGGCGTTTCCTTGAGCACGGCGGTCAGCACGTTGAGCTTGGCGTGCGTCTTGATCTTCTGCGCCCGTAGAGCGAGCTGGCGCGCGATGGTGCGGTACTCGGGGCTGATGCGCTCGCTCTCGGCCAAGTGCTCGAGCGACTCGGCGAGCGCCTTCGAGGATGAGCAGAGGCGCTGGCGCAGGTGGATGACCGCGAGCTGCAGGATGCCCTTCTTGGTCAGCCGCCGGCGCGGCGCGTCCTCTTCCGCGTCCTCCTGCTCGGCCGGCTGAACGAAACCTTCCTTATAGAGGCGGCGCAGGAACTGCGTGGTGCGATCGTACAGGTCCCGCTCGGCGGTCGTGAGCCGGACCTCGGGATGCCGGGGCCGGCGCGGCGGCAGGTTCAGGTCGTCCACCACGCTCGAGCGCCGGGTGCGGATCATCACCTCGTGTGTCAGCGCGCGCAGGGCTTCGGGATCGCGGGGCTGGCGGTGGTCGCCGGCGACCAGGTGCTCGGCGCGGAACTCCTCCCAGGTGCCGAGCTGTCCGGGCCGCAGCAGGGTGACCAGGTTGTACAACTCGCGCAGGTCGTTCTGGAGCGGCGTCGCCGTGAGCAGCAGGATGAAGTCGCGCTCGATCTTCTCGATGAACTGGTAGGTGGCGCCGCGGTGGCTCTTGATCTTGTGCGCCTCGTCCACGATCACCAGGTCCCAGTGATGCCGCAGGATCTCTTCGGCGTGCCGCCGCGAGCGCGCGCGGTCGTGCGACACGATGGCCTTCGTGACGCGGTGCCAGTCGTCGGGGTCGGTCGGGGTCTCGAACCGCTCGAAGAACTTCTCCGCGAGCTCTCCCTGCCACTGGCCCACCAGCGAGGCCGGCGTCAGGATCAGGGCGCGGCGGGCGAGCCCGCGGATCGCGAGCTCCTTGTAGATGATGCTCGCCTCGATCGTCTTGCCGAGACCGACTTCGTCAGCGAGGATCGCGCGGCCGCCCATCTGGCGCAGCACCCGCTGGGCGACGTCGATTTGGTGGGGCAGCTCCTTGATCGCGTTGGCGTCGAGCGTGATGAGCCGATCGAAGCCCGGCACGAGCGCGATGCGCTCCGCCTCGCGCCGCAGGTCGTACCAGGCGCGTTCGGCCGGGGGCCCCTGGAGCTGCGCGGCGAACAGCTTCAGGGATCGCTCGTCCACCGCCCAGGAGTCGTCGGGCTTTGTCTCGGGTGCCGTCACGCGGTGGCTCAACAAGTCGGGGGGACGCAATATGGAAGGGGGGCGCCTCGCGGCGCCACCCCGTCGTCCTCACCCCTTGGGTTTGGCGAACAAAACGACCACTGGGCAACGAAACCGCCGCCGGCCGAAGCCGAGCGGCTTTTGAAGTTAGCCCTCCTGGGATCGACGCCGAAGCGCAGCGAGGCGCGAGCCCAAGGGGCAATCGAAAAGGGGCCGCCGGTTACTGCCGAGCGGCCCCTCGAAGATTGCCCCTCCTGGGATCGAACCAGGACTCTCCTGATCCAGAGCCGAGCCGAGCGGGTTTGTTTGGAGGACACCATGTCCGTAAGTGGTTGCCCGCCAAGCATCGGCGCCCGCAGGCTTGGAAG
>WNFB01002531.1_pt1 | contig 15884 bp, 19 predicted proteins | sample 5400501 | NCBI WGS metagenome assembly WNFB01 (sample SAMN13153341, study PRJNA577476) | soil metagenome | isolation source: 200 cm saprolite under Douglas fir tree site 2 hole 1 | place: USA:California | collected 2015-04-18
ACCGGTGTCCCCCTGGCGCGAGGCATCGTAGAAGAGGTCAGGGGAGGAGCTTGGCCTTCTTCGCAGCAAACTCCTTTTCACTCAGCACGCCCGCGTCGCGCAGCTCGGCGAGCTTCTTAAGCTGATCCACTAGCTCGGTGAGCATTCCCGGCGTGGCCCTGGCGCCCCGCGCGGCTGGCGTACGCCGGCCGTGGGCCGCCTTTATAAGTGACGGCGAAAGATCCGCTCCCGGCGGCATTGCCCACGCCGGTAGCAGCAGCGTGCAGGATTGCAGGCTTCAACGGTCGGTTTCTCTGCCGGCCCACTGCGAACCCATCAGCAGGAACCTACGCGCTTAGGCGGAGCAGCACCAACGTGTATACGGGCGGCACTCGAGTGACCCAAATGCCCCTCTGCAAGCATCGACCGTGCCGCTAGGTACGGTCAGGGGGAAAGTTGTGTAACTTACATATTCTTCATTTGTTCGCTTGCTCCTACCTGTATCCACCATATGGGAGCCCCCCGAGCGCTATCGCGGTTCCCTTTCGGATGGCGGCCAGCCCGTGATCAGAACTCGCAACGTGGGGCCCTCCGTCAGGATGACCGACTGTTCGACAAGGTTCTCCAGCTCCCTTACATTGCCGGGCCAGCTCCAGTTCAGCAGAGCGTTCATCGTTTCAGTCGGAATGGTCTCAATGTGCTTGCCCATGCGACCAGAAAACTTCTGCACGAAATAGCGCACCAACAAGGGGATATCAGTGTATCGTTCGCGTAGTGACGGAACTCGGATTGGAAATGGTTTGAGTAGATCGTACAGATCGCTGCAGAACTGATGTGCTGCCACTCTGGTTTCTAGATCGTGCTTGGTGGCCGCGATCAAGCGCACGTCTGTCTGCTGCGTACGCATGCTGCCCAGACGTTCAAATTTCTGGTTCTGCAGCACCCCAAGCAGCTTGGGCTGCAGATCTAAGGACAACTCCGCTATCTCATCCAAGAAAAGAGTTCCCTGGTTGGCCAGTTCCAGCTTGCCTACCTTCAGGGGTACACCGGTCAAAGCTCCCATTGCGTGTCCGAACAGCGTGCGTTCCAACGACTCGGGAGAGATCGAGCAGTTGACCTTAACAAAGCTATTCTTTCGCCGCGGACTCATGCGATGGATGGCGCGCGCAATCAACTCCTTTCCTGATCCCGCCTCGCCGAGAATCAACGCCGTCGCATTGCTTGCGGCGACTCTGGCGGTCTGCGCTAGCAGTTGCTTCAACGCTCGACTCTCACCGACGATCTCTTGAATGTCATGCTTTGAGTCAGTTTCTCCTGGCACTTGCTCTCCTTCCAGTGTATGTGGCTCTTAGGTCGGGCTGCTGCAAGAAGAGCACGAGAAGAATCCACATTCAAACTCGTGTCCGAAATCCTCTTCACTTCGGCACGAACGGACGTCTAGACGCACTCGCAACCGGACCAAATGTGAGCCTCATAAGCCACGCCTCTGCTGATTTGCCTCTTCCTTCAAAAGGGGTGACGAAGGATTCGAAAAATATAGGGTAGGCCTCGATTTGACTTCGCTCGTTTACACCGTGGAAAGGGTCAATGGTTACAAAGGTAATGAGGCGTGCGTGCGGCAGACTCAGACGGAGGCAGCCTCGTCAACTGTCGTAATCAACTGTTCGTGATCAACTGTCGTAACCAGCGATTACACTCATAACCGGTCTACTAGTGGAATGGCTGTGTTTCGACAGTTACCGTTGGGAGACCCATCGAGCTATTGACTCGCTGTTTCAGACCACGACAACACCATCCTTTTGGAGGTTGGTACAAACCCGCGAACGCATTTTTGCGCTTTGTGGAGCGGCTGAGCAGACGGTGCTGGGGTCCAAAGTTCTTCGACCGACCGGTTATAGATGCCTGCCATCTTAATTGCATGATCAACACGAGGCATCACACCTTGTTCGGCGTTGAAAAGAACCGTCCTACTCACCCCCATGTGTTGCGCGGCATGACGTAACGTCCAGTGCTTCTCCATCCTGAGCTCATGCAACTTGATATTCCTGCCAGTCATTGCCTCTCTTTTTTCAGATCGAACAGCTCCAAATGCGCGGTACCCGACGAACTAATCCGCTTCTGCCTGCCAACTCCTCGGATTCGTGCGTCTCGGTCCTGCTGCGCCGGGACAGAGTCCAGAATCTCCGCAATCATGGTTGCAGGGACTATGCAAGTCATGCCGATATTGGCCTTGTCACCTCCTTCGAGTTGTCGCCCTGGTTGTTCTGGGCCCAAAGGAACTGCGACTGTGTTCAGAAAACTGGCACAATAATGCCCAAAAATTCAACGGTGTTCCCGGCTGCAGGTGCGCTATCTCTACGACCTCCGAGCAAGAAAACGGGGGCACCGCTGTTGCCGGGCCAGCTTTCAAGTTCTGCAATCAATACTTTTTGCCGCCCCGTGGGAGTGTCAATATCTTCATCCGTAAGCAGTGCCAGTGTCCCGCGCCGTACGAGCGGATAATTTCGTTTGGCTCCATAGTATTGTTCCATCAGACCTATGAAATACAGTTCGTCGCCTTCTGCCGCAGCGCCTGAGTTCAGGGTTCGGTCACTCAGGAACATTGTGGTTGGGATCGCCGTGAATTCAAATTCTCGCTCGTCAGGAAGCAATGGAAGCGCTACCACATCTTCGGCCTGGTTTTGGCTGTGAAACCACAAGAGATTCCCTTGCGGGTCGGTCACGGGTATATCACTGATAAAACCAAACTGTGCATCGCCCACGGGAGACCTCAAATTCATCCGGATTCTTACGCTGGGCAAGAAGGCTCCGTCAGCATCCTGCAAAACGTGCTTGGCTGTGACCAAGTAGACAATTTCACAACCAGGACGTTGATCTGGGTAATCCACAAAAAAGCCAGTGCCCAGAGGAATCTCGACCCCCACCTGGTTCCCATCGGTATCTGTTATCGCGGTCTTGTCGGGATTGAGTGGGTGAATGGTGCCGAAAATGAATACGACCGCTTTCTTCTGCTCGTTGATCGATTGTCCCACCGAGAATTGCGCATTCAAGAACAGTACCGGTGCCAAGGCCAGCATTAATAAACTTCTTACTCGACTCTGACTAGTCACGGAATTCTCCTTGCCTTTAAGTACAGGCGGTCTACCATCTGCAGTTTGCGGATCACTACCTACGGAATGCTGGTTGTGATTTTCCAGCGCATTTAAGACGTCGATGATTAGTTCGACAAAAGTCCTAGCCTGCCTCTCTGAAACCTGCCGGCTCAGCTCTGAGAAATCCTTCTGTCCGGTGTCGCTCATGGCTGCCCTCCCTTTTCCGGCTGAGGCAGAAGATATAGCTCTTGGAGGCATGCTCCGCGCAGGTGTTCATCAAAAATCTGCCTGGCGCGATTCGAGGTTGTTCCATTGTGGTCCTGGTTTCAGTTTGGGAATCCGGATAGCTGCCAGTTCTTCGCGGCTTGCCTGAGGGGCGCTACACGAATGGCCATAAAACCCATTCGTATAGGAAAATGGATTATGACCTCCGTGCGAATGGACAAGTGGCTCTGGGCCGCCAGATTCTTCAAGACGCGAGCCCTGGCCGCACGAGCCTGTGAACTCGGTAGGATTCAATCCAATGGGCAGCCTGCCAAGGCTGCGCGCGAGGTTCGGATTGGAGACATGTTGCGAGTGACAAACGACGGCGGCGACTTTCAGGTGGAAGTCTTGCTTCTCAACGAAGTGCGCGGCCCGGCTTCTGTTGCGCAAACGCTCTACCGCGAGACCGAGCTGAGCCGGGAGCTGCGCCTGAAGGTAGCAGCGGAGCGTAAGGCGATGAAGCAGTTTGAAGAGTTACCCGCAGGCAGACCATCAAAACGCGATCGCCGGAAAATCATCCAGTTCCGCGGCAGAGCCTGACCGGAGGCGAATGACGGACAACAGAGAGGTATCGCGGATGGCTCGAATCGAAATGCCGAGTGAGGCAATGGCAGTGCAGGAACGTAACTCTCCTCCATGAGGTTATAATTCTCGCCACCCATGAGTCTGGCATCGGGCACCAAACTCGGGCCGTATGAGATCGTCGCGGCACTGGGCGCGGGAGGCATGGGCGAAGTCTATCGCGCGAGGGACACGCGGCTGGACCACACCCTCGCCATCAAAATTCTTCCTGCACAACTCTCTTCTGATCTCACGCACAAACAGCGGTTCGAGCGCGAAGCCAGGACGATTTCCACTCGGAATGTATGGTCCGCCCTTTAAAGTCTTTTGGGTAAACGTAATCTCGATTACTTCACGAGGAAGAATCACTGGATGGGTCCACTCGGTGACCGCCAGGGGTTGAACTGAAGGTTCCGACTCTTTGCTCACCCTAAATCGGCAGACAGGCCAGTCGACCGCTGCCGTTCGGGGGCAAGGACGTTGACAATTAAGCTACAGCGGAGTTAAATCGTGCTGAAAAGTAAACGTTTGCTGCGGGAGGGTCTTAGCGTGCCAAGGAGATTGGACCGAAGAACGTTCCTCAAAGCCGCTGCGGCCACGACCGCAGCAACCTACGCCGCGCGAGCACTTCCCGCGGCGGCGGCGGCGGACAAAGCCCTGGTAGCCGTCACCACACCCCTGGCGACTTTTCCCTATGCTCACGTGCGGTTGCTCGACGGCCCCATGAAGCGGCAGTTTGAGGAAAACCATGCCCGCTTCCTGAATCTCGACGATGACCGCCTGCTGAAAGTCTTTCGGCAAGTCGCCGGCCTGCCCGCTCCGGGCGAGGACATGGGAGGCTGGTACGACCTAACCGGCTTCAGCTTGACGCGCAATGATTTTCACGGATTCATTGCCGGACACACCTTCGGACAGTACGTTTCGGGCCTGGCTCGCGCCTGCGCTATCACCGGCTCAGAAGCGACCCGAGCCAAAGTGAATCGCCTCGTCAAGGGTTACGCGGAAACGTTGGATCCCAAAGCCAAGTTTTTTGTGGACTATCGCCTGCCCGCCTACACCTACGACAAGCTCTCCTGTGGATTAATTGACGCGCACGAGTTTGCCGACGATCCCATGGCGATGGATGTCCACGAGAAGCTGACTCGCGCCGTGATGACGTATTTGCCGGAGAAGGCGCTTTCTCGCGCCGAGCAACGCTCCCGCCCCCACAAGGACACGTCGTACACCTGGGACGAGTCCTACACCCTCCCGGAAAATCTTTTTCTCGCCTACCAGCGCAGCGGCAAGACCTTCTACCGCGATATTGCTCGGCGCTATCTGGAGGATGACAGCTACTTTGGTCCACTTTCCCAGGGCAACAACGTGCTTCCTTTCGAACATGCATACAGCCATGTAAATGCGTTCAGTTCCGCCATGCAGGCCTACATCACGCTGGGCAGCGAACTGCATCTTCGCGCCGCCAAGAACGGTTTCAACATGCTGGAGACCACGCAGAGTTTTGCTACTGGCGGCTGGGGTCCGGATGAGGCTTTCGGAGAACCCGGCGTCGGACAGCTAGGTAACAGCCTGGCATCGACCCATGCCAGCTTTGAAACACCGTGCGGCGCCTATGGGCATTTTAAGATCACGCGGTATCTATTGCGCGTGACCAAGGACGCGCACTTTGGGGACAGTATGGAGCGGGTGATGTATAACACGATCCTTGGCGCCTGGCCGATTCAGGCCGACGGCACTTCGTTTTACTACTCGGACTACGCCACCACCGGAAAGAAAGGCTGGCATAGAGACAAATGGCCGTGCTGCTCGGGAACTTTCCCCCAGCTTGCCGCTGACTACCACATCAGCACGTATTTGCGCTCGACCGATGGCGTCTACGTGAATCTGTTTACTCCCTCCTCCGTGAACTGGACGGACGGCGGGGGTAAATACGGATTGACCCAGCAAACGAAATATCCTTTGGAGAACGCGGTCCGGATACAAGTCGCGGGCTCGCGCCCCGCGGAGTACACGGTTTATGTCCGCATTCCAGGCTGGACAACTTCGGACGGAGTGCTCTCGGTGAACGGCACACGAGTTTCCCAATCAGCTCAGCCGGGGACTTTCGCTGCGATCCATCGCGTCTGGAAAGATGGAGATCGAGTAGAACTCGAACTGCCCATGCCGTTGCGTCTCGAGCCCGTGGATGCTAATCACCCGAACCTGGTGGCCTTGATGCGCGGGCCGCTGGTTCTGTTCGCCATGGCAGATTCCCAGCCGGCGTTCGACAAAGCCGAATTGCTCCGGGCGCAGCTGGCGAACAATGCCGCCGGAGACTCGATCGCTACTTCAGCGGATGGGAAGTCAATCTCGATGCGCCCCTTCATGAGCATCAACGACGAAAGCTACAGCACCTATGTCGTGCTGAAGAGTTAAGGGGAGCCCCTTGACAGGGGAAGCAGCCTTCTAAGGGTGAATTGGCTGCATCTTAGGGAAACCAGTGAACCGACAGTTCTTACAGCTGGTCCAAAGCAGCCCTTCCGGATCAGCACGGAGCGTGAAATCCGGCGCTGCGAAGCCGTACTCGATTCGCCCCATCGCTTGAGATAACGAAGGTTCCGGGGACGGCAGCGTCCAGCTGTCCTCACCGTTCTTGTCTGCCAGGTTGTTGCCGAACTCCTTCATCAAGTTCGGAAGAGCTTCGTCAACCGCAAACTCCAAGCCGAATTGACGCGCAACGACATTCCTGAAATCACTCACCGGGTACTCGATCTGTTTTTTGGTCACAAAAGCTTCGCTGAAATCCGGTTTCTCCGTTTCTCCGGAGAACTTGCGACAAACGATGTGTCTCGTCTGCGGAACTCCGGCGGCGGTGACTGATACGCACGCAGTTCGATGTTGCAGTAAGGGCACCAAGTGCCCCGATAGAATAGCCAACCCACAGCTGTTGCCTTCGTGGTCAGGCCATATGAAATTCGGAGCCTTGCTCCCCCACCTTCACCGTAGTCGCAATTTCCGACAGCTGGAGGTTGCGCACATGCTCTCCGAGGATTCGCCTCTTCTCCTCGGCCAGCTTCTGCCTGCTCATGTGTTTGTACTATTCCAGTTGGCCATTGAGCTTCGCTCCACTCGATGAGCTTCCGAAATATCTGCGACGTTGCCGGTTAGCGGTGTTCTACTGCTCTCGGAGCGACGATGAACTCGCCTTTGTTCACCAACAGATCCCCGTGTCTTAGCTTCATGAGCCGATTGCCTGGGAGCACCAGGAAGAGCTCATCCTCAGCCCCGTGGAAATGCCACACGAAATCGCCCTTCATCTTGGTGACCTTGACTGCCGAACCTAACAGCGACCATCCTAATTTCTTGATGTGAATCGCACACGATGATATTTTTGCAATGTAAGTATGAAACTCGTTCAACCATCTGCGCTCGAACGCGAAGATCTCAGGCTTGTAGCTGCTGCGTGAACGTGAGACATTGCGCCGCCCGACCCTGACCCGCAATAGTCCGCATACGACCAGACAGCGGTAGCGAACGCGCAGGAACTGGCGATGACTGAACAATCGACGTTGTGGTTTACCCGGGTGTCGGGAGGACGTGTGAATCAACGAGCATCCGATCTGCTAGCCGCACTGACAAGCTTGGCGACTACTTCGGGCTCTCGGCTTGACCGGTTGAGGAGCGCCGCGGCGCTTCTAAGGGATAGTGGCCGCTACCGATGGGTTGGCTTATATGATGTGGACCGCCGTGGCGGAAAGGTTGTCAATATCGTCTGGGACGGTCCCGGGGCGCCGGAATTTCCGGAGTTTCCAACGACGAAGGGTCTCACCGGCAGTGCAATTGCCGAGCGAAAGACTGTCAATGTCGGAGATGTATCGGTCGACCCTCGTTATCTAACTGCGTTCGGCACGACCAGATCAGAGATCATCGTACCGATCGTCAATCAGGATGCGATTGTGGTTGGTACCATCGACATCGAGAGCGAAAACCCAAATGCCTTTGACGAGGCGACGGAGCGATTGCTTGAGCAGTGTGCCCATGTCCTACGGCTATTGTGGCCTGGGCAAGCGTGATTGCAATTCATGGTTGATCTGGCTGATCTAGCGAAACCTCATCCACCACCGGAGTTCTCTATGTCGGATGACCACCGAACCAAGCCGGCTGTCGGGCCTCAAGAGGGAGATCTAAGCATTAAGCTCGTCGCATGGACCGCCCGGACATTTACATTCGACCTGCCTCTCGGCGCATTTCCGGCGGTGCTCGAGCGTCTGCGTGGCACACCGGCTCGGGCTACAGAATTGATCTCCGGTGCAGCGGAGAACTTGCTGAGTATGCGACTAAACGGAAAATGGTCGGTCAAGGAGCATCTCGGCCACTTGGCTGACCTGGGAACTCTTGAGGAACTCCGACTTCGCGAGTTCCTCTCGGGCGCCGCGATCCTCTCGGCCGCCGACATGGCTAACCGCGTCACCGAAGCCGCCGGCCACAATCAAGTGCCTATGGCTCACCTTCTCAAGCGTCTTCGTAGTCGCCGCTTCGACTGGGTACGGAAGCTGGAGGCGCTGACCGAGGAAGAGATAAGTCGCACTGCGCTCCACCCCCGCTTACAACAGCCGATGCGGATCTTGGACTTCGCGTATTTTGTCGCTGAACATGATGATCATCATCTGGCGCAGGCGCGTCATACGATCCTCGGGCTAGGCCGGCCCACGACCACTCGGAGAACGCAATCATGAATCCGAACTCAACGATATCGGTTCCTGGGTGAGAACTTCTTCTGTAGCCTCCTACTGGTAGGCCTTACTGTTGGGTCTTCCCCGCTCGCCTTCATTGCGCTGGAGCAACGAACTCTCCCCCCTTCAATTGCTACGATTCTCATTGTGCTGGCTCCGTGTGCCGCGAAAGAAAGACGCGCGTCGGCGAATCAGTCAATCACGGTAAGAGCGGCCCTCCCCCCTAGATTCGGATACGAACAGTTTGGCCACATTGTCAGGTACGACAGAGCAAGTGCATAAGGAGTGAACGATTCTAGATGTCAGATAGTTTTAGGCCTGGACAGAAAGCCCCCGCTTCCGGGGTGTATAAGAGCAGCCATGCGCAAGAGCACATTCCGGCCCATTATGTGACGGTGCTCTACGAGGGCACCTTCCCTCGCTGTCTTGAGTGTTCAAACTCGGTGCGTTTTGAGTTGGGCATTTCCGCCGTTCACGTCGACGCCCACCCGGCATTTAGGCGTGACTAGGCTGATTTCGAGACCCAACCTCATCCCTTTTCTGAGAACTCAGTCCTTGTACCGGTGCTGTCAATGTTGCCAGTAGCGCCAGCGCGTGCCGATTGGTTACCGAGCGGCCTTAGCAGAATCTGCTTTGTGAAGAACTAATTGGCCTCGCGGTCGGAGTTTTGGCAAAGCTCGCCAGGTCTGGTAAGGGCGCGTGATTGGCCGGTATCAGTCTGGGCGGGCAGCGGCTTTTCTGCCTCGCGGAACACATTTCTAAGCGCACACACAACCCACAGCACCATCGCTATAATAGACACTAGACGCGCGACCCTCTGTGATCAAGGCAGACCGCAGACCCGTTCCTTCGGGACCTGGGAATTGCGTTCAAATAGACAGAGGAGTCTCAGGACAGCAGCGAATCCTCAAGAAGCGATGCAGTCCCGGGATTCGTGCGGCGGAAGAAAGTAACTCCTGGTGTCAGGGGAGAATCCCATGCGCAAGATCGCAATCATGGTCGGAATCGTGGTCGTCGTCATCGTTATCGCAGCAACCGTGTTCGTAGCGACTTTCAACCCTAACTCCTACCGAGGGACGATCCAAGGAAAGCTGGAGCAGCAGTTGAATCGGAAGGTGACTCTCGGCCACCTGGACCTGGGATTGTTCCCGGTTCGTCTTCGAGTGGCGAACCTCTCCATCGCTGATGATCCCAAGTTTAACAATACCCTGCCCTTTATCCAGGCCCAGGAGCTGAGCGTCTCCGTCAAACTCATTCCGCTCTTAAGCAGGTCCCTCCAGGTCAATTCGCTGACTCTCGAGCGCCCCAGTGTTGAGCTCATCAAGGATGCTCAAGGCGCCTGGAACTTCGCCAGCTTGGGGCAAGGCGCTCCCGGGCAGGCGGGAAGCCCTGCTACATCGAATATAGGATCGGCCACTAAGCCCCCGAGTAGCGCGCCGGCACCTTCCAGCGAGGGGCAGTTTTCACTGGCTGAGCTGGCCATTAAGGATGGGCAGGTCGCCATCACCGATTTAGAGGACAGAAAACCGCGAACCGTGTACGACCACATCAACCTCAAGCTCACCGACTTCGCCCCCAACGCTCCTTTCAATCTCGACGCCTCTGTCCATTTAGCCGGCCCGGGAACCCAGGAGGTGCAATTACAAGGCTACGGAGGTCCCTTGTCACACGCGAATCCCGCAGCAACACCGTTTAAGGGCCAGCTGGATTTGAAAGCCGTCCAGATCGCTGGGCTGCAGAAATTTCTACAAACTGCGGCATTAGTCAACACCGATGGAGTGTTGTCGGGACATACAAATATCGCCAACCAGAACGGCGAGCTTTCTGCGTCCGGGCAAATGAATATTGCCAATCCGCGCCTGCATGGCGTCGAGGTGGGATATCCCATTGACCTCGACTACGACCTCAGTGACGATCTGTCCCACCAGTTGCTGAGGATCCGGAAAGGTGCGATCAAACTGGGGCCGACTCCTCTTGAGATCACTGGCACGGTGGATTCCAAACCGACCCCCGCACAGCTGGACCTGAATGTAAGGGCCAATGAGGTCTCGATCGCCGAAATCTCCCGGTTGGCAGCGGCCGCAGGGGTCGCTTTCTCTCCCGGCACAAACGTGAACGGACGGGTCAACGCAAATATTCAGGCGCGGGGAGCGGCGGACAAGCCGGCGTTCAACGGAACGATTGCCGGACACGACATCCAGATTACCGGAAAGGACATCCCCAAGCCGGTTCTGGTCAAGTCGGCCACAATATCCCTTACTCCGGCAGAAATCCGTTCGGACACCTTCAACGTCACGTCGGGTGGGACCATGGCGGCCGTGCAATTTGCCTTGAAACAGTACACGTCAAGTTCCCCGAATATCGATGCGACGCTGCGCGCACCACAAGCGGCGCTCCCAGAACTTCTTTCCATGGCCAAAGCCTACGGCGTGACCGGACTTGACAAGCTCAGCGGCGCAGGAAATCTCAGTCTCGACATGCATGCTGCGGGCCCGTTGAACTCCTTCAGCTCCGATCAGATCATGCGGGCACTAAACGGCAACATTGGCCTCAATTTCAATAACGTACGCTACGCCGGAGTGGACATCTCTCACCAACTGGCCTCCCTGGCTGGCCTTCAGCAGAAAGACCAAGGCTTCACAAACATCTTGAAGATGACCGGCAACATCCCGGTCAAAAATGGAATCGCCCAGACGAACAATCTGCAAGCTGCGCTCGACATCGCCAACGTGGGAGCGACGGGCACGGCCGACCTGGCCAGCCAAGCCCTCAACTTGCAATTAACCGCTGTACTCTCCAAAGCTGTCAGCCAAGGGGTAGGCGGCCAAAGTATCGGCGGCGCGAGTGTCGGCAATTATATGAACGCGGCTTTGGCGAACAGCCAGGGACAGCTCGTAATACCGGCGAATGTCACCGGGACTTTCCAGAATCCCAAGTTTTCGCCTGATCCCAAGAGAATGGCGCAGATGCGATTGAAAGGCCTTATGCCCACTGCGGATAATCCTCTCGGGGGGGCTTCCTCGATCCTCGGAGGATTCCTGGGACAGAAGGCGCAGCCTGCCAAAGGACAGCAGCAACAACAGAATCCCGTGGATCAATTGATGAATCTCTTCGGCCGCAAGAAGAAACAGTAGTCATCACCTGGAAATCCGACCTGCTCGCGACGTGCTCACGCCTGCATTATCGCTTCCCAGGGACGACGGTGTAGTACCTGAGAAGCTCTCGTCTCTAGGTCTGCCACTTCGTTCCTAAGTCTAGTCTGGTCATACATGCTGCTCTCGGATTCAAAAACGAACCTGAGAGCCAACTCGACTCTGTTCCAGCAGCCCGCTCGGTCATAGATCGCTCTCATTATGTTCTTAACGACAAGCTCAGTAGTGCCAAGAAACTCTGCAATCTCGCTATTTTTCAGACCAATCGTTACGAGGATGGTCGTTCGGAATTGTTGAGGAGTTAAAACGCTCATTAAGGTGGTAGTGGGAACAGCTTTCGCCATATACAAATCACTCCAGAAAGATAGTCATTTCGAAGCGGCGCGTAAATCGTCCGGTGCCGAAGCAACCATGACCAATGCCCGTCTCCCCAACAATCGTAGTTTAAGAATTGAGAGCGGTCATTGCGCTAGCGCAGTCAGGTGCACCCGGAGCGTCGGCTAGCCCTGAGGTCCCCTACGTCTGTCACTCTTGGTGGGCTTCCGTAATTGTAGGCAGCTTTCAATGGCCATGGTCCTCTTGAATATCACCTTGGCACTCTTCTTGAGACGTGCCCCGAGAGCGGCATCGGGAGCGCTATGGGCGAATACCATGAGTCGCGTAGCCTCGGTTTGGATTTCATCTAGTCTCTTCTGAATCTCGTTGATCACCTTCCGATTTAGGCCCATGTAGCTGACACGCTCTCCTCTTTTAGCCTGAAGAAACCCCATGCTTCAACCCCCGCTAAGGACTGCACGACCGTTGGATCAGGGGAGGACTGAGCACACGACAGAGATGCTACCGAAAGGGTTGAAAATGGTCGTTGCGCGAGCGCAACAATTAAAATGTGGATCGTCGGTTTCACGGTTCACGGGTCAAGCTGAAGAAGGTGGTGCGGCGGGACGCGCCTCAGAAGCGAATCGAGATCCGAGATGCCAGCGCGTCAGGTTCAGGAAACGATCGAGGCGGCAGTAGCGTACGCTCGGGCGGTTGCGACTGTTCTCGGATGGCGGCAACAACGATTTCCAGAGCGGTGGCGGTGATCGCCGGGACAACTACGGTCGCAGTCAACAAATGTTGTCGTACCCATTCCTGGCCGGTCCTGGGAAGACCATCAACACCGAGAAAGGGCAGGCGCGACTTGGTCTTCCTTTCTTCTCCGCTGGTCTGTTCCTGAATTGCTTTCTTCGCCCCAAGCGCCAGGAAATCATTTTGGGCCTGTACGGCGTCAACTTGTTCCTTGTGGGAAGTGGAGAGGCGGAGCCAGGACGCAACCGTCTGATAGCCGCCATCCTCGGTCCAGTTGCCACTTTTTAACACCTTGATCTTCACGTTTTCCGGCTTGCTTTCATACATGCCGGCCGCGCGTTGTTCCGTCGCGGCACTTCCGGACGGACCCTGGATGTACAAGACAGAACCACCCTTGGGCAAGATGGCTGCAAGCTGCCATCCCTGGATACGGCCCACTTGCGCGTTGTCGGCGCTGACCGCAAACACTGGGGCGTTTCTCGGAGAATGCAGTTCCCTCAGGTAGTCGGGCTCGCAATTGAGAACACCCCAGCCTATCCCCGCCGCCACCGCAGCGTGTGCGACCTTGGGGAAGCAGGTTCGGCTTGCTGGCTCCACCAGGATCGCATCAACGCCCGCATCGGCTGTCTGGATGATCTTCAGCAGCTGTTGGCTTTGATTGATCGCGTCATTATCCGCAAACAGGGTTTGCACTTCCACATCCAGCCGGACAGCAGCTTCCAGAGCGGCAGCGGCTTGTTCGCGCTGGTAGTCGTTGTCGTTAGTGATCAGCGAAACCACAAAGCGGAGTTTGTTCATGGCAAGTTCCCCGAATCAGAGGTCCCGCCGGTCGCGTAGGCTTCGTGTCGCCGTCGAGCCGGCTTTCACCCCGCGCGTGCTTTATCTCATCACTCCCAGAGTTATGCTTCTGGTCGATTATTTGAGACTACGTTTACACCTGCGTTTTGCGCTATTGTCAGAACGATTACCCGGTTGAAGAATGCAGCGAGCTTGTTATTCCGGGAACGGCTGGATTTTCATGGGTGGTCAGAATGGGAGTGGTCATGAAAGTTGTGACCAGCGCCATGAGAACCATCATGGTCAACAGAACAGGCGACAGGACACCCAGATCCAGCGCGGCGTTCAGGACTACCAGTTCTACCAGTTCCACCAGCGCACGCGTGTTCATCAAAACGCCGAGGCCGAGCGAGTTCAATGTGGAGGGGCGCTGGTCGGCGGAGGCAGCGAGCCTTGCGACGCTATCCTGGTAAACACAATTGGCCGGGCCGTGACGATACCTTTTCCCTCCTGGACGGTAACGAATTGATTGGATTTGATGTGCGACATGGAGTCCTTTTGGCCGCTGGGCCATACAATCGTCATGCTTACCGTTTTGCCCTCCTCGGGCTTGCCCAAGCCGAAGGTCAATGGTAGTTCGCTCTGAGATAGATAGCTGGAACCTGTCTTGACCATGCCAAAAAGGCGCGCTCCCGTGCTGGTTTTGACCGTAATTTTTGCGCCTATGCCATCGCGATTCGATCGCGTACCGACGGTTTTCACACGCAGCATATCGTTTTGATTTCCGTTGTCATTGCGCAGCAATCGGGCCAGACCGTTGTTGGCGGTGATCAGCAGATCCAGATCGCCATCATTGTCAAAATCGGCGTAAGCTCCGCCGCGGCCAACCACGGCCCGTTGCAGCGCTGGTCCAACTTTTGCCGTTACTTCCTCGAACCTCTTCTTCCCCAGGTTGCGGAAAAGATGTGGCGGTTGGGCGTATTTGATGGTTGGCTGCACCACGCTGACGTCGTCGGAAACGTGGCCGTTGATAGCAAGAAGATCGGGCAGCCCGTCTAAATCATAGTCAAAGAAGAATGTGCCGAACGTGAGCGACCGCGTCGATATTCGGGCGATCCCGGTAGCGGGGGCTTCGTCTGTAAACAGGCCCGAGCCATCGTTGTGATAGAGCGCCATGCCCTCGTTGGTGAAATTGCCGATTACCAGGCTTTGCCAACCGGAGTTATCGTAGTCCGCGGCGTCGGTCCCCATACCGGCGCGGGTAGTGCCGGCATCGCCGTAAGCAACTCCGGCCGCGACACCAACGTCGGTGAAGGTTCCGTTGCGATTGTTATGGTAGAGCTTGTTCGGCTCGGTGTCGTTGGTGACGAGGAGGTCCAGCCAGCCATCGTTGTCATAGTCCAGAAGCGCAATGCCGAGCGCTTTGCTGGTGGGATCGTAGAGACCGGCGCGGCGCGTCACGTTTTCGAACGTTCCATTTCCCCTGTTATGGAACAGGGTCGAGCTTTGACCCTTGTAGGTTTGCGGTGTGCAGTAAGACTTGTTCTTATTGTCGAGCGTGCAATATTGATCCGTCTCAATCGACCACTCGATGTAGTGAACCACGAACAGATCAAGCTTGCCGTCATTGTCATAGTCAAACCAGACCGCGCTGGTGGAGAATCCCACGTCGGCCACGCCGGCTTTCGGGGTCACATCCACGAACTTGCCATTGCCCAGGTTGTGAAAAAGATGGTTGGAACCAAGAGCTGTAATGTAGATATCGACCTTGCCGTCGTTGTCATAGTCGCCGACGGCGCAGCCAAGCCCGTACATTTCTGTGGCGAGTCCCGCCTGCCGCGTCACGTCCGTGAAGGTGCCATCCTGGTTGTTGTGATAGAGCGCGGGGAAAGAGTTACCAGACTCGTGCCCGGGCCAATCCATTGAATTGACGAGCAGGATGTCCTGCCAGCCATCATTGTCGTAGTCGAGAAAGCAGGCCCCACTGCCCATGGTTTCTGGGAGATATTTCTTTCCAAAAGCACCGGTGTTGTGTTTGAAATGGATGCTCGCTCGCGCGGTCACATCCGTGAACTCGATGGGCCCGGAGGGGCGCGCGGAACTCGCCTCTGGACTTGGCGCAAGCGACGCGGCGGCCGGGGTTGGCGCGGGCGCTGCAGATTCCGTCGCGGGTTTCGGCGAAATGTCTTCAGGAGCGTTCGAAGGTTGTTGTTTGCAGCCTGCCAACAAGATGAGCGCGGCAAGGCAGTAGAAAATCCGGCTTCGGAGCATCAAGATATCCA
>WNFB01002532.1_pt1 | contig 15883 bp, 14 predicted proteins | sample 5400501 | NCBI WGS metagenome assembly WNFB01 (sample SAMN13153341, study PRJNA577476) | soil metagenome | isolation source: 200 cm saprolite under Douglas fir tree site 2 hole 1 | place: USA:California | collected 2015-04-18
ATCTGCTGGCGCAGTTGAACCTCAGTCCACCTGAGCGCATCGGACTCCATCTGGAATGTAGTGCAGACTCGGTGATGGCTTGATTGATTCCACGAGGGTTAACCCTGGTTTATGCACTCTCGTGACGAACTTGGGCTAATGCTCGGGCTGATGCCACTTAACTGCCGCTGGGGATACCGGAAACGCACGCCCAGCATGGGAGAAAGCATCGAAGATTTGGATAACTTTCAGGCCACAAAGCTGCTGCAAAGCTGTGCAAAATCGCCCGGGAACCTCGGCGCATGGCCTGGGCTCGCAGGCCGAAACCGAAGATCGCGGTCTGGCCCATAAGTCATGGAAAATAAAAGAAATAGAAACGGACGCCGGGCTCGTTAGCCCGCCTGCTAAATGCGAGTCCCTGTGCGACTCCAGCCGTGCGGGTCACGATTTCCACACAATTTTCCACAGTGTGCCCACATGCGTGACGACGGCTTTGCGAGCGCAGAAACTGCGGCTGAAAAACCCGGCCTGCCTAGGCCCGGCTAGGCCCGCGCAAAACCCGCACGGGCAGCATGATGAGTCCCCGAATCAGTTCAAGAACCCCGGTGACTACAATTCCGACCAGCCGGAACGGCAGCAGGAACAGCCAGACCAGCGGATAAAGCACCAGAGCCAAGAGCGCCACTGGCCAGCACAGCACCAGCAGAATGCACCAGAGCAGGAATTTGACCATCGGGGCCACCTCCCGATTGCACTACGTTGTGATACGCACGACCCTGGGGCAATTGTTCCGCAAGGGCTTGCGGTCCATCGCGCGGCGCGGAGCGCTCAGGCGGTTGAGGCATTCCTTTGTGACTTCAGGCGGCGAACCACCGATTCGGGCAACTCGGCCTCGATGACCATCTGAGAGTCACGCAGCTCGGAGCGAAGCACGTGCCCCAGCGCGTGCACCAGCGCGAGCGTCCTCCCATCGCTCAGCGGGACACACAATTCGAGTCGCACCAGAGGATCGACCGGCAAGACCTGGTCGATGCGCCGCAGCAGGTGATCGAGGCCGGTGCCCGCCACCGCCGAAACGAACACCCCATTGGCTCCCGCACGTCCCTCGAGATTGTTCAACGCAGCCGCCTCGCTGTCGCTGAGGAGGTCAATCTTGTTGAAGACGTGCAACCGCGGCCGGCTCTCCACCCCGAGCTCGGCCAGCACTTTCACCACTTCCGCGTCCTGTTCGGTATGGTGCGCGTTGGAAATGTCGCTAACGTGGAGGATGAGCGCCGCCTCCTGCACCTCTTCCAGCGTGGCGCGAAACGCCGCGAGCAAGCCCGGCGGCAGGTCGCGGATAAACCCCACCGTGTCCGAGAGCAGCACGCGACGGTTCGACGGCAAGCGCACCGCGCGCACCGTCGGGTCAAGGGTGGCGAACATCTTCGGCGAAACCCGCACGTCGGCCTGGCTGAGGGCATTGAACAGAGTGGACTTGCCCACATTCGTGTAGCCGACCAGCGCCACGGTTCCCAGCGGGACGGCCTGCCGCGCCTCGCGCCGGAGCGAGCGCTGACGGCGCAGCGTCTCGATGCTTTGCCCGACCTTGCCGATGCGGTCGCGGATGCGCCGGCGGTCAGTCTCGAGTTTCTGCTCGCCGGGGCCGCGCGTGCCGATGCCGCCGCCCAGCCGGGAGAGCTCCGCGCCTCGGCCCGTTAACCGCGGCAAAAGGTAATTCAATTGAGCCAACTCGACCTGTAGCTGGCCTTCGCGGCTGCGCGCGTGCCGCGCAAAGATGTCCAGAATCAACTGCGTGCGGTCGATCACGCGGCAGTCGGTGGCGCGCTCGATGTTGCGTTGCTGCACCGGTGTCAGATTGCGATCAAACACCACCAGCGGCGCATGGCGCATCCGCGCTTCCATTTTGATTTCTTCGAGCTTGCCGCGGCCCACGACCGTGGCCGGGTCCAGAGTTTCGCGCATCTGGAAGACGCTGCCCGCCACCTGACCGCCGGCGCTGCGCGCCAGCTCCTCGAGCTCGGCGAGCGACTCGCGTTCGGTTTCGCCAGCCTCCCTGCCAGGCAGGTGGGGAACTCTCTTCAGGCCCACGCCCACCAGAAGTACGCGTTCGCGAGTGTCTGTCGTTCGGGAGGTTTTCATTCGCTGGAGGAAACGCCAGGGCCGGGTATCGACAGGGCCTGGAACCGCTTCCGCCGAAACGAACCCGGCTGGCTGCCTGATCCGCGGCGCTCTCGCCGACCCGTTCTCATTCTCCAAGACATTATACCTCTCGGCTGCCGTGAGCGCGAGATGCCGGCGAAGCAGGCAGGTGTTGCTCGAGATGCCGCAGCACAGCGGCCGCGATTTCCGGGTCGTCGCCGAAGCCTTCAAACCACCGCACGCCCGGCTCCTTGCGGAACCAGGTGATCTGCCGCTTGGCATAGCGCCGCGTGGCTTGCTGGATCGCCGTCACGGCTTCGGCCAAGCTCATCTCCCCGGCCAGGTGCGCGCGGAGCTCGCGGTAGCCGATAAACTCAAATGGCTTGGCCGCCGGGACGACTCGCGCCACGGCATCTTTCAACTCGTCGAGCCAGCCCCGTTCGAGCATGCTCTCCACGCGACGCTCGATGCGCCGGTACAGCTCGCCGCGGCGCGGCATCAGCCCAACCTTCAGCGGGGCAAAACCTTCCAGGCGCCGGCGCCCTGCGCAGTGCACTTCCGTGATGGGCCGGCCTGCGAGCAGGCAGACTTCAATCGCGCGGATGAGCTTCGGCCGGTCGCGCGGAGCAATGCGGCTCGCCGCCGCGCGGTCGAGCCGCTTCAACAAACGGTGCAGGTACTCCGCGTCATGCTGGCGGGCGCGTAGGTCCAGCCGCGCGCGCAGCCCCTCCGAACGGGTGGGAGCATCGGCCAGCCCTTCGAGCAAGGCGCGCAGGTAGAGGCCCGTGCCGACAGTGAGGATCGGCAGCCGGTCGCGTTGCCGCAAATCCTCAAGGACTTCGAGCGCCCGCCGACGGTACTCGCCGGCGGTGAAAACCTCCTGCGGCTCGAGCAAGTCCATCAAGTGGTGCCGGATGCCGCGCTGCTCCTCCGGCGTGGGCTTGGCCGTGCCGACCAAGAAATAGCGATAGACCTGCGTGGAATCGCAGACCACCACCTCGCCGCCCAGTCGCTCGGCAAGCCACACGCCCAGCGCCGATTTGCCGGATGCGGTGGGCCCGACAATCGCCACGAGCGGAGCCGGAAGGGTTCTCATCGGAGTTGCGTCCAATAGCGGACGAGCAAGAAAACCAGCAGAACCAACGCGAGCAGCAGCGCGCCGAGGACCTGGTTGCGGGTTACGTTCACTGGTAGTCGAGGGGCAAATTGTACAGAAAGATGAAGCGCAATTCGATGTAGGGCCCGCTGAACGCCGGCGGCAGCGGCTCGAAGGGGCTCGAGGCGCGGATGGAGGAAAGTGCCGCGCGATCGAGCGGCTCTTTGCCCGAGGTAGCCACAAGCGCCGGCTCAGGAAAGGGCACGTTGCCGTCGCGCTGGATGCGGAACTGCAACATGACCCTACCCTTCTCGCCCAGCCGCGCCGACTCTGGGATCACCGCGTACCAGTTTCGCTTCACGCTGGCCAGGACGCGAGCCAGGTAGTTCGTGAAGTCCACGCCCTCGGTCGGCGTCAGCATCTCCACGTTGCCGCCCAGGTAGGCCGTTCCTCCGCCGCCGCTGGGCGCGGAGGAAGCCGGCCCACCGAATCCGCCCGAGCTTCCGCTGCGGCCCCGCATGGAGTCGCGCGCCAACTCTTCCAGCGCCTTACCGGGCGAAGTGCGCGGCAGGACCAGCCCGCCGGGAGTTTGCGATGACTTTGGCGGCTCTAGCCGCGCCTGCTCTCGCGGCGCCTGGCCGCGGGATTGCGGCTCAGGAGCCGCAGGGAGCTGCGGCGCGGGCGCGTTGGGCAAGTCGCGTTGGACGCGCTCGCGCTCCGGCGCGCCGGGCAGCGGCTCCAGCTCAGCAGCCGGAGGCGCCACGCGGCGGAGCACACGCGGGTCGATGCGCATCTGCGGGCTGGCGGGCTCCGCCGGGTGGCGCGGCAGCTTCGGCACATCGGTCACCTCAGGAGGCAGATAAACAAAAGACAACTGCTGGCGCGCAATCTCCAGCTCGGCCTGGGTCGGCGGCCGGTAGGGAAACAGTTTCGGCTGGATCAGGATGAAAACGATCAAAAGGGCATGAAAGACAACGGACGAGACCCGCGACGCCCAGCGCCAGTTCGAGACGCGCTGCTCGACCCGCGTCACCAGCAGGTTGACTTCGCCGGTGGTGATCACGTCCGGATCGAGGACCTCGGGCAACTCCTCGAGCGAGACGGGGCCCTTGGGCTCCAGCAGCGCGGGCGGCAAATCCTTGGGCACGGCCACGCGCGAATCGAGCACCGTCAGCGGAAAATGCCGAGGGATGGCCGTGGCCGTCTCAAGCGGCTTGGCGGGCATGTCGCGCGGCACCACAACCCGCGCGGCCAGAACCTCCAGCGGCAGGTAAGCCGGAATCGCCGTGCGGCCGTCGAGAGGCACGACCGGCAGATCAGCCGGCACGAGCGCCCTTTCATCGAGCCGTGTCGAGCGGCGTCTCGGCGGGCGTGCGTTCAAGTCCGCGGCAGCCGGCCGAATGTCTTTCGGAACCAGGGTTCGTGGGATCATCGGCTTGCCTGAGGAATGGCGAAAGCGCCTAGTTGGACGCGCCGGCCGTGCTCCAGGATGCCCGCCATGACGCGGTCGGCAAGCTCGAGCGCCCGTCGGCCGGCGGCGCCATCCACGCGTGGCACCGCACGCGTGCGCACCGCAGCGAGAAAAGCGCGCAGCTCTGCGCGCAGCGGCTCTTCGGGCTCCGCGGGCAGCTTCTCGAAATCGAACTGCGGCTGCAGGGCGAGCTGGCGGACGCGCACGCGCAGCACGTCCTGGCGCGTGTAGTCGAGGGAAATATATTCGTGCTGCTGGAAAAAGCGCATCTTACGCACGCGCTCGGTGGAAACGCGGCTCGCAGTCAGGTTGGCCACCGCACCGGACTCGAACTCAAGCCGGACGTGGGCAATGTCCACCTTATCGCTGAGCACGGGAATGCCCACCGCCTTTAGCTCCGCCACCGGCGCGCCCACGAGCGCCAGAAGAATGTCGAGGTCATGGATCATCACATCATAGACGACGTCAATATCCAGGCTGCGCGGCGAAAAAACGCCCAGGCGATGCACCTCGAAAAAGAGCGGACGCGAGACGATCTTCTCCACCGCCACCACGGCGGGGTTGAACCGCTCGAGATGTCCCACCTGCAGCACGCGCCCGTTTTTCCTCGCCGCGGCAATCAGCGCGTCAGCTTCGCCAAGCGACCCAGCCATCGGCTTTTCCACCAGCACGTCGATGCCTTGTTCGAGCAATCGGCGGCCGACCCGCGCGTGGTCCGCGGTGGGCACGGCCACGCTGACGGCATCAACGCGGCCCACGAGCGCCTCCAGATCCGGCAGCACCGGCGTCGAAAACTCCGCAGCCACCTGCCGGGCGCGCTCCCCATTAATGTCCACGACGCCGACCAGTTCGGCGTCGGCCAGTTCGCGATAGACGCGCACGTGGTTGCGTCCGAAATCGCCTACTCCGACCACGGCAACGCGGATCTTTCCTCCGCTGGCAGCGCGCTCGCTCAACGATTCCCTTCCCACGGCGATACTTCTGCCGGCGCCTCCGGCTCAAAAACCTGGATGGCAATGCCCGCCGCGTCGGCCGCGTCAATCAATCGCGCGCGGTCAAACAGCAACGTGCGCCCGGCGTCCACGGCCAGCGCCGTAGCGTGCGACCGCTGCATTACTTCGACGGTCGGAAGGCCCACGACGGGTACATCAAAGCGCATGTCCTGCTGCGGCTTGCTCACCTTGACCACCACCAGCCGAGCCCCGCCGGCGATGCGCGCGGCGCGCTCGATGGTCTCGTCGGTGCCTTCCATGGCTTCAATGGCCACGCACGCCCGATCGCGCACCACAACCGTCTGCCCCAGGTCGAGCCCGGCAATTCGCCGGGCGATACCGCGTCCGTAGGCGATATCCGCGGCCTCAGACCCATCCGGGGCGCGGCGCGTCAGCACACCCGGCTCAGGCACGAGCGGCTTGAGAAATGCCGTCGAATCGATCAGTTCGATGCCCTCCGCCTCCAATACCTTGGCTAGTGCGCCAATCAGCGCATCGGTGTTCTTCACCGGCAGCGAAAAGAGCAGCTTGGCGAGCTTCCAGTCGGGTCGGATGGAGCTGAAGATTTTGTTGTGCTTCACCTGGCCCGCCATAACGGCCTTGTTGACGCCCTCACGGTGCAGCAGTTCCAGCGCCTTGCCCAGCTCACCCAGGCTGACCCAGTGCAGCCGCGTGGCCACGCGTTCAAGCTCCGGCGAAGCCTCCTCGCGCAGGGCGATGACGGCCATGTCAATGCCCTGGCTGCGCGCGCCCTCCAGCACCAGGAAGGGAAACCGGCCGTTGCCGGCGATCAGCCCCCAGCGGGCGGCGTGTGGCCCAGGTTCGTGTGCAAGCGTCATCGCAACATCCTACTTGATCACGCCGCGCTCAGCGGATTCGATGAAGTGGATCAACTCTTCGACGTCGGCAGAACCGTTGAGCGTGGCCCGCATCTGCTCCAGCGCCTGGGTGGTGTTCAGCTTCGAGCGCAGCAGCAGCCGGAAGGCCTGCTCAATCTGGTGAATGCGCTCGGGGGGAAAGCCCCGGCGCTCCAACCCGATCGTGTTCGCGCCAAAACAGCGCGTCTCCCGCCCGGTGACCACCTTGGAGAAGGGCGGCACGTCCTGCGTCACCACCGTCGAGGCGCCGATATAGGAGTAGCGGCCGATGCGGCAGAACTGGTGCACCGGGCTGAATGCGCCCACCGTCGCGTGGTCTTCCACAGTGACGTGGCCGGCCAGCGTCGCGCCGTTGGCAAAAATGGTGTGGCTGCCGATCTGGCAATCGTGCGCGATGTGCGCATAGGCCATGAACAGGTTGTGGTTGCCGAGCCGCGTCACCCCGCCGCCTTGCACTGTGCCGCGGCTCACCGTGGCGTACTCGCGGAAGATGTTGGCGTCGCCCGCCACCAGCTCCGTGCGCTCGCCGTCGTACTTCAAATCCTGCGGATCACCCCCGATGGAACAGAACGGGTGCAGCACGTTTTCCCGCCCCAGGCGCGCTGGCCCATTCACCACCGCATGCGGATGAAGCACGCAGGCGTCGCCCAGTTCGACTTCGGCGCCGACCACTGTGTAAGCCCCGATGCGGACGCCGCGGCCCAGCCGCGCGTGCGGCGAAACAATCGCTCGCGAGTCAATCTCACTCATGGCCTGGACTCATGGCTGGCTCGGAATCGCGGTCCACCATCTTGCACATCAGGGTGGCCTCGGCCGCCAGCTCGCCGTTCACGGTGGCCTTGCCCGCGAGCTTGCAGAAATTGCCGCGCCAGTTCAGTACTGCGACTTCCAGGCGAAGTTGCTCACCGGGTAGCACCGGCCGGCGGAAGCGGGCTTCATCCACAGCAACGAAATAAAGCAGCTTCTTCTCACGGTCAGGCACTTCCTGGAGCAGCAGCACGCCGCCGGTCTGCGCCATGGCCTCGATGATCAGCACGCCGGGCATGATGGGCTTGCCGGGGAAATGCCCCTGGAAGTAATTCTCGCTGGGGCTGACGTTCTTGATGCCCACAACGCGCTTGAGGCGCTCCATTTCCACAATAGCATCCACCATGAGGAACGGCGCGCGGTGCGGCAGAATCTTCTGGATGCCGTTGATGTCCAAGATCATCGGGTCTCCTCAGTGGGGTCCCGGTGCGGAGTTTATCGTGCGCGCAATCACAAGATTATATGCGAACCACGCGGCCAGGGAAACGTGGTTCGGGCAGCTCCCCGTCCGGGCACCCTCTTTACTTGCCTTGACGCAAGCGGCAGGCGTTGCTCGAAGGGTCTACGCTTGCTAGCATACACCGTGGCATGCCTTTTCCCACCTTCCCGGGCGGCCTGCTCCGCCACCTGCGCCAGCGCGAACCCGAAATGACGCGGCTGCTCGGCCGGTTCGTGCGCGCCGAATCACCCAGCTACGATAAAGCCGCGGTGGATCGGTTCGGGCGGCTGGTGGCCGTCGAGTGGCGCAAGCGCGGCGCGCGGGTCGAGTTTCTTCGCCAGCGCGAGCGGGGCGATCACGTCCGCGTAACGCTGCGGCCGGGAGGCAAGCTTCGATTCGGCCGGGGCGGGCGGCCGCGGGGGCAGGTTCTCGTCCTCGGGCATCTCGATACTGTCTATGAGGCTGGCACGCTCGCGAGCATTCCGTTCCGCGTCTCCCGCGGACGCGCCTGGGGCCCGGGCGCGTACGACATGAAAAGCGGCCTGGTGATCGCCCTGTTTGCGGCCGAGGCGCTCGCGCGGACAGGGTTCCGGCCGCGCCGGCGCGCAGTTTTCCTGTGGACCTCCGACGAAGAAATCGGCAGCAAGACATCTCGCGCCCGGATCGAGCGCGAAGCGCGCCGCAGCCAAGCCGTCCTGGTGCTGGAGCCTTCCACTGGGCTGGACGGCCGGCTCAAGACCGCGCGCAAAGGCGTGGGTGAAATCGAGTTGATCATTACGGGCCGCGCCGCGCATGCGGGTATCAATCCGGAGGATGGCGTTAACGCCGTGCGCGAGCTGGCGCTGCAAATCGCGCGCCTCGCCCGGCTCAACCGTCCGCGGCGCGGCGTCAGCGTGAGCGCCAACGTGGTCGAAGGCGGCACGCGCAGCAACGTGGTCGCCGCACGCGCCCGCGCGCTCGTGGATGTGCGCGCCACGCGCGCCGCAGACATGCGTTGGCTCGAAGCCCAGTTGCGCCGGCTCCGCCCCATTCTTCCCGGGGCGCGCCTCCAGGCACGCGGTGGCTTCAGTCGCCCGCCGCTCGAGCGCGCCGCGAGCGCCGCGCTTTTCCAAAAAGCACGGGCGCTGGCCAGGCAAATGGGTCTGAAGCTTCAAGAATCGTTCACCGGCGGCGGCTCCGATGGCAACTTCACCGCGGCTTTGGGAGTGCCCACGCTCGATGGCCTGGGCGGCGTCGGCGAGGGCGCACACAGCCCCGGGGAGTGCGTGCTGCTCCGCGCGCTGCCCGAGCGCGCCGCGCTGCTCGCCGCCCTGCTGGCCACGCTGTAGCGGCGCGTTTTATGGAGTGAGGGGCTCGCTCCCACTTTCGAAAGCGGCGGCACTCAGATCAGCGCTGGTAGGTGCGGCGGAGGTATTTGATGGTTTCGCGTTCCAGTTCGGTGTAGTCCATGCGGAGCACGCTCTGCACGGCCGCCTCGGTGGAAGGCCCGGCCGAGACGGCATCGAGCAGCCGCTCAACGTCGCCCATGCCGTATGTCGCCACGACATATTCGACCACACCGAGCGACCATGCGTACGCGTAGCCCGCGGCCTGATCTGGCAGGCTCATCCAAGTGCCTTCCAGCGCCGCGAGGGGAAGTGAGGTCCTGCGCTCATACGCGCTGATCAGCAGGCTGGCGGACTCGCCGCTGCGCTGCCCTTCCACCCACTGCGCCACGCCTTCCTGCAGCCACACGGGGCAGCGCCCGCGCGTCTTTTGCTGGATAAAGCTGTGGGCTAGTTCGTGCTTGAGCACTCGGGAAAGCTCCGCCGGCACAGAAGCGAGCCCTTGCACCGGCGCGCGGATGCGGCCGTCGTTAAGCGCGCCCACCCAGCCAGGCGCGCGGGTGATGTCGCCAAAAGCCTGCTCGGTATAGAGGATGACGCCGATGGGCTCGGCGGGAGTGAAATTCAGCTCGGACTCAATGGCGCGGAAATGCTCCTCGAGCGCGCGCAGAACATCCCGGGCAAGCTGAGGCGCGGCACCGCCGTGGTAGCGCAGGACGAAGTGCCGGGTCTCGCCTTCGCGGTAACCGCTCTCGGCCTCAAGATCGCGCTCCGCCTTTTCGAGTGCGCGCTCGACCTCCGCATCGGGACGGATGCGCTGGGCGCGCTTCCATTCCTCAACCGCCTGATCCACGCGGTTCAGGCCGTAGTAGGCCCAGCCGGCCAGCTTGGCCTGGTCGGCCGAATCGGGCGCGGCGCGACGCGCGCGCTCCAGGTAATCGAGCGCCGCGGTGTACTCGCTGCGCCGCAGGTGCAGGTAGGCGATGTTCAGGAGCAGGCTCAACTGGTCGGGAGCAAACGTGAGCGCGCGGCGGTAGTGCGCGATGGCCTGCTCGAGATCCCCGCGGCGCAGCTCGAACAGCGCCGCCGCCTTGTGGGCTGCGGCCGCCCGCGCCGCCGCTTCCACGCCGCCGCCTCGGGCCGCCTCCTCGAGCCTGCTGATGTAGCTGCGGTCGATCGAGGAATCGTGCAGCGCCGCGCGCGTCACGTCGTCGTAGTCTTCGGCCGCTTCCGCGGGCGGCAGAGTGAGAGGAAGGTGCGCCGCGGGCCCCGTCGCCGGGGCCGGGCCGCGCTCGACGCGTTCCACGATCGACCGCGGCAGGCTGAGCTGCCCTGCTGGAGTCTCGTAGCTGACGCGGCCGTTCTCCTCGACGACGCGGGCAGCGGTGATGCGCTGGCCGTTCTTCAGCACGATGGTATCGGCCCGCGCGGCAGGGACCTCCAAGCCCAGCAGGATGCCCGCCAGGAAAACAGCACGCAGGCGCCGGCAGCATGGACGCGCTATCAAAAATGGCGGGGAAGAATGCACATTCCAATTCTAGCAAACGCGCTCGGGCCATCGCGGGGCGCCTTGCCGGCGCATGCTCAAAGTTGCTACAGTCGGTGCCGTGAGGGCTCTGCGCATTGCGGCGTGGGCGGTGTTTATGGCCAGCACCGCAGCGGCGCAATCATCCACACCGGGCCCACGCGAGCTCTATCAGGCCCTCAACGCCCTGCGCATCGACGCGCACCAGGTCTATTACGTCCGCGAGCTGCACATCCGCCGCGATGTAGTGCGCCTCACACTCGCCGAGGGCAAGCTGGCTTTTCTCGCGGCCTACGATGGCCGGCTCACCGGTGCCGTCTTCACCGGAAGCGGGCACGCCCTGGCGCTGCCGCGCGACCCCATCGAGAAGCGCTCGCTGGCGCGCTTTCTGGGCACCCCGCTGCTCGACCAGAAGTTCTCCCACGGCTACTTCCGCTTTACCGACAACACCGGAGAGGAGCTCCTCGAGCAATTGCGCGAGGCGGGCCTGCGGCCCGGCGACGAGCCGGGCTTTGCCGAGGAGTGGGATCCGGTGGTCGCCAACCTCAACCCCTGGCATTCGCTGCGCATCCTGACCGATTGGCTCGCGTCGCAACCGGTGCCGTACTTCTACGCCGGCCTGGAAGGGAGCACCTCGGGCCCGTTCGACGTCCTCGTGGATAATCGCCGGACCGAACAGGTGCTGCTCGGCCAGCCACGCTGGTCCGCCGGCGTGCACTATTACGACGTCTGGGCCTCGTTCCCCCGCGCCGACACACCCGAGAGCGTTACCTCGCCGTTCGCCCCTGTCAGCTACGCCATTGAGACTTCCATCCTACCCGCCCGCACGCTGGAGGGCAGCGCCACGCTGACTATCCGCGCGGTGCGCGACGGCGAGCGGATAATCCCGCTCGAGCTTTCGCGCTTCCTCACCGTGCAGTCGGCTGAGGACGCCGAGGGGCACCCGCTGACCTTCTTCCAAAACGAAGCAGTCAACCGCCACGAAATTGCGCAACGCGGCAACGATGCGCTGTGGGTGGTTCTGCCGACAGCCAGCCGCGCCGGCGAGGAATTGCGCCTGCGCATTTCCTATCGCGGCAGCGTCATCAGCGACGCCGGCAACGGCGTTTACTTCGTCGGCGACCGCGGCAGTTGGTATCCGCACCTGGGAGGCGCGGGCAGCTTTGCGCCTTTCGAGCTGACCTTTCGCTGGCCCCGCCGGCTGCAACTGGTCGCCACAGGGAGCAAAGTGGAGGAGCGCGAGGAGGGTGATTGGCGCGTCGGCCGCTGGCGCTCGGCAACGTCGATCCCCGTGGCCGGGTTCAACCTGGGCGAATACGCCAGCGAAACGGTGACCGCGGGCGGGTTGAAGGTTGAACTCTACGCCAACCGCCAGCTCGAGCAGGCCATCCTCGAGCGGTTCCGCCGGCCAGTGTCGGCCTCGCCGGTGCCGCAGTCGCCCGCCAGCAAGGCGCGGAATTCGCCCTTCTCTGCGCCGATGGCGCTGCCGGACATCCCGCCCAGCCCGGCAGCGGTGCTGCGGCAACTGGGGCTCGACATCGCGGACGCAGTGCGCTTCTGCGAGCGGTTCAACGGGCCGTTCCCTTTCGATCGGCTGGCCGTCTCGCAAATCCCGGGAACCTTCGGCCAGGGCTGGCCCGGCCTGCTCTATCTCTCCACGCTTTCGTTTCTCACGCCGGAGGCGCAGCGGCGCGCCGGGCTGAGCGCGCGCGCTCAGGAGCATTTTACCGAAATCGTGCCCTACCACGAGGTGGCACACCAATGGTGGGGCAACTTGGTCGGCTGGGACAGTTACCGCGACCAGTGGATCCACGAGGGCCTAGCCAACTACATTGCGCTGCTTTATGCCGACACGAGGAAGACGCCCGAGCGCGCCCTCACGGCGTGGCTCGAGCGCTACCGACGCGAACTCACCGCGAGAGCGCCAGGCCAAGCCGAGCCAGCCGATGACGCCGGCCCGCTCGTGCTGGGTTATCGCCTGCGCTCCTCCAAGTCGCCGGACGCCTTCGACCGAGTGGTCTACGGCAAAGGCGCGTGGGTATTTCACATGCTGCACATGATGCTCCGCGACCCCGCTGCCAAAAACGCCGACGCGCGTTTCGTCGAGCTGCTGCGCGGGCTGCTCGAAAGCCACCGCAACGGCGTACTGACCACCGAAGATTTGCAGCGCGCGGTCGAGCGAGTGATGACCTCGGCGATGACGCTCGAAGGCACCCGCTCGATGGACTGGTTCTTCGACCAGTGGGTGCGTTCTACCGGGATCCCACACTATTCGGTTGAGTTCGCCGTGCAGGCGCAGGCCAAAGGCTTCCTGGTGCGCGGCACGCTGAAGCAAAGTGGCGTGCCGGAAGACTTCCTCGCTGGCGTTCCGCTGTATGCCGCGCGGCCTGGGAGCAAGCCCGTGCTGCTCGGCACGGTGGTCACTTCCGGCGAGCGGACGCCGTTCCAGTTTGTTTCCCCGGTGCGGCCCAAGCGCATAGTCATCGACCCGCAGCTCACCCTGCTCTGCCTCGCCGAGTAACTCCCCAAGAAACATCGAGGGCTGGCTGCTGGTTCGTACCTCGCTGGTGGGACGGAGCATTTTGAGGAGGTTTCAGCCCTCGGATGCAGGTTCCGGAGACAAAGAAAGCGGGGCGCCGTGAAGCCGCCCGGCGGGAAACGCGACAAAACGATGAAGCGTGCGGCTACGGCTTGTCGGGGCTGATCGTCGCCCGCCAGATGCCGATACCCGTGCCCACCCCAATCAAGATCAAGGCAAGCAGCTTCCACCGGCTCCGCCCCGAAACCACGGGACGTCCTCCCGTGCCCTGCGGGGGCGCGGCCGGTTCGATGGAGACACGGTAGGAAGTTGCCTCCGGAACCGTGTGAACCTCATCGTCGATCCTGACCTCGAGCTCGCCGCGCTGGCAGGTTATCAGCAGCTCGTACGGGCCAACCAGGGTCACTTGGGCGTAGGTCAGCTTCGCGAACCGCGCGCGGATGCGCGCATCAGAGGCGCGCAGCTCAAATGCTTCGGGGGTCGAGACGGAAAATATGGCAGTGCCACGCTGCAGCGCCGCGCTAGTTCCGCCGGAACTCTGGCGCACGGTGGCAAGGCTATTGCTCAGCAGATGGAACTGCGCCTCCCCGAGGCGCACGCGCAGTGCTCCAGCCGCTTCGGTGCTCAGGGTATCGCCGTCAAACACCGTGGCGCCGCTGGCCGCATCCCCCGAACTCACCCGAGCGCGATCCGCTTGCAGGACCACGCCCAGCGGGCGGGAAGGCCCAGCGAACACAGGGGCTTCCACAAGGCTCACGGCTAAAAGGACGACAAGAAGGGCTTTCAACTGTGCACGCACAAGGGCCTCCGAGAGAGACAGACATGCGAAAGCTTATGAACTTAGCGCGCCATTGTCAACAGATTCTCATCGTGGTGCGCAAAGAAGAACGGCCCCTTTGCGGGGCCGGCCTAGCGGGCGGCCGGGGCCGCTTGGCGCAGCGCAGCGTCGCGCTTGGCTTTGAACTCAGCGCCCGGTTTCCACTCCGGAGTCTTCGGGTCGTTCGCCAGCCGGTACCCGACCAGAAAATAAAGCTGGCAGTCCTGGACGAGGCCTGAAAGGTCCCAATAGTCTTTGATCTTGTCCGACGGCTTGTGGTAGTCCTCCAGCGTATAGCGCTGGCGCATCTGGAGCCCCCACCCGGGCGGCTTACCGATGTAGTCGGTGCCTTCATGGGGGTCGAACGCCGGCACGCCCTGCTTGGCAAAATTGAAATGGTCGGAGCGGTAGAAGTACCCCTTCTCCGGCTCGGGGTCGCCCTTGACCGTGCGCCCCCGCTCGCGTGCGACACTTTCGACCAGTTCATCGAGCGTCGAGCTGCCCCGGCCGATCATCACGATGTCCCCCGTGCGGCCCAGAACGTTGAGGTCATCCATATTGATGGCCGCGGCAGTCCGTACCAGCGGATACAGCGGATGCTCGGTATAGTAGCGCGAGCCGAGCAGGCCTTGCTCCTCGGCCGTTACTGCCAGGAACAGCAGGGTGCGGCGCGGCGGCACTTTGAGCCGCTGGAAGGCGCGCGCCATCTCGATCAGCGCGGCGCCGCCCGAACCGTTGTCCTTCGCGCCGTGGTAGATCTTGTCACCGTTCACCTCGGGCCCGATGCCGAAATGGTCCCAATGCGCCACATAGACCACGTATTCGTCTTTGAGTTTGGGATCGCTGCCTGCCAGACGGGCAACTACGTTGTGCGAGTCCACTGTACGCAGCGTGTTGTGAATGGCGAGCTTGGCACGCACGCCCAGCGGCACCGGCTTGAAGTCGCGACTCACGGCGGCTTTCGTGAGCGCCGCGAGATCCTTGCCGGCAAACTGGAATAGCGCTGCGGCCTGCTCACCCGTGATCCAGCCTTCGACGGCCACCCGGCCCATGTTCTTCTCCGGAGTCGCCAAGTCGAACTGCTCGGCGCTCCAACTGTTGCGGACCACTTCCCACGGGTAGCCAGCCCGCTCGGTGTTGTGGATGATCAAGCTGCATCGATCGCCGTGGAATCCTGCACCCGCTTGGTCCAGGCGACGAAGTCCTTCTGAAATTTCGGCTGCAGCGTGCGCCCGCGCCCGCTGAAGCTCAGCTTCATGTTCGAGTCGGCGGTAATCCCCACCAGCGGCACGTTTTGCAAGTAGCTGCCGTCGGGGTTGCCCGGGTCAAGGCCCGTTCCGCGGAATTGGTCCTCGAGATAGCGGATCGTCAGTTGCTCGCCTTTCGACCCCGGGCCGCGGCCCTCGAACTGGTCCGAGGACAATGTGCGGATATGCTGCATCAGCGCGCCCGCCGAAAACGATTGCAATGCCGCATCCGGAGGACTTGGGGCGCGCGAACAGCCCCACTGGCCTGCGAGCAACCCGATGGCTACCAGGCACAGCAACCAAGAACGGCGTCGAGTCCATTCAACAGGCTTCATCTTGCCTCCCAAACGTGTAGTGCTGCCGAGCCGCGCATCCTACTGCAAACCGGGAGAAAGCAAGAAGGAAGAACGTGAGGGGGAGGGGTCCCCCCCCCGGTATTTTTCGCAAGAATATCATTCCAGGGAAGTTTAAGTCCAATGATTTGTAAGTGCGGATTCCAAAGGAGTTGCAGACACGTTTTTGCGCAAGTGATGTCATGAGACACGCGCCTCCTGGGCGAGAGTTGGTACTCTCGCCCTGCACCGTTCGGCTTCGGCTTGAACAGGAGGCGCAGATGACAGTGTACA
>WNFB01002533.1_pt1 | contig 15878 bp, 14 predicted proteins | sample 5400501 | NCBI WGS metagenome assembly WNFB01 (sample SAMN13153341, study PRJNA577476) | soil metagenome | isolation source: 200 cm saprolite under Douglas fir tree site 2 hole 1 | place: USA:California | collected 2015-04-18
AGCTTACCCAGTTGCGATCTGCCACGACCTGTATCGTATCGCCCGTAAGCAGAACACCTTTGCCATCGGCGCCGCTTCCCCAGTGCAGCACGCTACTTCCAGAAAAGTGGCCTCCCAGGCGTGCAAGTGAGATATCATCCAGCAGGTTCATGGTTTCACCTGACCAGAACGTGATGCGCTTGTCAGGTCGCTTAACCCATTGGCGGTCAGCCTCGTGCAAGAATAGCTGTGCATCAAAGCGTGTTGCCCAGTCAACCATAGAAGTATAGAAGTGGGGATGAGAGATAGCTATAGCCTTGATGCCACCAAGTTGCTGTACTGCTGCTACTGTGTTTTCGTCCAACAGGCTGATACAATCCCAGAGTACGTTTCCCTGCCCTGTTTGCACCAGCAGTGCCCGTTGTCCAATTGCAAAAGAGGGTTCTGTACCGATGCCTATGAGACGTGGTTCCTGTTCTCTGATCACATTATGATAGCCGTTCGCCTGCATAGATGCTATAGTCGTCCACTTTTGCCCCTCGTGCCCGACGTACTGGCGTTGATCCAGACAGATAGGACATTCCAGAGGCGCCTGGCCAGGAGGGTATTGAGTTCCACAGGTGAAACAAATCCAACTATCCATCTGAGTTGCCTCCTATCTTTCTCACCTTATCTTCGCATTTTTCCCAGAGCGCTCTTGCAATCACCACCCTTTGAATCTGGTTTGTCCCCTCGAAGATCTGGGCCACTTTCACATCACGCATGTAGCGTTCGACCGGATAGTCACGTACATAGCCGGCACCACCCAGGACCTGTACGGCATTGGTTGTCACTTCCATTGCCATATCGGTAGCGAAACATTTCGCCATCGAGGCATACATACCGGCGTTCTGGCCTTCGTCCAACTTATAGGCCGCTTCATAGACCAGGAGACGCGCCGCCTCGATCTTCATCGCCATATCTGCCAGCATAAACTGGATGCCCTGAAAGGCGCTGATCGGCTGGCCAAATTGTTCACGCTCGCGGGAGTAATTGCGAGCCGTTTCAAAAGCCGCCTGCGCTACACCTACGGCTATAGCCCCGATATTGATGCGTCCGCCATCCAGCGACGAAAGGGCGATCTTGAAGCCTTGCCCCTCCTCACCAAGACGGTTGGCAACAGGTATTTCGCAGTTTTCGAAGATGAGTTCGCGCGTCGGCGACGAGTGCAGGCCCATTTTGCGTTCCGTTTTACCGAAGGAAAAGCCCGGGGTGTCTTTCTCTACTACAAAGCAGCTAATGCCAGCCGAGCCTTTGTCACCTCTGGTACGAGCCATTAAGAGGTAAATTTCGGCCTCACCACCGTTCGTGACCCACATTTTTGTGCCATTGAGGACGTAAACGCCATCGCTAAATTCTGCCCGGCATTGCAGGCTGGCAGCATCTGAGCCTGATGCTGCTTCACTGAGCGAGAAAGCACCTAACAGTTCACCGGAAGCGAGACTGGATACCCAGCGCCGGCGCTGCTCCGGGTTGCCAAAACGAGCAATCGAGCCAACCACCATGTTATGCACAGAAAGACCTACAGCGGTTGCCATCTCGCCTTTCGCCAGTTCCTCATAAACCAGGGCGCCTGAGAGGCGACTGAGCGCACTCCCACCATATTCTTCCGGCGTGGTCATGCCCATCAGGCCGAGCCCCGCCATCTTGTGATAGATTTCACGCGGGAAGTGCTTCATTTCATCCCACTCTTCGGCGTACGGCGTGATTTCATGTTCAGTAAAGCGACGTACCATGTCGCGAATATCTGATTGCTCTTCGTCGAGGTCAAATTTCATGGTGCGCTCCTTTGCTGGCTCTTCGTTCCCGTTTAGCATGTTATAGTGGTAGCACATGGGTAAGGGGTGGCGCAAGAGCCTGCTTACAGAACCTGCCACACCTGCGCTGTTCTATCGTTGCTCGCAGAAACGATGCGTGTGCTATCGGGTGACCAGGCCACGGCATTTACCCTGGCAGCATGACCCCTATAGCAGCAGATATATTTTCCAGTAGCAGCATCCCAGACGTGAACCATTTTATCTGCACCCGCCGAGGCGATGCGTGTTCCATCCGGTGACCAGGCTACTCCTACCACATAACCAGTATGGGCACGATAGGTAAATGAGAGCGCGCCATTCGAAGAATCCCACACTCGCACAAGTCCATCTCTACCCCCGGAGGCAATGCGCATGCCATTAGGCGACCAGGCTAAAGTATTCACCTCTGCTGAATGGCCGCGAAAGATCAAATAGTCGTTCTTCTTGTTACTGTTTTTAATAGCGTTCCAGACCTTCACGGTCCTGTCCCAGGAGCCAGAGGCAATGCGTTTTCCGTCAGGTGACCACGCTATTGCTACTACATCGACATTAGGGTTGTTCGAGTGATGGCCGAGGAAGGTGCGGATATTTTTCCCGTTGGAGACGTCCCACACATGGACGGTACCGTTACGGTTGCCCGAAGCAATATACTTGCCGTCGGGCGACCAGGCAACGGATTCCACAATCTCATAATAACTGCGATAGGTCGAGATAGTATTCCCCGTGGAGGCATTCCATACACGCACACTCTTATCCCAGGAACCCGAGGCGATATATTTGCCATCAGGCGACCACGTTACAGACTGTACCAGGCCTTTTCCAATCCAATGGGAATGTCCGTGGTAGTTCAAAACTATTTTTCCGCTGGTAGCTTCCCATACCTGTATGCTTTCATCACTACTGCCAGAAGCGATGAGCTTCCCATCAGGGGACCAACTCACCGCATACACCTCTTTGGAATGACCACGATAGACTTGAAGGAGCGTAGTTAATGACGATGAGATTCTGACATACCTTGCCTGCGGTATCGATGGTTTCGCTAATGGGGATAGGGTTGGACGAAATGTTTGACTTGCAGGCTGCGTCATACGTATTTGCCCTATCGATAGTTGAGTGGCAATGCGCTGCAATTCTTGCTTGACGATAGCCATACTTGCCGGCCTCTTAGTTGCGTCCAACTCTACCATCTGCATAATCAGCTTTTCGAGCGCCGCGGGGAGAGGTTGGCTGTGTAGAGGTGCAAACTGGAAAGGCATCAGTGAAGGATCATCCCCTGTCAGCAATTGGTGGAGCGTGGCTCCCAGGCTATAAATGTCGGAGCGCGGCGTGGTCTGGCTTTGCACTTTAGAATACTGCTCCCGCGCGGCATATCCTGGTGATCCAAGCGCGATAGTATCTGCGATTTGCCCAGGTTTGAAGTGACGTGCAATGCCAAAATCGATCAAGTAGAGATGCCCATTGGGCGTCCGCATCACATTGGCAGGTTTAAGATCGCGGAAAATAATTGGGGGCTGGCGCGTGTGCAGGTAATCGAGCACGGTACATAGTTGAATGCCGATATCCTGTACCTCGGCAAGGGGAAGATACCCAGCCTGCGCCTTATTCAGGTACTCTTCCAGGGTCTCGCCTTCGATAAAATCCATGACGAGATACCAGCGTCCCATCTCAGTAAATTGCTCGTAGATACGCGGCAGGTTGGGGTGCGACAGGCTGGCCAGCATTAACGCCTCGCGAGTGAAGGCATTCGTGGCCTCGACGAGATCCTGCTGGCTCAGGCCACTCTGGCTCATCTCCTTGATAGCTACGAGCCGGTTGCCGAATTGGAGATCGGTAGCTTTATAGACTGCGCCGAAACCACCCCTGCCGACTTTGCTGATAACGCGGTAACGCTGCTTGAGCACATGGTCATAGACAAGCAGGCCGGTTAGAGAACCGACCGCTGGTGCAGCTGCATTGGTTTGTAGAGATTGGCCACAGCCGAAGCAGAACTTTGCTTGTATCGAATTTGCAGCGCCGCAGCTGGTACAGTAGTGAGGAGCAGGTATCATAGCCCAGCCTCTTTGCCCCAGGGCAAAGCGAAAAACGACTTGTTATTTCTGTTTTGCACAATTTGCAATGTTATGTAATGTTCATTGCATGGTAGCATGGAATATAAAGAGATGTCAAACTGCTAGACTGGTTCTTTCGCGCGGGTGTATGATATTGATTGACAGTTGGCTCTGCACGAAAGCATAATTGACAAAGCAACAAATAAAACCATCGTCACTTAAAGTACACGAAACTAGAACAAATATACTACTATTGTCAAGTCCTGTCTGTTGTCGACGTGGCTTTCATCCCTGTGGATAATAACAAGGGCATTACGCCGCGATTCCCGGTTGAAGTCGCACACATGAGTAGCATCACCCTTCTCGGCACTGGAACCTGTCAAATCGAATATGAGCAGCGCGCATCGAGCGTTCTTCTGCAATTAGATGGTACACTCGTGCTCTTTGACTGCGGGCACGGCATAGTCCAGCGACTCCTTGAGGTCGGTGTTCAGCACAACGAGCTGAACTACGTCGTTGTATCTCATTTTCATCCAGATCATGTTTCGGACTTGATTCCTTTTCTACACGCGGGTGCATGGTCGAGGCGCAATCCTCGCACGACTGACCTGCACATCTATGGGCCAACTGGCATACAGAAGCTTATTGATGGGTATATGAACATTTTTGGAGCATCCAGTTTGCGTCAACCATCCTATGAGATCTTTGTACATGAGGTGATCGGAGAACAGCTTTCAATCGGTCGATATGACTTTGATTTCATCAGCCTGCCACCTGCTGGCAATCATGGATTGCGCTTCACGTGGCAGGGCAGGCAATATGCGATCACAGGCGATTCAAATTTCCACGACGAGGAGATTGCCTTTCTCAGGGATGTTGAGCTTGCTATCATAGACTCGGGCCATATCGAAGATGCTGAGATCGTGGAACTTGCAGCGGCATCGCAGGCGAAGACGATCGTATGCTCACACCTATACAGAGAAATTGATGCACGGCATCTGCAAAGGTTGGCTGAGAAAGCGGGGTATGAGGGGACTATTATTGTGGGGCGTGATTTGATGATATTTGTGTTGTGAGAACTCCTTTAATTCGTTCCCCAAACCTGCATGGTGTGATCAACGCTGGCGGAGGCAAGCAGCTTTCCATCTGGCGACCAGGTCACCGCAGTCACATAACCTGTGTGACCGCGGTAGGTAAAGATATTGTTTCTGGTGATAGCATCCCAGACCTGCACCATCTTATCGTTTCCACCGGAAGCAAGATATCTGCCATCTGGCGACCAGGCTACGGCATTCAGGCCAGCGGAAATATTGCGATGGATGATGTATTTCTTGCCAGTCGAAGAGTCCCATACTTGCATGCTTTTGTCGTAGCTCACCGAGGCGATACGCTGACCATTTGGCGACCATACCAGCCCATTCACGCGGCCAGAATGGCTTTGATAAGCGAATTGGCTGCGGGGAGTCAGGCGAAGCGTGCCAAAGAAGGTGTTCTTGTCTTTGATTGGGGTCCACACCTGCACGATTTTATCTTCCCCGCCGGTGGCGATACGCTTGCTGTCGGGCGACCAGGCTACAGCCAACACTTTTTTGGTGTGACCACGATAGGTGAAGACGAGGCCTCCGTTGGAAACATCCCAGACCTGCACGGTTTTATCGTCGCCGGCGGAGGCGATACGCTTGCCATCGGGTGACCATGCCACGGCATTAACCGCGTTAGAATGGCCTCGGTAGGTCAGGATCTGCTGACCCGTTGCTGTATCCCATACCTGCACCGTGCCGTCGTCGCCTGCCGAGGCGATGCGTGTCCCGTCGGACGACCATGACACGGCTTGCACTCGATCCCAGTGGCCGCGATAGATAATGATGCTGGATCCATGCGAGGTGTCCCATACACGCACCGTCTTATCATAGCTTGCAGAGGCGATGTGCGTGCCTCTGGGTGACCATGCTACGGCGGTGACACGGCTGGTATGACCACTACAGATGTAGCGCGTGGTTCTCTGTGGTTGTGGTTTAGGAGCAGTTGAGCGCTGGGGAACCTGGAGCTTTGCAGGTGGCTGGTAGGCAGATGGGATGCCAGCCTGCAAAGGGTTCGTCTTGCCGACAAGCTGCTGCGTAGCGATACTTTGCAGTTCTTGCTTGACGGTTGAGATATTCGCCGGCCTATTGTTGGCATCCATTGACACCATCTGCATAATCAATTTCTCGAGCCGGGCCAGGATGGGATGGCTGAGGAATTGCAGGGAGACAAATTGAAAGGGCGTATCCGATGGATCGTTCCCCGACAATAACTGGTGGAGCGTGGCTCCCAACGCGTAGATATCGGCACGGGGCGTGGTCTGCGCCTTGCCGTACTGTTCTGGAGCGGCATAGCCTGTCGAGCCGAGCGCCGTTGTATCTTTCGCCTGTCCCGGCTTGAAGTGACGAGCGATGCCGAAGTCAATTAAGTAAATGTGCCCATAGGCAGTCAGCATGACGTTGGCGGGCTTGAGATCGCGGAAGATGATGGGGGGCTGGCGCATGTGCAGGTACTCGAGCACCATGCAAAGCTGGACACCAATTTCAAGCACTTTCTCGACAGGCAACTTTCCCCCCTTGACCTTGCTGAGATGCTCTTCCAGGGTCTCGCCTTCGATAAAATCCATGACCAGGTACCAGCGTCCAATATCGGTGAATTGCTCGTAGATGCGGGGCAGGTTGGGATGTGTCAGACCGGCCAGCAGTAGCGCCTCTCGTTTGAAAGCATCGGTGGCTTCGACGAGCTCTTGAGGACTCAGGCTGCTCTGGCTCATCTCTTTGATGGCAACCAGTCGATTGCCGAACTGGAGATCGGCAGCTTTATAGACCGCGCCGAAGCCACCCTTGCCGACCTGACCGATAATGCGGTAGCGCTGCTTGAGCAAGTGATTGTAGACAAGCAGCCCGGTCGTGACGCTTGATTTCTTTCCCCCCGCGGGTTGGAGAGGTTGGCCGCAAGCATAGCAAAACGCGGCTTGTGGCCGGTTGGCGGCGCCACAGGAATCACAGAAAAAGGGGGAAGAAATAGCCATGCATGTTGCTCCGTTTGTCCCTTTTTAGACCCTCTCTGACACTTTTTGGTTGCCCTCGTCCAGACTGGCCCGCAAGCGGGCCATATCTCTTTTTTCTAGCGAGGTGTGGTGCGACAGTGTGCCAGGCAGAGCGAAGCCCTGCCTGGCACACTGTCGCACCACACCTCGCCTATATTTGTATAAGAAGCGACCCAAGGGTCGCCAATCTTCACTCGAAAAAGTGTCAAGGAGAGAGCTTTTGCGTGCATGGTAGCATAGGGTAAGAACAAATGTCAAGAAAAAATGATCCATCCCATAGTCCTATGTATTGTCCAGAAAACTATTGTCAACGTCTATTTTATATGGCATGATGTTATAATACTGCTGTCTCTGCAAGAGGGGAAAGCGCTGCTTGACTAACCTGACTGTTTATGAGGGGGGTTGCCGATGACGAAAAAGATCCTGGTTATGGATGATGACCCAACTATTGCTGATCTGCTCAGAGAGGCACTGGCCGACGAAGGCTACGAAACGTACATGACAACACAGAGTCTGCGTTTCTATGATGCCGTACGCGAGCACGAGCCGGACCTCATCTTGCTTGACTTGATGATGCAATACCTGGATGGACGCGACGAACTCAAGCTCATGGAGATGGGTGACCATAAGATTCCAGTAATCGTGGTTACTGCCTACCTGGATGCAGGGAAGGAAGAGGAAGAGTTACGTAAAGCGGGCGTAGTGTATATCGTTTACAAACCCTTTGACCTGGATAAGCTTTTAGAACTGGTCAGGACTACCATAGGTGGACCGGAAGGGAAAAGCGCATGAGCGCAACTGTCCGTGTTGCCCTGGACGCTATGGGAGGCGATAACGCTCCTGGCGAAATTGTGCTGGGCGCGGTACAGGCAGCTCGTGAATACGGTATTGGCGTCTACCTGGTGGGCCGCGAGGATGCGATTCGCGCAGAACTCGCCAAATACGATACCCAGGGCCTTGATCTGCCCATTATTCATACTGATGAAGCTATCGAGATGGATGAACATCCCGCCACGGCTGTCAGGCGCAAGAAAAACGCCTCGATGACGCTGGCACTGCAGTTGGTACGCGACGGTGCAGCGGTTGGTGCGGTTTCCGCAGGTAATAGTGGCGCGATGATGGCTGCATCGCTCTTTACCCTCAAACGCGTCGAAGGAGTGGATCGACCAGCCCTGGGAGGGGTTCTCCCTACCAGAGATAGTGTTTGCCTGGTAATAGATATGGGAGCCAATACCGATTGCAAACCCGAATATTTGCTGCAGTTCGCCCTGATGGGTTCCTCTTACATGGAGCGTATATTTGCTGTGCCCTCGCCACGCGTCGGACTGCTTTCCAACGGTGAAGAGGAGACGAAGGGCAATGAACTGGTGCAGCAGGCTCACCAGTTGCTCAAAGCGAGCGCCGCGACGTTGGGTCTCAATTTCATCGGCAATGTCGAGGGGCGCGATATTCCGGCAGGTAACGCCGACGTTGTGGTCTGTGACGGCTTTGTAGGCAATGTCGTACTGAAACTTAGTGAGGGACTGGCGGAAAGTCTCCTGGGAATTTTGCGTACGCAAATGACAAGTTCGCTACCAAACAAACTGGCCGCGGCTGTGCTGCGTCCCGGCCTGCGCAAAGTCTTTAGACGATTGGACTATGCAGAGTATGGGGGGGTGCCGCTCTTAGGGGTCAATGGCTCAGCTATCATCTCACATGGTCGTTCGAATGCCAAAGCGATCAAAAATGCTGTGCGTGTAGCCCGGCAGACGGCGGAAACCAACGTAGCAGGGGCTATTGCGGAGGGGTTGGCAAAGCTGCAAACGCAATCGAGTAACCCGTAAACTGGTTTGATAAGCTAAATGAATGATGGTGGGGTGGAAGCTTGCAGGCTTTCACCCTACCATCATAAAAATTCCTTTCTGGATACCCATAGGCCTTTAGGCTATGGGAGGAAAGAAAGACGCCAGCCTCGCGTACTTTCCTGACGATACACCCCTTGCGGGAGGGCGTTTTTGACCGGAACGCCCAAACCGGTTGCCGGTAAGGCCACGCTTACGCGTGTATACATTCCCTTCGCTGCTGACTGCTCAGAGGATGGAAACTAGGGAGGCATTCCCATCGTGAGGCGGATTGCCATTCGACCGCTTTCAGTTCAGTTCCCTTCAAGCGCCCAGTTGCCTGAGCTTGGGCAAGCTAGTCTCGCAGTTCCCCTTGTGAGAGTTTCGCTGGCAAGGCGCGCTAGCTCACAAGCCCATCCCCTTCAAGGGGATGGGTGCTTGACTCATTTAGCGCTCTTCTGCCTTCTGGCGGCTCCTCCCAATTTCCCGATGCGACTGTAGAAATCCGCATCCTGTCGCTCTTTAGTGGTCCTGCCGCCTTTTTTACCCATCTCCGAGAAATGGTCTATGCCATACTTTGCCATATTGGCTGTTCCACCTTTCGCGGCAATGGTGCGGTAGTATTCGCTACCACGTTTCTCCTTAAGTGCTGTTCCTCCCTTTTTTCCGATGCGTCGAAAGTAGTCTTCACCATACTTATCGCGGACCGCGCTTCCCCCTTTACGGCCCGCCTCCGAGGTTGACATGGGGGCGGGTTTTTCCTCACCGGCTGGTAACATGCTTAACCCCTTTCCCCGGTCTCATGCCTTGCGCTCTGGCTGATCCCCTGGTTGAAGTATTTTAGATTCAAATATATATAATAATATATCCAGGCCCTGCTTAGGCCTAGCTTATGTTGAGTAAGTCAGAGTATACTGAAAAGCTCATCCACTGTCAATGAACCAAGCGAACATTAAAGAGTTGTAATTATTCAGAATCTTGACCGCCTGTGATATACTATGCTCGTGCCGATGTAGCTCAGTGGTAGAGCAGCGGTTTTGTAAACCGCTGGTCGTCGGTTCGAGTCCGACCATCGGCTTCACTACAATTCAGGTATCTATACTCTCTTTGATACACCTTTGGTTGAAGACTGGCGACCCAAGGGTCGCGAATCAAATAAAGTGTCGAGATGGCTATGTTGTGCCGTGCTCGGCACCGCCGAGCACGGCACAACATAGCCATCTCGACACTTAAAAAAACCTATTGCTACTTGCACAAATTGCTGGTATAATCTCCGAAGTTGGAGAAATAGGAATATCCCTCGTACCTCGTGGACTTTGCTCTTGATGATGTGATAGAGTTCATTATATTTGGACTCGTTTGGAATGGAACAAAGAGGTTTGTTTATGGCAACAAATCGTGACTTCAGCCGTTCATCCCTGCTTGCAGAACAGTACCAGCGCGATATGGAACTCATCACTGTTGCTCTTGAGGAAGAAAGTCAGGAAGAACGAGAGGAGCGCGTGGGCCTGGTAGAGCGCTCGTGGTCACTTACCTGTGCTTGTTTCCATTCGCAACTCGAGCCCAGCGATCAGCCGGTTTACACTCCAGTTGCCTATGCACGTCCGTAATCTGTAGCTGAGAAGATTTGTAATCAACAATGCCTCATCCACCAGAACTGTCGCAGGATGGACTGACTTATCAAATACCTGTTCAATTCGGAATGGTCTATTGGGTAAATTTCGGCTATCCGTCACTTCCCCCAGGCATCGAAGAGAAACGCATTCTCGACTGGCATCCCGCTTTGGTAGTCTCCGGTGATCCTTTCTGTCGCCACGCGGGCGCCGTCAATGTAGTAGCGCTGACCTCGTATCGCGGCAAGCTGCGTCCCTATCATCATCTCCTCTTAAAACGAGATTACCCTCTACTTGACACAGATAGCCTGGTAAAGACAGAATTAATGTACGCCGTGCTGCGTAGCCTGCTGGCAGATCAGTACGCTATCTGTAAGCTCAATGAAAGCGATCTGCGTGCGATTATGGGGAAGATAGCTAACAGCCTGGCGATCACCATGTTTTATTCGCTGCACTAACGTTGTTGATTGACTGATTGGCGATTGATTGGGTGGCTTATGAACGTTGACCAGGAACAGCTCCGGCTTCTGCCTTCCGTCGATGAACTTTTGCATTCTCCTACGGGGCAACAACTTATACAGCAGTATTCTCGTTCGATGACCCTGCGGGCTGTACGTAGCAGTATTGCACAGGCACGTGCGCGAATCCGTGAGGGCGCTCCTTGTCCCTCCTATGAGGAACTGCTCGTGGAGATCGAGCACATCCTGGAACTCGGACAACGGCCAAATTTACGGCCTGTCATCAATGCCACGGGAGTCATTATCAATACGAACCTCGGACGGGCGCCGCTGAGCCCGGAGGCTCTTCAAGCGGTACACGGGGTGGCTGGAGGCTACTCAAATTTAGAATATGAGTTGGAAACGGGGGAACGGGGCTCTCGCCATGCACATGTGGCTGGTTTACTATGCGAATTGACCGGCGCTGAGGCGGCCCTGGTCACAAACAATAATGCTGCAGCGGTCCTCCTGGCACTGACTGCGCTGGCAGCGGGACGCGAAGTCATCATCTCGCGCGGGCAACTGGTCGAGATCGGAGGCGGATTCAGGGTGCCCGATGTGATGCGGCAAAGTGGCTGTCAACTGGTAGAGGTCGGCACAACAAATCGCACACGCTTGAGCGATTACCAGGCAGCTATTAACGATCGCACTGCCCTACTGTTGACAGTACACCCGAGCAATTTTCAGATTACCGGCTTTACAGAATCGACCCCAGTGGACGCATTGACCAAACTGGCCCAACAATATGGACTGCTAGTAATGGACGACTTAGGAAGCGGTTGTTTGCTTGCCAGTGAACGCTTTGGTTTGGGGCACGAACCGATGCCCCAGGAGAGTATTGCGGCTGGCGCAGATGTAGTATGTTTCTCCGGTGACAAATTGCTGGGTGGTCCACAGGCAGGCATTCTCGTGGGTAAAGCCGAGGCGCTGGAACGCATTAGTAAGCATCCACTGATGCGAGCTGTACGTGTAGACAAGATGACCTTAGCCGCACTCGAAGCAACCTTGCGACACTTTCAACGTGATGAAGTTGAGATGCATATTCCGATCTGGCGTATGATCTCAGCATCGCAGGGGAAGATTGCCAGCCGTGCTACAAGCTGGGTCTCCCGGCTCCAGAAATATGGCATTCCGGCACGAACGCAACGCGGCGAATCAACTGTTGGTGGGGGTTCGCTTCCAGGAGAAACGCTACCTACCACCTTATTAGCCCTGGATGCAGGGAAAGTGCCGATCCCCCTGGATGAACTGGCAAAACGTTTACGCCTGCGCAGCTCCCCTATCATCGTGCGCATTATGCGCGATACGCTCTTGCTTGATCCGCGAACCGTGCTGGAGGAGCAAGATAAAGAGGTAGTTCAGGCTTTGGCGGAGGAGCTTGGGAAGGCATAGGACGCGTCGTGACTTTATGGCGGGGTGACTGAGGCAGGGCTTGCACGAATAGATTTTATTCCTATTCGTGCTATACTAAGTAGCAAAACAGAAGGATGTGATACCTATCGATATATATTCAAGGGAGCTTTCTAATGTCTCGTTATCGCTGGCAGGTTGCATTGTTACCTTTTACCTTCCTGCTTATGTTATTGCTGGCCGCGTGTGGAGGTTCCAGTACATCGCAGACTCCGGTAGCGCTTACGCCGACACCAACGCCGGCGCCTGAGCAGGGACAACAATTGCTGGCGAAGGTAGCGCAAAATCTCAAATCGGCGAAAACGCTGCATGCTCACTTCAACTTGACGGCTGCTGGTTCCGCGTTCAATGGAACTGTTAACACCGAAGTTTGGAATGCATCTCCGGACAAAAGTCGCACGGTTGTGCTTCGATCCACGATCACGCAGTTGCCCACAGGGTTGGTTAATGTTAGCGATGGAAAACAAGCCTGGCAATATAATCCGGTGAAAAAAGTTGTATATACCGGCCAGGTTAGTAGCAATACGGGTACGCTTACCCCCGGTGCAAGCCAGGATCAGAACCAGTTTCTTATGAAGATTGTGGAATCGGTCCTTACACATGGCAATGCAAAATTAGTTTCTTCCTCTGCCAGCGTTAATAGGCACGAGGCTTACGAGGTACATGTCACCTCGCCGGGATCAGGACAATCGGGTAGTACGGGCTCAGGTTCAGGCAATTTCAACTACGATGGCGATGTCTATATCGATAAAACAAGCACGCTCCCTTTGAAGGTAATGCTGACGATCCAGGGTTTTGGGCAGGTGACACTTGATATGCCAACTCTCGTGCTGAATCAGCCGGTAGCCGATAGTCTCTTCACTTTCGTACCTCCTCCTGGTGTCCAGGTGCTTCCTTTTCCAAGGGAGGGTACATCTAACACAGGTACCATTAGCCTGGCACAGGCACAGCAGCAAGCAGGCTACCACCTCTTGAGCATTCCTGCATCTGATAGTGAGTACCAGTTGCAGGGTGTAGACGCACTCGGCGCTCCAGGTAACCAGATTTTCACACTCAATTACGTCAAGGGTAATAGCACGTTCGCGATTTCCGAGGGAAAATCCCTGGCAAATTTGCCCGTGTCCGGTCAACAGATGAGCTTGCGTAGGACGACAGCGACCCTTTCATCTGTGGGCAGTACTATGACGCTAAGCTGGACAGAGAAAGGCGCAGGTATTCAAGTTGCTGGTAACTTAAACAAGGATGAGCTAGTAACTATCGCGAATCTGTTATCATAAGGTTATTAGTCTTTTATGCCATTGTCTCCTTGACCACCTCGGCCAGCGCCTTGATAAACAGGGGCGAAGTATTCAGCGATTCGATACGGGCGAACTGAATACCATGCTCTTCTGCCTGCTGGCGGGCGCCAATCTCGATATCATAGAGAATCTCAAGGTGGTCAGCCAGGAACTGTACCGGGGCAATCAAGACATGTGTATGCCCAGCAGCGTGTAGTTCAGGCATGACATCGGCGAAGTCCGGTTTGAGCCATTCTTCGGGTGTATGGCCCGCGCTCTGGTAGCAGAACATCCAGCGCTCGGCAGGAAGGCCGACCAGGTCGGCGACGCGGGCGGCAGTCTCCTTTAGATTGTCGATGTAACCAGGTTCTTTGTCGATGACACGCTTAGGCATGCTATGCGCGGTCAACAGCACGGGGACGCGCGAGCGCACGTCTTCAGGAAAACGTTCAAGCGCCTGCTGCAGACGTTCGGCCAGTGCCTGCAAGAAATAGGGCTGGAGGTGCCAATCACCGGCAATCCTTGATGTGAGATCATTGCGGTCCAACTCCTCCACGGCCTCTGTCAACGTACGTGTGTAGCCGCTCATAATGATTGGCGAATACTGTGGTGACATAATCACGCCGATCAACTGTTGCGCGTCTGCAGCGATCTCAGGCACAAGGTCGGCAACGAATGGCGGGGCAAAACGCATGCCAGCGATCACGCGGAAAAGCGGGCCGTCAGGATGCTGGTTATTCAATTCCTCCTGAAGCGCGGCAGCTTGCTCGCGGGTAATACGCAGCAGAGGTGAGCCACCGATGAGGGCATAACGCCGGCGAAATTCTGTGATTAACTCTTCTTCGGCCGGGCGTCCGCCGCGTACGTTTTTCAGATAGGTAGGAATATCATCGAGGGTGGCCGGTGAGCCGTAAGTCATCAGCATTACCCCAATATGTGCGTTTGTCATTATTTGTATCCTTCTAGCTAGCGTTTTGTTGTCTCGTGAACAGCATCGACCAACCTTCGAAGTATTTCCGGCGGCGTCGGAGCGAGTACACCATGGCCTAGATTAAAGATGTGGCCAGGACGATTGGCAGCACGCCGTAGCACATCGTGCATGCCTTCCTCGATAACATTCCAGGGGGTCAGCAGAAGTGTGGGGTCGAGGTTACCCTGGATGCCACGGTCGTAACCGATACGCGTCCATGCGGTGTCGAGGTCCATGCGCCAATCGATGCTGATTACATCGCCACCTGCTTCTGTCATTAACTCCAGCAAACTGGCTGTACCGGTGCCAAAATGGATGGACGGCGTACTCGTTTGTTTGACTGCATCGAAGATGCGTTTCGAGTAAGGTTGCACGAAACGTTTGTATACGCTGGGACTTAGCGCGCCAACCCAACTGTCAAATAACTGCACAACATCTGCACCTGCTGAGACCTGTGCAACCAGGTAGCGCGAAACCACCTCGGTCAGTTTGTTCATCAGGGCGTTCCAGGTCTCTGGTTGTCCGTACATAAGTGACTTTGCGATGGCATAATCACGCGAGGGACGACCCTCAATCAAATAACAGGCCAGCGTGAAAGGGGCGCCGGAGAAACCGATGACGGCTTGCTTTCCTTCCAGTTCGCGCCGAACAAGTCGAATAGCCTCCATAACAAAGGGTGTAGCTTCTTCTGGATCAATGACGCGCAACGCATCGACATCCTGCATGGTGCGGACGGGGTTATGAATGATTGGGCCCACATCCGGCTCTATCTCCAGCGAGACACCCATCCCCTCCAGAGGCAACATAATGTCAGCGTAAAGAACCGCGGCATCGACACCAAACTCCTTGACGGGCATCAGCGTGACCTGTGCACACAATTCAGGGGTCTTTGCCATGGTGAGAATGTCGTAGCGCTTGCGTAACTCGCGGTACTCGGCGAGGCAGCGTCCAGCCTGGCGCATGAACCAGGCAGGTGTAGCGTCAGGCTGCCGGAGGTGGCAAGCATCAAGAAAACGAGCGACTCCAGTGTGCGGTTCTACAGCGGAGGATACGTTATTCGGTTGCATGTTTATTCCTTAATCAATGTAGTGTGATGAAGTATCGATCATATATGATCACCGTGTTTGTTAGAAAATGGAGACCATAGTAATCAACCCTAAGGAATATAATAGCGTGGATTTGGTAATGTGGCAACCTTAAATCTATATAAATCTTACAAAATTTGTGATATCTCTGGAGATTTTATGAGGAAACCATATACACCTTGAAGTGAGCGAAACTGGCCTCGCCACTGGTTTCTGACGAAAGTGTGCCGATAACAAAGCCTACCTGTCCACTGGTATAGGTGTTGTCCTGTTG
>WNFB01002536.1_pt1 | contig 15871 bp, 18 predicted proteins | sample 5400501 | NCBI WGS metagenome assembly WNFB01 (sample SAMN13153341, study PRJNA577476) | soil metagenome | isolation source: 200 cm saprolite under Douglas fir tree site 2 hole 1 | place: USA:California | collected 2015-04-18
ACGCGAGCTCGGACGCCCGGACGAGGCACGAGCAGCAGACCGGCGCGCCCTGGAGCTCACCGAGAACCCGGCGGAGCGCGCGCTGCTACAAAAGCGGTTGTCATGATCACCGTGCTGCTCCATGGCGCGTGGCGGAATTTCGCGGGCGGCGCGCGCGAGGTGCGACTGGACGCGCCCACGCTTCGTGGCGTGCTGGAAGGCCTCGTGGCCGCTCATCCGTCACTCCGGGAGCGGCTGCGCGACGAGCATGGCAAGCTGCGTCCGCACCTCGCCCTTTTCGTGAACGACGAGGACGCGCGGCTGCTTGGCGGCGAGGACGCCACACTTAAGGACGGCGACATCGTGCATGTGATCCCGGCGCTGTCGGGCGGAAACATCGAACCGTCCGACGTGCGAGCTGTTGTTATTACGCGAGTGGTTTTCTCGTAAGGAGGGGACGACGTGACAAAGACGGTGACGCTGCTCGTGGGGACCAAGAAGGGCTTGTTCCAGCTGAAGAGCGACGCAGACCGGAAGAAGTGGGCGCTCGAGGGGCCGTACGGCAATCCCGCGCCGATCCACCACGCGTCGTTCGATCCGCGCGACCAGTCGATGTACGCGGCGATCAACTCGACATGGGGCGGCTCGCGCCTCGAGTACAGCCGCGATCTGGGCAAGACCTGGACAGTGAGCAAGAACCCGGCGTTCCCGGCGGGCGCCGACCGCACCTTCTATCAGACGTGGCACATCGAGCCGGGTCACCCGAAGACGCCGAACGTGGTGTGGGCCGGGACCGAGCCGGCCGCGCTCTTCAAGAGCGAGGACCGCGGCGAGACGTGGTCGCTGAATACGGCGCTCGACGACCAGCCCTCGCGCAAGGAGTGGGTCCCGGGCTTTGGCGGCATGGGCCTGCACTCGATCGCCATCGACGCCGCGGATCCGAAGTTCATGCAGGTCGGCATCAGCGTCGGCGGCGTGTACACGACCAAGGACGGCGGCGCGTCGTGGACGCGTGACAACGCGCAGAAGGGCGGGCCCGCGGACCGGCCGGACGTGTTCGGCTGCATCCACAAGCTGCTCGCTCATCCCAAGACCAGCGGCGTGCGCTTCATGCGCGTGCACCTCGAGGTCTACTGGCGCGATCCGGGCGAGACGACGTGGACGTTCCGCACCCCCGGGCTCCCGTCGAACTTCGGCTTCGCCGCTGCGATCCATCCGCATGACGCGAAGACCGCGTGGTGCATCCCGCTCGACGACGCCAAGCGCACCGCGAAGGAGCCCGGCATCGCCGTCTACAAAACGACCGATCGGGGCGCCACCTGGACACGTCAGGACGCGGGCCTGCCGAAGGGCGCGCCGCTCGAGTCGCTACGCGAGGGCATGGACAACGACGACTTCGACGACGTGGGGGTGTACTTCGGGACAGCGAACGGCGACGTCTACGCGAGCCGCGACGAGGGGAAGTCCTGGGAGCGAATCTGGCAGTACCTGCCGTACGTCACGTCGGTGCACGCGGCGACGATCGTGTAGATCTTCCGGCAGAATCTTGGGCACATGGATCTCGGCATGGCCCTCGCCACGGCCGCGTTGCCCTCCTTCGCCGCGAGCGCCGTGGAGTTCGTGGAGGCGCTCACCATCGTCCTCGCGGTGGGCGTCACCCGCGGCTGGCGCGCGCCGCTCATCGGGACGCTCGCCGCGCTGGTCACCCTCGCCGTCGTCATCGCAACGCTTGGCGTGGCCATCGTCACGATCGTGCCGGAGCACCTGCTCAAGGCGATCGTCGGCGCGCTGCTGCTGCTCTTCGGCCTGCGCTGGCTGCGCAAGGCGATCCTCCGCTTCGCCGGCATCGTCGCGATCCACGACGAGGAGCTCATCTACCAGCGGGAGCTGGCCGCGCTGCATGCGCAGGGTCAGAAGCGGACGGCGTTCGACCGCATCGGCGCGATCGTCGCCTACAAGGCCGTGCTGCTCGAGGGCACCGAGGTCGCGTTCATCGTCATCGCCTTCGGCGCCGGCGGCACGCAGGCCCTCAATGCGGCGATCGTCGGCGCGATCGCAGCCGGCATCGTGGTCACGGCGCTCGGGATCGCGCTCCGCGCGCCGCTCACGCTCGTCCCGGAGAACTGGCTGAAGTTCGGCGTCGGCGCGATCCTGTCCGCCTTCGGCGTCTTCTGGTTCACCGAGGGTCTCGGATTCGCGTGGCCCGGCGATGCGCTCTCGCTGGTGGTGCTGCTCGCGATCTTCCTCACGGTGTCCTTCATCGCGGTACGCATGCTCCGCTGGCTGTTGCCGACCGGCGCGCAGGTCGCCGGAAGGAACGTCTAGCGCCGTGCGGTTCGTCTGGGAGAACGTCGTCGGCCTCGTCATCGAGGACAGCCAGCTGGCCATCGGCATCGTCGTCACGCTCGGGATCACCTGGGGCCTGTCGACGCTGGGCGACAAGGTTCAGGACGTCATCGGCTGGCTACTGCTCGCGCTCCTCATCATCGTGTTGCTCGGGAACCTCGTCGTCACCGCACGACGCGCGAAGCGCCGCCTCGCCTGAGCGCGGCCTACTCGGCACCGCTTCGAGCGAACAGGTAGGCCGCGAGGAGCGCCACCGCGCCGCCTCCCGCGAGCAGCGCGACCGCGACCGAGGACCGATCGAGGAGCACCGCACCGACGAAGGCACCCGCGACCATCGCGACGATCGCGACCGCGCGGCGTCCGGTCCGCATCCCATGACCGCCCGCGAGCATCGAATCGGCGGCGAGCCCCGCGAACGTGAGGGTCAGGACGGTCGTCGTCAGGTCCGGCACCGCGACGCGCCGGACCGCCGCGCTCCGCAGGCCCATCGCACCGGCGAGGCACACGATCACGATGTACGCCGGGAGCGAGACCGGCTCGCCGGTCAGGCCGATCATCACCGCGCCCGCCACCAACAAGAGCGCGGCCTCGCAACCCATCGCGATGAGCAGCTGTCGCGGCGGCGAACGTTGCGGCCTGGTCAGGCGCGCGCCGAACACGCTCCCCGCGGCGAAGCCCGCGAGCGCGAGCGTGGATCGCAGGACCGAGAGGCCCTGGACGCCGGCGAGCGCGAAGCCCAGCAGGACGAAGTTCCCGGTCATGTTCGCGGTGAAGATGCGGCCGAGTCCGAGAAAGCTCACCGCGTCGACGAGGCCGGTGACGGCGGTGAGGCCGAGCAGCGTCTCGACCAGGTGCCGATCACGGTCATTCTCGACGCCGGCCACGCGCAGATGGTCGCGGAAACGCCGGCCCCGTGGGAGGAGCCGGCGTCCGCGAGAGGGAGGAGGGGGCTATCGCCTGACGAGGTCGAGGATCGCGGCGCGCTGCCGGGCGGTGATCACGTTCTTCGAGACGAGGCCGCCGAGGATGTCGCCCAGCCGCTCGACCGAGAACCCGTCCCAGTCGGCGCGGTGCAGGGCGTCGACGATCGCGTCGCGCTGCGCGGTGCTGAGTACGCGCGGGGTGAGGATCTCGAGGGCTGCGGCCAGGCGGAACACCGTGTTCCGTGAGTGGCGGACGCCGTCGAGGATCATGTCGCGCTGGCGGGCGCTGATGACGTTGCGCGAGACCAGCTCCCTCAGGATGTCGCCGAGGCGCTCGATCGAGTAGCCATCCCAGTCCGCGCGGCGCGCGGCGTCGACGACCGCGTCGCGCTGCTCGGGCCGGAGGGCGCCGTTGTCGACCATCGCGCTCAGGACGTCGCGGAGCGCGTCGATCGCGACGTTGACCTGACGATCGGTCGGGAGGCTCGTCGCCGTCGTCGGTATCACGGTCGACGGTGCCGGCGTCGTGTCTGCGAAGGCCGGGATCGCGGCGAGGCTCATGCCGAGGATCGACGTCGCGAGCGAGGTCGCGATGAGCTTCATGAATGCGGGCATCTCGTGCATCTCCTTGTTGAAGGTGCTTCTGATGACCGCGATATCCATGCGCGCACGCTGCGGTGACGCGCTGCACGCGCTCTTTGCAGTCCTCTTACGTCTCCGAAACCGTTCTTGCACGCGCGCCGACCAGCCGAGCCTGAACGGCGGATGAACCGAGGGGACTAGGATTTCGGGCGCGGCGCACGCCGCGGACAGACATGGGGAGGTCCAACGTTGCGCAGAGTTCCTTTCGCCGTCCTCGTCACGATCCTCGCGCTCGTCATCACGACGACTTCGGCCATCGCGTTGACGCGGTCCAGCGATACGCAAGCGAACAACCCGCAGATCGCCGGCGACGCGACATCGGGCACGACGGCCCGCTTCCCCACGAACAAGCAGAACGAACCCACTATCGCGATCGCGCCGGATGGCGCGCACGCCGTCGCCGGTGCGAACGACGAGCAGAAGCAACCGCGCTGCGGGCCTGGCGCACAGCGCGGCTCAACGGCACCCGCGAACGACTGCTCGTTCTTCCCGAACGTCGGCACGAGCGGCGTGTACACGTCGACCGACGGCGGTGCCACGTGGACGAACCGCGGGCTCCTGCCGGGCTACGCCGACACGGGCGCGGCAGTCGCCGCGTCCGCGGGCGCGCTTCCGACCTCGGCGCCTGCAGGTTCGCTCGTCTCGGATGGCGACCCGGTCGTCGTATTCGGTCCGAAGCTGGCGAACGGCTCCTTCAGCTGGGCGAACGGCACACGCACGTACTACGCGAACCTCTCCGCGTACAGCACCGCCGGCCGGCCCGGCAATCAGCAAGCCGAGCAGATCGCGGTCTCGATCTCCGATGACTTCGGCGCGTCGTGGTACGACCCCGTCGTCGTCGCGCAGTCGAACGGCAACGTGTTCAACGACAAGGAGTCGATGTGGGCGGACCGCAACCCGGCGTCGCCGTTTTTCGGCCGCCTCTACGCGAGCTACACCGAGTTCCGCTCGCTCCCGTCGACCGCCGAGCCGGTCATCTTCGTGTTCTCGGCTGACGGCGGCCTCTCCTGGTCGGCACAGAACCAGATCTCGGCCGCGTACAACAACGCGAGTCGCGGCGGCCGGCAGGGCTCGGTCGTCCGGACCGGTCCGAATGGCGAGGTCTATGTCATCTTCGAGGACGGTGACAACAAGCTCGGCAGCCAGCAGGTCGCTCTCGTCTCGCTCGACGGCGGCCTCACCTTCTCCAAGAAGATCAGCATCTCGCATGTGACCGACATCGCCGCCGCGATCCCAGGCTCCAACTTCCGCACCGATAGCTTCCCGAGCGCGGGCGTCGACCAGACGACCGGCGCGGTGTACGTCGCCTGGTCCGACGCCACGGGCGGCAGCGGGCGCATCGTCGTGGCCCGCAGCACGGACGGCGGCCAGACGTGGTCGGCACCGACGACGGTCTCGACCGCGCGCGAGGGCTATGCCTTCTTCCAAGGACTTGATGTCGCGCCGAACGGACGCGTCGACGTCGGCTATCAGGCGCTCATCGCGAAGGATCCGACGACCTTTGGCACCGGCAACGCCGCCATCGACAGCTTCTACATCTCCTCTGCCGACGGCGGCGCGACATGGTCGAAGCCTTTGCGCGTAACCAGCGTCTCGTCGGACCCGGCTGCGTCCGCGCAGAACAATCTGCACTTGCAGTTCTGGGGCGACTACAACACGCTCGCCTCGACGACCTCGAGCGTCCTCTTCATCTACACCGACACGCGCAACGGCCAGGGCTGCGCCGCGGTCGACGCCTACCAGCACGGGCTCGACGGCAGTGGCCCCGCGACGGCGAAGCCCGCACCCGGGAACGTGTGCCCGGCGCAGTTCGGCAACAGCGACATCTTCGTGTCGAAGGTCACGCCGTAATCTGACCGCGTTCAGGAACGTGAATGGGCCGCCCACAGGGGGCGGCCCATTTCGTTCAGCGCTTGCGCCCAACCAGCGCGTGCGCGTCCGCGACGAGACGCGCGATCTCGTCCCAGTCCGGGTCGCGGTCCAGCCGCGCGCCGACCCAGCCGCGGTAGCCGACGTACGGTGGGACGAAGAAGCGTTCCGGATCGCTGCGCACCAGCGTGTCCTGCGCGCCGAGCGGCGCCACGACCCACGCCGCGAAGCGGTCCTCGCCGTGGTGGTACGTGTCCATGTTCAGGAAGCTGCGCTTGTTGTGGAAGAACGTCGCTTCACCGTGGCTCAGCTTCTCAGTCGTGTCGGGAAGCGCGAGGCAGATCTTGCGCAGCCGCTCCAGAAGCTTCGCCTGCTCGCGCGCGGGCAGCGGCGACATCTACGTGCGCTCGAACACGTGGACCTCGAACCGCGTGCGGAAGCCCTCGTCCCGCAGGTTGTGCGCGGACGCGCTTTCGTGCGCGGTCCACGAATAGAAGGAGCGATCCCCGCGGGCCCAACCGTGCGCCAGGCGCGCCGCGATCATCGCGTTCTGGATGCCGCGTCCGCGGTAGCGGCGCAAAACGCTCCCCGAGTACAGGCCGGAGACGACCGGGCCGCGAAAGAGCACGCCGGTCGCCGCGGGCGTCCCATCGGCGCTGCCGATGAACGCGGCCACGCGGGGTGAGGTACGGATCTGGCGGATCCACCCGCGCTCGAAGACCTGAGAGACGGGTCCGCCGCCGCCGAAGCCCGCGGTCGCGAGCCTCCCGTAGCGCGTCGCGGTCGAGGCCCTCACACGCTCGATCGTCAGACCCCGCACATCGTGCACGGTCGGGGGCCGCGCGGTCGTGCGCACGTGACATTGAAAGAGCGGCCCGGCGTCGCGAAAGCCGTTCCGTTCGAGGAGCCGCCGATCGGCGGACGACACGGCGGGCATGAGCATCTCGAAGGAGGCGGCGCCGCCAATACGGTCGTAGTGGCGAAGGGCGGCGTCGATCGATCGCTGGGTGGCTGGTGCGAACGTCCCGTAGCCGCTCACGTGATTGAACACGCCTTCGTGCATCCGCGAGGAGAAGCAGAACATTCCCCCGCGACGCACGACCCGGAACGCGTGCCGCTTCTCGAGCGCCGGGTCGCCGAGCATGTGCGCTTCGAGCGAGCGCGCGCCGAGCAGCACCATCGCGATCCCGAGATCGCGAAGACTGTCGCGACTAATGCGGCGGCATCCAGGCGAAGACCTCCATCGAGCACAGCTCGCGGAAGCCGAGCTTCGCGCAGATCGGCGCGGAGGTGTCGCGATCGGCCTGGATGACCGCGGCCTCGCGGCCGTCGGCGCGCGCATCCGCCAGACGGCGTCGCACGAGCGCGCCGTAGACGCCGCGTCCGCGTGCCTCCGGTAGGGTCGCGGCGCCACCGAGCAGCACCAGGTTGGAGTCAGGGATATTCACGAGGTAGCTCCAGGCAATGGGTACGTCGCCGTCGAGGTACGCGAAGTAGCCGCGGCTCTTGATGCGCGGGCTCGCGATCAGCATCTTGTTGAACAGGTCGACGATGTCCGCGGGCATACCGTACGCGCGACCCATCATCTCGGTCTCGCGCGCTGCCTCGGCCGGCGTCACCTCGCGGACGCGCACCTTGTCGTTCGGCGCGATCGCGAGGCCGACGGGCGCGGCCATGCCCGCGAGATGCGCGATGGGGTGCAGGTCCGCCGCGCCGAGACGGCGCGCGAGGTCGCGCGGGCGGTCGCCGGGGCCAGTGACCCACCCGAACGCCTTTTTGTCGCCGACGAAGCGCTGCTTCACCTTCGCGATCGTCGCGTCCGCGTCCTTGTCCGAGAGTCGCGCCGAGCCGACGAGATTCGCGAGCGGGTGCGAGAGGTTGGTGACGCGGCCCTGGAGCCCGGGGATGCCGAGGGGCTGGGTCAGACCCGCGACCGGCGGGTACATGAGCAGCGACGACTCGATCGCCTCGATCAGCTGGCCGTCGGAAGATGTCATTTTGTCGATTCTGCCCCGCCCGTCGCGTCGGTAGGGTGGAGCCTCGGAAAGAGGCCCGCTGCTGGAGGACGCCTGTGCGCTACCTGCTCACCTTTTACGCCGTCGAGGACGAGTGGCTGGCCCTGCCGGAGGCGGAACGGAACGCGGCGATCGCCGACATCGGCCGCTGGTTCGCCGAGCACTCACAGGGCGGAAAGATCGTCGAGGGACACCGCCTGGGGCGCGGGACCAAGACCGTGCGGCACGGCCGGGTGCGCAAGAAAGACCTCCCGGTGGTGAGCGACGGGCCGTTCGCCGAGGCCAAGGAGACGGTCGGGAGCTACGCCCTGGTCGAGGTCGCCGACGAGGCCGAGGCGATCGCGATAGCGAAGGGCTGGCCGGCCGGCGGGATCGTCGAGGTGCGCCCGATCGCGGACTAGCCTCTCCCGCGGCACATCGCTTAGGGAAGGGCGTGGTCGCCGACCACGCGCTCGGCTGGGCGGAGCGGGTCACGGCGGAGCGCGTGGTGATCCGCTAGGCGACGAGCGAACGAAGGGCGCGGCGCACGAGCTCGCGAGCGAGCGTGATCTTGTAGCCGTTGTCGCGCAGCGGTTGGGCGCTCGCGAGCAGCGTGTCGGCGGCCGCGAGGCAGGCGTTGTCGTCGAGCCTTGTGCCGTCGAGCTCCTTCTCCGCCGCGGGCACGCGCCACGGGACCGGAGCGACGCCGCCGAGGACGATGCGGACGTCGGAGGCCTTGCCGTCCTTCGCGATGCGCGCGGTCGCGGCGACGGAGACGATCGCGAAGCTCCAGGTCTTGCGCTCCATCGCCTTGAGGTACGTCCCGCGCCGCTCGAGCGCCTTCTCGGGCACGCGGATCTGGGTGATGAGCTCGCCCGGACGGATGGCGTGCTCGCGGCGGTCGCGGCCATGCGGCGTGAGGAAGAGCTCCGCGAGCTTCACGCGGCGGCGGCCGAGGCTTGAGACGACCTCGATCTCGGCGTCGCAGGCGATGAGCGCGGGCGCGAGGTCGGACGGCGACACCATCAGGCAGTCCTGCGCGCCGACGATCGCGTGGTAGCGGTTCTCGCCGTCGACCGCGAAGCAGCGCGTGCCGCCCTTGAGCCAGCACGGCACGCCCTCGTCGCGGAAGTACCAGCAGCGATTCCGTTGGAGCAGATTCCCGCCGACCGTCCCCATGTTGCGGATCTGCGGCGTCGCCGCGTCGCGCAGTGAGAGCGGCACGATGGGCAAGATCCTCGCAAGCTCCGGCGACGTTTCGATATCGGCAAGTGGCGTGAGCGCGCCGATGCGGATGCCCTTGCCCTTCTCGCGCGACCAGCCGCGCAGGCCCTCGATGCCCGTGAGGTCGACGAGCTTCTCCGGCCGCGAGACGCCGTGGCGCACGAGGGTCATGAGGTCGGTCCCGCCGGCCAGGGCGACGGTGCCGTTCTTCAGCATCCCCAGCGCCTCGCGGAGCGCCTTTGGTTTGGCGTAGGAGAACGAACTCACGACGCCTCCACCAGCGCGAGCGCCTCGAGCACACGCGCGCGGGTCATCGGCGCGTGGCGCACACGCGCGCCGGTCGCGTTGGCGACGGCGTTCGCGATCGCGGCGGCGGTCGGGATGATCGGCGGCTCCCCCAGGCCCTTGGCGCCGAGGTTGTTCGCCTTGCGATCCGGCACGTCAATGAAGCGCACGATGATCTCGGGTGCGTCCATCACCGTCGGGATCTCGTAGAACTCGAGGTTCGCGTTCATCACGCGGCCGAGGCCGCGGTCGACGATGCGCTCCTCGGTGAGCGCGAACCCGAGCGCCTGCATGACGCCGCCCTGCACCTGGCTCTTCGCCGTGAGCGGATTGACCACGCGGCCGATGTCGTGCACCGCAACGATCTTCTCGACGAAGATCTCGCCGGTCTTCACGTCGACCTCGACCTGCGCGAAGTGCGCGCCGAAGGTCTTTATCGCGAGGCCGGTCGGGTTCGGATGGCGCAGGCCGGTGCCGATGATCGTGCTGTTCGAGAGCTTCGAGAGGACCTCCTTCAGCGGGGTGCGCGCGCCCTTGCTGACGACGGTGCCCCGCTCGATGCGCAGCTCCTCGGCGCGCATCTCGAGCACTCCACCTGCGGTCGCGAGCAGCTTCTCACGTGCCTCGTTCGCGGCAAGACGCACCGCGGGGCCGATGGACGCGAGCGTCACCGATCCGCCCGAGCCCGGGCCGTACTGCGCGTCGCTGTCGCCCAGGCGCACGACGACCTGATCGAGCGCGAGACCGATCTCGTCAGCGCAGATCTGCGCGATGGCGGTGCGCGTGCCGGTGCCGATGTCCTGCACGCCGACCCGCAGCACCGCGGTGCCGTCGGTCTCGAAGTGCACGGTGGCGTAGGCCGGCGGGCCGCCGCCGCCGCCCCAGATCTGCGTGGCCATGCCGAGCCCGCGCCGCCGATGCGGCACCGAGCCGCGCATGCCATCCGCCTTGCGCGTCGACCAACCGATCTCCTTCGCACCGATCGCGTAACAGTCGAGGAGCTTCTTCAGCGAGTAGCGGTTGCCGGTGCGCGGATCAATCGCCGTGCGGGCGTGACGGCGACGCAGCGCGAGCGGGTCGACCTTCATCGCGAGAGCCAGCTCGTCGACCGCCGACTCGAGCGCGAAGGTGCCCTCGACATACCCCGGCGCGCGGAACGCGGAGAGCGCGCCGGCATTCGTCATCACGCGGTGCGCGGTGCTCGTCACGTTGGCGATGTCGTAGAGAGTGTTCGTCGGGCCCGTCGGGTTCGCCGCCCAGCGGCCCTGGCCCGAGTTCGACCACGATTCGTGCTCGACCGCGACGATGCGGCCGTCCGCGCCGCCGAGCTTCAGCGTCTGCAGCGTCGCGGAGCGGTTGCCCGCGGCGAGGTTCTCCTCGCGCCGCGAGAGGATGCAGCGCACCGGTCGGCCGAGCTTCATGGAGAACAGCGATGCGTACAGCGAGTACCGGTAGGTGCCGAGCTTCGCGCCGAACCCTCCGCCCATGAAGTCGCAGATCACGTGCACCTTCGCGGGCTCGAGCTTCAGCGCGTTCGCGATCATGTTGCGGACCTCGAACACCGCCTGGGTGGACTCCCACACGGTCAGGCGCTCGCCGTCCCACGACGCGACGGCGCCGTGCGTCTCGAGCGCGTTGTGCATCTGCGTGGAGGTGCGGTACGTCGCCTCGACCGTCACGGTCGCGTCCTTGAATCCCTTGCGCGACTCGCCGCGCTTGTACGAACCCGCGTCGAAGATGTTCCCGTCGGGCGTCAGCCTCGGCGCCTTCTCCGCGATGGCCTCCTCGAGGTCGACCACGTGCGGCAGGACCTCGTAGTCGACGGCGATGAGCGCGAGCGCCGCGCGCGCGATGTCCTCGCTGTCCGCCACGACCGCCGCGACCTCGTCTCCGACGTAGCGGACCTCTTCGCGGAAGATCGTGTTCTCGCTGCGGAAGGTGACCTCGGGGACGTTGAAGCGGTGGAGGATCCCGCGGACGCCAGGCAGTGCCTCGGCCTTCTTCGTGTCGACGGCGCGCACGCGTGCGCGCGGGTACGGGCTGCGCAGCACGAGCGCGTGGAGCATGCCCGCGAGCTGCACGTCCTGCGTGTACGTCGCCGTCCCCGACACCCGCTTTCGGCCGTCGACGCGCGGTCGTGCCTTCCCGATCTCGGTGCTGGCCTCGCTACCGGCCGGCGCGGCCAGGTCGCGACCCTCGACGATGACCGTCGACTCGTAGATCTCGCCCTCGAACTCATCCTTGCTCTTGAGGACGCGCAGACCGCTCACGAGCGCCTCTTCTTCGACGCCGACACGCCCGCCGCGACGATGTTCGCGTACGCGCCGCAGCGGCAGAGGTTGCCGGCGACGGCGCGCTTCATGGCTTCCTCGTCGGCCTTGGGATCCGCGCGCAGCAGGCTCACGATCGACATCACCTGACCCGGCGTGCAGAAGCCGCACTGGTAGGCGTCGTGCTCGATGAACGCCTCCTGCACGGGATGGAGCTCACCGTTCTGCGAGATGCCCTCGATGGTCTCGACCGCGCGTCCCTCGCAGGCGATCGCCAGCGTGAGACACGAGTACACCGGCCGGTCGTCCACCAGCACCGTGCACGCGCCGCAGTCGCCCTCGTTGCACACCTTCTTCGTGCCCGTGAGCCCGAGCGTCTCGCGCAGCGTGTCGAGCAGCGAGCGATCCGGCGGGACGTGGACCGAGACGGTCCTGCGGTTGACGGAGAGGGAGAGGTCGACGGCGTTCGGACCCCTGAACGAAGCCATCGCGTCCGATGGTACCGAGCGCCGTCATATGCTGCGTCGGCACTAGAACTCAAGCCCAACTGGCGCTGGCAACATGCACTGGCGCACACCCATCTGCGGGAGGGAACTGTTCATGGCAATACAAAAGGTGGGCATCGTCGGCTTCGGGCAGATGGGCTCGGGGATCGCGCAGGTGTGCGCGATGGCCGGCTTCGATGTCCTGGCGCGCGAGATCGATCAGAAGTTCATCGACAACGGCCTGAAGCGCATCGACAGCTCGCTCGCCCGCGTGGTGAAGTCCGGCCGCGCCACCGAGGACGACGCGAAGGCCGCGCGCGGGCGGATCCACGGCACGACGTCGCTCGCGGAGTTCGCCGATCGCGACCTGATCATCGAGGCGGTGATCGAGGTCATGGAGCCGAAGCGAGCGGTGTTCGCCGAGCTCGACAAGGTGTGCCCGCCGACGACGCTCTTCGCGTCGAACACGTCGAGCCTCACGATCATCGAGATCGCCGCGGCGACGAAGCGGCCCGACCGGTTCGCCGGACTGCACTTCTTCAACCCCCCGGTGATGATGCAGCTGGTCGAGATCGTCCGGGCGCTCACGACGAGCGACGCGACCGTCGCCGCGCTCAAGGACTTCGTGACGCGCCTGGGTCACCAGCCGGTCGTCTGCAAGGACACGCCGGGCTTCATCGTGAATCGCCTGATGATGCCGATCATGCTCGAGGCCGTGCGCGCGCTCGAGGCCGGCGTCGCGACGGTCGAGGACATCGACAAGGCCGTGAAGCTCGGTCTGCGGCACCCGATGGGTCCGTTCGAGCTGATCGACTACACCGGCATCGACATCAACTATCACGTGGCCAACGTCTTCTTCGACGAGTTCAAGGATCCGAAGTGGGCGCCGCCGGCGCTGCTCAAGCGCATGTATCTGGCCGGCCACCTCGGAGTGAAGACGGGCAAGGGCTTCTACGAGTACGACGAGACGGGAAAGAAGAAGTCGTAGAGGACCGGCGCACCGACACGGCGAAGGCCGCCGTCTGGGGCGCGATCGCGGGCGTCGCCAGCATCGTCGGTATCGCGTTCGCGCCCGCGTTCTACCCCTCCCTCTATTTCGTCCTCGGGGCGATCGGCTACGGGTTGCTGCTCCCGGTCATCGCGATCCTGCACGTGCGCCATCAGGCCGTGCGCGAGAGTGGCGCGGTCCTCGGGACGACCGCGGGCACCGCGGCGATCGCCCTGGGTCTCGCGGCGATGGCGAACCCCGACCTCATCGTCGCGGCGCTTCTCATCCACGGCATCTGGTGGTGGACGATCGGGAAGCTGTGGTCCGAGACCGGCGTCGTGCCGCGCTGGCTGGGCCTGCCGACGATGGCCCTGGCGGTGCTCGCCATCGCCGCGGCGCTCGGGTCCGGATCGCTGGGCGTGCAGAGCACGACGCTGTGGATATCCGAACGCCTCGTCCTCGGACTCTGGATGCTCGCCCTCTCGTACGCGCTGTGGCGCACCCGCTAACGACGCGCGACGGGCCGTCAGACGCGACGGCCGAGCATCTGGTCACGCGCGACCAGGACCAGCGCAATCGCCGCGGCCAGATAGAGGGTCGCGATGAGGATCGGGAAGTCCACCTCGCCGTCCATCGGCGCCACGACGAGGCGAGTCGCGATGTTGTGGCCGGCGTGCGCGAGCATCACGAGCAGCACGCTGCCGCCCGTTCCGTTGAAGATCCAGGTGTAGACGACTGACGTCGAGATCAGCCGCACGTAGGTCTCCGCCGCGATGAGCGCCGTTATCCCGCCGCCGCCCGGCGTGATGATCGGCCAGAGGTGCCAAGTCGCCCAGACCGCGCCGACGATCACGCTCGCGACAAGGGGTGCATAGCGCGACTGCAACCGCGGCTGACCGAAACCACGCCAGCCGACCTCCTCGCCGAGGGATCCGGCGATGAGAGCCCCGACGAGGAAAGCGAGGTCTGATCCGCTGGGGACCGTGAGCCATGAAGCCGGCGGGGCACCGCCGATCGCGACGTGGACTTCCATTGCGATCAGGAACAGGAGGATCGGGGCCGCAAGCGCGGTGAAGTACCAGCCGGGCGATACCCGCCAGCGGAGAACGGGACGCAGGAGACGACGGACCCCGCTCTCACCGGGGAAGAGCCACGCGACGAGCAGCGCTGCGAACGTCGGTGCGTAGCCGGTGAGCAGGATGCCGACGCCGACGACCAATGGCACGGGTGTGTCGAACGTCAAGTGACTGAGATCGATGCCGGCGATAAGGACCGGCAGTGCGCACAGGAAGGTGATACCGAAGAGCAGGAATCCCCACGCCACGACCGATCGAAGTGACGCCACCGCGTGACGCTATCAGACGAGCTCCGTGCTGCGTCCGTCGATGACGATGGCCTGACCGTCGCGCAGCGTGCGATGCGCGACCCCCGTCGCGCGGTAATGCTCCGCCAGCCGACCACACGCCTCCGTCTCCGGATGTCCCCGTGATTCGAAATGCGGCACGACCGCGTACTCGATCAGGCCGAGCCCATCCCACACCGGCTCGGCGCCATAGAAGCGTCGGACGGCCTCGGGATCGTCGACGAGCTCAGCACCTTTGAGTGTGTGCTGCAGCACGAGAACACCCGCGCTGTATCCGGCGTAGACCAGCGCATCGCGCGCGAGCGCGTCGAGCACGAGCTTGTCGAGCCCGGTGCGTGCGAAGAGATACAGGAGCACGAACGTGTTGCCGCCGCGTACCCAGAGCAGGTCGCAGGTGGCGAGCAAGCGCGACAGAGGCCGCGGGTCGTCGAGGTGGTCGCGCAGATCGAGCTCCGATGCGGTCAGGCCGAGCGCGCCGAGTTGAGATATTTCCCACTCGACGCCAGTACGGCGGCGCTCCTCGTCTGCGTACGCATCGACCGCGTTCGCGATCACCAGCGTGCGGCCGGGTCTCTTGACGAGGGCGGCCAAGCGCTCCGGATGATCCCCGAGCCGGAACGACGAGAGGTACATCCGCACGGAGCGGCAATGTAACCGCGCGCCGCTACCATCGTCGCGATGGCGGTGACGTCGCGCGCACGACACGAGGAGCTCGGTCTCTCCCTCGACGACGTGAAGGGCATGTTCCGCTACATGCTCATGACGCGGATGGTCAGCGAGCGGATCCTCCAGCTGAACCGCATGGGCCGCACCCCGTTCGGCGCGGGCACCGACGGTCATGAGGCCGCGCAAGTGGGCGCGGCGTGGACCATCAACCGCGGCAAGGACTGGACCGTCCCGTACTACCGCGACATGGGTGTCGCGTTCGTGCTCGGCGTTTCGCCGCTCGAGGAGTTCCGCATGGTCCTCGCGAAAGCGACCGACGAGCACTCCGCCGGCAGGCAGGTGCTCAATCAGTTCTCGAAGCCGCGCGACCGCATCGTGACGCGCTCGGTCTGCGTCGCGACCGAGTTCCCGCATGCGGTCGGCCTGGCGCTGGCGATCCGCAACCGCAAGGAGCCGAACATCGTCTTCGCCTTCGGCGGCGACGCCTCCACCAGCCCCGGTGACTTCCACGAGGCCGCGAACTTCGCCGCGGTACACAAGCTGCCGGTCGTGTTCGTGATCGAGAACAACCTGCTCGCGATCTCTACCCGCTTCGAGTACCAGATGGCCGTGCGCAATGTGGCCGACAAGGCCTCGGGCTACGGCATGCCCGGCTTCATCGCCGATGGCATGGACGTGCTCGACAGCTATGCGAAGACGAAGGAGGCGGTCGGCATCACGCGAGGCGGCGGCGGGCCGACGCTCGTCGAGCTCAAGTGCTACCGCTATCAGCCGCACACCTCCGACGACGACGACACGCGCTACCGCACCAAGGACGAGGTCGCCGAGTGGAAGGCG
>WNFB01002538.1_pt1 | contig 15867 bp, 9 predicted proteins | sample 5400501 | NCBI WGS metagenome assembly WNFB01 (sample SAMN13153341, study PRJNA577476) | soil metagenome | isolation source: 200 cm saprolite under Douglas fir tree site 2 hole 1 | place: USA:California | collected 2015-04-18
ATTCATCAGCGGAATTTGCTGAATACCAGATAAGAGAGTCTCCTGTATTACGATTCAGATTACGACTCACAGCACTCAAAAGTTGTGAACAACTTCTGAACAAAACTCGCCAAATACCATGCAAAGTCATAGGGTATGGTGAGGAATAAAGCGCGTGAATCCAACAACATGATATCGGCGGAGAAATCGGCAGGTCGTGGGTTCAACTCCCACTCTCGGCTCCAGATTGTCAAGCTCGAAACCTCCAAGCCAGAATCAAATCTCTCTGTCTGAATCGGCATCAGGCTGGATGCACCGCGCGAAAACTCTCAAGACAACGCCGCGCCGTGTCGAGTTCGGAAAACCGGCTGCCTTCCTGTTCTATCAGGTAATATTCGGCGCCACCGGTGCTCTCCGCTGCGGCAAAAATGTTTTTCCAATCGCCGGCTCCTTCACCGAAGAGAACCTTGTAACCCTTCGCAGGATCAGGTGACCAATCCTTCAGATGAAGCGAGCGGATTCGTCCCGGGTTCGCGCGAATCCACGCCACCGGGTCCGAGCCCGCCTCCAGGCAGGTGCCCACGTCCAGCTGCAGCATGACGGAAGGCTTGGTATTCCGGGCAAGGATTTCAATGGGGCGCTGACTTTCGACGGGAGTAAATTCGCGCTGATGATTGTGATAGCCGGCTTTCAAACCGGATGATTCGAGTTGATCGGCGGCAAAATTCAATGAATCCGCCACGGCCTTCCAGCCGTCCAGACCCGGTCTCGGGTCCGACGAGGCCATCACTACATACTTGCTGCCGAGAATCAAGTTCATGTCGCGGGCCCGGCCGATTTTTTCTTTACTCAAGTACGAACTGTCATTGTGTGTCGAGAAACAGCGGATGCCCAGGTCGTCCAGAAGCTTTCTCATCTGCTTAGTTTGATTTTCGGACCATTCGAAATACGGCGCATAAAACTCGACGCCTTGATAGCCCATCTGAGCGACGGCTCGAACGGTGGCCTCCGCGTCTTTTTTCAGCTCGTTTCGAACGGAATAAAGTTCGAGCCCAACCGGGATCGATCCGGAACCTCGAGCAGAAAGAGCCCACGGCAGCATCGCGGAAAGGGCAAGAAAGGAACGGCGGGACAACGTTGGTGATGGCATTGCCGAATCCTACTCGAGAATCGATGCTTTTTCACGGCATTTTGCGAATCTCTTCTTGCATCGATGACACCACGGAGGGAGCAAACGTGTTCGAACCCGGTTGTTATTCCTTCAGCTCAGCCGATTTGGAAGTGCGCCCGGGAACGATACCCCTCACGATCACGTACAGCACCGGAATGAAAATCAGATTCAGCGTCGTCGCCGCGATCATGCCGCCGAAAACGGTTGTACCAACGGAGATGCGCCCGGCGCGGCCTGCGCCCCGCGCCAAAACCAGCGGCACCACGCCCAGGATAAACGCGAGAGACGTCATCAAAATCGGCCGTAGCCGGATCCTCGCCGCTTCCACCGCCGCCTCCACCACGGACATGCCTTGATCCCGCAATTGTTCGGCGAACTCCACGATCAAAATGGCATTCTTGCTGGCGAGACCGATCAGCATCACTAGACCAATCTGGCAGTACACGTCATTCTGCAAGCCGCGCAGCGCCTGCGCACCGACGGCGCCGAGAATCGCGACGGGCACCGCCAGCAAAACGATGAACGGCAGAACATAACTTTCGTATTGTGCCGCCAGTGTCAAGTACACCACCACGAGGCCGAGCGCAAACAGGATCAGCGCTTTTCCGCCGGACTCGATTTCCTCCAGCGACAGCCCGCTCCATTCGAACGTCATTCCATTCGGCAGTTCCTTCTTGGCCAGCGCTTCCATCGCGGCGATTCCTTCGCCCGAGCTCCGTCCCGGCGCGGCGGTACCGTTGATTTCCGCGGAGCGGAACAAGTTGTAGTGCCGAATCACCTGCGGGTTGGCCGTCTGCTCGACGGTCACCAGATTGTCGAGAGGAATCATCTTGCCGGCGTCTGAACGCAAATAGTATTGGCGGATATCCTTTGCCTGCGAGCGAAACTGCGTATCGGCCTGCACGTACACGCGGTACGAACGGTTGTTGAAGTCGAAATCGTTCACGTAGACCGATCCCATGTACACCTGCAATGCGTTCGTGATCTGGCTGAACGGCACTTGTAGACTCTTCGCTTTTTCCCGGTCGATGCGCACGAGATATTGCGGGTCATTCGCGGTGAAACTCGTAAAAAGCCCGGTCACATCCTTGCTGACGTTGCCCTTGGCGACCAATTTGTTCGCCGCGTTGGCGATGTCTTGCAGCGAATTGCGCCCCAGGTCTTCCAATTCGAATTGAAATCCCCCGAACTGGCCCAGCCCCTGCACCGCTGGCGGATTGAACGGCACAACCAGCGCGCCGGAAACGGCGGAGAGTTTTCCGCGCAACCTTTGAATTACCGTAGCCGCCGAATGCGCATCCCCCTTGCGTTCCTCAAAGGGCAGCAGGTTTGCAAACAGAATTGCCTGGTTGGATGCCGCACCGGAAAAGCTGAATCCCACGACCGTGAAAATGCCATTGATTTCCGGATCGCGCGAAATCAACTCTTCCGCTTTCCCGCAGATATCACGCGTATACGAGAGCGATGCACCCTGTGGGGCCTGAACGATGAACATCAAGTAGCCCTGATCGTCTTCGGGAATGAAAGCCCGCGGCACCCGTTGGTAGAGCGCGTAAGTGGCGCCCAGAAGCACAAGGAAAACCGCGAGTGAAGCCACGCGCCAATGCAACGCTCGCCGCACGCTATTTCGGTAGAGTTCCGAACCGGCGTTAAACGCATCGTTGAATAGCTTGAAGAATTTGCCCTGCGCACGCTCCCGGTGATGTCCCAGGAAAATCGCGGAGAGCGCCGGAGTCAGCGTCAATGCATTGAACGCGGAAATGGCCACGGAAAAGGCAATCGTCAGCGCAAATTGCCGGAACAAAATTCCCGTGGTGCCCGGAAAAAGCGCGACGGGCACGAATACTGCCACCAGTACCAGCGAGGTGGCGATCACCGCTCCCGCAACTTCCTTCATTGCCACCGACGCCGCATTGTGCGGCTCCGTGATGCCCTCCACGATGTGCCGCTCCACGTTTTCAATCACCACGATGGCGTCGTCCACAACCAGGCCCGTGGCCAGCGTAATTCCGAAAAGCGTCAGCGTATTTATGGAAAAGCCCAGCAGCTTTACGAAGATGAATGTGCCAATCAGCGACACAGGAATAGTGATCGCCGGAATGAACGTGCTCCGCCAGTCCTGCAGAAACAAGTAGATCACGATGACTACGAGCGCGATGGCTTCCAGCAGCGTGATCAGCACGTCCCGGATCGATTCGCCAATCACCGTCGTGGTGTCGAACGCTACCGCGGCCTTGATTCCCGGCGGAAAGTTTTTCGAGAGCCGCAGCAGCTCGGCCTTCGCGGCTTTGTCCACATCCAGCGCGTTCGCACCCGGAAGTTGCGTGACCGCCAGGCCTACCGCGTCGTGCCCGTTGAACCGGAGCAGCGTCCCATAATTTTCTGCGCCTAGCTCTGCGTGGCCCACGTCTTTCACGCGCACCAGCGTCCCGTCGCTCCCGGTCTTCAAAATAATGTTGTCGAATTCAGAAGCTTCGCTCAGCCGCCCGACCGCGCGCACGCTGATCTGATAGGCTTGGCCTTCCGGCGACGGTGGCTGGCCGATTTGGCCCGCGGCAACTTGCACGTTTTGCTCTTGCAGCGCGCTCAACACATTGGTAGCCGTCAGCCCGCGCTGCGCCATCTTCGAGGGATCGAGCCACAGCCGCATCGCGTACTTGCGTTCGCCGAAGACGATCGCGTCGCCCACGCCTTTCACGCGCTTCAGCGCATCCTTGACGTAAACATCTAGATAATTGCTTAGGAACAGGCTGTCGTACTGCCCGCCGTCCGAATACACCCCCGCACCGAGAACGAATCCGCCAATCTGCTTGGTGATGATGATGCCGGTATTCTTGACTTCGTTGGGGAGCCGGCCGAGCGCCTGGTTCACGCGGTTCTGCACGTCCACCGATGCCAGGTCCACATTCCGCGTCACGTCGAAAACGACCGTCACCTGGCTCGTCCCATCGTTGCCGCTCGTCGAGGAGATGTACTTCATCCCCTCGACGCCGTTGATGGCCTGTTCCAGCGGAATCGTAACCGCGGATTCCACCGTCTGCGCGTTCGCCCCGATGTAACCGCTGCTTACGATGACCTGCGGCGGCGCAAGGTCGGGAAATTCCGCGATCGGCAGTGTGGGAATAGAAATCGCGCCGGCCAGAATAATGAAAAGAGCGCAGACCGTCGCGAAGACCGGGCGCCGAATGAAAAAATCAACGAACAAGGAGGGGTTCCGCCTGGGGTTGAAGTGGATTGGAGCGGTTCATGTAGTTGACAGGCATTACCGCGCGGCTGTGCCCTTGCTGTCGCCCGCCACTTGCTCGGTGACGGCCATGCCGTCCTGCAAGAACTGCGTGCCGGAAATGATGACGTGGTCCCCCGGCTTCAAGCCCTCCAGCACCGCGAAGTCATTCCCCAGAGTCTCGCCGAGCTTCAACGTTTTCTGCCGTGCCACAGTTCCTTTCGCCTCCTTCACGGAAACAAATGCAAAAAATTGTCCATTGATGCGCTGCACTGCAAGCACGGGGATCACCGGGCCTTCGTGCGTGCCCCAGGTAATCTGCGCGCGTACCTGCTGCGCGATGCGCAGTTTGCCCGCCGAATTCTCAACCATGGCCTTGGCAAGGACGCTTTGCGTTTCGGTATCCACTTGCGGCGAAACGAACGTAATGCGCGTGTCCCCGGCGGAATTGCCCGCGCTGTCCAGCAGCCGCACGGGCAAACCTACTTTCAGATTGCGCGCGCGTTCGGCAGGAACGTAGATGTACGCTTCCAGCGCTCCCGGCTCGTCGATCGTTGTCAGCATCGTCGCAACCGTCACGCGGTCGCCCATTCGAACCGGAATATCGCCCACGATTCCGTCCATCGGCGAGGTCACGCTGTAGTAGTGAAGCTGAACTTTCTGCTGCCGTACTTGCTCATCGAGCGCCTTCAACTGCGAGAGCGCGGCGTCATACGCGGTTTGCGCGTTGTCGAATTCTTGTTTGCTGATCACTCCGGTATCCAGCAGCTTCTGCGCCCTCTCCAGGGAAATCTTGGCGTACCGCACGTTGGCTTCTTGCGCTGCGCGGGAAGCTTCCTGGCTGTTCAGCACCGCTTCTTGCCGCAGTGGATCAATTTGCAGCAGCGGAGTTCCTGCCGCCACTCGTTCTCCTGACTTCACGAAAATTCTTGTGATTAGCCCTTCCACTTGCGGGTTGATGGCCGCCGAGTGCCGCGACTTCAGCAGCGAGAGATACTCTGTGGTCTCGGGAATTTTCACTGCGGTCGCAATCTGCACCTGCACTGGGATAGCCGGGGCTGCGGCGGCAGGATTCTCGGCAGCGCTCTTCTGGCAGCCGAATTCGAATACGCCAGCCGCGAGTACCAGCAGCAAAGCGCAAGCCCCGCGTCCTGCGCCTCGGCTTCTCTCTGCATTTTGAATTGAGATAGCTCGGCTCATTTGTGTCCGTAGTGCCTCAAATCTTACGACAGTTGTCAGCAAGCGCAAAATGCGGTCGGGGTCCGGTACTTATTGGACGTTTCCGAAACCAATTGGTTACTATAGGATAGCAATCGGAGGCTAGTAGAAATCGCGGGAGTCGATTCTCTTGCTCGAGAGGCCCAGCTGCAGCACGTCCATTTGGTCCGGACGGTCAAATACTCTTCCCGGAAAGAAGATTTTCGCGAGCACGCGGACGCCGCCAAACGCGGCTCCCAGCACCACGGCCACGAGCATAAACAGCATCGTAGCGATCATGATCTTGGCAAGCATCGTCGCCCACGGCGGATCGGTCAGCGTGTGCTTTGGCTCGTGCCAGGTGACGCTGGTCTCGTAATTCACGGCCGCGCGCAGGGAATTGCCGTAGGCCGCCGACGATGGCCTCAGCACCACAGAAAGCAGCGAAGCATCGCGCTCGATGGTTGTTCCGGCCTGCTTGGCCTCCGGCGAAAGCGCTTGTTCCAAATGCCGCAAATGTTGTTGCGCAAGCTGTGGCGTTGGATATTCGATCAGCAACAATCCCGCGGAATCCTTGCCATTGCGATACTCGGCTACGATGGCCTCCGCCTTGGACGCGAAACCTGCTTCCTTCGTAAGCGCCGCGAATTCATCTCGCTTCAGCGCAGCCAGGCCGCTCTGGAATCCCGCGGGCCCAAGCGCATACTTCTGCGTTCCATCCAGGAACCCTTTCGGCAAGCACAAGCGGATCGGTGGCAGCGGCGTCGGGTCGGCATGCGCGCTCACAGCATTCACGAAGGTCGTCAGATCCTCCGTGGAGATGGCCTGCACCGGACGCACTTCCAGAATGAAGCTGCCCAGCAGCACCAGCATCCGATCGCCGTCCACGGCCGAAGTCCTGTTCAGCGTCGTGGGATGCATACTGGGATTCAGATACGCGGTATACACCTCGTAAGCGCTGGTGGGATCTTTATACTTCTCCAACGATGCCTGGATCTTGGCAGCGCCCGATGTGTATTGGCAGAATTCGCCCGGCTTGCGCCCCGCTTCCTTCCAAATGTTTACGTAGTTTAGCGGCGCTTCGGTTTCAACCGACATCGGCGTGGGCTTGCCGGACCAACTCCCAAAATGAGTGGGCAGGGTCTGCTGCTCGGCACACACGGGCAGCCCGACGCCAAGCGCCAGCAAGAAAGCCACAATGAAGTGAAGTTTTCGCATCCCGGCTTCTATTAGACACCAAAACCCTAGTTCTGGTTGCGGGATTGTTCGACGGGAGCCACCGACCCGCTCCGGCCACCCATCGGCCTTGCTGGCAGGTTCACAGTTACGCTGTTCATGCTCTGGAGATAGCTGGCGACGCCCTGGTACAGCCCTTCGGCCATCTTCTGGCGCTGTTCGGGCTGCTTCAACAGCTTTTCGTCCGCCGGATTGCTCAAAAACGAAATCTCCGTCAGGATCGACGGCATGTCCGCGCCAATCAGTACCACGAAGGGCGCCTTTCGCACGCCGCGGTTCCGGATCGACCTCCCGGACCTCTCGACCCGCTTCGCCAGCGAATCCTGGATGTCTTCCGCAAACTCCTTGGACTCGTCAATTTTTTCCGTCCGCGCGATTCTCTTGACCAGGTCCTGCAATTCGTGAACGCCTTCCTGGGAAGAAGCGTTCTCGCGCGCCGCGACTTCCATCGCTTCTGCCGAGCCTTTCAGGTTTAAGTAGTAGGTCTCGATGCCGCGCGCCGCGTGATCGCGGCTGGAATTCGCGTGAATGGAAAGGAAGAGGTCCGCCTTTACATCATTCGCGATATTCGTGCGTTCTTCCAGCAAAATGAATGTGTCATCCGAGCGCGTGAAAACCACTTCCGCGCCGGGCAGGCGCTGCTGAATAATCTTCCCCAGCCGCAGCGCCACGTCCAGGCAGAGATCCTTCTCCATCAATCCCGTCGGCCCGATCGTCCCGGTATCGTGCCCGCCATGGCCCGCGTCAATCACGATCCGGCTAATCTTCAGCCCCAGCGCGCGCGTCAGTGTGGATTGCCCGTCGCGTGTTGGCAGCGGCGCGGTCGAAGGCTGAACTAATTCCGGTTTCGCGCTGGCAGCTGCCTTCGCGGATTTGGATTTCAAGTTTTTCGCCGTCGAACCCGCATTGCGTCCCGCCGCCGGGGCGCCCCCCGCAACCGAGCCACTGATCGCGCTGTTGGAATTTCCCGCCGGCGCAGGAAGCGGATTCTCGCTCGAATTTCTTGCAGCGACATTCTGGGCGCTGTTCGATCCTGCGCTCGCGTCTTCACCGTCCGCTTGCTCTCTGCGTCTTGCTTTGGCGGTGCGCACCGTCGCCGTCCCGGAATTTCCATACAGATCGATCAAAAGCTGTGTCGGATTGTTCGTCAGTGAAGCGGTGTAATCCTTCACGCCTTCCACGTCCAGCACCACGCGCACCACGCCTTGATGATTCTGGGCCACCCGCACCGCCGTCAGCAGGCCGCCGTCCACGCGAATATTTTCGCGCGCCACTTCCGGCATCAGCTTTGCCGCATGCAGGTCAAAAAAAATCCGGTCCGGATTCGCAATGCGCCCGGAGGCATATTGCACGCTGTCTTCCAGATCGATGGTTACGCGCGTGGCCTCGCCATTCGCGGCCGCGCGAATTCGCCGCACCCGCGGAACTTGCCGCGAATCCGCCCGCGCAACGGATTTGCCGCCGGAATGCACCGGAGCATTCGGGCGCGCATCCCTTTCGGCGGGTTCGCTCGGCGCGGAATTTGCCGCCGCGTTCAGCGCCGAAGACGAAGCTTCGCTGTTCTGCAGCAGCGCCAGTTCCGCCAGTGACTCCTGGGCTTCGCGTTTCCGCGGCGAACGCGGATAGCGCTTCAAGAAGTCTTCATACGTTTTCTTCGCCAGTTCCGCATCGCCCAGCCGGTCGCGCTGCAATTTTGCAATCCGCAGGATGGCATCCTGGCAATACTTGCTCTTCGGATACTCGCGCACCAGAAACTGATACGAGTCCGCCGCCGACTGGTAGTAGCTGCGCCCGAAGCGGTCGCCCATTTCCGTGTACACCTCGGCGATGGCCAGAAGCGAATCAGGCACTTGGGGAGCGCGCGGCGTAATCAGCGCGACCCGGCGATAACTGGAAACGACTTGCTTGTAATCGGAGAGCGTGCGCTTCTCGGAAGGTTTGCTGTTCAGCTGCTCGCGCTGTTCTTCCGCGCGCGCAAATTGCGTCGTCGCCGCCTGCCGTTTCACCGTCGTAGCGGTTTCGGAACTCTCGGCGCGTGCCTTCGCGGCAGATGTCGGCGCCACGCACAGCGCCAATCCGAGCGCCACAAAAACTGGCGAAACGCTGGCGAAGTTCCTGCGCAAATTTTTCTCGCCCGGAAACATCAACCTACATCCCCCAAACGCTACTCAACTATGGCCGCAACCCAGGCTTCACGACAATAAATTCTTCAACAAGTTTCCGATCCCAATACAGGATCGCCGGAGCCTGAGAACCAAGCACCAAAAACTTACAACTCTCTCTATTCGTTGCTGAATATGATGCGGCCGTCAGGCGCAACGTCTCTGTGGATCGCGCGTCGATTGATAAACGCATCTGCAAGTCGCCCCGAGCCCGGCCGGAAATAGGCATTCTGTACTTTTTGCACGTAGTCCCGCGTTTCGCGGAACGGCGGAATCCCTTGTGCCTTGTCAACCGCCCCTTCACCTGCATTGTACGCCGCCAAAGCCAGATCCAAGTTGCCATTGTAGCGCTGCAGCAACATCTTCAAATGTCTAACCCCGGCGTCGATATTTTGTTTCGGGTTAAACAAGTCGTACGCTCCGTATCGTTGCGCCGTCGTGGGAATCAATTGCATTAATCCGCCGGCGCCTTTGCGCGAATACGCCCGCGGGTTCCAGTTCGATTCCGTCTCGATCACCGCGCGAACGAGTGCCGGGTCCACGCGATGCCGTTCCGCAGCTTCTCGTACGAGTTTTTCTGTTCCGTCCCGGTCAATGCTCATGGCCGGACGGTTGCGTCCGGTAAAAGAAGATTCGCCAGGCAGGTAGATGGTTGCGCGCGGCCTTGCTCCGCCAAGCTTCAGAGTCGCCGGGGGTTCGGCATTGACGAAAAGCTGCCGTCCTGTCGGTTCCAAAACCTTGGAGATCTGGGTGCTGGCGCGCGGTGCGAAAAAACTCGTGCAAAGAACCAGCGTTCCCAGATGAAGCCCTGCCGTGATTGCCGTGCGTTTCACCATTGTGCCTCGGGGAAGGCAAACACCATTTTTGCAACCAGATTCAGAGTGTACAGTTTTCGACATCGCCTGGTTGGGGTCAATGTCTCTTCCGTACTAGGAGCCCCTGCCAAACGGTCTACCCCTGGGGGAGAACGCCTGGCGAGTGGTTCGTCTTACGAAGCCGTGCTGGCAGGAGGTCGGCTCGGTTTGAGCCGCACTGGACACGACCCGGTCAGGGTCGCGCGCGTAAGTGTAGCCGGCCGGACGGCTTCTGGCGCTATCGCGGCCCCGCAAGGGCCGCACCTACCCCCATTATAACAAGGGCTCGAGGAGGGAGGGGATACTCAATAGGGCACTTTTTAGGGCAGTTGTGTCTTTTCCGCCAGCCTCGGCCAGGTCCGGCCTGCCGCCCCCGGAGCCGCCCACCTGCTTGGCCAGTGCCTGTATCAGCTTGCCAGCATGGACTTTAGCGGTCAGGTCCTTGGTAACCCCGGCAATCAGCGCCACCTTGCCGTCCTCCGGCATGCCCAGGGCGACCACTCCCGACCCCAGCTTCTGCCGCAGGGTATCCACCAGCTGCCGGAGGCCCTCCCGGTCCACATTTGCGACCTCTGCAGCGATCAATTTGACCCCTTTGACCATCTGGACCCGGGCCGCCAGCTCGTCCACCTGGTTCAGGGCGCCCTTGCGCTTTTGGGCTTCCAGATCCTTCTCCAGTTGCTTGGCGGTCTGCGAAAGCTTCTCGACTTGTGCCAGGATGGCTTCCTCGCCGACGTTGAGCGTGCCGGCAAGTTGCCGCAGGATTTGCGCCTGGTGCTGGTAGTGTTCCAGCGCCCCAACGCCGGTGACCGCTTCGATCCGGCGAACGCCGGCCGCCACGGATTCTTCGCTGACGATTTTCAGCACGCCGATGTCGCCGATGCGTTGCACGTGCGTGCCGCCGCAAAGTTCCTTCGAGTAAAAGCCGCGCGGCGAGCGTGGGTCGGGAATGGTGACGACGCGGACGTTGTGCTCCGGATATTTGTCGCCGAAAAATGCCAGCGCGCCCGAAGCCAGAGCGTCTTCGAGCGACGTAACGTTCGTTTCGATTTGCGTGTTCAGGCGAATCTCGTCGTTCACCTGCTGCTCGATATCCCGCAGCTCCTCCGCATCCACGTGCGCGAAATGTGAAAAATCAAAACGCAGCCGCTCCGGCGCATTCAGCGAGCCGGCCTGTTTGACGTGCGCGCCCAGAATATTCCGCAGCGCCGCATGAACGAGATGCGTTCCCGAGTGGTTGCGGATAATCCGTGCGCGCCGCTCCGCATCCGCCACCACTGTCACGCGATCGCCGACGCGCAGCGTCTCCTTGGCCACCACTTTGTGCGCTACAAGTCCCGCGACGGGATAAAACGCGCCTGTCACTTCCGCGAGCTGTTGCGATTCCGAATTGTCGTAGAACGCCCCGGTATCAGCGACCTGCCCGCCCGACTCCGCGTAAATCACCGTGCGATCGAGAACGACCTCACCGCTCTCCCCGGGATTCAGCTCGGCCACCGCCCCCAGCTTCGTGATGATCGCTTCGACGGCGCAATCCTTCGCACACGTCCCAAAATAAAAATCCGGCTCCGTCGTAAATCGGTCCGCAATCTTCGCATACGCCGGATTCGCCGCCTCTTTCGCCCCACCCTTCCACGACGCCCGCGCCTTCTTCCGCTGCTCCTCCATCGCCCGATCAAACTCTTGATGGTCTAAATCGAAACCCTGATCTCGCAATGCGTCCTCAATGAAATCCAGCGGCAAACCGTAAGTGTCATAGAGCCTGAATGCTTCCTCACCTGGAAAACTCGGTCGGAGCCTCGCAGTTTTGCGCACGTATTCTACGAGATGAGGAGCCAGCTCCGGGCCCAGCAGGTCGGTGGCACCGGCACTAAGTTCTTCGTCGGACTTCGCGAATAAAATGTTTTCGGTCTTGTATTTTCTGACTTCGTGATCGAGCTTAACTTTCCCTTCTTTCTCCAACCTCTCGACATAACGCTCAATATCTTTTAGCGGAAGTCTTCGAAGGTCGCCAACCCGATCCTCCAACTTTCGCAATCCGACGTCGAGAGTATGTGTAAATCTTTCTTCCTCCGCTGATACCACATTCGCAACCTGGTTTGCCGTTTCTTTCAGCTCTGGATACGCGCTCTTCATTGAATCTCTAACTGCGTACACCATCTCGTGCAGGAAGGGCTGCGTTTTGTTCCAGATTCGGCCATGATAGATGGCACGCCGCATTATCTTCCGTAGGACATATCCCCGGCCGTCGTTAGAGGGGATCACACCGTCAGAGATCAGAAGTGTCGCTGCCCGCGAGTGGTCCGAAATTATTCGTAGCGATGCGTCCGAGTCTGGACGAAAGCCGGGCGTGACGTAAATCAGCTCACCAGCCCTCGCGATGAGCGGCTTGAACAAATCGGTGTCGTAATTGGAGATTACGCCTTGGAGGACGGCGGCGACGCGTTCGAGGCCCATGCCGGTGTCGATGGACGGTTTGGCAAGCAAAGTGAAGCCCGATGAATCTCGATTGAACTGCATGAAGACGAGATTCCAGATTTCGACGTAGCGGCCGCAATCGCATGGAAATTTGCAATCCGTGTGGCCGACGTCAGATGCGGCAGGCCCCATGTCGTAATGAATCTCGCTGCACGGGCCGCAGGGTCCCGTGTCGCCCATCGCCCAGAAATTGCTTTCGGCTCCCAACTCGAAAATGCGATCTACAGAAACGCCCTGGTTCAGCCAAGAGCTACGCGCTACTTCATCGCGTTCCATATCCGGAGCAACCGTCGGCCCAGGAAAACTCCCATCAAAGACTGTCACGTAGAGCTTTTCACTTGGTATGGCGAACCATTCTGGAGACGTGACCAGCTCCCAGGCATAGGCAATCGCTTCCTTCTTGAAATAATCGCCGAAGGAAAAATTGCCTAGCATCTCGAAAAACGTGTGATGACGTTTGGTGAAACCGACATTTTCCAGGTCGTTGTGTTTGCCGCCCGCGCGTACACATTTCTGGCAGGACGTCGCGCGCGTGTAATCGCGCTTTTCGAGGCCGAGAAAAACATCCTTGAACTGGTTCATCCCAGCATTTGTGAAGAGCAGCGTGGGATCGCCATGCGGCACCATCGACGAGCTGCGAACGCGCCGGTGTCCTTTGCTTTCAAAAAAGCGCAGGAACCCTTCGCGGATCTCGTTCCCGCTCCAGAAGTTTTTAGTTTCCAATACGCCCGTCACGTAAGCCTCAATCGCCGCACATCGACAATCACTGCATTATGGCAGAGCCTCTTGGGAGCGGCAATTCTGGGGCACAAGGAACTTGTCTCGGCCGAGCCGGGATGGTGGCGGCCGAAGGTGCAAATCTCGATTTGGTTTGCGGCGCAAACTAGATTGCAATACAGACAAGACTGCAATGCAGACCAAAGTGGCGGATGACCGTAAGACCTATCCGCAATCGTTAGCCGTAACGGCGTCAGGGGTGGACACTTCCCAAATTGGAACTCTATTCGCTTTCCATCTCGGCATCTGGCACCTCTTCTCGCGTCGCCGCTTTCAATTCCCGGCGCACCACATCTGCGGAGAAGCCCGCGCGAAGCAGGCTGCGATACATGGAAGCCAACTTCTTTTCGTCGAGTTCGCCGCGGTAGGAACGCAGCTTGCGTTCGATGCGCTGGCGCACCATCGCGCCTTCATCGGTGGACTTGGCAGCTTCCTCCAGCGCAGCCTCGATGTGCCGGTCCGGAATCCCTCGCCCACGCAAGTCGCGTGCAATCCGGAATTTTCCTTGCTTGCGCGATTCGGTCCGCTGCCGCGCGAACTGCTTCGCATACCGCGCGTCATCGATCAGGCCGTTTTCTTTCAAGCGCGCCATCACCAGTTGCACCAGCAGTTCGTTGTCGCTGTGCCGCTCGAGCTTTTTCTTCATTTCATGCACGGAATGCGCGCGGCGCATCAGTGCGCGCACCGCGACATCGTACAGCTCCGATTCCGTTTCAAGCTGGCGAGGCCTGCTGAACATAGAGGAAGGATAGAAGTAATGAAGTAACGAAGTAAAGATAGAGGCGGAGAAACTGGATAGTGGCTAGTGCCGAGTGGCGGGAGAGGAAGTTGACAGTCGACAGTTGAAAGTCGAAAGGAAGAAAGGGAAGAAGAAAATGTAGCGCAGAGACGCACAAGACACTGAGTAGGCGCGGAGAGGCAGTAGCGAAGGGCTAGAGGAGAGTAAGAGGTCGAAAGTTAACAGTTGAAAGTTGAAAGGAAGACAAAAAGAGAAGACGAAAGCGGAGACACAAAGAACGCGGAGAGGTGGCTAGCGGCGAACAAAGAAACGGCTTAACACAGAGGGCACAGAGGTTGGAACACTGAGCGCACAGAGAATTCGGAAGGATTGCGGCGAGACGCGGATGAAGAAACGGACTTCACCTCTTCGCTGATCTCTTCGTTCGAATTCGCGCAAATTCTTCTGCGTCCTTCAAGAGTTGTTGCAGTTGGGCAGAGGACAGGCTGTAGCCGAGATTGCCAGCACGTCTCTTAATCTCCGGCATGCCGAGGTTTGCCACAAGGTCCTCAACGATCCTGCTGTACTCAGATTTTCCGGACCGAATCGCAAATGGAGCAATGCTTTCGAAAAATCCGATGTAAGCGACTTCTCTTGCGCGCCAATCCTCCGCAGCGCTGCACCACATTCCGTACAAATACACCCTACGGATAAAATCGGAAGCCGTGATGGTTGTCGAGGCCGGCGAAGTATAGTGGGACTCAAAGCGCGAAGTAAGCTCGATCCAAAGCTCGGTTAATGAATCGGCACTTTCGATCTCAAACCGCATTTCTGGAAAGGATTCTAGAGCTCTCGCTCGCCATTTACTCATACCGTTCGCCGGTTCGATTAAATTATTTGCGGGCGAAGCGCTCGAAGTCGGCCATTTGCGAGGCCATTTCTTCGCGGGCGGCGTCGGAGGCGGAGCGAATGCCCTGAATGCGCAGCTTGAATTCGTCGGCGTTGGATGCGCGCGCGAGAGCTTCGTCGAGGGTGATGAGCTGCTTGGAGTAGAGATCGAAGAGCGATTGATCGAAGGTCTGCATGCCGTACTGGCTGGTGCCGGCGGCGATGGCGTCATGAATCAAGCGCGTCTTGTCCGCGTTGATGATGCAATCGCGAATGTATCCCGTGGCGATCATGACTTCGACGGCGGGCACGCGGCCCTTGTCATCGGCGCGGCGCACCAGGCGCTGCGAGACGACGGCTTTCAACGTGGCGGCCAACTGCAAACGAATTTGCTTCTGCTCCGGCGGCGGAAAGACGGCGATGATGCGCTGAATCGTTTCCGTGGCGTCGAGGGTGTGCAAAGTGGAAAGCACGAGGTGGCCGGTTTCCGCGGCAAGGAGCGCCGTGGAAATGGTTTCGAGGTCGCGCATTTCGCCGACCAGAATCACGTCCGGGTCTTGACGCAGAGCAGCGCGCAAAGCGGTGGAGAAGTTTGCGGTGTCCACTTCGACTTCGCGCTGATTGATGAAGCTCTTCTTGTCGCGGTGCAGGAACTCGATGGGGTCTTCGATGGTGATCAGATGATCGGCGCGATTCGCATTGATGCGGTCAATCATCGCGGCGAGCGTGGTGGACTTACCGGAACCGGTGGTTCCCGTGACGAGCACCAAGCCGCGCTGCTCTTCGCAAATTTTTGTAATGACCGGAGGGAGGTTCAGTTCGTCCGTGGTGCGGATTTTTGTGGGAATGACGCGGAGCACCATGCCGACGTTGCCGCGCTGCTGGAAGACGTTGACGCGGAAGCGCCCCAGACCGGCGACGCCGTACGCCATGTCCAACTCCGCCGTTTCCTTGAACTTTTGCTTCTGGCGGTTGGTCATCATGCTGAACGCCATCGAAAGCATTTCTTCGGGCGTGATGCGGGGGACGTCCGTGAGCGGGGCGAGCAAGCCGTCCACGCGCAGATAAGGGTGATTGCCGACTTTCAAGTGCAAGTCGGACGCTTTGTTTTCGACAGCGCGACGGAGCAGATCGTCAATGCTTACGGCCATATCGTGTAAACCCCGCAAGAATGCAGCTAATAC